>Ga0183095_10219_pt3 | contig 172578 bp, 145 predicted proteins | sample BioMet4_FD_130346 | JGI IMG/M metagenome (GOLD analysis project Ga0183095, IMG submission 130346) | Microbial communities from bioreactor (seeded with sewage sludge) at LBNL, California, USA - Biofuel metagenome 4 (v2) (version 3) | ecosystem: Engineered > Bioreactor > Anaerobic > Unclassified ...
GGCTCTTCACTAGCTTGTGTGGGTAAAAACTAATCTGAAATATCGGCCCGATCTTATTCTATATGGAATTATGGACGGTTCGGCAGTGGGATGTTTAAGTTGGAGCAAACGAGCAGTACCATGTCGAGCATATTCTGGATATTCCGGAAGCCAAACGAGCGTCGAATAATCAGCTTAATCTTGTTGTTTGTGGACTCGATTCTAGCGTTGCTTACCTGCAACTGGATGGTATTGAGGATATGATCCTTGTGCCGCATAATCTTTCGTTGCAGTTCAACAAACTCAGGGATCCGGCAATGCCGTGCCCATTTCACCCAGCGTGTCAGTTCACCTTCAGCAGTATCCACATTAGTCATCTTCAATAGGAGCCGCAGCATTTCTTTCAGCTTATACGCGCGGTAAAGCCGGTTATCCGAAAGCTGTATCATTTCCAGTTTGGCTTCCTGCGTCGTAGTAAGGTTCTCAGGTGCTTTGCCTAAAGCATAAGCTGATCCCTTGATATCCTGAGATCGCTGCCTGGCGGCGGAAGCTGCTGCATATTCTTCATCAGCTGCTTTGGGATGGCCTTTCCGTCGCTTGCCATAACTTTCGGCAACAGATTTTGCTTCATGCCAGCTTTGACGGCGGACATTGTCGAGTGCTTTCATCGCCCATTCCACCACGTGAAAGGCATCGACACAACGGATGCAGTTCGGCAGATATTTCTCAACACAGGATGTAATCCATTTTGCACCGTCGCCAGTGACGACCCGGATGGATTCTCGCTGCTCCTTCGTCAGTTCTTCCATGAATAGCGTCAGGATGGCTTTGCCGTGTCCCTTATGTGCCCATACAACGGTATTGGTCGCATGGTTCACGACGACCGTGATGTACTTATGTCCCTTACGGTAGCTGGTCTCATCAATGCCGATTTCCTTTAGCCCATCCAAACGGCTCTTAAGATTCGGTTCGATGTCCTCACGGACGCGGGAAATGATTTTGCCGACGGTATCCCATGAGATACGCATATATTTGGCAACAGCACTCTTATTGAGCTGCGTTGCCAGCCAAGCGGTACTGGTTTCAAACTCTTTAGTAAAGCGAGAGCCGGGATAAGCCCAAGGCACACTGGCGACATGGACGCCATGGTGCGGACATTCAATGCGCGAGGTGTCTGCAACGATCTGTACGATGACGCCACCAAAATCAAGGGCTCGCCAAGATCTGCTGATGCGGCCAGTGTCGTAGCCCGGGCACTTTGCTCCGCAAATAGGGCAACGATTTTGATCTTTCTTGTATGGCTTAACATTGATTGTGAGATGGCGAACTGCATCTTTGTCCGTCCAAAGTTTTACATCCTCAATCATGATGTTCTTGACATTTAAAAGATTTTTGCATAATGTAGAAGTAGAGACCACTTGCATCCTCCTTGGAATGTTTTGGTGTAGGAACTTCTACATTACCACGGATGCAGGTGGTTTTCAATTTATTTAGTTAGCGGATGGCTTTTTTACCCACACAAAGTAGTGAAGCCTCTAAAAATTGGGCAGAAAAAATTTTTGGGCGTGCGGGCAGCCTTGCAAACAGCTATGAGCATGGCTGTTTCCGTGGGTATTGTCATGGCGGTTTTGGGCTTACTTGTCGCTCGGCCCATTTTAGAAGTGATGGCGGCGCCGCCTAATATTATCGATATGGCAGAGCTTTATTTACGAATTTATTTTTTAGGCATGCCTTTTATCATGATTTACAATTTTGGCAGTGCTGTCTTAAGGGCGGATGGGGATTCGCGCCGTCCGCTTTATTGTCTGATAGTGTCCAGTCTGAGCAACCTGTTTATGGATTTATTGTTTACAGTAGTGTTTCCTTGGGGAATTGCCGGGATTGCTTTAGGGACTACTTTAGCAAACGGAATCAGTGCGGCTTTGATTTTATATTATCTTGTAAAGGAAAAAGAATATCTTCATTTAAACTTCCGGCTGGTTATGTTCCATCCTAAAAGTGTTCGGCAGATTATCGCCATTGGGGGGCCGGCAGGAATCCAGGGCGTCGTTTTTTCTCTTTCTAATGTAGTCATTCAGTCGGCTATCAATGGTTTTGGTTCTGATGCCGTAGCTGGGGTGTCTGCGGCGCTGAATTTTGAATTCTTTTCGTATTATATTATCAGTGGATTTGCGCAGGCAGCCGTGACCTTCACAAGCCAGAATTATGCTGTGCGGAATTTTGAGCGCTGCAGAGAGATCTTCCGTCTGGCGTTGATTTATGCCATTGTTTTTACGGCCATTTTGTCAGGTATCTTTGTTTTTTTCCGTTATCCATTATTGCATATTTTCACTGGCAGCGATGGCGTTATGGAATATGCATTGATTCGGCTTTTGGTTGTAACCGCACCGGAATTTATGACCGCTACTTATGAAATCCCAGGCTCCTGCCTGCGGGGAATGGGGATTTCTTTGCTGCCAGCCGTTGAGACGTTATTTGGTTCCTGCCTGCTGCGCATAGCATTTATTTTAACGATTTTCTGGCGCATGCCGGACTTTACGCTGCTTACGGCGATTTATCCCGTCACCTGGCTTATCACAGGATCTATGGTCATGGGAAGCTATTTCTTCCTCCGCCGCCGGCTGTTCACTGTACGGCGGGCGTGATTTTGCAAAAATATAGCCATGGCATTATGTTTTCCGCGCGGGTCCCGTATCAAATGTTTGTAATGGTAATGTATCGGGAATCACCATAAACGCTTCTCCTGGCTGCATCCGGGTTCTTTGCCTGGATGCGGCTGGGAGAAGCGTTTTTTGATAGATTGTATTGAGCAAAATGGAATTCATCAGACAGAGAAATTCGGTTTATGTTTATATGGTGCGGGAGTTCTTAGCATAAGTAGGGAGCTTTATCCGTTTGCACCGTAAAAGTGCAAACCTTTATTTGTTCTGCTCCGGCCTATTTTCTATAATAAAGCTATCAAGTCAACAAGCTGTTGAAATTTTAGGAGGTAGGAAAAATGGATGGATTGAAGGTTTTGCTGGTATGCGGTTCGGGAGCATCCAGTGGATTTATGGCGGCAAATATTCGCAAGACGGCAGCGGCACGGGGTATCAAAATGAGCGTGACTGCCCGCAGTGAATCGGAGATTGAGAACTACATCGATGAAATCGATTGCCTCATGATCGGGCCGCATCTGGCCTATCTCATGGATGAGATGGAGGAGATCCTGGCGGATCGGCCCAACGTAAAGGCCGCTCTCATGAAGCCGGAGTACTATTCCCATCTGGACGGGGAAAAAGCACTGGATCATATTTTATCTTTATTCGAATAAAGGAGGGAAATAGCTATGGAAAAAGTAATTCATTGGTTGAAGACAAGCTTTGCCCCTAAAATGGAGGTGGTCAACAGCAATGTATGGATCGTTACGCTGAAGGATTCCATCATGCAGGTGCTGCCCTTCATTTTGCTGGGGTCACTGTTTTGCGTATTGGCAATTTTAAATGATTATATACCGGCGCTGCCCTCATTCTGGGAACCCTATGGCTGGACCCTGAGCAAGATATCCCTGTTTGTGGCTTTTCTGATTCCCTTCAATCTCATGGAAAAGAAAAGGCTGCGGAAGCAGCGGCTGATTGCGGGGCTCACGGGGCTGGTACTGTTCCTCATGGTCATTACGCCGCAGGTTGTGGCGGATAAGACCGTAGGCTTTTCCCACGCATCCCTGGGGGCTGGCGGAATGTTCATCGCCATCTTTTGCGGACTCTTCACCGGCTGGATCATGAGCTTGTTCGGCAAGTTCTCCTTCTTCAAGGAAGACTCTGTTATCCCGGATTTCGTGCGGGCCTGGTTCGATTCCATGCTGCCCATCGGAATCGTTGTATGCATCGGCTGGATTGTGGTGCTGATTCTGAAATTCGATATCTACAATATGATTCTGGCGATTTTCATGCCGCTGGCTTCCTTTATGGAAACCTCCTATGGCTTTACCCTGCTGATGTTCATCTATTGCTTCTTCTATTCCATGGGCATTTCCAGCTGGGTGCTCACGCCAGTGACCAAGCCGATTTTCCTGGCAGCCATTACCGCCAATGTGGCGCTGGCGGCTACGGGAATCGCGGCAACGGACAGCCAGCTGAATCTCATCACCTCGGAGACGATTTATTCAGCCTATTTATGGGTCGGCGGTGTGGGGTGTACCCTGCCGCTGGTCATCATGATGCTGCGTTCCCGGAGCAAGGGGCTCAGCGCGCTGGGCAAAGCCTGCCTGGTGCCGGGCATATTCAATATCAATGAGCCGGTGGTCTTCGGTGCCATTGCCTGGAATCCGGTCATGATGCTGCCGCTGTGGCTCCAGGGGCTGGTGCTGCCGCCCATCGTCTGGTTCTTTGCCAAGGTCATCGCGGTGGTGCCTATTCCGACCATGCTCTTTGATATGTGGTACTGCCCGTTCCCTATTTCCACCTGGATCACCACGAAGAGCTTCAGCGGCCTCCTGCTGCTGGTTGTGGTGGTAGCTGTTTCTTCTGCGATATGGTATCCTTTCTTTAAGATATTTGAAAAGCAGAAACTGGAAGAGGAAGCCGGCCTGGTAAAAGCAACGGATAAGTAGGATTCGAAGGGAGCAATTGAAATGGATGAAAAGACAACCGAGTCCTCGATGAAAATCATCATTGAGGCTGGCGATGCACGGCTGCTGATTTTTGAAGCGATGAATGCCATGGCTGAAAGTGATTTTGCCCAGGCGGGTGAAAAGCTGAAGCAGGCCCAGGAGAAAATGACCACAGCCCATCAGATACAGACGGATAGGATACAGGAGGAGGCCGCTGGCAAGGGCCCGGGCTACTCCCTGCTGTTCACCCATGCCCAGGATACGCTTATGACGATCTACAGCGAGCTGAATATAACGAAAAAGCTGCTGAAGGTATTCGCGAAGCTGGACGAGCGGGTGGCGACCCTGGAAAGGAGGCATGGCTGATGACTGCGAGAATGGAGAAACAGCCGGGCTTGAAGCCCGACTTCCTGTGGGGCGGCGCGGTGGCGGCGAACCAGTGCGAGGGTGCCTGGCAGGAAGGCGGCAAGGGCTGGTGCCTGGCGGATATCAATAAATATAAAGCGGATATTCCGCTGGAAAAGCGCTATAATGAAGAAATAACCTCTGGGGATATTGCGGCGGCCCGACAGGATAGGGAGGGCATTTATCCGAAGCGGTGGGGCATCGATTTCTACCACACCTTCCGTGAAGACCTGCGCCTGCTCAAGGGGCTGGGGATCAATACCTTCCGCACCTCAATCAATTGGGCCCGGATTTTTCCCCAGGGGGATGAAACTGAGCCGAATGAGGCGGGGCTGCAGTTCTATGACCGTCTGATCGATGAGATCCTGGCCAATGGCATGGAACCCATGATTACCATGTCCCATTACGAAATGCCGCTGCATTTGGCGGAGAAGTACAATGGCTGGTATTCCCGGGAGCTCATCGGATTCTTTGAACGCTATGGGCGGACGCTGCTGGACCGCTATCGGGGCAGGGTGAAATACTGGATCCTGGTGAACCAGATCAATCTCATCGTCCATGAGTCCTTCAACCATCTGGGTATTCCCGCTGACAGGGTGGAGCATCTGCTGGAGGCGAAATACCAGGGCGTCCATAACGAGATGGTGGCCTGCGGGCGCATCACCCGGTATGCCCATGAAACGGACCCGGATGCCCGTATCGGCATGATGTTCTGCGATGGCATCAGCTATCCGGCCACCTGCAAGCCGGAGGATGTGTTGGCAAATTATCAGCGCAACCAGATGGAATTCTTTTACGGGGATGTGCTGCTGCGCGGCAGGTATCCCGGCTATGCCTTCCGATATTTTGCGGATCATGGCATCCACATCTCCTTCGGCCCGGAGGATCAGGCGGATCTGCAGAATACCGCGGATTTCATGGCAATCTCCTATTATTACACCCGCATTGCCGATGCGGCCAGCGTGCAGCGGAAAAAGACCGACTACGACAATCCCTGCATCGAGAAGAGTGCCTGGGGCTGGGGTATTGACCCGGTGGGGCTCAGGACCAAGCTCAATATGTACTGGGACCGCTACCAGAAGCCCATCGCGATTGCCGAGAATGGAATCGGGGCCTTTGATAAGGTGGAAAAGGATGGGACCATCCATGACAGCTATCGGATTGCCTATCTCCGGGCCCATATCGAGCAGATGATAGAGGCTGTCCGGGATGGGGTGGATGTCTTTGGCTACTATCCCTGGGGGCCGATCGATATCGTCAGCTGCTCATCCTCCGAAATGTCCAAGCGTTACGGCTTCATTTATGTGGATATGGACGACTATGGACAGGGGAGCCGGAAGCGGAGCCTGAAGGACAGCTATTCCTGGTATCAGCAGGTCGTGGCCAGCAATGGCGAAAAATTGTAAATGAGCTGGATTATTCAGAGGTATTCTGCCGGGGGTATTATCCGGCAGAATATTTCTGTACTTTTTTATTTCCTGTAACAGGAGGCAATGATGAATAGGAATCACAAGAAGCTGGTTGAATGTCTGCTGGAGCATAAGGAAAGCTGGATGACAGCGGATTCCCTGGCTGCTCTGCTGGGCGTTTCCAAGCGCAGCATAAAAACCTATATAGCGCAGCTGAAGCAGGAGAACCCGGCTATCGTCACCTCATCCCGGCAGGGCTATCGGATTCAGGCCGCCGCAGGCCAGCGGTTCCTAGCGGATCAGGCGGCCTTTTCCCCGCAAACGCCGCCGCAGCGGGTGCGGTATATCCTCACCCAGCTCATCCGCAACGATGCCACCGGCGATACGCGGACCGACCTCTATGAGACAGCGGATCAGCTGTTTGTGAGCATCGAGACCCTCCGCAAGGATATGGCTGAGGTGCGGAGGCGTCTGCTGGAATTCGGGCTCTATCTGACCTCGGAGGATTCCTATGTTTCCCTGGAGGGGGCTGAGCTGGACAAGCGCAAGCTGCTGAGCAACGTGCTGTACGAGGATTTCAAGGAACGCATCATGAGCTTTGCCATCCTGCAGGAGGCCTTTCCTCAATATGATCTCAAGCTGCTGAAGGAGATATTACTGCAAAAATGCAAGCAATATCATTATTTCATCAATGAATATGCGCTGGTGAATCTTTTGCTGGATATAGCCATCAGCATCGACCGGATCCGCAACCAGAAGACTTTCCGGGAGCCGCGGGCAGTAAAATGTCCGGTGGGCATACGGGAGCAGCGCCTGGCGGAGGATATCACCCGTCAGATCGAGGCGGCCTTCGGCATTCATTACAGCAAAGCTGAGCAGGAGGAGTTCACCATCATTCTGCTCAGCCATCTGATGAAGATAGATCTGGAAAATCTTACCTGGGAAAATATCGGGCTGGTGGTGAGCGGGGAATGCCTGCACATTGTGGAGGAGGTAAAGGATATCCTGCGGAATTCCTATTTTATAGATGTGGACAACGAAGCTTTTCTGGTGAAATTCGCGCTGCATATCCATAATCTGCTGGGTCGGCTGAAGAACCATTATACGGCGAAGAATCCGCTGCTGAAGCATATCAGGAATACCTGTCCGCTCATTTTTGAAAGTGCGGTGGAGGTGACCGACAGGATCCGCGAGATCACCCGCTCCGATATCGGGGAGGACGAGATTGCCTATATCGCGCTGCATATCGGCGCCAATCTGGAGAGCCAGAAGACTCAGCGCAACAAAGTGAGCTGCGTCATTTTATTTCCTCAGTATTATGATTTCTCCAATCTGCTGGTGGAAAAGCTGCAGGAGCATTTCGGATCACAGCTGGAGCTGAAAACGGTGGTCACCGGAGCGGATATGCTGGCGACGGTGCCCGGGGCGGATCTGGTCATTTCAACCATTCCGCTGCCTTTGGAAAGCGGATTCGAATGGGTGCTCACCACGCCCTTTGCCAATGAGCGGGATCTGCAGAACATTGAGGCGAAGTTCCGCCAGATCCGCCATGAAAAGAAGCGGGAGCGGCTGGAACGGGAACTGCGGCAGATTTCCCATCCGGTATTCTTCTGCCGCAATCAGGAATTCAGGGACAAGGAGGAGGCTATTTCCTTCATGGTGGGCCGCATGGCTGAGGCGGGCTACGTGCAGCCGTCCTTTGCCCGGGAAATCCTTTATCGGGAGAGCCAGGCCTCCACGGCTTTCGGCAATATTGCTGTACCCCATGCACTGAAGATGGAGGCGGATAAAACGGGCATGTTCGTGCTGCTCAATGATCGGAAGCCTCTGCTTTGGGATGGGCAGCCGGTGAATATCATTTTGCTGCTGGCTGTGAATAAAAAGGAGCGGATGATATTCCACGATGTCTATGACAACCTGATCGTGCTCCTTCTGGAGCGGGACAATGCGGCCCGGGTCATGGCCAGTGAGAGCTATGATGATTTCATTGCCGCTGTTTTGGCCTGCTATGCATAGGTAACAGGAGCTTTATATTCTATGGGGAAGGAATCTGATTTTTCGTGTGGAATATTTCTTTATACCAAGGATAGCAGCGCGAAAGGCGGGGAAGCGTATGTATATTCCAATTTCTCGGAGGGATTTCATGAAATTAACAGGAGCGGTGACCGTGGGCGCTTTGGCAGGGCCGGGATTCTTTCCTGCGGCCGGGGAGGCGGCACCGGCCGCCAGGGATGGAAAAATAACCTATGGGAATCGGGAAATCCCCCTTCTCTATGAAGCGGATTGCTGCGTGGCGGGCGGCGGGCCATCCGGTACGGCAGCGGCCATCAACGCGGCGAGCCACGGGGCCAAAACGGTGCTCATCGAGCGGGGCGTTGCGCTGGGCGGCATGCAGACACTGGGGCTGGTAGTGCCCTTCATGCCCACCTTCGCCCCGCAGAGCGATACCCCTCATGTGAAAAAGGTCAAGGAGAGGATGCGGGCGCATGGCATCGAGATGTCCGATGGCATTACGGAGCACGGCTGGAGCAATCCGGAGACGCTGGCGGTAGTCTATGATGAACTGTGCAGCGAGGCGGGGGTGGAGATTCTTTATCATACGGTGCTGGTGGATATCATAATGGAGCAGCAGCGAATAAAATACTGTGTAGTGCACACCATTGCGGGGCTGGCCGCCGTGGCAGCCAAGGTCTTCATCGATGGCTCCGGGGACGCGCTGCTGGCCCGGCTGGCCGGCGTTCCCACGGAAAAGGGCTCTGACAGGACCGGGCGGAATCAGCCGGTGAGCTTCCGGTTTGAGATGGGCGGCATCGATATAGATAAGCTGTACCAATACGATGCGGTGGAACTGCAGGATGACAGGTGCAAGACGAAGCCGCCTTATTTTGAGATCGCCGAGGCCAGGAATCGTACCACCAGGTACAAGCTGGAGGACTTCTTCCAGCGGGGCGTGGCTTCTGGCGAGCTGAAAAAAGAGGATGCCGATTATATCCAGGCCTTCACCATTACCGGCAAGCCGGGAACTATGTCCATGAACTGCCCGGAGCTGCCGCCGGAGTTCAGCGCCACGGAGCCGTTGTCCTACAGCCGGGCGGTGAGCTATGGCCGGGGCATGATCCGGCGGATCGCGCAGTATCTGGTGAAGCATATGCCGGGCTTTGAGCATGCCTATATCAGCCGGGAGGCAGCCATGCTTGGGGCCAGGGAATCCTGGCGCATCCGGGGCAAATACTATATGACCGAATCGGACTATCATGATCGCAGCCGGTTTGCGGATGCGGTGGCCCGGACGGCCTGGTATATCGATGCCCATGGGGAGCGGGTGGATGCAAAGCTGCCCATGGGGGAGTTCTATGAGATTCCCTATCGGGCCCTGATTACGGAAAGGGTGCCGAATCTCCTGGTAGGCGGCCGGTGCATCAGTGCCAGCTTCGTGCTGCAGGCCTCCATGCGCATCCAGCCCACCTGCATGAGCATCGGTGAGGCGGCGGGCATTGCCGCGGCCTGGGGAATCCGGCATGGTACGGAGGTCAATGCGATCAAGTGGGAGGATATTCCCCGGGAAGAACGCAGCTATTGCGGGGATTGAAACAACAATCGATGGCGGGAAGAAAGGGCAGGCACATGTTAGAAGAGTGCCTGTTCTTATTTTTATAGTAAATCTTTTAGCTTGTGGGCTGTCGCGGTGAAGGAATCATTATCTGGACCGCGAAATATATAGGTAGTGATATAAGCGATGGAATATTCAATCGAGTGAACATTGGTGCATTTTGTTTATAAAATAATGCGAACGGCTGATGATGTATATGAGGGGGCAGTCATGGTGTTGTACAGCGGCATGGAAATAGCAAGAGAAGACCTACTGCAGAAGCTTTTGGATACAACCCAGACAATGATCTTCTGGAAGGATGTAGAACGTCGTTTTGTTGGCGTGAATCAGGCTTTTTTGGACTATTATGGCTTTTCCGGTCAGGAGGAACTGCGGGGAAAGACCGATGAGGACATGGGCTGGCATTCCAATCCGGATCCTTTTGCTGATGATGAATGGCAGGTGCTGCACCAGGGAATCTCTACCCATCTGGTCCGTGGAAAATGTGTGGCCCGGGGGCGGGAACGGGATATCATGGCCAGCAAGCGGCCCTTGTACAGCCAGGGAAAGATTATTGGACTGGTGGGCAGCTTTATTGACATAACGGAACAGGTAGAACAGAAAAATGAGATTGCGCGGCTGAACCGCAAGCTGGATGGAATCCCTGGCGGCATTGCTGTTTACCGACGCTGTTATGGAAAGCTGGAATGCATCAGCGTGAACCAGTGTCTGCTCCGCATGATGGGGATGGATGCGGAGGATGTCGTGGGAAAGACACTGGATCAGCTGCTGGATATCTATATGGTGCCGGAGGAAAAGGAACGGTTTCTCCGTGAATGTCCGACGCTGCGGGGCGATCACCGGCGGGCTGCGGGGACCTACCAGTTTCTCAATCCCAAGAGCAAAAAGCAGCTGTGGCTGCAGATGACCTGTCAGCTGGTGCGGGAGCCGGGGGATGAGGAGCTTATTTATTGCGCCTATACCAATGTGGATAAGCTGGTACGCTACGAGAAGGAGGTACTGGCCAACCGCCATCTGGTAGAGGAGCGGTATGCCCATGCCATGCGGCTGCAGGGAGAGATCCGGTCACAGAACCTGGTGGCCCGGGGACGTTATAATTTTACCCGGAATGAGGTCGTTGAATACCGGACCTATGCGGCGGAAATCTATCAGGTGCAGCTTCCAATGACCTATGATGCAGCTTTTCAGGGAATGATGTCCCTTTCCTACACGGCAGGGGATCGGCGGACACTGGAGGCGCAGTTGAACCGGCAGCATGTGCTGCAAGCCTTTGAGAAAGGTGAAACCCATATAACGGCGCGCTATCGGCGCCTGCTGCCTCAGAATGAGCCTATCTGGCTGTCCATTGCCATAGATGTATTCACCAATCCCAGAACCGGGGATGTGGAAGGGCTGTCCTACTCCTACGATATCACGGCTCAGGTGCTGGAGGAGGCCATCATCAACCGGCTGGGAGGCCTTGGCTATGATGAGCTGGGGCTGATCTACATCAGCAATGGTTTTTGGCGGTGCTATCAGTATGAGAGCCGGCAGAAATGGCAGCGGTCCCATATGCATACCTACGGTACATGGGAAGCGGAACTCAGCCGGTACCTCCGGGAGGATGTGCTGCCGGAGCAGCGGGAACGGGCGAAAGATGAGCTGAGCCTGCCGGTGATCCTGGAGAAGCTGTCTCAGCAGGATGTTTATATCTGCCGGCAGACTACCTGCCTGCCGGACGGTACGCTGCAGCAGAAGGAAGTAAAATTTTCCTATTTGAATGAAGTGCGGGAGACTATTTTTTATTGCATGAGCGATATTACGGAGCAGTTTACCCATGAGCATCAGCAGATTGCGGCACTGGAGGCGGCCAGGCAGGAGGCGGAGGAAGCCAATGAGACAAGAGCGTCCTTCTTTGCCAGCATCAGCCATGATATGCGCACGCCGCTGAACGGTGTGCTGGGTTATACGGATTTGGCGCTGGAGGCGACGGATATGGCGGGGATGCGGGAATATCTTTCCAAGATCCGTATATCCGGCAATCTGCTGCTGGCCCTTATCAATGATGTGCTGGATTTTGGCAAATACGTGAGCCACAAGATCAAGCTGAAGCCGGAGCCCATTGGAATAGGAACCATATGTGCCCATGTGGATACGGTGATACGCCCTTTGGCGGAACACAAGAAGATTGCCCTGCAGCTCCTGCGCCCGTCACCCTATGAGGGGCTGGTCTACACGGATGCGCTGCGGGTGCAGCAGCTGATGGTCAATCTGCTGTCCAATGCGGTGAAATTCACGAAGTCCGGCGGCCACGTGGAATGCCACATGCTGGAGCAGCTGGCGGATGATCGTATACAGTGCCGGATCGTGGTGCAGGATGATGGTATCGGTATGGCAGCGGAATTCCTGCCGAAAATCTTCGATCCCTATGTGCAGGAGGAACGTTCCACGGCCTCCAAGACCATGGGAACCGGATTGGGAATGGCCATTGTAAAAAAATCGTAGAGCTTATGGGCGGCAGCATCCAGGTGGAAAGCCGGGTAGACGTGGGAACCACCTTTACGGTCCAGCTGGCCTTTGAGAAATACCAGGGGACCGGCGGACAGCAGGCCGAGGAAGCGGGCCTGGCCTACACCGATATCCTGCAGCACAAGCAGGTGCTGCTCTGTGAGGATAATGAACTCAATGCGGAAATCGCCCAGCTGCTATTGGAGCACTGGGGCATGGTGGTGACCTGGAGGGAAAATGGCCAGGAGGCAGTGGATATTCTTCGGGCCGGACAGGAAAACTACGATATGATCCTTATGGATCGGCGTATGCCGGTGATGAACGGCCTGGAGGCCACGGAGGTCATTCGTGGGCTGGAATATGGCACGGGACGGCACGTGCCTATCATAGCCATGACCGGTGATGTGGATGAGGCCTCCATAAAGTCCTGCCTGGAGGCAGGTATGGACGATCATGTGGGCAAGCCCATCAATCGCAGCGAACTCGCCCGGTCCATGGTGCGGCTCTTCAAAAAGTTCGGGAAATAGGGAGGCTGCTATGAAGAAATCCTTGGTTTGGAAGAGCTTGGTTTTCTTGTGCTGCCTGCTCTCTTTCTGGGGCTGTTTTATTTCCCAGTCTGCGGCTGACAGTGCGGGAGAAGCCAAAGTGGTCCGGGTAGGCTGGTATCCGGCGCCGGGGCTGCAGGACGGAACGTCGGCAGATGCCCTGAGCGGCTTCAATTATGAATATCTTATGCGCATCGCCCAGTATACCGGCTGGAACTATGAATTCGTATTCGGTGATTTCGGATCACTGGAGAAAAAACTTATTGCCGGTGATATCGATATCATGGGAGATATCGCCAAAACCGATGCCCGGCTGCAGAAATATGATTATTGCTCCTATCCCAGCTGCTACAGCCACACACTGCTGCTGAGCCGCCCGGGAGATGACCGCTTTGCTTATGATGATTATTCTGCCTATGAGGGTATGCTGGTGGGCAACAGCGGTTCTGCCTTCCGCCGCGCTATGATGGAGAAGGAAGCGGCAACCCATGGGTTCCATGTACAGTATCAGGACTATGCTACGGATGAGGATATGCTGGCAGCCCTGGACCAGGGCAAGGTGGATACCGCCCTGATCAGTGATGCGGTGCAGAACCAGCGGTATAAGATTCTGAATACCTGGGAACCTGCGGCCCAGTATTTTGTGGTGACCAGGAGCCGGCCGGATCTGCTGAATGAACTCAATGAGGGGATGGAAGATCTGCAGTCTGCGGATAATGCCATCCAGGCTCATTTGTTTGAAAAATATTTTGGCGGAGAACATAATTTCTTTACCATTGCCCTGAGCCGGGAGGAAATCGCGGCGATTTCAGCGGCGCCTGTGCTGAAGGTGCTGCTGGCCCAGGATCAGAAGCCCCTCTCCTACGTGGAGGATCAGCAGGTGAAGGGGTTCATTCCGGATTATCTGTCCTTGCTTTCCCAGCGTACAGGGCTTAAATTCGAGTATGTGATGTGCCGGGATTATGCAGAGATGCTCCAGCGCTTTGCTGATGGAGAAGGAGATATCTGCGGTCAGCTCTATGAGGACTACACCGCCAGGGGCTATAAGATCATCCAGCCTTATACGACGCTGTCCTGCGGCCTGATCTATAACCCGGAGACCGTGCGGATGATCCATACGGTGGCGGTGGAGCGGGGCAATGCCGTGCTGATCCGCAATCTGGAAGCCGTGGGCCTGCAGCCGGTCACCTATGCTTCGCCTCAGGAATGCCTGGATGCGGTGAATTCCCAGGCGGTGGACGCGGCAGCCATGGCCAATACGGTATTTGAGCAGATTGCCTATCACGAGCCCTATCTTCATCTGATCTACAAGGCGCAGAGCAATCTGTCCCTGAATCTGTGCATTGGCATGGCGGAAGAAAAGGAGTCGCTGCTGTTCGGCATTTTGTCAAAGAATACGGGAGCTATCGCACCCAGCACCATCCATCATCTGATGCTGGATGCTACCAGCCTGAAACCGCAATATACCCTGCAGGATTATCTGCAGCACAATATGCTGTTCCTCAATGTCATTATCGGGCTGCTGGTGGTCATTGTTTTTCTCTGCCTCTGGTATCGCCGGCAGCGCCGCTTCAATGAATCCCTGCTGAAGGCCACGGAGGCCAAAAATGTGTTTTTCAACAACCTGAGCCATGATCTGCGCACGCCGCTGACCGGTATCCTGGGCTATAGCGAAATGGCCATCCGGGCAGAAGAGGCAGCGAAAAAGCAGGATTATCTGCAAAAAATATATGATTCCGGCCGGCTTTTATTGACGCTGATCAACGATACCCTGAGCCTGGCCCGGATTGAGAGGGCGGAATACAGGCTCAGTCCATCGGTGGTCCATGCCAGGACTTTTTTTGATAAGCTGCTGGTTCCGCTGCAGGGGCAGATGAGGCAGAAAAAGCAGAAATTTTCACTGCAGATGGATATTCCAGCGGAGGAATATATCTCTATAGATAAGCTGAAATTCCAGGATATGCTGCTGAATATACTGAGCAACGCGGTGAAGTATACCCCGGATGGGGGGCATATCGATTTTGTGGTCCGGCATGAAGAACTGTCCGGGGAGCGGGTCCGGTACAGCATTCTGGTCAGGGACACCGGCATCGGTATGAGTCCGGAATTCCTGGAGCATCTCTTTGAACCCTTCATGCAGGAGCGGGATCAGCGGGCTGAGGGTGTGGCCCGTACCGGACTGGGCCTGGCAATCGTAAAGCGTATCGTGGATCTCATGCAGGGCAGCATCAGGGTGGAGAGCGTAAAAAACCAGGGCACGCAGGTGCAGGTCCAGGTGCCCGTCACGCTTGCTGCAGGGGAAAGTCTGCCGCAGCCAGATCCGGCCCCGGCAGCGATGAATATGGCGGCGCTGCGGGGGAAGCGGGTATTGCTTTGCGAGGATAATATGCTGAATCAGGAAATCGTTACGTCGCTTTTGTCCGCCAAGGGACTGCTGGTGGATACGGCGGAAAATGGTCAGCGTGGGCTGGAAGTGTTTTCCGCGGCGCCGCCGGACACTTATCAGGCTATACTCATGGATATCCGCATGCCGGTGATGGGCGGCTATGAGGCGACAGACCACATCCGGGCCATGGGGACTCCGGCGGCCAGGAATATTCCTATTCTGGCTTTATCGGCGGATGCCTATGAGGAAAGCATCAAAAAATCCCTGGCCCATGGCATGACGGACCATTTGACGAAGCCCATTGAAAGCGATAAGCTTTTCGCCGCACTGCTCAAGTACATGCAGCGAAATTGAATCAGAGAGATTCTGCTTATGGAGGAAGGAAAATTCCCTTTGGGGGCCATATTGTGGTATACTTCCATAGTATGAGTCTTTAGTCGTCGGCAATGGGACGCGGAAGGCAATTTAACGGGACAGGGGATAACAGATCAATGGAAAAGAACCACATTACAGGGATTCTACAGCATGGGCGGCCGGGCCTGCCGGGAAAGCCGCACATTTCCGGCCTGGATGGGCTGCGGACACTGGCGATTGCAGGTGTGACGCTGTTTCATATGTTTCCGGACAAAATACAAGGGGGATATCTGGGGGTATCCCTGTTTTTTGTGCTCACCGGCTACCTGCTGGCTTATACCAGTGCGGAGGAGTGGGCTGCCGGACGTTTTTCTGTCTTGAGATACTATCGCAAACGTATCTGCCGCATCTATCCATCCCTGCTGGTGGTGCTGCTCACATCCATCGGAGTGTTCCATTTTCTGGCACCCAAGGCCATTGAGGCGGTGCGGCCGGAGGTTCTGTCTGTAGTGCTGGGCTATAACAACTGGTGGCAGATTGCCCAGAATGCGGACTATTTCACCCGGCTCACCAATACCTCGCCCTTTACCCATCTTTGGTTCATGGGTATCGAGCTGCAGTATTATCTGCTTTGGCCGCTGCTGTTTTTCCTGTATACGGTGATTTTCCGTTTTCTGGGGAGAAATTTTGCTTTGGCGCTGCTGGCTGTGCTGGCGGTGGCTTCTGCAGGATTGATGCCGCTGCTGTATACGCCGGATATGGATGTGACCCGGCTTTATTACGGTACGGATACCCGGGTGTATGCTTTGCTCTTTGGAGCTGTCATGGGGCTTTACCGGTCCGGGCGGGCAGCCGCATCATCACGGGGAATCGGCTGGCGGGTGCTGTCTTATTGCACCTTTGGCTTTCTTGCGGGGATGACGATTGCCTCTTATCTGCTGCTGGATGGGCAGAACGGCTTCACCTACCAGGGAGGCATGCTGCTGATGACAGCGGCCTTTTGCATACTGCTGGGGCTGACGGCGGATTCCCGGCTGTTGCTGGGAGAACTACTGGAGCTGGCGGTCTTTCGCTGGATTGGCCGACGCAGCTATGGAATCTTTCTTTGGCAGTATCCGGTGATTTATCTTTTCAGTCATATGGGGTGGACGGAGCTTCCCTTTTATGCGCTGCTGGAACTTCTGATCATCCTGCTGCTGACGGTCTGGTCTGATGCCCTGGCGGATTGTGTGACGAAGAGGCGGCTGCCCTTTGGCGGGAGCCGGCTGGCACTGGTGCGGGGCCTTTGCTTTTTCCTGATTACCTTTTCCGGCGTGGTGTTCATGGGCTATGGCTGCAATGGTGTGGCGGCATCGGCGGAATACAAGGCCTCGGATCAGGCGGAGCTGCAGGCCAAGCTGCAGGAAAATGCTGCGGATCTGGCGAATCAGCAGGCTGCTGCTGGGGACGCTCAGGTGCCGGAGGCCAGTCTGCAGCAGGTGAATCTGAATGGCGCGGTCTGTATCGGTGATTCGGTGATGCTGGGCTCAGCCAAGGCATTGCAGCAGACGCTGCCCGGCTGCTATATCGATGCAGAGGTATCCCGCTATGTGGGCGGCGGCCTGGAGGCTGCCCAGGCCATGCAGGCCCAGGGGCGGCTGGGCAATATCGTCGTGATTGCGCTGGGTACTAATGGGCCGATTGCCGGAGCGGAACGGTATGAGGTCCAGACCAGGGACCTGCTGAAGTATCTGGGGCCGGATCGTCATATCTTCTGGGTGAATGTCTATTGTCCGGAGCTCAAGTGGCAGAACACCAATAATGCTTATATTGAAAAAATAGCGGCGGAGCATGGCAATGTGACCGTTGTGGACTGGTACAGTCTTATTTCCCGGCATCCGGAATGGCTGGTCAGGGATGGTATCCATCCCAACGATGAGGGGACAGTACAGTATGCAAAGCTGATCCACGACCGCATGGTTCAGGTGCTGAGTGAGGAGAAAACCATGGATTCCTGAGGGTGCGGCAATTGAATGTGGTGTAAATTAGGAGATGCAGGGAATGAAGAGACGGGGATTTTTACTTTTACTGCTGGCACTGGCACTGAGCTGGACCAGCCTGTCAGCGGTGGCCTGTGCGCAGAAACTGGTTCCGGCGGATGCGGGGGCCATACAGTACCTGGGCCGCTGGGATCTTGCAGTGCCGGGCATTGCGCGTACCGGTCGGGGCGCAGTCTACCTGCGGGTGGATTTTACCGGCACATCGCTGCGGGCTTGTCTCCAGGACAGGCAGAACTGGTGGCGCTATACCATTGATGGTCGGGAGTATACGAAATTCAAGCCTCAGTCCGATGAGACGCTGCTGGCAGATGGTCTGCCGCCTGGGCGCCACCAGCTTCTGCTGGTCCGCTGTACGGAGGGCCGGTACGGAGTGAGTACGCTGTCGGGACTGAAGCTGGATGATGATGGGGAACTGCTGCCGGCGGCGCCGGCTTCCTCCCGGCGTATGGAGATTATCGGCGATTCCATTGCGGCGGGGGCGAAAAACGATGGGCCTCAGGGGGTATCCTACCTGAATCGGGAGGATGGTTCCAGATCCTTTGCTGCGGAGCTGGCGCGGCTTTTGGGGGCGGAATGGAGCGTGGTGGCAAAGTCCGGCGAGGGTGTGGTGCACAATTATGGAGAGGACTGGCCAGGCAATGGCCTTCATACGCAGGACACCTATCCCCGGACGCTTTTCACCGCGGCTCAGCCGGTCTGGAATCCGGCGCAGTTTCAGCCCCAGGCCATCCTTATCAATGTGGGCACCAATGATTTTACGGATCCTAGCCGCAAGCCGGAGGCCGCTGTGTTCATTGCGGGCTATGAGCGGCTGATCCGACTGGTTCGCAGCATGAACCAGGCAGCGGTCATCATCAGTGTGGAGCCGATACCGGCGGTCATCGGGCCTTCTGCCGGCAGCTGGGCCCGGCAGGCAGTGGAGACATTGAAGGCTGAGGGCGATAAAAAGCTGTATTTCATTCCTGTCAACGAAGGGAAGCCCTTGCTCCAGGATGAGGACTATGCCGGGGATGGAACCCATCCCACGGCGGCAGGGGCAAAGAAGATTGCCGGCTATCTGCGGGGGCCGGTAGCCGCCATTATGGGATGGGATTAAGCTTGTTCTGAGGGAACAGCAGGAAAGACAAAGGGAGATGCGAAATCGCATCTCCCTGAATTTTTGTGATTTTGTGCTATCTGTTACTGAAAATTTCTCTGCGGGGTGTTAGATTCAAGGCATAATAAAGGAATGGAGGATACAGGATGGATAGCAGCGGAGGAATGATGGCAGATCAGACGCTGCTGATACCGAAATATGAAAAGCTGATGGAAGTGTGGTGAGGAACATGAGCAATGGACTGGATAAAGGATTAGAACAGTATATTACGGAAAAGGGGATTTAGCCGCAGCTTTTTGACAGTATCCGGCTGGTGGAGCAGAATGGGAACTATATCTGCCGCTGCCGGGATGGTCAGTTCCAGCCAACGGGCGATACCTGCTACAGCGTCCGGGGCAAGACCCAGCACTGTGAAAACTGCGTATCACGGCAGGCGTATGATTCCAATCGTCAGCAAGTGAAGATCGAATATTGCTCCTTATGAGGAAGATATCTGGTACATCCGATAAAATTATTGAAAAAAGTTTGTAATATAATCGGATAAACGATGTATAAGAAGAAAAGAAAGGAGTGTTCAAGATGAAAAAACAGATGCTATTGAAGGATGAGGATATCAAAATCCAGATGACCTACAAGAGTGAAAAGGAAATGCAACGGGTAGCGAAGCTGTGGGCTGATATTCAGGGCAATGAAGAGGCATGTGCGAAGCTGAACAAGATTGAGAAGCCGGAGGATGCCTATGATATCTTGAAGAGTTATGTGTCCATGACTTTTGAACAATTCAAGACAATCGAGAAATCAGTGACGGAACAACTGGTGGAATCCTATCAGTCACTGGCGGCAGAGGCTGAGCGGGAGCTGGGGGAGGATGAGCTGGATTGCGTCACCGGCGGTAGCTGGTGACGCAATGCCTGGAACTGGGTTAAGCAAAATCCAATCAAGACGGCGCTGATCGTTGCTTCTGTGGCTCTGATAGCTACTGGCATTGGAATTGCGATTGCCGGTCCGGCAGCAATCGCTTCGTCAGCGACTGCATCGCTTGGAGCGGTTGCGGGGGCTGTAGATTCTTGGCAGACGACAGTGCTGACGTTGGGTCTGGCGGGATCTGCTCTAGCGGGAGTAGCATCCTTTGCCATGGCTGTTGAAGATAAATGAGGCTTCTTTAAAGTAAAAAGCAAAAATTGTCGCCGGGATGAAATCCTGAATAATGGGCTTGTAATATACAACAGAGGCTGCCGGATGTTTTTCAACATACGGCAGCCTCTAAATTTTCCTATGGAGCGGGCGAGGGGAATCGGACCCCCCTCTTCAGCTTGGGAAGCTGACATTCTACCAATGAACTACGCCCGCATTGTTCAGCCTTACAGTAAAATATGTTATCACAAATTTTGTTTTCAGGCAAGGCCTTATTTTTGTAAATGTGCTGAGGCGATGGCAGAGACCAGGCCGGGGACCGTTGGTTTGGCCGGGGCATCCACCGGGGTGTTGCCGGGGGCAGTGCTGGCGCCGGCTTTGTTTTCGATGGGCTTGATGATTACATCCAGGGTATCGCCATTCTTGATCGGCGCGGTGAAGTCGGCATCCTGGTTGTTCACCAGGATGGTAAAGGTCACGCGGCTGGTGGCCGGCGGAGCCTGAAAGCCTACGGCCAGCAGTGCGTCGCTGACGGTGGTGGCTTTGCGCTCCGAGCGGCTGTAGCGGACATCGCTGCCGTCCTCGATGATAGTGCCGGGACTGGCTTTATGGCCGTTGACCTCCAGGGTGATGCTGGCGGAGGGGATTTTATATTCGCCTTTGTTGTAGTAGATGACCAGGGAGGCGTCCAGCTCGGAGATATGCAGCACATCGCCCAGCTTGAGCTCTGCCGGGGCAATGTACTCGATATGGTCCTGCTGGTGGACCGGTGTGGAAAGGGAGGCCGGGTTGTCATTCAGCAGGATTTCCGGGGTCAGGGTATACTGGGTGTCGCTGCCGTTCAGGGTATAGCCCACCTTGCGGCCCGTGGGGGAATAGCCCGCAGCCAGCAGGGCCTCCCCCACGCTGCGGGGTTCCTTGCTCAGGATCACATCCCCGTCCTTGAGCTGCTGATCTGCCGCAGCATCCTTATCGTTGATGGTGAAGCGGGAGCGGATGTGCTTTTCCTCACCATTGACAAAAAGGGTATATTCCGGCGGCACTTCGATGACATCCTTCAGGGTGATTACGGGAGTAGTACCGTTTTTGCCCGGGTCGATATGAACCCGGCTGCCATCCTGGATGGGGGAGTCCAGGGTTGCGTCTTCACCGTCCAGTTTCAGCTGGGCCAGGGTCCCTAGTGTGCCGGGAATGAATTTTGTATTGCCGTTGATGTTGAGCATGAGTCCGAGACCCGGGCGGCCGTTGAATTTTTTCAGCTGGATGCCGGCGTTCAGCAGGGCATCGGATACAGTGAGATCGCGGAAGTTGAAGAGGCTGTATTCTTCATCATTGACATAGACCCGCAGAAAGTGCAGGGTGTTGATGGAGGCGATTTTCAGAATGCCCAGCGGGGTCACCGCATCGGGGGAGTGGAGATCCTCCGGAATCATCTCGATGCCGTCGATGTTTTCCGGGCGCCGTACGGCAACCCGGGCTTCTGGCAGGGAGAGCGCTTCTGCCACCAGCTTGGGAAGCATGGGGGTCAGAGAACCGCCGCCTACCAGCAGTACAGCCTGGGGGGCATTGTCGCCGTTGAGCTCCATGATCTGTTTGGCGATAGCTTCCGCCAAATTTTTGATATTGGGCTGGATGGGGGTGATGACCTCCTCAGCTTGCAGGTCGTAGCTCATGCCCAGGATGTCCTGGAACTGGGAGGTTTCCCCATTGGAGGCTTCCCGCTTGACCCGTTCGGCCACGTTGAAGTCCAGCAGGAATTTCTGGGAGATGGCTTCGGTGATTTCGTCCCCGGCCAGCGGTACCATGCCGTAGGCGACGACAGAGCCGTTCCTGGTGATGGCCACATCGGAGGTGCCGGCGCCGATATCCACCAGCACCAGATTCAGATGGCGCATGGTGGGCGGGATGAGCACGTTGATGGCTGCGATGGGCTCCAGGGTCAGAGCCCGCATGTCCAGCTTGGAGGCCTGGAGGGCTGAGTGCATGGAGTCAATGACCTGCCGGGGCAGGAAGGTGGCAATGACCGTGGCTTTGGCGCTGCGGCCTCGCTGGCCCACCAGTGTTTTAAGCTGGTTATCATCCAGGGTGTATTTGATGGTGCTGTAGCCAACGCAGTAATAGCGGGTGGGGTCATCCACCGTATTGGAGGAGGCCAGTCTGGCCTGGGCGGCCTGCACGCCGGCAAAATCCAGGCTGCGTTCCTGTTCCGGGGTTATGATACCGTTGATTTCCATTTCCGCTTCGGCGGTCATGGTGTAGAGAGCCCGGCCGGCGGCGGCTACTGCCGCGTGCTGCAGCGGGCCGGTACGTTTAGCCAGGGCCTGCTTGACCCCGGTGATGACCTCGGCTACCTGAGGAACATCGTGGATCTGGCCGTCCAGCATGGCCCGGGTCTTGTGTTCCTGTCGTTCTGTGGCGATGATCTTCAGCCCGTCCGCTTCTTTTTCGGCAACGATGCCGATGACGCTGCGGGTGCCGATATCCAGCGCAAACAGACGATCTTTTCGTTCCCGGCGCGGTGCGGCGGATTTCGCCTTTGCGGTGCGTTTTTTACGGGGCTTTTTTACGGTGACTGTATTTTCAGAGGCTTGAATTTCTGTGGCTGCTTTTCTTGGCATAAAAAAATCTCCTTCGTGACAAAATAAAGGTTAATTCTATTATTTCGCGAATTAAACTATAGAATCCTTTTTGATTCGAAATTTTGTTGCAGCGGAGGCTATTTTCTATCAGGGATGAAGGGTAAATGGGGTGTGACAGAGATGACAGCAAACAGAGAAGTAATTACCGGCAGTGATTTCAAGCGCATGGTGACAGGTGCTTACAGTGAATTCCTGTTGGAATCGGAAAATATCAACGCAATCGGCCGGGCGGAAAGCAGCAGCAGTGCGCCTGGTACCCATATTCTGCGGACCATGGGGGCGGCAATCATGCCCCTGGAGGACTGTCGGGATGACGGCATCGGCGGGCTGGCCCGGCGGGTGGCCAATGGGGCGATCCTGGGGGCCCGGGGCAATTCCGGTGTGGTGCTGGCCCAGCTTTTCCGCGGCATAGCCAAGGGACTTTTGGGAAAATACAATGCCACTTCCTCGGAATTCGGCAAGGCCTTTCAATACGGCATATTATACGCCCAGCGGGTGATCCCGGAGGAGCCGGAGCGGCCCATCATCCGGGCGGCCAAGGCGGTGGCCAAGGGGGCTTATCATGCGGTGCGGGCGAATCTGCCCATTTCGGAGATCCTGCAGGCGGCTATCGAGGCCGGGAAAAAGTGCACGGAGCAGAATCCGGCACCGGATGCGGGAGAGAAGATCATGCTGGTCTTTCTTCAGGGCTGCCTGAAGGGATTGGACGGCAATTTTGTTTCGCCGACGCTGAGCTTTTCCACGGGCTTCAAGAATCAGACGAATCTGCCGGATCCACGGCTGGATCTGGTACGGCCCTACTGTATATCCCTGCTGGTGGAGAATCCCCAGCTGTCTTTGGCCGAGGCAGAGCAGCAGTTCCAGGATTATGGGGATTTCATCGTAGTGGAACGGCGGGAAACGGCGGTTTTCATCCATCTGCATACGGATCATCCCGGCAATGTGCTGGAGCAGGCCGTGGGCTGGGGCAGTCTGCGGGATGTCCATATCAATACCATGGCGGAGCCCCATGCTATGGCCGTGGTCCATACGGCCCTGATGCCGGTGGCGGTGCTGGCTATAGCTGAGGACAAGGCCTGGGGCCAGCGGCTGCAGGAGCTGGGGGCGACAGTGCTGCTGGAGGGCGGCGGTGCGGCCTGCCCTTCCGTCGGCGAGGTGGTCAATGCGGCTCACAGCGATATTGCCCGCAGCTATGTGCTGCTGAGCAACAGCCCGAGCCAGCGGCTGGTGATGCGCCAGGCCAAGCGGATTTTTGGCGGCCGTATCGAGCTGGTGCTGGCTGAGAGCAGCGAGGCACAGGCCAGGGCGCTGGAGGCTTTTTCGGCCGATTTCCCGGTCCGGGAGAGCGCGGAGAAGATGCGGGTCCGTCTGGGATGATATAGCGGTGTCGGAATAAAATTGAATGAAGAAACAGCCATGGGAAAGCGGGTCCAAGGGGATGGCCGTTCTCTCATGGCTGTTTTTATTTCAGCAGCTGTATCAATTTGTTCTTTACAGTTTCCGTTTCGATGGCCTTCATGCAGTCATTGGTCTTTTTCCGGCAGTGGGTCTTGCAGCAGCTGTGGCAGCTGTATGGGGTGAGGATGAATTCGTGGGGGCCGTTGAGGGGACCGTAGATATCCGGATGGGTGGGACCCCAAAGGCTCAGGGTGGGCAGGCCTACCCCGGCAGCAATGTAGAGCGGACCGGTGTCTCCGGTGAGCAGCAGCGTGCCCTTCCGAAAGATGGCAGCCAGCTCCAGCAGGCTGGTTTTTCCCACGATGGAGACCATGGGACGGCCCAGGAGCCGCTGGACCGTATCGATATAGGGCTGGTCGCCCTTGGCGCCGCAGAACACCAGCTGGACATCCGCGGGGACTGCCTGCAGCGCGGCGGCAAAGGATTCCGGCAGCCAGTTCTTGTCCGGCCAGGTGGTGCGCAGGTTGACGTACAGGATGCGCCGGCCGGGATCAATGCCCTGCCGGTGCAGGAAGCTCCCGGCAAAGGTATCCATTTCCGGCGGCAGTTCCAGATGGAGTTCCGGGGAGCCGTCCTGGATACCCAAAGGGGCCAGCACGCTGAGGTAGCGGCGGATTTTGTGGGGATCGGCAATATCCTCGGCCTGTTCCGTCATGAAAAGATGATTGAATTCGTGGCGCTCATGGATGCCGATGCGGCGGGGGGCCTTGCTCATTTTGGCCAGCAGGCCGGTGAGGAAGAGTCCCTGGATATCCAGGGCAATGTCAAAATGACGGAGTTCAAAAAGTTTTTTTGCTTTGCGCAGTGCGGCGCGGACCTGGCGGAGGTGCAGGGAAGAGGCCGCTTTGTCAAAGGGGCGGCGATCCCAGACCAGCAGTTCATCAATATCCGGATTGTACTTCAGCAAATCGCTGGCGGGAGGGCTGGCCAGCCAGGTGATATGGCAGCCAGGAGATGCCTTCTTCAGTGCATGGGCCACGGGAGCTGCATGAAGTACATCGCCGATGGAGCTCAGGCGCAGGATGAGGAACCGGGTTTGGTCATAATTCATGGAAAGCCATCTTTCTAAAGGGATTTACCCTTTCTTTATTCAATGTTACAATAAAAGGATACGATAAAAGACTCGGAATGGGATTTCCACCATTCTTTTCCGGTGGCGGGAATAAATGATATTACAAAACTACGATGATTTTACCATAGTCAGGACGGTTTCGCAAAGGGAACTGAAGGGGGAAAATGGTGTGATTCGAGATATAGATATACGTTCGCTGGCCAATGATGCATCTTTTACACGGGGAAGCCGGTATTACAATAACAGTCAGGTCATCGAGCTGACACAGAAGCCGCTGGATGACCGCTGCTATACCGCTAAGGTCCAGGGAAGCAGTGCGGCAGCCTATGAGGTGGAGGTGGAGCTCACTCAGGATAAGTGCCATGTGAGCGATTATTGCTGTGACTGCCCGGCGGCCCTGCGCAGCTATCGGGAAGGCGCCTGCAAGCATGTGGTGGCAGTGCTGAAAGCCATACAGCATGAGCAGAGCCTGCTGGAGGAAGGCTCCCAGCATGCAGCCTCGGGGATGCGGCTGTTTTCCTTTTTCTCCCGGGAGGCAGAGCGGGCGGAAAAGCTGGAGGATGCGCAGCCGCTGCAGCTGGTGCCCCGGCTCTGCGTGATCCGCGAATACGGCAATGTCACTTGCTGGCTGGAGTTCCGTATTGGTTATGAACGGCTCTATGTGCTGTCCCATATCCGGGAATTCATGCTGTCGGTCCGGGAGGGAACCCGAAAAAGCCTCAACAAGAGCCTGACCATCGATACCCGCCGCATGGCCTTTGCCGAGGGCTCGTCCCAGGCCCTATGGCAGCTGCTGCGCAGCGCCTGGGAGGATGAGGAAAGCCTGCTGACCTACAGCACCTATTTCCGGTCTTCCTATGCAGCGGGCAGCCAGATTTTCGAGGGGAAGAGGTTCAAGCTCTCACCGGGGAATCTGAAGCGTTTCCTGTCTATCATGGGGAACGAGCCCTTTGAGTTTCTGCTGGACGGGCTGCAGAAGCGGGAGGTCCATGTGGAGGAGGGAAATCCGGATCTTTCCATCGAGGTGGAGGAGCGGCAGCAGAATGGCCGGATATCCCTGGCCACGGAGGGGGTCATTCCGCTGAATGCCGCCTGCAGCTACGTGCTGGTGGAGGATATCATCTACCAGGTGACAGAGGAGTTTGCCCGGGGGCTGAAACCGCTTATGGAAGGCTTCCGCGCTGCCCGGCATTTGAAGATTCCCGCGGCCTCCATGGGGGATTTCTTTGGCCGCCTGCTGCCGGAGCTGGAGAAAATTGCCAAGGTCCACGTGGCCCCGGCTTTTTTGGAGCGCTTTGAAATCCTGCCGCTGTCGGCGGAGATTTTTATCGATTACTATGAGGATGGCATCGCGGCCCGGCTGAAATACCATTATGCCGGCTATGAATTCAATCCGCTGCTGCAGGCCAATCTGCCGGTGGAAACGGAGCGGATCATCGTGCGGGATGCACTGACGGAGCATCAGATCGAGCATCTTTTTCGCCAGTATAAATTTGAAATCAAAAAGGGCCAGTGGGTGCAGCCGGATGAGGAAAAGACCTATGACTTCCTCACGGAGGCGCTGCCCCAGCTCACCAATATCGCCGATGTCTACTATTCGGAGATTTTCCGCAAAAAGCCGGTGCAGAGCCTGGGCAAGGTCACGGTAGGGGTGAGCATCAGCGATGACAATATGCTGCAGCTTTCCATGCCCCGGCAGGCCTTTGATTTCGATGAACTGCTGGACATCCTGGCCTCCTATCGGCTGAAGCGGCGCTATCACCGCTTGAAGGACGGTACCTTTGTGACCCTGGGCGAGCAGCAGCTGGGAGCGCTGGCGGACTTTGTGGAGAGCACCGGGCTGAAGAAGAGCGATGGAAAAACCGATGGGGAAACCGTGGAGCTTCCTCTTTCCCGGGCCATGTACGTGGATGCCCTGGCCCGGGAGGATGAGGGTCTGCGCCTGGAACGCAGCCGCCGCTTCAAGGAAATCGTGCGGGATATCAAAAATCCGGTGGATGCGGATATCGAGGTGCCAAAGTGCCTGAAGGGAGTGTTGCGTGACTACCAGGTTACGGGCTTCTGCTGGCTCTCTGCCCTGGCCGGCTATGGCCTGGGAGGCATATTGGCCGATGATATGGGCCTGGGCAAGACACTGCAGGTCATCGCCTTCCTGCTGGCCCATCGGGAAAAAGATGCACCGCCGTCCCTGGTGGTAGCGCCCACCTCGCTGATGTACAACTGGCTGGATGAGATCGAGCACTTTGCGCCCCAGCTGAAGGCTGCGGTCATCGCGGGCACGAAAAAAGAGCGGGAGGCGGCACTGGCAGCGGATGCGGGCTATGATGTGGTGGTGACCACCTACAACATGCTCAAGCGGGATATCGCGCTATACGAGAAGCAGCATTTTGCTTACTGCTTCCTGGATGAGGCCCAGCATATCAAGAACCCCTCCACCCAGAACGCCAAGGCGGTGAAAAAGCTCAAGACCGGCGGTTATTTTGCCCTCACCGGCACCCCGATTGAAAACACCCTGACGGAGCTCTGGTCCATCTTTGACTTTCTCATGCCGGGGTACCTTTTCAACCACAAGCTGTTCAAGCAGCGCTTTGAAGTGCCTATCGTGCGGGCCAAGGACAGCCATGCCATGAAGAACCTCAACCGCCATGTGGCTCCCTTTATCCTGCGCCGGCTGAAAAAGGATGTGCTGAAGGAACTGCCGGACAAGGTGGAAAGCCGCATGGTGAATGAGATGACCCCGAAGCAGGCCAAGGTCTATACGGCCTATTTCGTCCAGGCCCAGAAGGAATTCGCGGCGGAGCTCAAGGCCCATGGATTTGGAGAGAGCCGCATCAAGATTCTGGCTCTGCTCACCCGGCTGCGGCAGATCGCCTGCGATCCCTCCCTGTTCCTGGAGGATTATGATGGCGGCTCCGGCAAGCTGGATATGCTGGAGGAAGTGGTGGGTGAGGCTGTGGAGGCCGGGCACCGGCTGCTGATTTTTTCCCAGTTCACCAGCATGCTGCAGCGCATTGCGGGACGGCTGGACCAGCAGGGGCTGGATTATGAGTACCTGGACGGGCAGACTCCGGCACTGGAACGCATCCGGCTGGTCAAGGAATTCAATGGGGGTTCCCAGCCGGTATTCCTCATATCTTTGAAGGCCGGCGGCACGGGGCTCAATCTCACCGGGGCGGATATGGTGATCCATTACGACCCCTGGTGGAATCCGGCGGTGGAGGACCAGGCTACGGATCGGGCCTACCGTATCGGGCAGAAAAACAATGTACAGGTCTTGAAGTTCATCACAAAGAATACCATTGAGGAACAGATCTACACCCTGCAGCAGCGGAAAAAGGCCCTGATCGATCAGATGATCCAGCCGGGCGAGAATTTCCTCACCCAGCTCAGCGAGGATGAGATCCGGGATCTGTTCCGCAGTCGCTGAGGGAAAGGAGCGGTTATGGAGCGTTGTGTCATGCATGTGGATATGGATGCTTTCTTTGCCTCGGTGGAGCAGCGGGACCATGAGGAGTACCGGGGCAGGCCGGTAATCGTGGGCGGGTTGTCCGTCCGGGGCGTGGTGGCAACGGCTTCCTATGAGGCCCGGCGCTTTGGCGTCCATTCAGCTATGCCCATGAGCCAGGCGAAAAAGCGCTGTCCTCAGGGAATTTTTGTTGCGGGCCGTCATGCTCATTATCGGGAGGTTTCGGCGCAGATCTTTGCCATCTTTGACCGGTTTTCCCCCGTGGTGGAGCCGCTGTCCATTGACGAGGCCTTTCTGGATATCACCGGCATGGAACGGCTCATGGAGAATCCCGCGGATTATGCCCGGCGGCTGAAGAAGGCAATTCTGGAGGAAACGGGACTGGTGGCCTCCGTAGGCATAGCGCCCAATAAATTCTTGGCTAAGCTGGCATCGGACCTGCAGAAGCCGGATGGCCTGGTGATCATTCCGGCTGATCGGATACAGCAGGTGCTCTGGCCGCTGCCAATCCGTCGTCTCTGGGGGGCGGGGCCAAAGACTGTTTCCCGGCTGAAGCTCATGGGATATGATACCATTGGGCAGCTGGCGGGGGGGAATCTGGCAGAATTCACCAAAGCCTTCGGACCGAAGCTGGCCCGGCAGCTCATCGGGCTGGCCAATGGCCGGGATGACCGGCCGGTGCTGCCGGCGCGGGATGCTCAGTCCATCGGGAATGAGAATACCTTTGAGCAGGATATCTGCGGCCGGGAGGCGGTGGAGGCGGAGCTGCTGCTGCTGGCGGAGAAGGTAGGCTGGCGTCTGCGGCAGGCCGGCTGCCGGGCCCGGACAATCCAGCTGAAACTGCGGTTGGCAGATTTTACCACCTATACCCGCAGCCGTACCCTGCCGGAGGGAACCTGCTACGACGAGGTTCTCTATCAGACGGCGCGGGAGCTCTATGGCGAATTGAAGGTGGCCGGGCCGGTGCGGCTGCTGGGTATCACCGGCAGCAATTTTGATCTCTATGAGACCTCGCTTTTCAGTGGGGAGCAGAAGCAGCGGGAGCTTTACGGGGCCATTGACGGTCTGAAGAAGCGCTTCGGCAGCGATATCATTCGCCATTTGGGCGGTAAACGGAAAAATACCCCGCAACCATGAAATTCATCATGATTCCGGGGCATTTTCCCTATACGCGAAAAGGATCTGCCATAGCAGATCCTTTTCTAAGACGGTGTCCGAAATGCCGTCTGCTTCACATGCCTAAACCTGCATCAGCAGGTGGGTATCCTAAGTCGTGATTTTGCTATTCGCTCGAGGCGATCCAGCATCCACAAGAACAATTCAGATTCCCGTATAGAAAAAGTCGGTTAGACATAAATGAAAGCCCACGCACATCCCAGGCAGTTCCTTCTTTAGATGTTATAATATCATATATAAAGAAGATTCGCAAGACTTGACAAATACGGAAATAGCAGGATAAAATACGTAGATTATGATGGGTTGAAAGGATGGATTTTCATGCAGAGAAATACCATGCGGGCCATATTGGCCGAGCCGGGAAGGGATCCGGAGATCCTTGTACTGCCGGCGGACGGCCTGCACCATGAGGAAGCACTGCGGGATGTATTGGAGGGTAACTACGGTGCCATTGAATTCTTCCGCATTGAGGAGGGGATTTCCCTTTTTGTGCTGGTCAATGATCTGGCTGTGGCGCTGGGGCTGAAAGCCAACCGCCGGTTTCCTGGCAAGGACAGCGATCAGATCATCTTTGGCAGGGCTATCTTCATTGCGGCCTATAACGGGGAACTGCCGGAACGGGAAGGGACGCTGGATATGCCGGAGGAAATGTGCCGGATGTTCATCGAGCAGATCAAGCTGAACTTTGCCCCTTGTGATGGTACGGAAAAACCTCGCCCGGAGGATGAGATCTACTATGAAAACCAGGGGGATCCGGAGCAGGAAAAGGCTTTCCGCTGGGTGGAAATATCTGCACCGCAGGATCCCGGACCGGCGTTGGAAGCTGGCCGGGCTAAGTACTACAGTGCAGGGGAAAATGTTCTGCTGGAAATCAATGGGCGATTCTTCAGGCAGATGGAGATCTATACAGGCAATACGAAGCTGTAAGGCCGCGGCGGATTATTTCAAAGCGGCGATGAGCTGCATGACCGCATAGGTGAAGCCGCCGGCGATCAGGGGGCCTACAGCGATGCCCTTGAAGAAAAATACGCCGGCCATGGTGCCGATGATGAGGGCGGATACCACTTCAGGCGATGTCTTCAGAAGTTCCACGCCGGAACCGCCGGCGGCTGCCGCCAGTATGCCGGCGATGATGGCAATGATGCCCAGCGGGGTCCGGAAGGAATTCAGCATGATGCCCAGGGTGATTTCGCCGGTGGCGATAGGTACGAGGATGGCCACCGTGAGAATAAGGATGCCCCAGTTGATGCCGTTGCTGCCGATGACCTGCAGCAGCGAAGTAAGCCCCAGAATTTTGATGACCAGCACAATGCCGGCCGCATAGGCCACCGTCATATTATGGCCGATGATGCTGAGCAGCAGGATGATGCCCAGGGCGATATATTCCGAATACAATAGAACCGTCTCCTTTTGTGTGCAATTTGCTTTAATCATTATAACGTCATTGGTCAAGCTTCTGCAAAGCGGGTTTGGCGACAGCGGACGGGTATTGTATGGAAAACGCCATTGTTCAGGATTTCGCGTTGCGAAATCCTGAACAATGGCGTTATAATAGAAAAGAGTATTTTGTAAAGGAGATTAAGAAATGGCAGATAAATTCAGTGTGGCAATTCAGTATCATGGAGAGAATGGCTATATCGAGTATGACGCGGAGGCTAAAAGTGCCCAGGTGGTACTGGCTGATGCGGCTGGCAAGGCAGCGGCGGAAAAATACCTGTCCGAATCCCATGAGATCCGGGTCCCTCATGAGACGCTGCGGGATTTTACGGTACAGACTGTGGAGCCATTGGCCGATGTGGAAAGCTTCAAGCTGGCACTGACCCGGCTGTGGAATAACACCGAGGTCCACGTTGACTGGAGCAGGCCGGTAGAGTACGTTCGTTTAAAGCCACGTTTGGAAGATACCAAAAAGTACAATGAAGAATAACAGAAGCCGCCCGGCTGTGATGGCCTTGGGCGGCTGCTGTTTTGTTTAGGATGGGTTGGAATCGTGAGGCGCAGGATTTGCTGTAACGGGGGTAGGCTTCTTGTATCTGGGTTTCGGCCGAGTTGGTCTAAGAATGCCGCCGGTAACTTTATCCAGTTCTTCTTCCTTTAGAAGCTCTTTTACCCTTTTCTCATTTTTCTTCACCGTCATTTTTATACACTTCCGTTTTATATGATTTTGTTTTCTTGTATATTATACGCAGGAGAGCAGGATTTATTACAAAATATTTTTGCGTTTATTGGGAATGATTTCGCGTTGCGAAATCTTGAACAATGGCGTTATAATAGGAATATCGCAAATATTTTATCAATAAGCTGTCTGCCGGGGGATGTTCCGGCGGAAGACAGGAGGAATCTATGGAACAGCAGGAACCAGGAGCAAAGAAGCGGGACGGGATCATACGGATTGTCATTCTGGCCGTTGCCGTTGTGGTGGCAGTGATAGGCATACACAGCTATATGCAGAGCAAGGCGGAGCCGCCGGCTATATCCCAGATGGAAACCAACCGGGTGGGTGACTTTTTCACCGGGCTTTATCATCGCCCGGGCTGTCCAAAGGTGGAGCAGATCCGCGACAAGAATCGGGAGGATTTTCCGGATAATGCTTCCGCGAAGAAGGCTGGCTATCGCGAATGTGAGGTATGCAAGCCTGGGTCATGAGAAGAGGAGGGGAGGCTGTCGCACGAAGGACATCTACTTTATAAATATACAGCCAATGCATCCCACCACCATGCTGCGCATGGTCCCCCGCCCTTCAAAGGGCGGACATGGGGTGCGGGTATTGTATACTTATGAAATATGATGTAGCGTGCGACAGCCTCTTTTTTTCCGGAAACCCAGGAACAAAGAAGCCCTAAAAAAGCAGCCGCTGTCTGAGACAGCGGCTGCTGGTGTTTTATTTACTTTTCCACATCGGTCTTGGTAGCCTGCAGCCGGGCCAGGGCGCGCTTCAAAGCGGCCTCGGCGCGGATGGCATCCACGTCCTCGCTCATGGGAGGCCCCTGTTTGAAGGACTCCAGGCGTTCCTTGGCACGGGCATAAGCCCGCTGGGCCCGGTTGATATCGATCTCAATCGGTGTCTCGGCCGCCGAAGCGAGCACGGTGATTTTCTTGGGCTGCACTTCCATGAAGCCGCCCGCCACCGCAATGAGCTCCTCATTGCCATCCTCCAGCTTGGCCCGCATAGCATGGGGCACAAGTCCGGTGACAAGGGGGGCATGACGAGGCAGGATACCAAGCTCGCCGCCCGTAGAACGGACGATGAGCATGGCGATATCCGCCGTGTATACCACATGATCAGGAGAGACAACTTCCAGCTGGATCGTAGCCATGGATTAGCCCTCCTTTTTCATTTTTTCCGCTTTTTCAACGGCTTCCTCGATGCTGCCTACCATGTAGAACGCAGCCTCCGGGAGCTCGTCGTATTTACCTTCCAGAATTTCTTTAAAGCCGCGGATGGTATCACGCAGCGCGACGTATTTGCCCGGCGTGCCGGTGAAGGCCTCAGCTACGGCAAAAGGCTGGGAAAGGAAACGCTGGATCTTACGCGCTCTGGCAACGGTGAGCTTATCCTCATCGGACAGCTCCTCCATGCCCAGGATGGCGATGATATCCTGCAGCTCCTTGTACTTCTGCAGTACAGCCTGTACACCGCGGGCTACTTCGTAGTGCTCCTCGCCGATGATATGCGGGTCGAGGATACGGGACGTGGAATCCAGCGGATCCACGGCCGGATAGATACCCAGCTCAGCAATCTGACGGGAAAGTACCGTGGTAGCATCCAGATGGGTAAAGGTTGCTGCCGGTGCCGGGTCGGTGAGGTCATCGGCCGGTACATAGACAGCCTGTACAGAAGTGATGGAACCCTTCTTGGTGGAGGTGATGCGCTCCTGCAGGGCGCCTACATCAGTGGTCAGCGTCGGCTGATAGCCAACGGCCGACGGCATGCGGCCCAGCAGTGCGGAAACCTCAGAACCTGCCTGGATGAAACGGAAAATGTTATCGATGAAGAGCAGCACGTCCTGGCCCTGCACATCACGGAAATACTCCGCCATGGTAAGACCCGTCAGAGCAACACGCATACGTGCTCCAGGCGGCTCGTTCATCTGGCCGTATACCAGCGCCGTCTTATCGATAACGCCGGATTCGGTCATCTCTGTCCAAAGGTCATTGCCCTCACGGGTACGCTCACCGACACCGGCGAATACGGAGTAGCCGCCGTGCTGGGTGGCGATGTTATGGATAAGCTCCATGATGAGGACGGTCTTGCCTACGCCGGCGCCGCCGAAGAGGCCGATCTTACCGCCGCGGGCATAAGGAGCAATGAGGTCAACGACCTTGATGCCCGTCTCGAGGATCTGGGTCGAGGTCTCCTGCTCATCGAAATGCGGAGCCGGACGATGGATCGGCCAGAACTCCTTGTTGCCCACCGGGGCCGGATTATGGTCAACGGTCTTGCCCAGCACGTTGAATACGCGCCCCAGGCACTCCGTACCTACCGGAACCTTGATCGGCGAGCCTGTATCCACAGCCTCCATGCCCCGCATGAGACCATCGGTAGAGCTCATGGCGATGCAGCGGGTTACGCTGTCACCAAGATGCTGCATGACCTCGACCACCAGGTCGATATCCACACCGCCGGCCTTGCCCTGGATTGTGATTGCATTCAGAATCTCCGGGAGTTCCCCCGCCGGAAATTCAATATCTACGACAGGTCCGATGACCTGTACTATTTTACCTTTAGCCAATGGTAAACCTCCTTACTTCAAGGCTTCCGCACCGCCCACGATCTCTGTGATCTCGCGGGTAATGCCTGCCTGACGTACTTTATTGTAGTGCAAGTCCAGCTTCTGGAGGAGCTCCTGCGCGTTATCCGTCGCATTGCTCATCGCTGTCATACGAGAACTCAGCTCGCTGGCGGAAGCCTGTAAGAGTGCTGCATAGATGGTCGTGACAAGATATTGCGGCAGCAGGAAGCCAAGCACCTCAGCGGCAGACGGCTCGTAAATATACTCAGCTGTCGGTCCGCTTTTCTCTTCGCCCAGGCTGGTAAAGGGCAGCAGCTGCACCGTTTCCGGCACGCAGCTGATAGCCGATACGAAGCGGGAATATACCATATGGATCTCACTGCATTCCCCCGTTGTGAAACGGTGGATGAGATCGGCCGCAATCTTGCGGGCATGGGAATAATGGGGGCGTTCACTGATGCCGATATACTCCCCTGCAATATGATACTGGCGATTCTTGAAATAGTCTCTTGTCTTTCTGCCAACCGCGATGAGCTCTGTGTTCTCCTTGTCCTCAACATGAGTCAGGGTTTCCTTGAACACATTGCTGGCATAGGCACCGGCCAGGCCCTTGTCCGAAGCCAGGACAAGATAAAGCTTCTTGCCTTCCTCGTGGACCTTCAGCAGCGGATGGGAAAAATCCCCCGCGTTGGCGGCGATATCCGTCACCACCTGCGCCATCTTATCTGCATACGGCTTATTGGCTACAGCAGCGGCTTGCGCACGACGCAGACGGGCAGCAGCCACCATGTGCATGGCTTTGGTGATCTGCTGGGTGCTCTTGACACTCTTGATCCGCCGGCGTATGTCTTGTAAACTAGCCAAATTAAATCACCTCGCTGCCTTAGGCCGTTGTTTTATAGGATACAGTTTCCTTGAATTCCTCAATAGCTTTTTTGATTTCTGCTTCCAAGGCATCATCCAGTTTCTTCTGCTCCAGGATCTTCGCGCCGATTTCCGGATGGTTCAGATCCATGAACTTGATGAATTCCGTCTGGAAGCGTACGACCTTGTCCACCGGGATATCGGTAAGGAAGCCGCGGACAGCCGTAAATACGGTCAGTACCTGGTTCTGTACCAGCATCGGTGAATACTGGGCCTGCTTCAATGTCTCAACCATGCGGGCACCGCGATCCAGCTGTTCCTTCGTATCCTTGTCCAGGTCCGAAGCGAACTGGGAGAAAGCTGCCAGCTCACGGTACTGGGCCAGATCCAGGCGCATGGTACCAGCAACCTGCTTCATAGCCTTGATCTGGGCACTGCCGCCGACACGGGATACGGAAAGGCCCACGTTGATAGCCGGCCGCACACCGGAATTGAACATATCCGTCTCCAGCATGATCTGGCCATCGGTGATGGAGATAACGTTGGTTGGGATATAGCCCGAAAGGTCACCTGCCAGTGTCTCGATGACCGGCAGTGCGGTAATGGAGCCGCCGCCCAAATCGTCGGAGAGCTTTGCGGCACGCTCCAGCAGACGGGAATGCAAATAGAATACATCGCCCGGATATGCCTCACGTCCTGGCGGTCTTCTGAGCAGCAGACTCATGGCACGATAGGCCGCTGCATGCTTGGAAAGATCATCGTATACGCAGAGGGCATGGCCGCCCTTGTACATGAAGTACTCCGCCATGGCAACACCGGCATAAGGTGCCAGGTACTGCAGCGGCGCGCTGTCCGCAGCCGTTGCGGCTACTACAATGGTGTACTCCATAGCGCCGTGATCCTCAAAGGTTTTGACTACGCGGGCTACGGTGGAGGCCTTCTGGCCAATGGCTACATAGACGCAGATACAGTTCTGGCCCTTCTGGTTCAGGATCGTATCCACAGCAATAGCCGTCTTGCCGGTACCACGGTCGCCGATGATGAGCTCGCGCTGGCCGCGGCCGATTGGAACCAGTGCGTCGATGGCCTTCAGGCCGGTCTGCAGCGGTTCATGTACTGATTTTCTGTCCGCGATGCCCGGTGCCGGGTATTCAATCGGACGGTTCTGTGTCGTGCTGATGGGTCCCTTGCCATCGATAGGACGGCCCAGGGCATCCACTACACGGCCGATCATTGCATCTCCCACAGGAACCTGCATGATTCGACCCGTGCGCTTTACGGTATCGCCTTCCTTGATGGCCGTATCGCCGCCGAGAATAACGGCGCCGACGTTGTCCTGCTCAAGGTTCAATACCAAACCATATATATCGTTACCGAAGTCGAGAAGCTCGCCTGACATAGCCTTCTGCAGGCCATGGATATGGGCGATGCCGTCACCGATTTCGATAACAGATCCTACATCATCAATGTTCATATCTACATCATAGTTCTTGATTTGATCCTTGATGATGGCTGTTATTTCTTCCGGATTCATTTTCATACTTCGCTGTCACCCCATTTTCATCACTTATTTGCCAGCAGCTGTTCTTTCAAACTCTGCATACGGCCAACTACACTTCCATCGATGCGTTTGTCTCCCATCTTCACGATGACGCCGCCAATGATCTTCTCATCCACATGCATGCGAAGCTGGATGGATTTCTCTGTGAGCTCCTCCAGCCTGGCCTTCAGCTTCAAAGACAGGGGCTCCGTCATGGGAAATGCCGAGGTCACATCTGCCAGCACAATACCGCGCGCCTTGTTGGAAAGCATCGCGTACTCATGCTCAATGGCTTCAATGAGCGCTGCACGCCGTTTGTCAACTAAAAGCATCAGGAAATTGAACACCGTTTTCGAGAGCTCGTCCTGGAACAGCTTGGTCAAAAGCTCCTTCTTGGCCTTCGGCTGAATCTGCGGATTCGTGAGGAAGCCGCGAAGCTCCATATGGGAAAAGGTCACCTGGCTTACCAGCTGCAGCTCTTCACCATAGGGTACAAGCTTATCTTCATCCTGGGCGATTTCAAAGATCGCCATCGCGTATTTTCGCGCAAGCTGTAAATTTAACATGACAAATCACCGATTTTTTCCTTGTCCAGCTGACCGATGAACTCGCTGATGAGCTTTTCATTCTCCGCAGCGTCCATGTTCTTGGCAATGATCTTGCTGGCTGCGGCCATGGAAAGGGTAACCATTTCGCCCTTGAGCTGTTCAACAGCCATGGCACGCTCGCGCAGGATCTCCGACTCAGCAGCTTTTCTGCGCTGCTCGATCTCATGCTGGGTTTCCTTCAAGCTGGCATCCCGTTCTTCCTGGGCCAGCTTGGCCGCCTTGTCGCGGATCTCCTGGGCCTTCACCTGGGCTGCATCCAGCTTGCTGCGGTAGTCCTGCAGGACCTGTTCGGCCTCCGCAGCATCCGCATCTGCCTTATCCAGGCTCGCTGCGATCTTGTCTTCACGGGCCTTGAGCATGCGGACAATCGGCTTATAGGCCACTGCCCGCAGGATAGCGACGAGAATCAGGAAGTTCAGGATCTGCGCAATAAGTGTCGCATTTATATCTATCAATTGCTATACCTCCCTTACTTCACTTATCCTTCTCGACAAATCACTTATTTGATCAGCGGATTTGCATAGAGCATGATAAGTGCGATAACGGTGGCGATGATCGCCATGGACTCGATGAGGCCGACGGAGATCAGGGTGTTCGTGAAAAGCGTATCTTTAGCTTCGGGCTGGCGGGTGAGGCCTTCGATGAACTTAGAGGTTACGAGACCATCGCCGAGACCGGCGCCGATTGCGGCCAGACCCATTGTAAGACCTGCACCGATTAAAGCAGCTGCTACCATAATTGCGTTTTCCATGAAAAAAATCCTCCTTAAAATTAAAAAGTTTGTTGAAAGTATTCACTGATCCTTACGGATCCTCACGCACTGCGTTGGCCAGATAGGCCATGGACAGCATCGTAAAGATGAACGCCTGCACCCCGCCAATGAAAATACTGAAGGCGAGCCAGATGACACTGGGAATTGGCATCCATATCGGCATGAGCTTGAGCAGAATGATGATGAGTATCTCACCTGCCAGGATATTGCCGAATAGACGGAAAGCCAGCGTGATTGGTTTTGCGACTTCTTCAATGGCATTGATGATGACAAACACCGGCACCGGCTGGAAGAAATGCTTGATATAATGCATTCCTTTGAAATACACGCCCATGACGTGCAGCATCACAATGACCAAAAGGGCGAGACCCAGTGTGGTGTTCAAGTCGTTGGTCGGCGATGACAGTGTCGGGACAAGTCCCAGCCAGTTGGAAACCAGTAAGAACAAAAACAGGGATATGATCAGCGGCGCAAGCATACGGCCTCTGGGGCCCATGGTTGCATCGATCTGACCATGGAGTGCTGTAACCACCATCTCAATGGCATTCTGCCAGCCTGTGGGAACAAGCTTCAGATTGCGCGTCGCCAGAAAGGCGATGAGAATGACTACAGCCATTGTGATCCATGTCATGATCAAGGTTTCCACATTGAAGGTCAAGCCGGCAAACTGCACTACTTCGCGAACACCGATTTCATGCATAACCTATTACCTCCTTGATGGAATGTTTTTCTACCGGCCTATCGGCGGCTGAACAAAGCCAAATGGATCATTGCCAGCAGATAGAACAGGCCAAAGCCGCTGACCACCGCAATGAACACGGGCATAGAAACCCGGATCGCCGTGGAAAAGACGGCCAGCAGCATGAGAAGCCGCAGCACAAATCCTACCCACATGTGCCGCTTCGCCCGGACTGCGCCCATCTGGCTGCTGCGCCAGAGCCGTTCCGCTAAGATTCCGCCGCAGACCGCTGCCGTGATTCCGCCGATGGCGAAAGCCCCGATGAGCTGCCACTGGCCCGCCGCTCCAAAGGAGATGGCTGCCAGCAGGGTGCCCAGGCCGAAGCTTTTCAGCAGGCGTCTGCTATAGGTCGATAAAATTTCCCTCATATTCCTCCTCCGACAGCAGAGCTGCCTTCGCATGAATATCTATCGAAAAGCGTCCCTTCCTGAATAAAAAAGGCCGCATTTCTACACTTTTTTCTCTTCGACAAAGATTCCATTTTCCCTGCTGAGAAAATGCAATTCTTCCAAGAAGGAAAAAGCACATAATCTATAGGCTTTTCACAAAATAAAGGTTTTTCCTGCTATTCTGACAGAATAGCTATAACCTGTATTTATATAACCATAACTAAGTGTGATACATATTATAGCCTGCCATGGACTGAACTTCAAGCAATTTTTCAAACGATTGCCGGCAAAATCCAGCCGAAAACTCAGCGGCCCTCCCGAAGCTGGCGGTATACCGAGTAAATTCCAACAGGAAACCCCAGCAGAATCCCAATCAGGCGGCCATAGGGCGCAATCCCCAGGTGCTCATCAGCCAGGCTGCCAAGGAACACACAGATTCCGATGACGACCACAAAATAGATGCCGATGCCTCCCAAAAAGGAAAAGGCCCGGAGGGCCTGGCGCAGTCCCTCCTGTTTTTTCTGCGGCTCCATACCCGCACCTCCTTAAAAGCAAAAAAGGGCAGGGCTCCCCGGAAAGAGCCCCTGCCCTGCTGTTATGCCTTGAATTCTTCCGGACGGGAAGCAGCACAGCCATAATGATAGAGTATAGCCTGGATAATGCGGCTGGAAGCCCTGCCATCCCCATAGGGATTGCAGGATTCTGACATGCGGCTGTACTCCGTCTTGTCCGTGAGCAGCTGTCTGGCTTCCCCGTAGACCCGTTCCCGGTCCGTGCCGATGAGCTTCACCGTGCCGGCGGTGACAGCCTCCGGACGCTCCGTGGTATCCCGGAGCACCAGTACCGGCTTGCCCAGCGCCGGTGCCTCCTCCTGGACTCCGCCGGAATCCGTGAGGATGAGATAGGAGCGATGCATGAGGTTTGCAAAGGGCTCGTAATCCAGCGGATCGATGAGATGCACCTTGGCCAGACCGCCCAGTTCTTCCTTCACAACCTCCCGTACCTTCGGGTTCTTGTGCACCGGGAATACCACCTCCACATCAGCGAACTCTTCAGTCAGCTGACGCAGGGCCTTATAGACATGACGCATGGGCTCGCCCAGATTCTCCCGGCGATGGGTAGTCACCAGGATGATGCGCTTGTTCTTGTAATCGATGTTCCGCAGCAGCTCGTCCTCGAACTGGAAATCATCCTTTACTGTCTGATGCAGTGCATCGATGACCGTATTGCCTGTTACAAAAATTCCTTCCGGTGCAATGGCCTCCGTCAGCAGATTCTGCTGCGCGGTGGCAGTAGGCGCAAAATGAAGATCCGCCAGAGAACCGGTAAGCTTCCGGTTCATTTCCTCCGGGAAGGGAGAGAATTTATTATGGGTACGAAGACCGGCCTCCACATGGCCTACAGTGGTCTGATGGTAATATGCCGCCAGGGCTCCCGCAAAGGTGGTGGTGGTATCCCCATGGACCAGCACGATATCCGGCCGGGCCTCAGTGAGCACCTTATCCAGCCCCATCATGGCCCGGGAGGTGATATCGAAAAGCGTCTGCCCTGCTGCCATGATGTCCAGATCATAATCTGGCTGGATGGCAAACAGATTCAATACCTGGTCCAGCATCTCCCTATGCTGGGCAGTCACGGCCACGATGGGCGTGATCTCCTCCGGATGTCTGGCCAGTTCCAGCACGATAGGTGCCATCTTGATAGCCTCCGGACGAGTACCAAACACTGTCATTACCTTGATTTTCTTCTTCATAAAAATCCCCTTTCCACCTGTTTCTGTTTATGCAAAAATAAGTGAAGCCTATATCATCTACTGACAAAAGAAGGTGCAGCCCATCAGCCGCAGCTGGCAGACAACACCTTCCCTATTCAATGCAGCTGCTGGCTCGGCGCGGAGCCCTTCGGCTGAAAAATACCTAATTTCTTTGCTCCCAGGAGCACCGCACTCAAAACGCAGAGCACGATGAGGATCGCGATGCCGCTGGATACCTCATTGAGCACCACAGCACTGAGTCCCAGGAGAGCACTGATCACATACATGAGCAGCACCGCCTGCCGCTGGGTGAAGCCCAGATCCAGCAAACGATGGTGCAGATGGCCCTTATCCGGCTTGAAGATCGGCACCCCGCCCCGATAACGGCGCACGATGGCGAAGGTGGTATCCAGAATGGGCAGCCCCAGGGCCAGGATGGGCACGATAAGCGCGATGGTCGCAGCGCTCTTCACCGCGCCGATGACAGAAATTCCCGCCAGCATAAAGCCCAGGAACATGCTTCCCGTATCTCCCATAAAGATGCGGGCCGGATTGAAGTTATAGTAGAGGAAGCCGATGGCTGCCCCGGCCAGTGCTGCCGTCAGCACCGCCACCAGCAGGAAGCTCTGCTGCATGGCCACCAGGAAGATGGTCGCCGCCGCGATGGCGGACACCCCTGCAGCCAGACCATCCAGACCGTCAATGAGATTCACCGTATTGGTGAGCCCCACGATCCAGAATACCGTGGCCGGTACCGCAAAATATTCCAGAAAAATAAAATCCCCAAAGGGATCCGTAATGAAATCGATCCGCACATCGAAGGCCACCAGTACACAGGCCGCAATGATCTGCCCCACCAGCTTCACCTTGGCCGGCAGGTTCTTATAATCGTCGATGATTCCCACAATGACGATGAGCGTTCCGCTCACCAGCAATCCAACCAGCTCATGGAAAACATCGTCCGTAAGCTCAGTAAAGCCCATCACCGCAAGGATTGCCACCATGAAAGCCGCATAGATCCCTATGCCGCCAATGCGCGGAATCGGCTTTTTGTGGACCTTGCGGGCATCCGGAGCATCCATTGCTCCCGTCTTCGCAGCCAAAAGAATAACACCTGGCGTAATCACCAATGCAACAGCCACGGCAATAGTAAACGCCAAAATATAATTCGGCATACAAGTCGCACCCCTTTTCTTTACAACAAACCAATTGTACATCACGAACCGGCGGCTGTCAACGAAAATCCCGCCGGCGGAAGGCCTTAATCCCTGATATCCTTAGGGGCGCAGCATACGACGCTGCCATCGGTTTCCAGGTAGATCACCTGGTCCAGCATGGCATTGCGGAGCATGCGGCGGCAGAGCAGGCAGGGCTTGCCGGAAGCCAGGGTTCCATCCGCATTATAACCCACAATATAGATGGCTGCTCCCTTCATTTTCCCCGGATCCGCATTCACGATGGCATTCTGCTCCGCATGCACCGCCACACAGAGCTCGTAGTTCTGTCCCTTGGGCACATGGAGCCGGTTCCGCTCGCATACCCCGGTATCTATGCAATTGGCCTCTCCCCTGGGGGCCCCGTTATACCCGGTGCTTATGATGATCTTGTCCTTTACGATGATCGCCCCATAACGGCGGCGCAGGCAGGTGGACCGGCGCCCTACGGCCTTGGCGATATCCAGGAAATATTCCGTCCAATCCGGACGGGACTGGGGTTTTGGCATAAAAATTCCTCCTCAAGCTTTACCTTGTATGTAGCGGCGTCCTAAAAGCACCGCCACGAAATCATCCACCGGAACCGGCGGCACCTGCATGGTCACCGGGAGCAGCCGGCGCCAGCCCGTAGGGGGATGGGCCTTCCAGTATTCCCCCTTGGCCAGCTCCGTGGTGCGGTATTCATCCACCACCACCAGTTCCAGCCCGGGAAGTGCCTTGACTATACGCCGCCGGGCACCTTCACTGGTGGTCCCGTTGCCCAGGATAACAGTCTGGAAAGGATGTCGGGCACGCTGCTGACAAAGCTTCTCAATGAGCCGTTTCGTCTCAACGACCTGCTGGAACAGCACACTGCCATCCGCAGCCAATACAGCAAGACCGCATTTATCCCTGCCGGGATCGATTGCTGCCACCGACATAAAATCCATCTCCCTTGAATGAAAGGAGCGCCGCAAAAGCCCTTTCCCCGCAAGGAATTCACCCGTACGACGCCCCTGGTCTCTTTACCTTGTTTCTACCTTCAGATATACCCGCAGCGGTCCCAGTGCATCGGTATTGCCCCGCGCATAGGCGGAAAGCAGTGCCGTGCCGTTGATGGGCGTGAGCTGCCGGATGATATCATAGAGCTGGTTGCCTTCGATGACCCCGATGGATCCCCGCAGCGGATCCGGCAGGATGCCCTTGGCCGAAGCCTCCGCATTGATATCCTGCAGGAAGCTCATGACCACCCGCTCCGCCTCGCCGTCCCCGCTGCCCTTAAGCTTGAAGGGGCGAGCCAGGATAAACTCATTATCCTTGTAAATGGTACGGTTCTTGTAGAGCTGCAGCGTGGTACGCACAGCCTCGCCCCGTACCAGATTCCCCGCAGCCACGATGCGCACCACAATGTCCTGGGGACTGCGGGAAATGAATTGAGCCGCCTCCTCGTACTCCGGCTGATAGACCCAGATATCCTTTTCCTTCACCGTATTGCCCAGCCGCTGGGCAACAGTACGATTGGCAGCCTGCATCAGGAGCCCCATATCCCGCTGGATATCCTTTATATCCCGGGCTCCCTTGATGACGCCGCTGGCCAGCACCTCGCCGGCCCGGAAGGTGATATCCCCCTCCCGCATGATCTGGATGCCCTGGCGCAGCTGTTCGGTCCGCTCTGCCAGCATCCGGTTATCCGTGAAAAGCCGGCTGTTGTCCGTCTGAAGGCCGGCATTGTTCTTTTCCAGTTCCGTGTTGCTCTGGTCCAGCCGGCTGTTGTCAGCCAGCAATACATCATTTTTCAGCAGCAGCTCATCCTTGGCCTGCTCCAGCAGGCGGTTGCCCTCCAGCAGAGCCCGGGACCGCTCCTCCAGCTGACGCTGCTGTCCCTGGAGATCATCCAGCTCGTTTTTCGTCTCCTTGAGATCCGACTCCGTCTGCTGCTGCTCTGCCTGGGCAGAGGCCAGCTCTCCCGAGGCCTGGGTCAGCTTGGCCTGGGTATCCCGCATGTTCTGATTCAGCTTCTCCATACCGAAAAGCGCGGTACGCACATTCTCGGAGGTTGCGGCCATGACCCCGAAGGTCAGTGTCGTGATGCAGACACCGGTGAGGATCGTTACGAGAATCGAGGTGTGACGCGGCCGTAGTCCAAACAGCGAAAGTCTCTTCTTGCCGATTTTCGAGCCCAGACGGTCGCCAATGAACGCAATCGCGCCACCGGTAATCACCAGCACTACAATGAGGAAAACACCATACATGGCTTGCCACACCTGCCTTTACTTTGGAATGAAATAAGATTATTTAGAAGCCCGATACATAAGCCAGCCACCGGCGATGAGGCCGATCAGGTTCGGTATCCACACAGCGTATACCGGCTCCATCGCTCCGCTCTGGGCAATGGCCCCCGCCATGGTCATGAGGCTGTAATAGACAAAGATGATGATGAGGCTCAGCGCAAACCCCGCCGAAGAGCTGTTGCGGTTCGGCTGCAGTCCCAGCGGGACCCCCACCAGTGTGAAGATGAGACTGGCCAGCGGAATGGTAAAGCGCTGATGCAGCTCCGTCTCCAGCTTTTTCGTATTCACGTACTGGGAGCGCATGATCTCAATCTGAGCTCTCAGATCCTTGATGGTCAGCTCCTCCGGCTTCTTCTGCTCCCGAACGATCTGCCGGGGGCTCTGGTTGATGGGCAGCACCTGGGTATTGAAATGCATGGTATGCTCCGTCTCCCCATCGGACACATCGTAGATAATGCCCTGGTGCATGGTCCATTCATTGTCCTTCCACTCAGCGTACTCCGCATTTTCCACATGGCTGACCTTACCCTGGTCAAAGGCCTGCATGGTCACGCCCTGCATGGTGTTGGACTCCGAATCGTAGCGGCGGGCGTAAACCAGCCGCTGGATCTGCCCCTTGTCGATTTCCTTGATGATGATATGCTCCTGGGACTGGGGTGTGGTATTGCCCTGGATCTCATAGTAAAGCACGTTGTTATAGGCCTCATTGGCCCAGGGTACCGCGTACTCGTTGAAGGCCATGGCAAAGAGGCTCACAAAGAAGCCCAGGATAATGGCGGGAGTCGCGATGCGGTAAAAGCTGATGCCGCAGGACTTCATAGCCGTAATCTCGCTGGTGCCGGAAAGGCGGCCGAAGGTCAGCAGACTGGCCAGCAGCATGGACATCGGGAAGGTCCAGATCACCACGCCGGGCAGGCTGAAGATGAAAATCTTCGTCACCGCGGTAAGGGAAGCGCCGTAGTCCGTGATGTACTGCGCGATGCGGAACAGTGTACCTGAGCCGATGAACACGGCGGAGAATGCACAGATGCCGAAGATGAAGGTCTTAAAGACCTCACTGAATATATATTTATCTAAGATACGTATTCGCATGTGCCAGTCTCCTATAATGTAAAGTTATCGCCAAGATAGAATTTCTTCGCGATTTCACTATTTGCTATGGTTTCACTGTCACCCTCCAGCAGGATCTTCCCATCGTTCAGGATATAGGCCCGGTCCACGATATGCAGTGTCTCCCGCACGTTATGATCGGTGATGAGGATACCCATGCCCCGCTCCCGCAGGTACTGGATGATTTCCTGGATGTCCGCCACCGCAATGGGGTCAACCCCGGCAAAGGGCTCATCCAGCAGGATGAACTGGGGCTCCAGCGCCAGGCAGCGGGCAATCTCCACCCGGCGCCGTTCGCCGCCGGACAGCTCCGTGCCCTTGCGCTCCCGCACATGACCGATATGGAATTCCTCCAGCAGCTCATCGATCTTGTGGACCCGCTCTGCCTTGGATATGGGCAGAGTCTCCAGAATGGACAGCAGATTTTCCTCCACGGTGAGCTTGCGGAAGATGGATGCCTCCTGGGCCAGATAGCTGATGCCCAGCTCCGCCCGTTTGCACATGGGCATGTTTCCGATCTTCACATCGGAAATATAGACCTCGCCGGAGGTGGGCTGCTCCAGGCCCACGATCATGTAAAAGGTAGTGGTCTTGCCGGCGCCGTTCGGCCCCAGCAGCCCCACGATCTCACCTTTTTCCACCCGCAGGGACACCCGGTCCACCACGTTGCGGTGCTTATAGGTCTTTACTAAATTCTTCGCTTCTATATGCAAGTGACAGCCCTCCGCATTTATTGTACCTTCGCATTGCCGTCATCAGCAATATAAATCGTCAGCCGGCCGCTGTTCAGCGTGTTGTTGTCCTGGATAGCCCAGGCATTGCCTGTCAGGATGGCTTTGCCCTGTTCCTTGCCGAAATAATCCAGCTGATCGCCGCCAGCCTCCAGATTTTTCGGCGGGCTCACCAGATGGGCATGCCCTGTGCCCTTGTAGCGGTCCTCCTTAAGCCAGCCCTCCAGCCGGTCAGCAGTCACCGTGCCGTCCTTGGAGGTCACCGTGCCGCCCGTATCTATGAGCATGTACTCATTGGGAGCAAAATAATCCACCCGCTCGCCGGCAAAGGTCTTATCCGCCTTCTGCCCATGCACATCCCCGGTAGCAATCATATGATCCTTGCCATCGGTGGTGCACATAGCCGCCGTCATGCGCATATCTTCCTTCTGGGCGATGACGTTGCCCGTCACATTGCCCTCCTGGGTCTTGGTATTATATACGGCCTTGGCCCCGGCCACCCGGGCATTGCCCTTGGTCATGAGCACATTGCCCGTGGCGGTGATCACGCCGGATTTCATATCGTAATCCACTGTATCCCCGTCCAATGAAGCCGGTTCTCCCGCCGCGTAAAGCGTACCTGTGGTAATCGCTGCCGTAAGGGCAGCAGCCACAAACGCCAGCTTAAGCTTTCCTATCCTGTCCATCCTCAGTTCCCCTTTTCAATATGTGCTTTGCCAATGATCTTGATCTTCTCAAAGGCATCGGTGCTTTCGATGCGATCCCCGGAGGCCTTCATGTGGTCGCTCTCCCGGTCCATCTTCACATCCCCGGTGGCTGCCAGCATGGATTTCGCGGCCTCCCAGGTCATTTCCTTACTGGTGAGGGTTGCTCCGTCACTGGTCTTCATATCAACGCCGCCATCCATTTTTATGTTGCGGCTCTTGTGCTCATAGGTGGCATGGGGCGCCTTGAGTCCCACCGTCTTGCCATCCTCCTTGTAAAAAGTCCCCTGTATATTGGTGAGGACCGCATCCTGTGTCTGGGTATCCATATCGATCTGCTCCGCCGACAGTTCCCAAATCACCTTGCCATCCTTTTCCTCTTTGATGGTATTGCCATCATATTTCATGACAGTCTGGGGTTTTCCCGGATCTGCCGGCGGCGTTGGGACCGTCCGAACCGCCCAGACCACCAGCGAAGCCAGCAGCACGACCAGGACGCCGATGAGTGCCTTGCCCTTTTTGCTCAATGCTCTGCCTCCTCTGATTTGATCACGTGATGACGTTCCTTCTTCTCATCCGGCGGCGTATTCCAGCGCTTCTGGAACCACAGCCACTGGGTGGGGTTTTCCCGGATGATGCGCTCCAGTATCCGGGTCATTTTTTCTGTAAATTCAAAGAGATCCTTGTCCGAATCCCCGTTGTCCTCATAGCGCATGATTTCACCGATGACCACCTTATGGTGGCCGTCCGGCTGCCGCAGAATAAAGGCCGGCAGCACCGGTGAATTGAATTTCTTGGAAAATACCGCCGGTCCCATCGGGGTAGCCGCCGGACGTCCCAGAAAATCAATGAAGGCCCCTCCGGGACCCGCATCCTGATCTGCCAGGAAACCCAGTATCTTACCCTTTTTCAGAGCTCGGGCCGCAGCCAGAAGCTCACTGGTTCCCCGGGAAAAGATTTCCACGCCGACCGTGGCCCGCAGATCGTTCAATACCCGGGTATACTGCTCGTTCGGCTGCGGCTTGGCAATAGCCGTAACCGGCAGCCCGGAAAAGGTAAAAGCCGCTGACAGCCACTCCCAGTTGCCCACATGGCCGGTGAGTATCACCACGCCGTGCTTCTCCGCCAGGGCAGCCTTCAGCCGGTCCAAATTTTCGATTTCAATATACCGCGTAAAATTCTCCTTGGAAAGATGCGGCATATAAAGCATCTCCAGGAAGTTCCTTCCCAAATTGATGAAGGAAGCCCGGATGGTTCTTTCCGCTTCGGCCTCCGGGAGGCTCAGTGACCGCTTGATCTGGCGGATAGCCAGATTGCGCTGTTTCTTTATGAATTTATAATACAGGATGCCGAGTCCCTTGCCCAGGCTCATCAGACAAGAATGAGGCAGACAGCAGATGACCCGGCTCATAAACATTAAAATTCGATATTGCATGTATGTTCCCCCATCAAGAGAGTTTATACCTATTGGGCAATTTTTTCAATAGGTTTTGGACCCATAAAATCGGCTATCAATGATTCCCAGCGTCCCTGGGCCTTCAGTATGAACTCCAGGATCTCCCGCACAGCCCCCCGGCCGCCGTCCGCCCCGGATATGAGCTGGGCCGCTGCCCTGGCCTCGGGCACCGCATCCGCCACCGCCGCCGCCAGGCCGGCCTGCAGCATCAGCGGCAGATCGATGATATCATCCCCGATATAGGCAATGGCCTCATCCGCCAGGGAAAATTTTTCCTTCAGCTCTGCGTAGGCCGCCCGCTTATCATGGCGGCCCTGCCAGACGGCGCCGATCTTCAGTTCCCTAGCCCGGTTGGCCAGCATCACCGAATCCCGGCCCGTGATGATGGCCGTCTGCAGCCCCGCCCGATGCCAGAGGGTTATGCCCATGCCATCCCGACAGAAAAAGGATTTATAGAGCTCCCCCTTTTCGCCGATGTAGATGCCCCCATCGGTGAGCACGCCATCCACATCGAAGATGACCATTTGGATTTTCCTTGCCCGCTCCAGGGCATCCGCTGTGAATTCCATATCAGACCACTCCCTGCCGCAGCAAATCCGTCAGATGCACAATGCCCACCGGCTGCTGGTTCTCGTCGATGACCGGCAGCACCGTGATGGGCCGGGGCTGATGCTTCTCCATAAGGCTCAGTGCCGAGGCAGCCAGCTTGTCCTTGGTGATGGTCTGCGGACTGCGGGTCATGAGTTTTTCCACCGGTGCATCCAGGAATTCGCTGCCCTTGGCCAGGCTGCGGCGGATATCGCCATCCGTCACCAGCCCGATGAATTTTCCCTGGTCGTCCACCACCGAGGTGGCGCCCAGTCCCTTGTCTGTCATTAGGAACAGGGCCTCCTTCGCCGTATGGCTGAAGTGGATGATCGGATTCGCCTCGCCGCTGTGCATCACATTTTCCACCGTGAGCAGCAGCTTCCTGCCCAAGGCGCCGCCCGGATGGAACACCGCAAAATCCTGGGCCGTGAAATTCCGGGCCGACAGGAGCGCGATGGTGATGGCATCCCCCATGGCCAGGGCCGCCGTGGTGCTGGCCGTAGGCGCCAGCCCCAGCGGACAGGCCTCCCGTTCTACCCCCACGTTGATGAAATAGTCCGAGTTCCTGCCCAGGGTGGAATCCCGCCGGCCGCACATGGCAATGATCCGTGCCCCGATGCGCTTGATTATGGGCAGGATGTTCACCACCTCATTGGTTTCACCGCTGTTGGAAATGGCGATGACCACGTCCTTATCCGTGACCATTCCCAGATCCCCATGGAAGGCCTCCGCCGGATGCATAAAAAAGGAGGGCGTTCCCGTACTGGCCAGGCTGGCCGCTATTTTCCGGCCCACATGACCGGATTTTCCCATGCCTGTAACGATGACCCGGGCCGGGCAATCCAAAATGCAGTTCACCGCTGCTTCAAATTCATCATCGACGCGCTCCACCAGCCGGCGTACCGCATCTGCTTCAATCTGCAGGGTTTCAATGGCTTTCTCTTTTATCACACCGGAATCCTCCCGAAAATTAATCTTCTTTGTAGAAATGATTTTACAGCTTCTTCCTGACAATTTCATGGATAGCCAGTGCATCCTTCAGCAGATCCTCCAGCTTGTCCAGATAAACCATATTGGGTCCGTCGCAGAGAGCCTCCTCCGGGTTGTCATGGACCTCCATGAACAGAGCGTCCACCCCCGCCCCCACCGCGGCCCGGGTCAGATATTCCACATACTCCCGGTTCCCGGCGGAACAGGTTCCGCCGCCGCCCGGCAGCTGTACGCTATGGGTGGCATCAAAGACCACCGGATAGCCAAGAGAACGCATGATGGGAAAACTGCGCATATCCACCACCAGATTGTTGTAGCCGAAGCTGGCTCCCCGCTCAGTGAGCAGGATGCGCGAGCAGCCGCCCTCATGGAGCTTGTCCACCACATTGCGCATATCGTGAGGCGCCATGAACTGCCCCTTCTTCACGTTGACCGCACAGCCGGACTGGGCAGCCGCATACAGGAGATCCGTCTGCCGGCAGAGGAAGGCCGGGATCTGCAGCACATCAGCCACCTTGGCAGCCGGCAGTACCTGGGATTCCTTATGGACATCGGTGACAATAGGCACCTGCAGCTCATCCTTGATGGTCTGGAGCATTTCCAGCCCCTTTTCCAGGCCCGGACCCCGGAACCCGTTGAAGGAAGACCGGTTGGCCTTATCGAAGGAAGCCTTGAAAATATAGGGAATCCCCAGCCGCTGGGTGATTTCCTTTATGGTTCGGCCAATATAAAGACAGCGCTCCATTCCCTCCAGTACGCAGGGACCTGCGAGCAGTGCCAGGGGCTGTCCGGCCCCGATGGAAAATTTTCCTACTTCTACTGTGTTCATTTTTTTGCCACCTTTCTGCGCATTGCTTCTAAACCGCTGAAAACTCTTTTCTTGAAAATCCCATTGACCTCCGCCAGGTCCTCCGGCGTATCCACGCCCACAAAGCGGCGATCCGTCTCAATGACCCGGATGCGATAGCCATTTTCCAGGGCCCGGAGCTGCTCCAGGGATTCCGTCTGCTCCAGGGGCGTGGGCTCCATCTGCGCATAGCGCAGCAGAAAATCCCGCTTGTAGGCATAGATGCCGATATGCTTGTACACCGGTCGCCCATGGGGTACCCGGGGATAGGGAAGCAGGGAACGGGAAAAATAAAGGGCATAGCCCTTTTTATCCGTGACCACCTTCACATTGTTGGGATTCTGCATCTCCGTCTGGGTGCTCATGGGCGTCTTTACCGTAGCCATCTGCAGCTGGGGATCCTCGTCGAATACCGCCGCCAGCTCATCGATGAGCTCGGGGTCTATCAGCGGCTCATCCCCCTGTACATTGATGATGAGGTCCATATCCGGATAAGCCGCTGCCACCTCGGCCAGCCGGTCCGTGCCCGTGGGGTGATCCGGGGAGGTCATCATGGCCTGGCCGCCGTCCTGCACCACTGCATCGTATACCCGCTGATCATCCACTGCCGCCAGCACGCCGGCCAGACTCTTCGCCTGTACGGCCTGCTCGTATACCCGGCAGATCATAGGCTTGCCGGCAATATCCGCCAGCGGCTTGCCCGGCAGCCGGGTAGAGGCATAGCGCGCCGGAATGACACAAAGTATTTTCATATTTCGACTCATCCTTTCCTCACATATTCCTTCAGATTCTTCTGCAGCGTGGCCTTGAATTCCCTGTCTCCCGACAGGAAGGTCACCTCCACGCTCACCACATAGATGGGAATAGGCGACTCCGCCTTCATGATCTCCCGGGGAACATCCGGTACCTTCACCGCATCCTTCTCCGTGATCACAATGGCCTCCGCTCCCTGGCGGATTGCCTGATCCACCACGTCCGCCATTTCCTCCGGCGTGTAATCGTGATGATCCGGGAACCGCAGACTCTCCATGATGATTGCCCCGATGTCACTCAGTGTCTGCTCAAAGGAGGCCGGATTGCCGATGGCCGAAACAGCCATGACCCGTTTTCCCTTCATCTGGGAAATATCGATGCCCGGCGCCGCCATATCCTCGTACCAGTCCGCCAGCTCGATGAAGCAGCGGGGCTGATGGATGCTTTCCACAATCAGTGCGTGGTCGTTGTATTTTTCAATGGTGTCCCGGATGTACCGGTTGGAACCCGGTGCCGCCTGATCCACCTTGGTGAGCAGGCAGACATCCGCCCGCTCCATATGGGAAATCGGCTCCCGCAGCGTGCCGCGGGGCAGCATGTAGTTGTTGCCGAATACATTCACCGCATCGATGAGCACAATATCCATATCCCGTTCCAGCTGCCAATGCTGATAGCCATCATCCAGGATAGCCACCTCCGCGCCGAAGTGATCGATGGCGTACTGTCCTGTCACCGCCCGCTCCGGGCCGATGAGCACCGGCACGTTGGGCAGGTGCTTGGCCAGCATGAAGGCCTCATCACCGGCCTGAGAGGCATCCATCTGCAGTGTCCTGCCATCGGATACGATACCCACCTCGCCCTTCCATTTTGCCCGGTAGCCCCGGTTCAGGATGACCACCCGATAGCCCATATCCCGGATGTCCCGGGCCAGGCGCTGGGCCGTCGGAGTCTTGCCCGTGCCGCCCACGGTGATATTGCCCAGGCTGATCACATAGCAGCCCAGCTTCTTTCGTTTGAATACTCCCACCTTGTAGCCGGCCAGCTTCACATTGACCAGATGGCCGTAGATGAAGGAAAAGACATAGAGAATAGCTATGATGACGGTCAGGAATAAACCATGGGTTTCCTGCCCGTGGACCAGCTGAAAGAAATAGGTCTGGAAATTTTCCACCTTTTCCGTGGCCTTGATCCGGCCATTCTGCTCCACCGCGTCCAGCATCTCATGGAGCAGTACCGCGGTCTTACGGGAAGCGCCCTTATTTTCCTGAACGATGGCCAGAGTTTCCTGCTCCATCCAATGGCGCCGCTCCACATCCCGGAAAAGCCCCAGGGCCTCCCGGCTCAGCTCGCTGCCATCCTGCACCGTGATGCAGGCATTGCGCTTGGAAAAGAGCACATGGGTGTCCTTGAAATTGAACATGTTGGAACCCACGATAATGGCCTTGCCATGGGCTGCCGGTTCCAGGATGTTGTGGCCGCCATGGGGAATGAGACTGCCGCCCACATAGATCACATCGCCAATGCTGTAGACACGCCCCAGCTCACCGATGGTATCCAGTATCACCGCGTCGTGGCCGGCGGCCGGCTGCTTCTGCAGTTGGGTCCGGCGCACAGCCCGGACCCCGTGCTGACGGCAGATGGAGATGATCTCATCGGTGCGCAGCAGATCCCGGGGAGCGATGACCAGCCGGGCCCGGGGAAATTCCTCCCGGATGCGGCTGAAGGCCTGGAGCACATACTCCTCCTCCCCTTTATGGGTACTGCCGGCTAAAAATATGCCGGTATGATCCTCCAGCCCCATTTCCCGGATCATGGACTGTTTTTCCTCCTGAGTCACTTCCGTATAGGTCTGGTCGAATTTCGTGTTGCCGGTAACTGTCACCAGATCCGGATTGGCCCCCAGGCGGACGATGTACTCCGCGTCGATGGAGGACTGCATGGCGAACTTCGTCACCGTGCCGATCATATCATCCAGCAGGCTGTGCAGATGGCGGTACCGGGTCACACTCTTATCGCTGATGCGTCCATTGACCATCATGACAGGTATGTGCAGATGGCGGGCTGCCTTCAGGAAATTCGGCCAGAGCTCCGTCTCCACGGGCATGAATACCCGGGGCCTCACCTTGTACAGGATATGAGCGGAAAGCCAGGGCAGGTCCAACGGGAAATAGATGATGCTGTCCGCATCCTTGATGATGCGATTCGCCATCTCATAGCCACTGTTGGTGACCACCGATACCAGGATCGGACTCTTGGGGAATTCCTTATGAAATTCTTTGATCAGCGGACTTGCCGCCACGATTTCACCCACCGAAGCAGCATGTACCCATATACAGTTTTTCCTGGCTACTCTGTCCAGCGCATGCTTAGGCAGAAAGCCCAGGCTCTGCCGAATGCGCTCAACGAAGCCCTTTTCCCTCACGGATCGCACCATGAACATCGGAATGATCAGGATGACAATCAGGATAGCTGCTATATTATAAAGTAATTGCATGCCTTTTCCCCTTTTATTTGTCTTTTGCTTTATTGAACTGAATATTGTAGAGATTGCTGTAGAGACCATTCCGGGCCAAAAGCTCTGCATGGGTTCCATGCTCCCGGATGTGGCCGTTCTCCACTACAAAAATCTGGTCTGCATCAAAAATAGTGGACAGCCGATGGGCGATGACAAAGGAAGTCCGCCCTACCATGAGCTTGTCCAGTGCTGCCTGGACGATCTTTTCACTTTCCGTGTCCAGCGCCGAAGTGGCCTCATCCAGGATCAGCACCCGGGGATTCTTCAGGATGGCCCGGGCAATGGCAATGCGCTGCCGCTGGCCGCCGGAAAGATTCAGCCCCCGCTCCCCGATCTTCGTGGCATAGCCTTCGGGAAGCTCCGAGATGAACTCATGGGCATTGGCCGCCTGAGCCGCCGCAACCACCTCTTCATCCGCGGCATCCAGGCGCCCGTAACGGATGTTCTCCAGCACCGTGGTACTGAACAGCATGGTTTCCTGGGGTACGATGCCGATCTGCTCCCGCAGGGACTCCATGGTCACATCCCGCACATCATGCCCGTCAATCCGGATGGCCCCGGAGGTCACATCGTAGAAGCGGGGGATGAGGTTAGCGATGGTGGACTTGCCACCGCCGCTGGGACCCACAAAGGCAATCATCTGCCCGGGTTCCACCTGCAGGGAAACATCCACCAGGGCCGGCACGTCCTTCTTGTACTCGAAGCATACCCTGTCCACAGAGACGCGGCCCTCGATCTTCGGCAGCACGATGGCATCCTTTTTATTGGTGATCTGCTCCGGCAGGTCCAGCACATCAAACACCCGGTCCGCGGCCGCCATTGCCTTCTGCAGATTGCCGTAGACACGGCTGATGCGCTTGACCGGATTCGCCAGGTTCACCGCATAGGTCAGGAACGCGATAAGGGATCCGGCGGTGATCTGGCCGTTGACTACCTCGTAGCCGCCGAACCACACGATGAAGGTGACCGCCAGGGCCGCCAGGAATTCCACCGTCGGCGTCAAAAGGCTCATGAGCTGCACGTTCTTCATCGCCGCCTGGAAGTTCAGCTCGTTCTGATCATGGAACCGGTCGATCTCGTATTTTTCCCGTACGAAGGATTTCACCACCCGCACAGAAGAGATGCTCTCCTGCAGCAGGGAGGTGATATCCGCCAGCCGTTCCTGGATCAGTGTGCCGGAAGACTTCAGCTTGCGGCCGAATACCTTCATGGCCTGTCCCACCATGGGGATGGTCACCAGTGTCAGCAGGCTCAGCTTCCAGTCCAGATAGACCATGAGCACGATGGAACCGATGAGAATAGATCCTTCGGTAACCAGCTCAATGAGATTATCCACGATGGCATTCTGCAGCGAGGCCACGTCATTGGTGATGTAGCTCATGATTTCCCCGGTCTGCAGCCGGTCATAATAGGACAGCGGCATCCGCTGGAATTTTTTATAGAGCACATCCCTAAGGTCTATAATAACACGTTGGCCGACAAAAGACACGAGATAACTCTGTCCGTAGAAAAATATCCCACGGAAAAAGAATACCACCACGATGCCCACCGCAATCACGTTGAGCATGAGCATATCCCGCTGGGCCAGCACCTTATCGATCATATCCTTGATGATCCAGGGCACATAGAGATTGGCGCCCGCCGCCAGGATGATGCAGACGATGGCAATGCCCAGCCGTTTCAGATAGGGCCGTATGTACATAAGCAGTCGCTTGTAATTTTTCATTTCTGATCCCCCGATAGTTTTCCGAGTTTTTTGCGGCCGCCAGCCGCGGCTAAAATACGCTGTGCAACCCGTCCCGCTGCCCCCGGCTCTCCCAGAAGGGAAACGGCCGCAGCCAGTTCCTGCTTCACCCGGGCAGTATGGACCGCGTCTCTGTAAAAGGCCCGGGCCTCAGCAAAGATGCGCTGCGGATTCACCTGTGCCTGCAGCAGCTCCGGCTGGATGCGCCGGCCTGCCAGTATGTTGGGCAGGCTGAAATTGTCCACATGCACCAGCAGCTTCCCGATGAGATAGCTGATTGGCGACATGCGGTAGAGCACCACGCAGGGCAGCCCTAAAAGCGCTGCCTCCAGCACCACCGTACCCGAGGTGGCAAGGGCCAGCTCCGCCAGGCCCATGAGATCATAGGTATGGTCCCGGGTGAAGCGCACCGCCACACCGGAAGCTGCGGCCAGGTTTTCCAGCCGCGCCGGCTCGATGCCCGGTGCCACCGGCAGATAGAACCGCATGTCCGGTGCATCCTCCTGGATGCGCCGGGCCGCTGCCAGCATCACCGGCAGCAGCAGGCGGATTTCCTGGGGCCGGCTGCCGGGCAGCAGCAATACAGCCCGCTCCCCGGCCTCCAGGCCGAAATACTGTTTTGCGGTTTCCCGCTCCATAGATAATTTTACAGTATCCACCAGGGGATTTCCCTGAAAGGTGATATTCGCCCCCGCTGCTTTGTACACCGGAAGCTCGAAAGGGAAAATGGCCGCCAGCTCATCCGCCAGCACCGCGCATTTTTTCGCCCGGCCTTTGCGCCAGGCCCAGGCCGAAGGAGGGATGTAGGAAAACACCGGTATCCCCAGTTCCTTTGCCTTTGCTGCCAGCCGCCAGTTGAAATCAGGATAATCGATGAGGACCAGCAGGTCCGGCTGCTCCTGCCGCATGAACTCCGTGAGCCGGGCCCGCAGCCGGAACATGCGCCGCAGGTTCACCAGGACCTCCCAGAAGCCCATCACGCAGTACTCCCGCATATCCGCCGCCAGCCGCACGCCGGCGGCTGCCATCTTCGGCCCGCCGAAGCCGATGAGCTGGGTATCCGGCGCCAGACGCCGCATGGCCTGGGCCAATGCGGCCCCATGCAGATCGCCGGAAGCCTCCCCCGCAGAAAGCATGATCTTCATCCTTATCCCTCCTTTTCCCTTCCTTCAACTACGCAGAAAAAGACGCGAGGATACTCTTTTTTACAGTATCCGCCGCGTCTCATCGGCCGTGATTCACATAGCCACAATCGTTATATCGTTGGCATCTGCCAGAGCAACTACTTTTTCCTTTTCAACCAGCAGGGTCCTTCCGGCCTCGATGGCCAGCGCCTTGGCTCCTGCGTCCACCATGGACCTGACGGTATCCAATCCCACAGCCGGCACATCAAAGCGCAGGTCCTGATTGGGCTTGGCCACCTTGGCTACCACTGCTCCGCCGCAGGCCAGCTTGCCGCCCCGGCGGATGCAGGCATCCGTTCCCTCGATGGCTTCCAGGGCCATAACCGCCATGGACTTGACCACCGCTGTCTGCCCCACATCCAGCCGGCCGATTTCCCTGGCCATCTGGATACCGAATTCCATATCCTTCCGTTCCTGTTCCGTGGGCTCCCGCTTCGTAACGGTTCCCCGGGAGGGCATGAGCATGCGGATCAGTGCTGTCTGATCGAAGGCCTGCAGACCTTCCTTCGCCAGCTCCCGTACAAAGGCCAGCATAAGGGTATCATCCTTACGGTCCGGCAGGCTCATGATGAGCTGCATCATCCGGGCATCCGGCTGGGCATGCTGTCCATTGAACAGCATTTCCTTCGTAACCTTGCCCAGCATGGTTACCTTCTGTACACCCTTTTCCTTCAGATATGCCAAAACATCGCCCAGCTGGGCAATGCTGATGTCCGCACAATCAGCTGTGCATTCCTTCAGTTCCGGGTCCGTCTGGGGCAGCAGCGCCACCGCGTAGACCTCGTAGCCCATCGTCCGGGCTGCCTTCGCACATTCTACCGGGAGCCTGCCCGTACCGGCAAGCAGTCCTATCTTTTCCATGTCATCCTCCGAATATATGAATTATCACTCGCTATCGTGATTGTCTGTCTCCCGACGGCTGCGGCAGATTCCCCGCTCCGCATTGCGCAGGAACCGCAGGAAATGATCCACCTCTTCGCAGGAATCCACTTCCTGCTCAATCATCTCGATGGCCTGCGCCAGGCTCAGCCCTGAACGATAGAGAAGCTTATAGGCTTTTTTGATGTTGCGGCGGGATTCCACCGGAATACCGGCCCGGGAAATGCCCACGCTGTTCAGTCCTACCACCTTGGCCGGATGTCCATCCACAATCGTATAGGGAACCACGTCCTGAACGATCTTCGATGCACCGCCCACCATGGCATTGCGCCCGATCTTCACGAACTGATGCACACCGGACATACCTCCGATGACCGCCCGGTCCTCGATGATGGCATGGCCCGCAATCATGGCCGCGTTGGACATGATCACATTATTGCCCACCACGCAGTTATGGGCTACATGGGTATAGGCCATAAGCAGGCAGTCATTGCCTATGCGGGTTTCCTCCCCTTCACCGGTAGCCCGGTGAACGGTAGCGCACTCACGGATAGTGGTGCGGTCCCCCACGAACACATAGCTCTTCTCACCCTTGAATTTCAGATCCTGAGGCTCCTCACCAACCGAGGCACCCTGGAAAATACGACAGTCCCTGCCGATGCTGGTCCAGCCTGCAAGTACTACATGGGGTCCAATCCTGGTTCCTTCCCCGATTTCCACGTTTTCACCAATGACCGCATAAGGTCCGATCTCTACGTTCTTTCCTATGTGCGCCCCCGGATGGACAACCGCGGTTTCATGTATATATGCGACAACTTTGTTGTCTGCTCTCATGGTTTCCAACTCCTTTAGTCTGCCTTAAACGGCTTCGCTGTCAGCTTTAGCGCTGTTCTTATCTATATAGTCCAGAATGCTCGCAAATCCCTGCACTGGATTTTTTGACAAATTCAGCCGTTTAAGGGGGTAACGCAAGACTATCTCTCTTTTTCTACCCAATATGACAAGAAATCATATATTTTCAGTTCTTTTCAGTGCAAAGGTAAAATCCCCCTGAGCTGCGAACTGATCTCCTACATAGGATTCCGCATGGAGCTTGCCAAAATCGCCCCGCACCCGCATGAGCTCCGCCTTCATGATCAGCTGATCGCCAGGAACCACCGGACGCTTGAACTTCACGTTTTCCATACCGCCGAAGAGCGCAATCTTTCCCCGGTTCTCTTCAGGATACAGCATGGCAATGCCGCCTACCTGGGCCATAGCCTCCAGAATCAGCACACCAGGCATGATGGGATTGCCGGGAAAATGTCCCCGGAACTGCGGCTCATTCATGGTGATGTTCTTGATACCCGTTGCCGATTTGAAGGGCACCAGCTCAATGATGCGGTCAACCAGCAGCATCGGCGGACGATGAGGCAGTATCTTTTGAATTTCATTTATGTCCAGGATCATAGTAAAAACCCTCTTTCTTAATTTGTATGTTAACGAAATGCAGCGGTAATCTGCCTGGCCAGCTGCGTGTTCAACGCATGGCCGGATTTTACTGCTATGACATGGCCTCTTATGATGCCGCTGAGCCGCAGATCGCCGATTACATCCAGCATCTTATGGCGTACCAGCTCGTCCTCATAGCGCAGCTTGTTCAGCCAGCCCTGATCGTTGTAGACGATGACGCTCTCCATTGTACCGCCAAGGCCCAGTCCCATCTTCTGCAGGGCTTCGATTTCCGCTTCATAAGCTATGGTACGGGCTGGAGCCAGCTCCGTCCGATAGGTGTCCGGATTGATTTCAAAATCCTCATACTGCACACCGATCAGCCGATGGGGATTGATGGATGTGAAACTCACCCGGAAACCATCGTAGGGAACCACCATCACAAAGCGCCCATCATCATCGATGCGATATACCTTGTCGATGACGATTTCCCGTCGTGCTGCCGTCAGCTCCCGCAGACCGGCCTTTCGCAATAAATCAAAAAAAATCAACGAGCTTCCATCTGCAACCGGCGGTTCCTCCGCATTCATTCCGATAAAGCAATTATCGATGCGCAGGGCATGCAGAGCAGATAAAAGATGCTCGATGGTAAAAACCTTAATGCCGTTTTCTTCAATTGTCGTCGCTCGGATTGTCGATGTGACGTTGTCAGAAACTGCCCGTATGTGCGGGGAGCCCTCCAGATCCGTCCGGATAAAGACGATTCCCGTATCCGCCGGTGCCGGCTTCAGCGTCATGCAGACCTCCTGCCCGGAATGCAGGCCAACCCCTGTATAACAGACATCCGATGCCAATGTAGTTTGGTTCTGCAAAATAAATCCCCCTGACTTTATACCTTTTACTATTGTACAAAACATTCGCCATTCCTGCAAGTTTTTCTTCATGAATGCCGTTTTCAGGATAAATACAGCAGAAATGAGCTGATAAAAAAACCGCCTGCAGCAAATGCTTCAGGCAGTTTCCGGTCAATCGTCATATCGGTGGCGGATGGATTTCCAGCGGTCGTGGAGCCAGAACCAGTCCTCGGGATAGGCCCGGACGTGCTGCTCCAGGTTATCCATGAGCCGCTGGGTGGTCCGGCTGATATCCGCCTGCTTGTCCCGGGTGCGTTCCACATAGATTGGCGGCTGCAGCATGAGACGGTGATGGCCGTCGGGCAGCCTGGTGATGTAAACGGGCAGGATAGGCGCGTCCTTGAACCGGGCCAGAGCGGCCGGTCCGGTGACGCAGTTGGTCTCCTGCCCGAAGAACTGCAGGATCATCCCGTCGTGGATGCTGGTATCCTGGTCCATCAAAAGACCGATGAACCACCCCTCCTTAAGCATCTGGAACATCTCCCGCACCCCGGTCTTATAGGTCACATGTATGCCCACCATGCGGCGGTAATCGTTGATGAAGCGGTCCATGGCCGCTTCCTTCTGCTTCATGGCCACCCCCACCAGCGGACAGCCGATGGATGCCAGTGCCCCTCCCATAAGCTCCCAGTTTCCGCTGTGGGAAGTGGCCAGGATACCGCCCCTGCCGGCGGCCATAGCTTCATCCAGGTATTCCCGCCCCTGGATTTCCACATACGCCCCCATCTGCTTTCTGATGACGGGGAAGCGCAGCACTTCCAGCAGCATGGGACCGAAACGGACCCAGCTGGCCCGGGCAATGCGCCGGGCCTCCGGCCCATCCGCCTGCAGGCACCGCTGGATATTTTCCACAGCCATGGTCTTGCGCCGTTCCGGCACCAGGACCCAGGTCAGTTTTCCCAGTCCGCTCCCCAGCCAGTCGCAGAAGCGGGCCGGCAGCAGGCAGCAGAACCAGCTGCACAGCTTTGCCAGATAATAAGACATCACAATTCCTCCACCGTTAATAGTAAGTATAGCTCAGACCCACAAAATGGTCACGGCCGGCCACGCCGGCCTGGAGCTTCAATCCGCGGCCCAGGGCCAGCCGAAGCCCGTAAACGCCGTGGTGATCCGCATGCTCCGCATAAAGCGTCAGATCCGGGAACACCCCTGCCGGCCGGGCCGGAAAGACCCGCAGCTCCATACCGGCCAGCGGGCCACGCAGCCTTCCGCTGCCGGCGCCGCCATGGACACGAAGCCCATAAGGCAGGCTCTTGCTGACCACGCCGTAAAAGGAACGCTGCCGTTCATTGCCCATATCCTCGATTCCCACCGCGATGCCAGGTCGGAGCAGTGTCTCCGGCCGCAGCTGATATTTTGCGCCCACAGCCAGCCCCTCCCCGGCGCCTGGATCCTGCTGCAGGCTGAGCTCCACTCCCCTGCCGGTGCCAAAGGCCAGACTGCGGCTGCAGCGATGGTCCAGGTTCTGCCAGCCCAGCTGGACCTGGCCCTGGCGCTGCACATCAGCAGTAGGCACGGCCAGTCCGCCGGTCTCACCGCCGAAGGCAGGCGCCGCCAGTACCGCAGTCCCCTCCGGCAGCCACCCGCCGCAGAAAACCAGCAGGCCTGCCAGCAGCCAGCTCCAGGGAAAAGAAGGGTGCTGCCCTTGGACAGCACCCTTCTCATGGGCCCCAAAGCCCTTATTCCTGCGAATTTTCATACTGTGCCAGCTTCTTTTCCAGCTGCTTGATGCGCTTGGCCATTTCCGGCAGGTGCTTCAGTGCAGCCTCCATGCGAAGCCATTCCTGATGGGGCTTCGCCGGGAACCCGGCATAGAATACCCCCTCCGGCGTATTGCCGATGATGCCGCTGCGGGCAGCGAACACCGAGTTCGCGCCGATATCAATATGGCCCACCGTTCCCACCTGGCCGCCAAAGGTAACATTATGGCCAACATTCGTGGAACCGGAAATCCCGGTCTGGGCCACAATGAGATTATTCGCGCCGATATGGCAGTTATGGCCGATATGCACCAGATTATCGATTTTCGTACCCTGACCGATGATGGTGGAACCGGTAGTGGCCCGGTCAATGCCCACGTGGGCCCCGATCTCCACATCGTCCTCCAGCACCGCATTGCCCACCTGGGGCACCTTGGTATGAACCCCATTGGTAGTGGTAAAGCCGAAGCCATCCGCTCCAATGACCGTGGAGCTGTGGATGATGACCCGCCGGCCCAGCCGGCAGCGCTCCCGCACCGTGACATTGGAATATAGGATACTGTCATCGCCGATGACAGCGTACTGTCCGATATAGGTATGAGGATAGAGAATGACATTGGAACCGATCACCGCATGATCATCCACCACCGCAAAGGGGAGGATGGTAACATTCTCGCCCAGGGTCACGTCCCTGCCCACATGGGCCTGTTCGCTGATCCCGGCCGGGAACTCCAGAGGCGGGGTAAAAAGCTCCAGCAGCGCAGCAAAGGCTGCCCGGGGCTCAGCCACATAAATTGCCGGCAGCGGGAAATCCCCCACGGCTTCCGGCAGCAGCACAGCCGAAGCCGCGCAGCCCTTTGCCGCCTCGATATGAGGCTCCACTGCAAAGGTAAGCTCGCCCCTGCCCGCATCCATGATATTGGTCACGCCGCTGATCTCGATAGCCGGATCACCAGCCAGCCGCCCATGGACAAACGCAGCAATCTCCTGTAATGTTTTTTTCATCTCTATCCACCCCCTTATTGCAGCTTCTGGATTACCTCATCTGTAATATCAACGCCGCCGCTCACTACGAGCTTGGCACTTTCCTCACTGTCTACCACCGCATCCAGCTTCTTCGTCTTGGCGATGTCTTCGATAGCCGCATCCACCTTTGCCTTGAGCTGGCTCTGATACTGCTGGTTCAGGGCCATGGCCTTCATCTGCACCTGCTGCTGAGCCTTTTTGGCATCATCCTCAGACATGGACTTCAGCTTGTCCTGGGACAGGGTATCCGCGGCTTCCTTCTGCAGGTCCGCCATCTTGCCGTCCCATTCCTTCATCACGGCCTCGATCTGGGGGCTTTCCTTCTGCAGCCGGGATTGATCCACATAGCCCAGCTTAGCCTTGCCGCAGCCGCTTGCCAGCATCATAACAGTCAGCGCCGAAAACAGCACTGCCAGAGATTTTTTCTTTAAGTTCATTTCTGATAGCCTCTTTCTTTCCAAAGAATTCTATATCAAGTACTGCCCGCCTCAGCCGGCCTGCAGTTCCTCTATGATTTCATCCGTGAGGTCGACGGTATCCACATTGATGAGCATGGTATGGCTTTCCGTCCAGGGGCCGGAATGGAAAAGCTCATACTCCAGCCCCCGCAGGTTCACGCCGGGATCTGCCAGGATCAACGTCAAATGATGAAGAATCGCCAGTTTGGCAGCCTTGCCGCTGATATCCTGGTAAATATGATCCTCCAATACGCGGATCTCCTCATCCTTGGCAGCAAGAGCTGTCTTCTTCATCAGCAGCCGCTGGGCCCGGTTCCCGGAATCCTGGACCTGCCCTTCCATAGCCGCGCTGTTGCGGGCCTGGGCCTCGGTCTGCAGCCGCAGAGCCTCAGCATTCTGCTGATTGCTCACGGAAGCCCCATATTGCTGCATTTCCGCATCATCCTGCTGAGCCAGCGTCCGCAGATAGTCATGGATCTCACCCTCATGACGCTGGAACAGCGCCTGCTGCTGATCTCCCCGCTCCAGCTGAAGCTCCTCCAGCCGCTGTCCCAGCGCCTCCACATCGGCTTTGGTAAGCCGCATGGCCTTCGCGCTGTCCAGCCTGATACGGATATTGAGTATCTCATTCAGATAGACATGATCCACCGAATCCCGCTCAGCCTCATAGGCCTCCTGGGTTTCAGCCCTGCGGGCCTTTTCAGCGGCCTTGAGTTTCTGGGACAGCTCCGCATGCTTGCTGATCATAGCCAGCTTCAGCTTCTGGTCCGCCCCATCCGCAAAAGGCTGTACATCCACTGCAGGCGCCTGGAAATCACCCACCTCCATCTCCATCTGGAGATCGGCGGCCAGGGATTCCCGCTCCGCCCGCAGTTCCTTGAGCTGTGCCCAGGAACTATGGGCCTCAGCGGCCTTCTGCAGATCCACCACACCAATGGTGTTCAGCGTCGTTGAAGGAGCCTGTCGCCTGGGGCCGTAGGTCTTGAAAAGCCATGCCCCCAGCAATACCAGACACAGGGCTGTAACCACCCCGGCCAGGATCCGCTGTCGTCTGCGGCGCGCCGCTGCTTGCTTTTCCTTCGCTGCGTCATCCTCATCGATTGGCATACAGACCCCTCCTTTCAACAAAGTACCGAGCGCAAAGATTGGCTCGGTACTTTTCACCTGCTATATTTCGCGGATATGTTTATTTTGAAAGTTTCTTGACCACATCCTGGGTGATATCCTGGCCGCCATAGACAACGCTGTCCTTGACCAGTACCACAGAAAGGCCCTTGGCCTCAGCTACGCTCTTTACCGCAGCCTCGATCTTTTTCTGCACAGGATCCAGCAGATCCTGGCGCTGCTGCTGCAGACGCTGCATGGTCTGCTGATAATAGGAAGCCTTTTCCTGATCGCTCATGTTAGCGGATTTCTCATTGAATTCCTTCTGAGCATCAGCGGAAGCCTGCTGCATCTGCGTCTCGATGGAAGCCACATCCGGCAGCTGACTGAGCTGACGATAATCGATGACACCCACATTAGAGGAAGAGGCAGCCGATGCGATACCGGAGCCGGACTGTGAAAGAGCCAATGCTACCACACTGCCCATGAATACCAAAGCGATGAGAACACTGATGATCTTAACCTGTTTTTTCTGTAATTTAACCATTTTTCTTCTCCTTTTTCCCGTTCGGGATTCTTTTAAGATACCGGAAACCTCCGGCATGGAATAAGAGCCTGCCAAAAAACATTTTCATTATAACGCATTGTTCAGGATTTCGCAACGAGATGAAAAAAATCTTGTTTTCTGTTGCAAAATCTGTTTTTATACAAAGACTGCAGCCAAATCAAAAAACTCCAATGAGCCGCAGCCAGCTGTCATTTTTGTCGATAACGTATTCCAGACTCAAAAAATCGTGCATGCGGTAGCGCAGCGCCGCCTCCCCCAAAGCATCGGCCCAGCGGTACTCATACCGCAGCTGCCAGCGGGGAGCAAACCAGTAACCGGCCCCCAGCACAAAGCGGGAATTCTTCAAATCATAGCGGAGGTTCAGGTTCCCGGTGGATCCCAGGCTGCGCTGATAGCCCAGCTCCCAGCCCCATTTCACATGCTGGGGAAAGAAATCCAGCTGTCCGAACAGCTCATCCCTGGAGGACATCATCTGTCCGGCATGGAGCCGCAGGCGCAGATTATTCGTATTGCCATCCTGGCTGTTGCCGATATCGGCCCAGCCCTCCAGCCGCAGCCGATACTTGGTGGTATCCGAGCGGCTCATGACCACGGTATTCTCGCCAGCCTTCATATCCACAGCGGTGTGCAGCCGATAGAGGCGGAAATCCGGCGTTTCATCCAGTGTCCGGGCAAAAAGCTGCCGCAGGGCCGCCTCATGGCGGGCCGCAAAGGAAACCGGGACCCCCAGCAGCAGATTCACCTTTTCCTGCATGAGCTGGCGATGATTGATAAGGGTAAAGCTGGGCACTGTATCGGAACGCATATTCAGATCCACCGTGCGCACCACCGGCAGGCGGGGATACACGGTCATGCGGACCTGCGCCTCCGTGTCAGGATCCAGCTCAAAATCCGCCCGGAACTCCGGCAGATGCTGCTCCATGAAAGCATTGAGGCTGTGCTTCAGCACCCCGTTGCTCCAATCCGCAGCCGCCAGCGGCAGCCCCTCCAGACTTTGGGAAAATACGGCGTCCACGCCCTGCAGGTCCTCACGGACCAATGCCTCCACCTCCGGAGGCATGCCCTCCACGGCCAGGGAAACCTTCACCTGGCGGATGGTATCCGCCCAGGGAACGATCTGAACCTCTACCCCCGCAGTTTCCGCTGCCTGAATAGAAACTCCTGCCACCGAATACCCCACCAGGACCTTGTCAAAAACTTCCCGGATGATCTTCTCATATCTGACCCTGTCTGCCTGGACATCCTGTACAGGATGTCCCAGCAGCAGCTGATCCGCAATCGCCTTCACCGTGGTCTGCATGCGCCCCTGAATCAGCGGCGGCAGGGACGAGGGCGAACTGACCTGGACCTGGCTGTTCTCCACCCGGCCAGCGGCGGCCGCTGTATGCGTCCAGCCCGCAAAGACCACCAGCAGAAGAACAGCCGCTATCCAGCGGCCCAGCCACAATTGACGTTCCATGATCAGAAAGTCGTTCCTACGGTGAAATGCACGCGATTGCCCTGGGAACCATGACCCAGATCCACGCGGATCGGCCCAACCGGCGTCTGGATCTGCAGTCCGAAGCCGATGCTGCTGTGCATGTTCTTCGGGCCCCAGCCGCTTTCCCAGGCACCACCGAAATCAGTAAAGATAGCGCCCTGCACCTTGCTCACCACCGGGAACCGGTATTCCAGTGTTCTCAGGAATGCGTTATTGCCGCGGAATTCATCATCCCGATAGCCCCGCAGGGTATCCTGTCCGCCGATCTTATACTGGGCCGATTCCGGCAGATTGTGGTTACTGTGTCCATACATGCCCCGGAGCGCCACAACCTGGGCATGACCGACCTTGCGATAGCGCTGATCCTCAATGGTGTACTTCTGATAGTTGAAATCACCGCCAAAGCCGGCAAATTCTCCCGTCAGGGCAATGCGCCCGCCCCCCGTGGGGAAGAATACATTATCCCGGGTATCCGTTACATGGGAGAAAGTAAAGCTCCGGGTCAGCCCGAAGTTGCTCGTGCGCCAATCCGCGTAAGCATCGCCGCTGCGGTCGGTATCACTCACATGACGGGTATAATCGTCCGTACGATTGCGTATGGTCAGGAAATTCGTAGAATACTCGCTGACCGGCCGGCCAAAGGTAATCTCACCGCCGGAGTATTTGCGCATGTATTCCTCCACCAGATTGCCGTCCGTATTATAGTCATCATACCGATAGGTACGGTTATAGATGCGCAGGGATGCGGAAGTCTGCTTCTTGTCGAGCCAGGGATGGGTATAGGCGAAGGTATAGCCATGAGCATCTGACTCATCACCGCTGACCTCATAGGTCAGGCTCACCGCATCGCCGGTACCCCGGAAATTCGTATCTCCCAGGCTGAGCATGCCCACAACGCCATCAGCACTGCTGTAGCCGGCACCGATGCCGAAGGAACCGGTACGCTTTTCTGTAACAGCAATCTCCAGTACCACCGCGTTAGGCGCAACTCCCGGTGTAGGCCGTACATCCACGCTTTCAAAGAAGCCCAGGTTCGTGATGCGCTGATAGCTGCGGGTGACCTGCTTCTTGTTCAGCGGCTCACCTATCTTCGTGCGCATTTCCCGCAGGATGACCCGTTCCTTGGTCTTGGTATTGCCCTTGACCTTGTAGCCCTCCAGCACGCCTTCATTGATGGATATGGTCAGCTCGCCCTTTTCGTTGATATGCAAATCGCTGACTTTGGCAAAAATATAACCGTCCTCGCTGTACTGCTTCTGGATGGCCTCCACGTTGTCAGACAGCATACGGCGGTTCAGAATATCCCCCACCTGCACGGTGATCAGCTTCTGCAGCTTCTCGGTAGGCTCCACCTTGGAATTTCCCTTGATTTCAATGGACTTCAGTACCGGATTCTCCAGTACGTTATATGTAACGATGACCCCCTCCGGCACTGCCTGGAAGCTGGGGTACAGATCATAGAAATAGCCTGTATTGTAAAGGGATTCACTGTCCTTGGAAACCGCCTCGGTGGTAAAGGACTCACCTGCTTTGGAGGCGATGGCCGCCTGAGCCGTCTTCATTGTCTTGTCAGTGGCGCCCTTGACGTTCACACTCACAATGGTCTTACCCTCATAGGCCTTGACCTGATCTACTACTGTTTTATCATCCGGACGGGAAGCATTCCACTGGGCAGCCTCACTGGACTGCGCCACCGTTGTTCCGCCAGCGCTATTGGCAGCTACAGCAGCTGCTTCCGCAGCCGTCTTGCTGTCGCCAGCAGCCGGGGCCGCCGCATCTGCATATACGGGTCCCTGCACAGCTGCAAAGCTTGTAGCCAATGCAATCGCACAGGCAATGGATCTGTATTTCTTTCTGCTCAAATGTCAAACCTCCTAAATATGTCATTCCTGACTTCATCTATTAAAACTCACTGCGCCCGCAGGCTTCGGCCTGCAGACTGCATAAGCTTTTGCATATTTGCGGACGGGACCGTAGTCGCCGCCGGTTCTGCTGTTCCCGCAGCTGCCGCCGGCGCGGGCTGCACCGGCTGCGGCTGTACAGCCGCCTCAGCCCGCTGCGCCTGATGTGCGGCAGTTACCGGATACACCGGTGCCGGTGTGGGAGCAGGATCAGCCGGCAGCGCCGCTGCCGGTTCCGATTTTGCCGGAACTTCCTCACGGGAGGCCTGCATGGCCGCCGCAGGGGGCTGCGTCTCATTGGCGGCCATGGGGCGCTCCATCTGCAGGAAGGCCAGACAGCCTCCTACCAGCAGCAGCGCCATGGCCAGCGGTGCCAGCCGTACATTCCAGGAGGGCTTACGGGCAAGCCCGTTGCTCTCCTTGGCCCGCTGCAGCTCAGCCTGGGCCAGCATCAGATTCAGATCTCCCCGGATGTCATTTTCCTTATCCAGTGAATTCTCGGCCCGTCCCAGCCATTCCCGGGCAGCACGGATATGCTGCCGAAAGGTATTTCGATTTTTCGCCATAGGACTGCCCCCTCTCCCAACAAGTATACTCATATAATCAAAAAAGTTCCTTGTTTAATGACGGACAATATTTTGGCAAAAAAACGCATCAGCAGATTTTATCAGCAGAATACTTTATTCTGCACCGGCAATCAACCGTTTTTCAGCTGAATCCTGCCAAATCAGTTCCAGTACTGCATGAACCGGGACAACATGCCCCTTACCCGGCGAATACCGCTTTTCTGCAGGCGGTATATATGGGAAGGGCTCACATGGAGCACATCCGCCACATCCCGGGCCTCTTCGCTGTGAAGATAAACCCGTTCCAGCACCAGCCGTTCCTTCTGGGGCAGACGGGCCAGCGCCTGATGCAGCTGCTGGGCCAGTACATTGGCCTCGGCTTGTTCAGCCACCGGTGCGGCTGTATCCACCAGCTGGGATTGCAGGAAATCCGCATCTCCGCCGGAGGCATCCATGCAAGCCAGATCGGATCGTCCCTCCTGCCGCAGGAAGTTCAGCATACGCCCCCGTATGCGATGCACGGCATAAAGACTGAAAGCTACGCCCCGCTGGGGCTCATAGCCTTCCACTGCCTCTATGAGGCCTACGGTTCCCTCCTGGATCACATCCATGATATTCTCCAGTTGGCTGAAGGGCAGCGCCTGTTTGAATACCAGGGGCTGATAAGCCTCGATGAGCCGGTGCCGGGCCCCTTCGTCCTGCTCCTCCTTGAAGGCCCGCCAGAGATGCTGCTCTTCCACTGGATCTAAAAGCTGTACCTTATTCAATTCCTGCAGATATTCACTCAATCCCATCCCTGGTCACCTCCTTATAATACAGATTAAAACTTGAACCGGGCTTCCAGACCTGCTGTATAGTCATGATCCTGATTGATGTCCACGGTAAGCCCCAGATGATTATTAAAGTCATACTCCAGACCAAACTTGCGCCCATTTTCGCCAAAGCTCTGAATGTACCGGGCCATGAGCTTATCCGTGATATATTTGCCCATTTTTACATTATACACCTCATGGGCACTATTGTCCGCAGTTTTTTTCGAAGTGGAGGTATCCCGCTCCACGGTGAACTCATCCAGGTTCAGCACATTGCGCATGGCACTTTCCACCTCGCTCAGGAAGCTCATCTGCAAACCGATATCCAGCATAGAAGACATCTCACTGCCAATTCCCTTATTGCTGTCATAGGCACTGCGCAGGGTCAGCAGCTGCAGGATCTGTGTCTCACTCAGCTCTGAGCTGGAGGTCAGCTTCAGATTCATCTGATCCGCCGGCCCATCCAGTGCCAGGTACACCTGGGTCCGGTTGATCTTCGTATCCGCCCGCAGGGTCACTGCCGGCAGGAAGGAATTTGCCTGGCCGAATCTGGCCTCCGCCTCCCGCACCTTGAAGACTGTCTTCAGGTAGCTGATGGTTCCCTTCTCGGCATAGATGCTTCCAGAGGTATGAGGATGCCTGGTGCTGCCGCCAAAATGAGCCGCCCCGGCCAGCTGCATATCATAGAGCAGCGGACTGAAGAACCGGACCTTCTTCCCCAGTTCCAGATCCACATCCAGCAGAACAGGCGGCAGGTCGCCGCCGGTATCCGGCACGGAGGGAATGGATATCATGGCATGCTCCACAAAAATGCGCCCCTCGATCTTCGGCCGTTTATGGCCAAAGATCTCCCCTTCCTTCAGGGTGATGGATGCGGTAAGAGGACCATGGTAAAAAGCACAATCCGCCGCCAGCTGATCCGCCTGGAAGGAGAAATTATAATTCCGCGGTGTAAGGCCGTAAAATTCCGTGCTGCCCCGCAGCGAATAGGTGCCCTTGCCCATCTCACCGGTACACTTATCCAGGCTGAAATGGGTACCGGAAAATACCGCATAGGCATCCATATTCGTCAGCGGGTAAGCAAACTGCTTGAATTTCATCGCCCCGTCCGTCACCGTCAGGGAACCGTTGAACAAGGGCTGATTCCGGGTACCGGTGATGCGCAGGCTTCCCTTGGTGGCCCCCAGCGCCCAGTCCACACTCTTGGACAGGATGGGCAGCAGGCTGAGGTCCGCGTGATCCAAAGACACCGTAAGATCGAACTGATCCTTTTTCGCCAGTTCGTCCGACCGGTTATCCAGTGCCGCCAACGGAATCTTGCCGGAAGCGCTCACCTTGTATTCCTGCTTGTTCAGCACCTTCTTGACCACGAACTGATTCACCTGGATCACGTCCTGGCGCAGATTGAAGATTCCGGTAAGGGAGTCAAACATAGCTGTGCCGGCACCGCCATTGGTGATATCGATGGACACATCCGCCTGGGGATCCGCCATGGTACCGCCCAACTGAGCATCCATATTCACACTGCCCCGGAGTTTTCCGCTGAAGCCCGCGATTTTCCCCAGCATGCCGGCATCAATGCCCTGAGCGGAAAAGCGGGCCTGCATAGGGCCCTGGAGATCCACTGACCCCTTGGCCGCAAATATCCCGCTGGCTCCCTGCTTCCCCTCCAGGCGATCAACAGTCACCACATGATTGGCCAAAGACAGATCCAGGTAAATATCCTTGATATCATAGCCGCCCACTGCACCGCTGCCCATGAAGCCGTCCAGCTTGGCAACAGGATTCGACATCGTGCCGCCCAGGATGATAGTGCCGTTGATGCGGCCCGTCACCAGGGCATTCTTCATATTGGCCATGGCCAGCAGCGCGTTCACATCGCCATTATCCACTGCCAGCCGGCCGTCCAGCTGGGAACTTTCCGTATTGGCCATGACCTGGAGCTTATAGCTGCCCCCATTCTGCTGAAAGCCGAAATCATCCAGATAGACCCGATGGCCGCGATAACGCACGCTGCCATGGGCATCTGTCACCTTCTGCTCGTTGATTACCAGTTCCTTGGCATCCAGCACGCCTTCAAATAAAGGACTGTCCAGCGTACCGCTGATCTGGCCGTCAAACTTTCCCCGCCCGCTCAGGGGATAGGGAAGCCGGCTGCCGAACCGGTCCACCTGGATCTCATGGGCAGCCACCCGGAGGTTCAATTCCCGGGCCGCATTGATGGTACCGTTCAGATCCATATCCACCATAGGGGAATAGATATGGAAATCCTGCAGGGTGGTGACCCCGTCCTTGACGGTGTAATCACCGTCCATGCCGGAAAGCAGCATTCCCCGATAACTGCCTTCATAGAAATGGATATACCCTACCACATAGGGCTGATCCATGGTTCCGCTGATCTGGATGACATTGTCCACATTGCCCGTGATGGGCTGATCCGGAGCCACCAGAGCCGCGATATCCTCCATCCGGGCACCAACGGTATCGATGCGCAGATTGACCTTTTTGGCACCGGTAAAACCGATGCTGCCCTGCACCAGCCATACGGGCTCGCCGCCGTTTTCCATGGAGAAATGATCGACGCCCACTCCATCAAGACTGCCGCTGGCCGTCCCCTCCAGAGTATGGTAGGGCTGCTTGAACAGTGCCCCGTCAATGGCGGAGAACTTCAGCTGCACCTGGGGATTCGCCGACGATCCCTGCAGCGTTCCCTCGAAATCAGCGTAGCCGCTGATATCCGCCTGGGGAACCAGCGCCTGGACCTGGGAAAGATCCACATGGCTCCCGTAAAAGGACAGATCCATCTCGCTGCCGTTCACCCGGCCCTCTACCCCCAGACTGCCGTTGCCCGGCAGCCGGGCGCTCAAAAAGTCCAGCTGCAGGTCACTGCCGGCCCGATAGAAGGAAGCGTCCGCCCGGTCGGCCTGGAAGCCCTGATAGCTGCCGTTCACCACGGAGGCGGAGCCGTAAATCACCAGGGCGTCCAGATCCTGTCCCCGGCCCTGCAGGCCGATATCCCCCGTCACCCGCCCCGAGGCTCCCGGCACAAAATCCTGCAGCGAAGCCAGATCGATATCCTTGAGCTTGAAATGGCCCAGATAGGACTGATCGGTGATGATGTATTCCCCCTCGCCCTGGATCTGCCCGCCAAAAGCGCCCACGGACAGCTTCTTCACGGAGATGCGGTTATCCTTATAATGGACCTGCGCCGCGGCCTGGGTAAAGCCGTAGCCATAGACACTGCCCTCGGCTGACCGGAAGGTTCCGTCCACCTCAGGTGCCGATACCGGTCCGCAGATATTTGCGGAAAAGGCCACACTGCCACGGAAGGGACTGCTGGTAAGGATACGGCTGGGATCAAAGCTCTCCGACTCCGCCACCAGCTGCAGATAGGGCTCCGCCGTATCCCAGCGGATCTTCCCATGGAGGGATGCCCGCTGCTCCGCCGCCTGGGCATGAATAAACAGGGACCCCTCCTTTTCATTGAAAACAAAAAGGCCCCCGATATCAGATACCGTCGTTCCCATGACCTGGGCATGGCCATCGCTGAATTCCGCCTGGCCGCTGAAGGAAAGATTTTCCCCCGTCTTCACCAGAGCTGCCTGCACCCGGTCCACCTGGCCGCCAATCTGTTCCACCTGCTCCGGCAGGGTTCCCTCCGGCAGGAAGGGCAGATAATCCTCCACCTTGATATCTTTCCCTTCAAGGCTCAGTGTCTGCCGGGCGCCCCCCACATCGCCGGAGGCCTTCACTGCTGCCCCCTGGACCGATGCCTCGGCAGTCACCCGCACGGAAGGCTGGGAGGCAAAATCCAGCTGTCCCTGAATATCCTCCACCAGGATTTCCTTCCCCTGAAGCTGGGTATCGAGGCGGCCATCCTCCACTTTCACCTTCCCCTTGAAGGCATTGGAACTGCTGCCCTCGGATACCAGATCCTCATAGTTCCAGTGGTTGTCCTCCCGCTGACGGAGCCAGACCTCCAGTCCCTGGACCGCCACCTCGTCCACAGCCCCGGCGGAAGGATCCTGCAGCAGGGAGAGCAGGGAAAAGCTTACCTTGGCACTGCCGGCCTCTCCCAGCATCTGCTGCCCTTTATCATAGACTACCAGATCATGAAGCGTCAGGGAATGAAAGGAGTCCACCGCAATGGAACCGATCTTCACCTGGGTTCCCAGCTGCTCTGAAGCCTTTGCCTCTGCCAGGGCTGCCGCCTGCTGCATGAACCCTTCAGAACGCAGATAGACTGCAGCGGCCAGGCACAAAGCCCCTGCCCCCAGAAAAATTGCCAATAAAATCCCCGCTGTTTTCCGCTTCATCCTGTTTCCCCCTACGATACCTGCTGCGCCTGAAATACTTAGATAAATGGAATGCCGCATCTACGAAACACGATGCGGCAGCTCCTTCTGCTTACACTATATATTTTATGCTCCGATGGCTTACTGTGCGGCAGCAGTCTGCGTCTGGGAACTCTCCGCAGCCACATTCTCCGCCGTAGTCTGCTGGGCAGTCTCCGCCGGCTTCACAGCCGCCGCGGTCTTTGCCGCTGCCTTCACAGTCTCATTATTCTTGACTGCCTTCCTGGCTGCAGCCTTGGCAGCCTTCTTCTGCTCCTCAGCCGCCCGCTTTTCCAGTCCGCGCTCCGCGGCACCTACCACGGCCGGATCCTGATACTGGGCCACATCCAGATCCACGGCAATGCCCATAGCCTTATCCAGAGAAGCCTTGCTGGCATTATAATTATACAGCGAAGTATAATAATTTGTCTGGGCCTGGGTCAGTTTTTCCTCGGCATCCATAACATCCAGGTTGGTTCCCACACCGGCGCTATAGCGGACCTGAGCGATTTTATAATCCTCCTGGGCCTTTTCCACAGCCACCTTGGTGGTCTGGATATTCTTCTCCGCCGCCAGCAGATTCAGATACGCGGTACGCACATCCAGCTGCACCGTATCCTGCTGAGCCATAGCAGCCTGCTGGGCCTTCCAGAGAGCGGCCTTCTTCTGGTTGACCTGAGCCGTAGTCACATTGTTGTCAAAGACCTTCCAACTGGCATTCAGCCCCATATCCCAATAGTTTCCTGAGGTATGATCCTGGCCAAAGGCCTTTTCACCCACCTTGTACTTCTCAGCCACCAGGCTCACACTGGGAAGATAACCCGCCCGGGCCACCCTCACAGCCTCCTCAGCTTCCTTCACGGCGTACTGGGCAGCCAGCGCATCCGGACGATGGGCCAGCGCGTACTGGGTGCAGCCGTCCAGCGTCAGATCGTATTTATTGTAACGCAGCTCGTCCCGCAGGTTCAGCGTTGTGCTGGTGGGCAGGCCGATCACATTGTTCAGCGTCGATACCGCCACATCGTAATCATTCTTGGCCGAAACCAGGGTTTGCTGAGCGTTGGCCAGCTGTACCTGGGTTCCCAGCACATCGGACTTGGCCACCGTGCCGACCCGGTACTGGGCATTTACATTTTCCAGATGTGCCTGCAGCGTATCCACCGCGTCCTGATCTACCTTAATGATATTGCGGCACTGCAGCACCTTGAAATAATAGGAGGCCGTCTGTGCCTTGATTCCCTGTTTCGTGGTCTCCAAAGTGAGGTCCGCTGCACCCACACCGTATTTCGCCTGGGCGATGCCGCCTTCCAGCTGGCCGCCGGTATAGAGCGGCATCGATGCCTTGAATGCATTGTAGAATTGATGCTGATAAGCAGGGTCAGTGGCCCCCGCATACATATCACCGCCAATGCGGGTAGCGGTTGCTGACCAGGTAAAGGCAGGACCGCCCTGACGGCGGGCCGCCCTCAATGCCCAGTTTGCATTCTCCTGATCCGCCTGGGACTGCTTGATGGTACGGTTATTCTCCATAGCCATCCGTACGCTGTCGTCCAATGTCAGATCCACTGTATCGGCAGCCAGAGCCGTACCGCCCAGTGAAAGGGTCAGCAGCCCGCCTAAGACCAATGCCGTAAGTTTCTTGCAACACATATTTTTTGTCAATTGAAATCCCCCTGTTCCTTTTATCGCTATCTGTCTATCTGTCAAAAATCATGGCGGATACCAAAATAGGCCGCCCTGCTCTCACTTTTATTCAAATCCCGCCACCGGCCTACCAGGTAGGTGTTGGGAGAAACCTCGTACTGTGACCGGAGATCCAGCTGGAAATCATTAGGATCATACGCATCCACAGAGAATTTCCACCGCCGGCCGGCATAAGCATCCAGGCCGACACCGGCCTTGCTCTCAAATACCCCGGCCCGGCCCGCAAAGGACCCGCTGCGCCGGCCAATCTGAGCATTGACCTGGTTGCCCTCGCCGATATCAGCCAATCCGAAACGCAAGAAGCTGTCCGGCGCCGTATTTACATTCAAATCGAAATTCGTGCGCCATTTTCCATCCTTGCCCGCGTACATGGTTTCGATGCCAGGCTTCACCTGTATATTGTTCGCCCGCTCCATCATATCATTAGCCTTCTGGGATACCTGATGGGCATTGTGCAGCACAGCCTTCAGATCCTCCTGCACCTGGGGATCCGTAGCGGTTCCCTCGATGCTCTTGGCAGTGCGCTCGATGCTCTGGCTGGTGGCGGCGATATTTTCTATCGCTACCTTTATATTCGCCATTGTCTGCCCATCCCCTGCAAAATCATTCAAAAGCTGATTTACACTATCCACTGCCTGGTTCATTCCCGAGGACATCTGCGTCAGATTGCGCACCATGGTCCGCACATCCCCCTCATTGTTCACGGCCATACGAGCCATGGATTCAGTCATGACCTTCAGGTTGGCCGTCACATCCCGCACATTGGTGGAAATATCCACCATGGCACTCTTGAGCTGGGGATTGCCCAGCACCTCATTCAGGGACTGCAGCAGTTCCTGCACCTGGCCAACGGCCTTGTTCAGGCCTTCCATCATTGACTCCATGCCCTGCTCAGCCATACCGTTAACAGCATCGCCATCCCGCAGGGAGTCGTTCACATCGGCAGTAGGCAATGGCTGGATACTGATGAATTTCTCCCCCATGACGCCGCTGGAGCTTATCGTCACCTGGGAAGCCTTAGGTATCTTCACATCGGACTTCAGCTTCAGGGAAACCCTTACCCCCAGTCCATCCGGCTCGATATTTTCCACAGAACCCACCTTCACGCCCACAAACCGCACCTCGGCGCTGGGATTCAGTCCTACTACCTGGGGAAAGCTCACGTAGACCTTGTAGGTTTTCTCCTGGCCCAGCGTAAAGCCGCTCAGATGCACCAGCACCACAGTAAGCAGCACCAGCCCGGCCAGGGTAAAGGCCCCTACCTTAGCTTCAGTTGACATCGGCATTCCCCTCCTCTGCATACATGCTTCGCATAAAGGCCTGGACCCGCGGATCCGGCAGCTTGACAAAATTCCTCACTGTATCAATGGCAATGAGCTCACCCTCATAGATCATCGCGATGCGGTCTGCTATATGACAGGCGCTGGCCATATCATGGGTGACCACCACAGAAGTCACCTTCAGTGTCCGCTGCATTTCCACGATGAGCTCATCGATTTTGGCGGTCATGATCGGGTCCAAACCGGAACTTGGTTCATCATAGAAGATGATCTCAGGCTCAAAAGCAATGGCCCGCGCCAGGCTCACCCGCTTCTTCATGCCGCCGGAAAGCTCATTGGGCATGGAATCCTCAATGCCTGGAAGCCCCACCAGCCGCAGTTTTTCCGCCACGATAGACTGTATCTTGTCCTCTGGGAAATCCGTATGCTCCCGAAGCCCGAAGGCCACATTATCCCCCACTGTCATGGAATCAAAAAGCGCTGAATACTGGAAAACCATCCCCATCTTCAGCCGTACCTCATCCATTTCCTTCTCCGGCAGATGGGATGTCTCCCGGCCCTGGATCCATATCTCCCCGCCGGAGGGCCGTATGAGCCCGATCATCAGCCGCAGCAGTGTGCTCTTTCCCGAACCGCTGCCGCCGATAATAGCCAGAGTCTCCCCATCCCGGATTTCCAGGTTGATATGCTGCAAAGCAGGTTTGCCTTTGAAGGATTTATTTACGTCCTTTAATTGTATCACACGATCACCTTATCAATAAAGAATCAGCGACAAAAAAACATTCGTCATGAAAATCAAAATGATAGAGCCTACCACCGAACGCGTCGTGGCCCGCCCTACCCCTTCAGCGCCGTTGGGCGCATTCAGTCCATAGTAACAGCCTATGATGGCAATGACCAGCCCGAAGACCGCCGCCTTGACCAGGCCGCCAGTCAGGTCATGGCTGGCCATGAAAATATCAATGGAATTGAAATACATAAAAGTAGTGATGCCTGAATAATTCACCGCGATGAGCCAGCCGCCCAGCACACCGATCACATCACCAAAAACAGTGAGCAGCGGCACCATGACCATGCAGGCTATCATGCGGGGCACCACCAGGTACCCTACGGGATTCGTCGCCATGACCCGCAGCGCGTCGATCTGCTCCGTCACCTTCATGGTGCTGATTTCAGCGGTAATGGCCGCACCTACACGACCGGCAGACACTACGCCTACCAGAACCGGTCCAAGCTCCCGCCCGATGGCAATGGCAATGACCCCGCCAATGGTGGACTGAGCCCCGAAACGGATGAACTCGTGAGCCAGCTGCAGGGTCATGACCATACCCGTGAACATCAGCGTCAGCGCGACAATGGGCAGTGTATCCACCCCCAGATGAGACATCTGCGCCAGCACGTGGCGTATGCGCGGCATATGGCGAAGCTGCCGGAAGGTTTCTGCCCCCAGCAGCATCACATCACCGATTTTCTCCAAAAGACCCAGGACCACAGCCCCCAGCCTCTCCAAATAGCCCATGAGCATTTCCGGCACTCCCTTATTTTTCATTAGAAACACAAAAAAGATACTCTTATCTTACGATTGTAACAATGATGAAGCAAATAGTAAATACCTGTTTACTATTTTTTTGCTGTTTTTTCGATTTTTTTTCGGAAAATCGCCCTTTTCAGGCGGAAAGCTTTCGCTGACGATAACGGAATACCAGATTGGCCAGCAGATAAAAGCCGGCGCCCAGCGCCAGCAGCACCAGGAGATTCTCCGAATAATGGGCTGCCCGCCCGGCGGTGAAAAGCTGCCGCACCGCATTGGAGAACCAGGCCATAGGGAAGAAATAGGAAATCCCGTGCATGACCGCTCCCATGGATTCCTGGGGCCAGGTATAGCCTGCCAGAATAAACGCCGGCACCGGATAAAGGATGGATGCCCGCACAAATTGCAGTTCATTCTTGAACAGCGCGGAAATCAGCAGACTGAAGGATATGAAAGCAAAGGAAAAAACCCCTGCCAGCAGCATCAGCTCACCCATGGCTCCCTTGAGCCAGATCCCCCAGAAATACTCTGCCAGCAGCACCACAAACAGGAAAGACAGCATGGACAATACCCAATAGGTGATGAGCTTGCCCAGCAGCAGCCGGCCAAAGGGAATCGCCTCCCTCTTCACATATTCAGCCTGGACACCCGCCCCCGCGGAAAAGAAGATGCCCTGCTGGAAGGCCGCCATAGCCAGCCCCAGCAGGAAGAAGAGCATATAGCCCTGGGTGGGGTTGTTCAGCACCCGCAGCTGGCAGCTCACCGGTGTGATGCGCTTGGCGAGCCACTCCCGGTCCTTGCCGGTACGCATAGCTGACCGCTCTGCTGCCACCTTGTCGGAAAAAGCCGCGGAAATATCCTGGGCTGCCGAACTGGTGATATTCGTAATCACGATATTGGAACCATTCACAATGAAGAGCAGGCTGGAAGAACTTCCTGTCTTGACCTTTTTGGAAAAATCCCGGGGAATATCAATAGCTGCATAGGCGCTCTTATCCTGCAGCGCCGCCTGCATCTCCTCCTGGGTAGCCGCATAGGCCGTCACCCGGAAGCTGTCACTGGAATCAAAATCCCGTATGAGCTCCCGGCTCATAGGCGACTGCTCCTCATCGCAGACCACCAAAGGAATGTATTTCACGATATTGGGACTGTACAACGCCCCGAAAATAAACAAATAACCAGCCGCCGCACCAAAGAGGAAAGCCAGCCGCCGCGGGTCCTCCAGGAAAATCTGCCGAAGCTCCCGTTTAATGATCTTCCACAGTCCCATCAGCTGCACCTCCTTTTTTAAAATTCCGCCGACGGCGGAAACTGAAAATCCCTGCCGCTAAAAACACCAGTATCAGGCCAACCCCAAGCATCTGCCCAAGATCTGTCCAAAGAGTCGGTGCGGTGCCTGCCAGCATGATATCCCGGAGATTATCGCCGGTATAGGTCATGGGCAGCAGCCGGCTCAGCCACCAGGCCACCTCGTTCATGGAAAACACCGGCCAGGAAAGACCGCTGTATAGAAGCCCCGGCATGATGTACAGCATGGGCATCTGCAAGGACATGACCTCCGTAGGACTGCAGGCGGAAAACAGCAGCATGGCACAGACCACCATGAACAAAAAACCGCCGATCAGCACCCAGGCCTCCAGCCAGCTGCCCCGCATGGGCACATCGAAGCCATAGACCACCACCAGCAGGGACAGCGGGAAGGACAGCATCCCCAGGCACCAGGCCGGGATAGCTTTTCCCGCCATGAACACCAGGGAGGACACCTCCGGCCCATACCGCCGCCGGTTCAATTCCCGGATCAGCAGCGGCGGAACGATGAGCATGATGGAGATCTGCAGCCCATTCAGCATCAGTCCGGCCAGCATGAAGGGCGTATACCCATTGGTCGGGTTGTTCAGGATACGGATGCCGAAATGGACCGGATAGGCCATGTCCATAGCTGCCGAAGGCAGCACTCCCAAAGACTCTGTAAGCTTCTGCCCCACGGCCACGGAAAAGCTCCGGTTGATCTCCTGGGCGGAAGACAGCGCCGCGTTGCCGAACATATTATTCGTTGAATTCACCAGAAACATCAGGGTCGCCCCATTGCCCTTCTTTACATTTTTTGAAAAATCCCGGGGAATCTGCAATGCCGCCATGGCATCATCCGCAGCCACCAGATCCTCCATCTCCTGCTGGGAAGTTACCTGATAGGCCACCTCGTAGCGTTCTGAATTTCCATACATAGTGACGAGGGTCCGGCTCAGGCTGCTCTGATCCTGGTCGTAGACCACCAGCGGAATATGCTTGACCGTATTCTCCCCATAGATGGCTCCGAAGAGCAGCGCAAATGCCAGAGGCACGCCAAAGATCAGCGCTGCCAGAGGCCAGCGGCCCCGGAACAGATCCCGCCATTCCTCCCGAAGGATTTCCAGCAGCTTCATGAGCGTGCACCTTCCAGAATCCGGAACCGCATGCCCGGCCGCAGCTTATCTGAATCGATCTGTATCTTCACATTGAAGCTGATGATATCACTGTCATCCCCGCGCTCACTGGTAGCCCGCTGGGTGGCGAATTCCGCCTTCTTGCTGATATCGGTGATAGTACCTGTCACCTGGGTCTTGCCATCCCGGCCCACCAGCGTGACCTGCTGATCCAGCGCGTACTTGGACAGCTCCGTCTCCGGAACCTTCAGATCCACCCAATTATCCGTGGGATCCTGGATGGCCACCAGCGGCGTGCCCTGAGAAATCATGGAACCCTCCTCCACGTACTTGGCAGTGATCACGCCATCAAAGGGCGCCTTGATCTCCGTCTCGTCCAGGGAAACCTCCAGCTGCTGCAGCGCTGCCTGCGCCTGAGCTATCTTCTTCTGCACTGCAGCCTCATTGGCCTGATTGGCCGGGGTCTGCAGAAGGGCTGAATTGGCCTTGTTTACACCCGCCCGGGCCTGATTCATCGCCGCCTGGGCCACCTCGTACTTTGTCCGATAGTTTTCAAAAATCTGCTCTGGTACAGCTCCCTCGCTCACCAGTTCCTGATACCGCTGGTAGTCTGCCGCGGCCAGATCCAGATTGGACTGAGCCTGCGCCACCGCTGCCTGAGCTGTATTCAGATCGGAATGGGTCGTGCCATCCTGCAGATTCGTCACCACAGAAGCCTGCTGGAGCTGAGCCTCCAGTGCCTGGATATTCGCCTCATACTGGGCCTTCTGCGCCAGCAGATCCCGCTTATCGATATAGGCGATGACCTGCCCCTCCTTGACCGTATCGCCCTCCTTGACCAGCAGCTGCACCACCCGGCCGGCGATCTTGGAATTGATATCGATCTCCTTGGCATCAGCCCGGCCCCAGGCATCCGCCTGCACATCCTTCTTTGAACCGCACCCCAATGCCGTCATCGCCGCCAGTGCCACCACAGCCAGGCAGCAGGCCCGGCGATATTTTACCATAGCTTCTCTGAACATAAAAAATCCTCCCCATTCTGTCGATAGATTTATTTTACAGTACCCGGGTCCTTTCAATAAGGATCCGGCAGATATCATCAATGACCGGATCGATTTCCTCCAGCCACTGGATGATGCTGCTGACCTCGGCCTCATCCGCCCCATACATAGGCAGGATCATCCGCATCAGCATATGCCAGGAAGCCTGGAAATCCACCGGACGGACGAAATAGAACTCCGCCACGCAGCTGCGCATGGCACCCTTGATGAGCAGTGTCCGCAGATAATAGTCCTCGTGGCTGTAGCCCAGTCCGCTGTCGGCAAACATCCGCGCCGAAACATCCGTCAGATGCTCCACCATCCGCTCGAAAATCACCTTGGAGCCATATCCCTCATAATAGGCTTCCAATACCCAGGCATTGCATTCCACTGACTTCAGCTCCGTCAGCATCATTACAGCATATTTGAAAACGGGATTCTCATCCGGGAATCGTTCATCGATGATATCCGCGCATTCCTGCAGCAATGCCATAACCAGCGCCTGGAAAAGATCCTCCTTGTTATGGAAGAAATGATAAATGCTTCCCGTCAGCACCCCGGAACGTTCCACAATCTGCCGGATCGTGGTCTTCTTATACCCTTGCTCCAGAAACAGGCCCTTGGCCGCCGTCAGTATCTTAGACCGCATCTCCCGCAAATGCTCCGCCGATTGCTTTCTTTTCTCCATCTCACGCCTCCTTCTTGAACGTGTTCAATTGAACGTGTTCAAGATATATAATAGATAAAAAAAGAGATTTTGTCAACGGAAAACTCCTATCGCCGAAAATTTTAAGGAATGGATGGATAAATGGGGATTTATTGAAATGATTATAAGGATTGGAATGCCGCAAATTTCAAAGGCTCCCTGCCAGGTGAGCAGCGAACCGCAGCTTCAGCTGCGTGTGAGTCGCCATCCCCCTGCGGGTGGAGGGTTTTGGCTCCACTGCTAGGGGAGCTGGCGCGCAGCGCCTGAGGGGTTGCTGCACTTGGCGGAGCTTCTAGTCCTGGAAAGAAAGCCAGGAATCGCAGCACTGCAAAGGCTGCCAACCCCTCCGTCACGGCTTCGCCGTGCCACCTCCCCTAGCAGTGGAGGCTTTAGAGCCGCAGCTTTAGCTGCGTGTGCGGCGCCATCCCCCTGCGGGTGGAGCTTTTTGGCTCCCCTGCCAGGTGAGCAGCGAACCGCAGCTTTGGCTGCGTGTGCGGCGCCATCCCCTTGTGGACAAAGCTTTTTGGCTCCCCTGCTAGGGGAGCTGGCGCGCAGCGCCTGAGGGGTTGCTGCACTTGGCGGAGCTTCTAGTCCTGGAAAGAAAGCCAATAATCGCAGCACAGCAAAGGCCGCTAACCCCTCCGTCACGGCTTCGCCGTGCCACCTCCCCTGGCAGTGGAGGCTTTGAAACCGCAGCTTCAGCTGCGCGTGAGTCGCCATCCCCCTGCGGGTGGAGCTTTTTGGCTCCCCTGCTAGGTGAGCAGCGAACCGCAGCTTCAGCTGCGTGTGAGTCGCCATCCCCCTGCGGGTGGAGCTGGCGCGCAGCGCCTGAGGGGTTGCCTCGATTGGCTGAACTTCGATCCTTGGTAAATAGCCAATAATCGCAGCACAACAAAGGCCGCTAACCCCTCCGTCACGGCTTCGCCGTGCCACCTCCCCTGGCAGTGGAGGCTTTAGAACCGCAGCTTCAGCTCCCTGTGAGTCGCCATCCCCCTCCGTGTAAAGCTTTTTGGCTCCTCTGCCAGGTGAGCCACCATCCCCTTGCGGGTAGGGCCTTCTCGCTCTCCGGCCCCATAAACACCCCGCCAAATTCCCATTGATCCATTCCCCAGCCACCATCGCCGAAACTTCCTCCTGCCCAAATTATTTTCCTATATCATTGTAATCATATATGAAAAGTGTTATAATGTCTTAAATTAAACATATATAAATAATATGTTTTAGAAAGGGCCGATGCTTATGACTTATTTTACCGAATACGGCAGCGAATACCTTCACCTGCTGCTGGAGCATGTGGAGATCAGCGGGCTGGTGGTGGTCATCTCAGTGGCCCTGGCCGTTCCGCTGGGGATTCTGTGCTCCAAGCAGCAATGTATGGAGACCCTGGCGGAGCATTTGGCTGGGGCGCTCCGGATTGTTCCCAGCCTGGCGGTGCTCATCGTGAGCATCCCCATTCTGGGAACTGGCTGGAAGCCGGCTGTGCTGTCCCTGGTGCTCCTGGCCATTCCCCCTATCCTGCTCAACACTGTACAGGGTTTCCGCCAGCTGGCCCCAGAAGTGCTGGAGGCTGCCGATGCCATGGGCATGAGCCGGACGCGGAAATTTTTCCGGGTGGAACTCCCGCTGGCCTTCCCCCTCCTATGCACGGGCATACGCACTGCCTCCGTCGAGGTCATCGCCAGTGCCACGCTGGCTGCCTACATCGGGGCCGGCGGCCTGGGCAGCCTGATCTTCACCGGACTTGGCCTCATGCGGGTGGATCTGCTGTACATCGGCGGCATCTCTGTGGCCTGCCTTTCCCTGCTGGCTGGTTTTGCGCTGGACAAACTTTACCGTTACGGGACAAGATATCAGCAAAATAATTAAAAAAGGAGTGTTCATTATGTTTTTGCAAAAACTTCCAAGAAAAATAACGGCCGGTCTGACGGCCCTGGTGATCACCGGAGCCCTGCTGACCTCCGGCTGCGGCGGAAGCAGCTCCGGTAAAGAGGTCACCATCGGCTCCAAGGATTTCACGGAAAATGAAATCGTGGCCGAGGTCTATGCCCTGGCCATGGAGGACGCGGGCTTCAAGGTGAACCGCAAATTCGATATAAGCTCATCCGTCATCCACACCGCTCTGATCAACAAGGAAATCGATCTTTATCCGGAATACACCGGCACCGGCCTGCTGGCCGTGCTGAAGGAACCGCCGCTGGCCGATGCCCGGGAAGTATACGACAAGGTAAAGGCCGAATACGAAACCAACTATCAGCTCACCTGGCTGGACTATGCCCAGGCCAACGATGGCCAGGGGCTGGCCATCCGTACCGATGTGGCCCGCCGCCTGAATATCCGTACCATCTCTGATCTGCAGAAGCATGCCGGCGAGCTTCGTTTTGCCTCCCAGGGGGAATTCGATAAACGGGAGGATGGCATCCCCGGCCTGGAAAAGGTCTACGGCCCTTTTCAGTGGAAATCCACCAAAGTCTATGACAACTCTCTGAAATATCAGGTATTAGATAATAATGAGGCCGATGTTGCGCCGGTGGGAACCACCGAAGGCCGTCTTTCCCTGACGGATAAATACGCCCTGCTGGAAGATGACAACCATGTATGGCCGCCTTATAACCTGGCCCCGGTAGTGCGGGATGAAATACTGAAATCCCATCCGGAACTGGCCGATGTGTTGAATAAAATCGATGCGGCCTTCACCACCGAGGTGCTCACGAAGCTCAATGCCAAAGTGGATATCGACAAGGAGGAATATAAGGATGTTGCACGGGAATTCTATCAAAGCATCAAAAAATAAGCTGACCCCGGCAGCCCTCTTCTGTCAAAAATTCGCCATTCCTCTGGAATTCCAGGATTTGCTGCCGGTTTTCTTCACTCCGGAGGAACAGGCCTTTGTACTGCAATGCAGCCGGGATATCTTCTCCCGGGAAGATTACCCGGCTGACTTCCTGCGGCAGGAATACCACCGGGGACTGCTGGTCAAAGCGGAGGGCCAGGGACATTACCGCCTGAGTGATTTTTACAGCCTGCTGGATGTCTTTGCTGTCTCCCGGCAGGAGGAATACGGCCGGCTGCCCTGGGCAGACCGGCAGCGGCTGGACCGCTGGTACTTCCAGAAATACCTGGAAGGCCTGCCCCCATCACAGTCCCGGCCCACTGCCGATCAGGTGATGCCGCTGGAAGAGGTGCTTTCCTTCATCGATGCCCAGCAGCGCCCCGCCTATCTGAACTACTGCGACTGCCGCAGCCTTACCGGTGCCTGCGGGCTGCCCACCCATACCTGCATCACCTACCGCAGCGGCAGCAACAGCTTTGTGGACCGCGGCCTGTCCCAGCCCCTGGACAAGGAAGCCGCCAAGGAAATTGTCCGCCAGGCCGATGCGGCCGGTCTCATGCACACCCTGAATCCCAATGGCATCTGCAACTGCTGCGGCGACTGCTGCTACCTGTTCCGGGCCCAGCGGCAGCGCCAAAGCCCGGGAATCTGGCCCGCCTCCCCAAGGATTGCGGTATTGGACAAGGATAAATGCCTGAACTGCGGCCGCTGTATCCGGCGCTGCCACCAGGCTGCTTTTTCCCGCCGGGACGCCGGTCTGTGCTTCGATGAAAAACGCTGCGTGGGCTGCGGCCTCTGCGTCAACACCTGCCCCGCCGGCGCCCTGGCCCTGACGGACAGGAAAACTACCAGTTAGAAAGGAGCGGCCGTCATGAAGGCTGTTGCATTGAACCATGTAAATAAACGATTTCCCGGGGCAGCCTGCCCGGCACTTGATGATGTGAGCATCGCCATCGAGGACGGCGAATTCGTCACGATCCTGGGTGCCTCAGGCTGCGGCAAGACCACCCTCATCAAAACCATCAACCGGCTGCAGGAGGTGGATTCCGGCCAGGTCCTGCTCTACGGCAAAAATGTGCAGGACAGCGATCCGGTGCAGCTGCGCCGCCATATCGGCTACGTAATCCAGAAGGCCGGGCTGTTCCCCCATATGACCGTGGCGGAAAACATCGCCACGGTCCCCCGAATTTTGGGCTGGGAACCGGACCGGATCCGGCAGGGCATCCGGCGGATGCTCCGCCTGGTGGCCCTGGAGCCGGAGGAATTCTGCCAGCGGTATCCGCTGCAGCTCTCCGGCGGACAGCAGCAGCGGGTTGGGCTGGCCCGGGCCCTTATCACCGATCCGCCCATCATGCTGCTGGATGAACCCTTCGGGGCCATCGATGCCATCAACCGGGAGCTGCTGCAGGATGAACTGAAGCGCATCCATGAGGCCTCCCGGAAGACCTGCCTCTTCGTCACCCATGATATACGGGAAGCCCTGAAGCTGGGCACCAAGGTGATGATCATGAACCAGGGCCGTCTGCTGCAATACGGTACCCCGGCAGAAATCCTAAAGCAGCCCGCCGGCGATTTCGTCCGGCAGCTGCTGGAAACCCTGCATCGGGACACATCTTATCTGATGGACGGTGCCGGCATATGATAGAAGCTTATTTTTCCTATCTTTTAGGCCACGGCCACCTTTTCGCCCAGGCTACCCTGGAGCACATAGGCATCGTCACCGTCACCCTGGTGATCTCGATCCTGCTGTCAGCTGTTTTATCCTGGCTGATCCTGCAGGCAAAATGGCTGGAGGACATCCTGGTACAGCTTTTCAGCGGCATCTACGCCATCCCCAGCATGGCCCTATTCGCCATGCTCATCCCCATCACCGGACTGGGAAACGGGACCGCCATCATCGTGCTGACTGTATACAATCAGTACCTGCTGCTCAAGAACATCCTGGCCGGCATCCACGGGATAGATCCCGCCGTTGTGGAAGCCGGCCGGGGCATGGGCATGTCCGAGCTGCAGATCCTGCGGCGGATACAGCTTCCGCTGGCCGCACCGGTGATCGCAGCCGGGCTGCGGCTGGCCATTCTGTCCACCACCGGCATCGCCGCCATCGCCGCCTGCATCCAGGCCGGCGGGCTGGGCGTCATTCTCTTTTCCGGTATGCGGACCATGAATGTGTACAAAATGGTCTGGGGAACAATCATCTGCGTGCTGCTGGTTTTCCTGGAGGACGGCATCCTCCGGATCCTCCAGCGAAAAATATGTAAAGAGGTGCATTGAACTATGGGTTATGAAGCATATAAAATGAAGGATCTGGGGTTTACAACCAGGCAGCTGCATGCGGGCTACAACCCGGCGGAGCATTACCGCTCCAAGGCCGTCCCCATCTACCAGACGGCGGTCTTCGAACTGGGGGATTACGACCGCGGCCTGCGGCTTTTTGAATACGCGGAGGAAGGCCATTCCTATGTGCGTTTCTCCAATCCCACCAACACGGTGCTGGAAAAACGCATCAGCGCATTGGAGGGCGGCGCGGCAGCGGTATCCTTCGCCTCGGGAATGGCCGCAATTTCCAGCACCCTGCTGAATCTGGCCAAAGCCGGCGACGAGATCATTTCCGTGAACACCCTGTACGGCGGCAGCACCACCCTGCTGGCCAAGCTTTTTCCCGACTACGGCATCACCCCCCGCTTTGCGGCGGATGAAAACGACATTGACGCCTATCGCCGGCTCATCAATGACCATACCCGGGCCATCTACATCGAATGCCTGGGCAATCCGGGCATCAACATCCTGGACATCGAAGCCATCGCGGCCCTGGCCCATGAGCACGGACTGCCGCTGGTCATCGACAACACCTTTGCCACTCCCTACCTGCTGCGCCCCTTTGAACACGGCGCCGATATCGTCTGCTATTCCGCCACGAAATACCTGGCCGGCCACGGCATCGTCATCGGCGGCCTGGTGGTGGAAAAGGGCGGCTTTCCCTGGACCAACGGCCGCTTTCCCCAATTCGACAGCTTCTATGAGGAAAACAAGGCGGCCATCGGCGAGGCTGTCCTGCAGCGGGAGATGTTCACCAAACGATTGCGCATGCGCTTCCTGACGGACCTGGGCGGCCACATGAGCCCTCAGAACGCCTTCTACCTGCTCCAGGGAATGGAGACCCTGTCCCTGCGCATGGACCGCCATGTGGAAAATGCCAAAAGGATTGCTCTCTTCCTGGAACAGCACCCGGCGGTGCGGCAGGTGAATTATCCGGCACTTTCCTCCAGCCCCTATCATGCCCTTTCGGAAAAATATTTTCCCAAGGGACCGGGCGCCATCCTCTCCATCCGGGTAAAAGGCGGTCTGGCCGGTGCCAAAGCCCTGCTGGCCCATGTAAAGATCTTTGACTACATGGTGAACGTAGGCGATGCCAAATCCCTTATCGTCCACTCCGCCTCCTCCACTCATTTCGGCCAGACGAAGGCCGCCCAGGAAAAGGCCGGTGTCTATGAAGATACCCTGCGCCTGTCCATCGGCATCGAGGATACCGACGATCTCCTGGCGGATCTGGACCAGGCTCTGCGCTGGGTCAAATACTGAACCAGTTCTTCCGGCATACAAAAAAGACCAGCTGATTTCAGCTGGCCTGATCTCTGATCCTGTCCGTCCCCAAGGGAACGAGACAGGATTCTTTATTTTATTACCTGGAAGGAAGCATGGACCACATTATCGATGATGTAGTCCGTGGTATATTTCGTCTGGGCAGGAGCCTTGTGCTTTCCCTTACGGGGTTCCGGCTCAGCGGCAGCCTCCTCTTTGGCTGCCTTGACTGCCAGTCGGACGGCTGCCTTCTGCTCGGCCTCCGACATGGGTGCCGGCGATGCCGAAGGGGTCACCACGATCTCATTGTTGCGATCTGCGGACAAATAGTCCTTAAGCTTCGCCGTCGTGGAAACGGTCTTATCCTCCTCCGCCGTCACATCAATTCCGGCCGCAGCCTGCTGGGCCAGAATAAGCTGTGAAACCGGAATGAGCCCGCCGCCCCGGACATCCAGCCGCACTGGTCCCAGCCGCTGGCCCCGGGGAACCGTATAGGGAATCGTAAGGATCTCCTTGCTGCGGCGATAGGGCTTGATAGTCGTCTTCAGATATACGGTTTCACCCGGCTTGACCTGCGGCTTGTCCGGCACTGCTGAAATCAGCGATGCCGTGCGCCGCTGACTGCTCACCGTTACATCCACCTTGATATCGAAAATATCCGATTCACGTTCCATATTACTGCAGATGATATTGAGCGCCTGTCCCAGTTCATTGACAGCAATCTGGCCCACATCGGAAAGATTATAATACATATTGTCCCGCTCGATTTTTCCTCCTTCAGCCACATTGGTCCGTATCACAAAATGGACCTTGGCGGTGCTGCCGCTGAGGCGATCCATGAGACGATCCATAGATGCATAAGCGATGCTCGCGCTGATATTCGGCAGGAAATCCTCATCGTAGGCAATCGACACATTATAGGTTTCAGACCGTCCCTGATCCTCATCATGCACAGTCACATGCAGCGGCACCACCATGGGGAACACCCCTATGATGCCTGCGATTCCCATTTCCCGGTCCTGATTGACCCGGCCGATGATATTGCTGGAGGCAACGAGCTTGCGCCCTTCCTGCGTACCATGTACCGTGTCCATCACCGATGCGTTGGTGAGGAAATAATTCACATTGCCCCGATGCAGGAACTGATGACCAAAGCCCAGGACCCGCTGTCCATCAGCAGCGGTCACTGTCCCCGTGGCTCCCACGAAGAAGTCGCCGAAGACAATGGCTGCTCCCATGGATTCCCCTGGTTTCAGGGACGCGCCGTAAACAATCTTTTCCTGCCCGCTGGAAACAGCTGTGCTGACCCCGGCAGCCGTAATTCCCATGGGTTCCATCTGTTTCTTCAGGAAGGAAAGCCCTGACGAACTGAAGCCTGCGGCATAGACCAGATCCTTATGCTGTACCTGATTGCTGTTCTTTGCCGGCGCTGCCGTATTTTTATCCGAAGGCTGCTGCGGCTTCTGCTCCTTCTCTTCTGCCTCTGCCGCTGCCTTTTCTGCTTCTAATTCCGCTTTTTCCTTCTCCAGCTCAGACTTTTTCGCCTCGAGCGCTGCCTTCTCTGCTGCCTCAGCTGTCTGCTTGGCATCCAGCGCGGCCTTCTTCTTTTCTACATCCAGATGCTTGGCATCCAGCGCGGCCGCTTTCTTGTCCAAAGCAGCCCGGGCCTTTTCCCGCTCCTCAGCTGCCCTTTTTATATCCACCGAACGGACCTGGGTCTTATTCTTCGTATCCGGCATATTCCATATGGCCAGCATCCCCTCGATAGGCGTGATCATACAGGTATGGCGGTCGATTTCCTTCATCGTCGCCGATGTCGCCCCAACGAGCTTCCCATTGATATAGACAGGGCTGCCGCTCATGCCGCTGGCAAGGCCATCCGCCGCATCAGCCACCGGTCCGGAAAGCCGGGCTATGATCCGGGTTCCCTCGCCCTTGGCTTCGCCAATCGTGCCAAGGATCTCCACATCCATAGTCTTGAGTTCCCCGGTTGCATCGACTACCGTATAGGCGACTCCCCGCATCCCCGGACGGACATCTGACAGCTTCATGATATCCGGCATTGCCAGCGCACTGGAACTCAATATAAAAAGCATTCCCAAACAAAGAGCCACCGCTCTTTTGACAAATTTATGCAAAAAGTTCACCTCATTATCTTCTTGTTAAGCCGGTACCCTGCCAAAAGCCATCACTTGGCAGCAACGCGGGCCACTACCGTACCGGTGGCGATTTTTTCCCCTGGATGGACCATGACCTCTGTGACCGTACCATTCTGTGGAGACCTGGCTGCTGCCGACTCCCCGGTAAGCGTGGAAATGCGCACGAGCTCAGCCCCCTCGGAAACCTCAGTTCCCGGAGACACCACCCAGGTGACATCACCGCTCAGACCGGACCGAACCTCCGTGCCAGCCCCGGCCATAACTGTATGGACACAAAACACCAGCAGTAACGCTAAAAAAACAGCTGCTAACATTTTTCTCATTTTTATCACATCCTTTGTTTTCATTATAACGCCATTGTTCATGATTTCGCAACGCGAAATCATTCTAATCAGCGTTTTCCACAAGGGGCTAGCTTCGTATCGCAGCGAAGCGGGAAACGAAACACTATTTCTTTACCACGATGATGGCACTGCCCACCGGACGCTCCGAACCGTCGGAGGGACTATTCTGGATCTGGCCGCCCACCACCATCTCGCTGGAGCCGCCTCCATCGAAATTGAGAGCATCCGTGGCCCCGAACTTCTTCATGAGCGCTCCCAGCTCCGTGAGCGTACAGCCAATGCTGTGGGACTGCCGTCCATCCACCACCGCCAGCAGCGCGTGATGATTGGGCAGGATTCCCACGGCGGTACGCGGCGCGCGTCCGTGGGCAATATCGCTGGGGAACTGTTCCTCCCTGGCGGTGACCAGAACCTGGCCATCCTTCACCAGTGTGGGTCCGCCGCCTATGACCGTAGCCGCGCCGGCCAGTTCCTTGCCGTAATCCTCCTGCACATTCACCGCATCACCAACCTTCACATTGGCAAAGGCATCCTTGGAGGTTCCATGCACGGATATGATCAGCCCATCCGCAGGGATCGGCGAATCCGCTGTCTGGATGGAAACCACCCGGCCATTTCGTACTGTGTATTCCTGCCCATACTCATTGGTCTGAGTGGAAGACCCGTAGAACTTATTGTACAGCGTGAGATTATTCTCCCCCCGCTCCACATCCACCCCGGCCACCGGCACGGTAACGCCGTTGATGGTCACCTGCCCGCTGTAGCCAGCCGGCACGATGCGCAGCGATCCATCCGGCATAATGCCCAGCGTCGTGCGGATATAATAGACCGTTCCCACCGTCTGACCCTCCATACGGGCCAGTCCGATAAGCTCTCCGTTCAGATTGAAATAATTCGCATTGATAGCGGCCATGGCCCGATAGTCATCCGAAATTCCGCTGAGGCGCTGACGGCCGGCTGCTATCGATTCATTGCCCAGTGCCAGCCGCAGATCGCAGCTGTGAAGATCCACATCCAGCAGCCAGGCTGTGAGCATGCCCCGGCCATCCCGGCGAATGTATTTCGTACGCACCAGCCCCGGTGCCGGCTCATCCTTTTCAAAGCTTTCACTTTCCTTGGATATGTCGATGAACACCCGGGCCGGATTCTGCAGCTGATCCACCTTGTAGGCGGTCTTGGACTTCAGATCAATGATCATCTGCAGTCCATTGGCTGTTTTCTGCCAGGAAACCTGGGTAATGGTATCACTGGAAATCGCCGGCTTCACCGCCCGATCCTGCAGGGAAGGAAACTCCAGCACGATGCGCCGCCCATCATTTTCCGTCCGCACCGAATATTCCGGTATCTGATCCAGATCCAGTACAATGCGGTCCCGATCACTGCCCGGTCCAAAACGGACTCCGCTCAATGTCATGGTACCCGCCGCCATTGCCACGGTCTGACAGATGAACAAGAAAACCACGGCCGGCAAAATCAGCCGACGATAAAGAAATTTCACAATTCAAGCCTCCTAAAGATAACACGGCTATAGCCGCCGCTGTATGAAATGAAAAGAGACCACCGCATGGGCACCCATGCAGCAGCCTCTGCTTCTTATTGCTGTGCCCGCTTCGCTGCCTTTTCCTGGGCAATGCGAGCGGTATCCTGGCTGGCCTTATCCTCCAGCTTCAGCTGATTGTAGAGCATATCCCCCAGCCCCATGCCGCCGGCCTTGGATGCCTGATTCATCATCTCGGTATCCCGCATCGACTGCATGATCTTATCCGCGTTGGAGTCACCGAACAGGGTGTTTTCCGGCACCGTCTCCCGCATCTGCGTGTACATGATGTTCAGGAACATAGCCTCGAAACCCTGACAGGCCTCCCGCAGCTTCTTATCCTTGAGTGCCGCCTGCGCCGCGGCAGTGCCGGCACTTGTCCCGGAGGATTTTTCCGCGCTCTGCAGGCTCTGCTGCGCTGACTGCAGCTGCTTGGAAAAGGTCTTGGCCTCGGCCTCGGTCTTCCCGCTGTCATAGGCTGCTGACCCCATATTATATCCATTCGTGCCTATTCCACTGATCTGCATAAGAACTCCCCTTTTGATTACACGATTTCCAGATCCGCATGGAGCGCGCCGGCGGCCTTGATGGCCTGCAGGATCGAAATGATATCCCGCGGGGTAGCGCCCACCGCATTCAGGGCACCGACGATATCACTGATATTCGCCGTGGCCGGCAGCACAATGGTACTGGCCTTGTCCTCTTTTGTCTTGACCTGGGTATTCTTGGTCACAATGGTACGCCCATAGCTGAAAGGCTGCGGCTGATTCACATCCGTGGTCTTTTCCACGCTGATGCTCAGACCGCCCTGGGTGATGGCCACATCATCCACGGAAACATTGCCGCCCATGACGATGGTGCCGGTACGTTCATTGACCACAACCTTGGCGATGTTATCCGGTGTCACCGAAAGCTCCTCCAGGCTGGCCACGAACCCCACGATATTGCCCCGGTAATAGGGCGGTACCGTGATGTCGATACGGCCTGGATTGGCCGCCTGGGCCACCCCGCCGAACTGGGAATTCACCGCCTGAGCCACCCGGGCCGCCGTGGTGAAATCCGGATGTGCCAGCGACAGGGACAGCTTGCCGTTGCTCCCCAGATTATCCTCTACGGTGCGTTCCACAATAGCCCCATTGGGCGTGGTTCCCACCGTAGGAAAGTTCTTCTGGGCTGTATTGCTGCCCCGGCCGGCGGTAAATCCGCCGGTGGACACAGCTCCCTGGGCCACCGCATAAACGATGCCGTTGCCCGCCTTCAACGGAGTCTGTACCAGCGTTCCCCCCTGGATGCTGGTAGCATCGCCCATGGAGGATACGGTGATATCGATATTATCTCCCTCCCGCACAAAGGGCGGAAGGGTGGCCGTCACCATGACCGCCGCCACATTCTTAGGCTTGAGGTTGCTGTAATCGATTGCCACGCCAAAGGCCTTCAGCATGCTGCCAATAGACTGGATGGTTTCCAGGGACTTATTGGAATCACCGGTGCCATTGAGCCCCATGACCAGCCCATAGCCAACCAGCTGATTGGATCGTACCCCCTGTACCTTTGCTATATCCTTGATGCGTGTCGTCGCGGATTCTGCGCTGACGGTGGCCATAAAGGACACCAGGCACAAAAGCACCGTGACGAGCACTGCCGCTTTCTTCATAATCATACCTCCATGGGTTAGAACAGGATATTGAAGATCTGGGTCAGGATACCCTGGCGCTGCTTCGCGTTCAAAGGTCCCTTACCGTCAAATTTCAGTGTGGCATCTGCCACCAGGGACGAAGGCACCGTGTTGGCCGCTGTCACATCATCAGCCCGCACCATGCCCCGGAGAGTGATCTTGTGCTCATCCCGGTTCTGCCAGATGGACTGGGTTCCTTCCACTACCATGTTCCCGTTGGGCTTTACCTCCACCACGGAAACCGTCACCCGGCCGCTGACCTTATTCGTATCCGTCGCTGCCCCATTGGCCTTGAAGCTGTCAGAGCCGCTGGCAGTAGCCGCAGCCAGAAAGCCGAAGATCCCTGTTCCGGCACTGAGGCTCTGATTGCCTGACTTGGAATTTGTATTCGTCTTTGTGGACGAAGTGGACGTTGTCTCACTGATGATGATCGTGAGGATATCGCCCACCTGGCTCGCCTTGCGGTCCGCGAAGATATTCACGCCCACGCCCTCCTCCGCAGCCCAGAGCGACTGGGCCGAAACCGGTGCCGGCGCCGCGGAAGCCAAAGCTCCCAGCAGGCACAGCGCCGTCAGGCATTGTGCTGTTTTTTTCATATCATTCCACCTGCTTTCAGTGAAAAACCTCTACATTCTGTGCATCGATGACTCTGGCCTGGAGCGTACGCCCCGAGCGGGTATTGCGCACCCGGATCACCTCGCCGGCCCGGCCCGCCTGCAGGGCAATGCCCTCGGTCTTGACCTTGACCCCGTTGTAATCCACCACCAGATTCACCATGCCATTGGTCTGGATAATGATTGGATTCCGAAGCATATTCGGGGTGAGCACCGCGCCCTCCTGGACCAGGCGATTCAACACCTTGCCCTGGACATCCTCCAGCTTCGTGAAATACCGGGCCATCTCACTGTCCAGCTCCCGTTCCTCCACCCGGAGGTCCGAGGCCGTCAGCGGCTTCTCCGGCCGCAGTGCCTGCGCTGCCGTGACCACCTTTTCATAGACATGTACCCGCATAGTACAGGAAATCCGCCGATAAAATGCGCCGTTGATCCGGATCTCTATATAGACAGGCATCATGCTGCGATAGCGCAGCCCATTGGGAATAGATGCCTCATAGGTGATCTCGCCCATCGGCAGGCGGGTATCCATGGGAACCCGTACCGCCTCAATGGTATGGCGCCGTGTCTCCTTGGCCTCAGCCAAAGCCTGCACCAGCCGATCCACTGCCACCTGCTTGAAATTTTCCCGCAGCACCAGCTGGGGAAACCGTTCATTGACCGCCTGGGCCTGCGCCGTTCCCCACCAGGGAACAGCCAGCAGCAGGGCCAGCGCCAAAAGGAACCGCAGCCGCATCAACGCTTCAATCCATTGGCAATCTCCAGCATGGAATCCGAAGTGGTGATTGCCTTGGAATTCGATTCATAGGCCCGCTGGGCAATGATCATATTGACCATTTCATCCACGATCTGGATATTGGACATCTCCAGTGTACTCTGGAGCAGCGTGCCCGTGCCATCCTGACCAGGCGTATTTTCAATAGGCTCTCCGGAGGCATCCGTCTGCACGAAGAGATTCTTGCCGATAGCCGACAGACCCGATGGATTCACAAACCGGGCCAAGGTGATCTGCCCGCGGTTGGAGGTAGTCGTCGAACCCGAGGGCTTATCCGATACCTGTCCGTCCGTGGATACTACGATGGTATCACTGGGCGCATTGGTATCGATCTGGATATTGTCCGCCAGCCGATAGCCATCCGTCGTGACCAGATTTCCATTGGAATCCAGCTTGAACGTACCGTCCCGGGTATAGGCCGTGGTACCATCCGGCAGAGTGACGCGGAAAAAGCCTTCTCCCTGGATGGCAATATCTGTGGGATTGCCAGTCGACTGCACATTGCCCTGGGTAAAGATACGATTCGTAGCGGACAACCTGGCCCCAAGGCCTACCTGCAGCCCCGTGGGGAACTGGGTATCCGCGCCGCTGGGTGCGCCAGCCGCCCGCATGGTTTGATAAATCAGATCCTGGAACTCCGCCCGCTGCTTCTTGGCGCCTGACGTATTCACATTGGCAATGTTATTGGCAATGACGTCCATGTTTTCCTGCTGGGTCTTCATGCCGGACGCCGCCGACCACAATGCTCTCATCATAAGGCAAAATCTCCTATCTCAAAAAATACTTCTATTCATAAAAGCACAACCATCTTATTCCTGTATCGAAACTTCCGCCGCTTTTCTTAAGCGGCGGACTCATGCTCAGAGCCGTCCCACCTCGTTGACAGATTTATCCAGCATGGAATCCTGAGTGGTGACCGCCTTGGAATTGGCCTCATAGACCCGGTAATTCGCAATGAGATTCACCATCTCATTCACCGTATTCACATTGGAGCGCTCCAGCATCCCCTGCTGGATTTCCCCGGAAGCCGCCTGGGGCTGGGCATTGTTCTGCGCATAGTAGAGATTATTTCCCTGCTTCAGCACCGCCTGCGGTCCGGCAAACTGCACGAACTGCAGCTGGCCGATCTGCTGGTTATCCGCATAGACCTCCCCCTTGGTGCCCACACTGATACTGGTGGTCTCCTCCGGGATCGTAATGGGCTGGTTCGTATCATCCAGCACCGCCTGGCCATTCACCGTACTGAGCTGGCCATTGGCCGCCCGGTAGAAGTTCCCATCCCGGGTATAGCGGACACCCTGGGGCGTCTGCACCGCAAAATACCCCTGGCCCGAAATTGCCAGATCCAGCGGATTCCCCGTGGTCTGCATATCTCCCTGGGCATGATCGGTAGCAATCCCGGCAGTATAAGCCCCCAGCCCCAGCTTGCCTACCACCGGAGCCTGCCCGCCCACAGAAAATCCTTTGAAGGAAGTCACATCCTGCGTGCTGTGATCGTTGATACGCCGCATCAGCATGGGATGGAACTCCTCATCGATAACATCATCCCGCTTGTAGCCAGTGGTATTGGCATTGGCCAGATTATTCGCTATGGAATCTGTACGCACCGCCTCGGCTACCATGCCGGTTGCTGCGGTATAAAGTCCACGCCACATATCTATCACCTCATCCTATTCATTGGATATACATTTAATAGTATCGGCAATGCCGAAAATTTACCTTTTACGTCCGAAACCTACATTCTTTCCCTTGCCATCCAGCATGCCGATGGAATCCAGCGCCTTGCCCGTTCCCAGGGCTACGCAGGAAAGCGGGTCCTCCGCCAGGCTCGTAGGAATCTGTGTCTCCCGGCGGATCAGCTCATCCAGCCCATAAAGCATGGAGCCGCCCCCCGTCATGATGATGCCCCGATCCATAATATCAGCGGAAAGCTCCGGCGGCGTATCCTCCAGCACCCGCTTCACGCAGTCCACAATACGGGTCACCGGCGAATTCAGTGCCTCACTGATCTGCTGCACTGAAACATCGATGGTCTTGGGAAGCCCGGACAGAAGATCCCGGCCCCGCACGTCCATATGGCCCTGACGCGCTGACGGGAATGCCGCTCCGATGTTGATCTTGATATCTTCGGCCGTGCGCTCGCCGATCATGAGGTTGAACTCCCGCTTGATATAATCGATGATAGCCGAATCGAACTTATCCCCCGCGATGCGCAGGCTGGCACTGGTCACAATGCCGCCCAGGCTGATCACCGCGATATCCGTAGTGCCGCCGCCGATATCGATGACCATGGAACCACAGGGCTCTGATATATCCAGCCCGGCTCCCAGAGCTGCCGCCAGCGGTTCCTCGATCAGCTGGGTATGACGGGCTCCAGCCTGCTCAGCAGCCTCCTGCACTGCCCGCTGCTCCACCATGGTGACGCCGGAGGGAATGCAGATCATGATACGGGGACGGAACACGAAGCTGCGGCCCACGACCTTTTCAATGAAATGGCGCAGCATGCTCTCCGTGATGTCATAATCCGCGATGACGCCTTCCCGGAGTGGCCGGATAGCCACAATATTCCCCGGTGTACGGCCGATCATCTGACGGGCCTCTTCGCCCACAGCCAGCACCTGGTTTGAATCCCGGTCCACAGCCACCACGGACGGCTCCCGCAGCACGATGCCTTTTCCTTTAATATATACCAGCACATTGGCGGTTCCCAAATCTATTCCAATATCCATTGACATTCCAAACATAACAGCAAAATTCCCCTTCCAAATTGTTGACCTTGCGGGCAGCACATGCTAAACCCGCTTATTTTACATTATACAGCTTTTTCGGCTGCCGCGAATGAAAAAAAAATGATTTCGCAAAGTTTTTTTCCGTATCATATAATATATAATACTTTATCAGGCTTTACAATAGACTGAACGGCCGCATTCCAACAAAATTTCTGAGATCATCCCCAATGAATTTATTCAGTTTCACGTTATTTAAGACAATTTTATGAAAAATACTAAAAGTACTTCTTTTTTCTGCGCGTTGACTTTTGAAAACGGCAATGCTACGATTAAGGCAAGTTAAGGATATTTCATCACACCTATTGCGGCTCTGGCTTGTACCAATTCCTGTGTCCAATAGGTTTTCATTTTGACTATGTGATAAATATCACATAACAGTAACCGTGGTTTATCATCAATAAAATTTATGAGGGGGATTTTATTATGTTCGTAAACAAAGGAAAAATCGTTATCATCGGTACCAGCAATGTGGGATCTGCCGTGCTCAACAAGATTGCTGACTTCCAGCTGGCGTCAGAGATCGCACTCATCGATCTGAACCAGGACAAGGCCACCGGCGAGGCACTGGATTCCAGCCATGCCACCTCCTGCATCTACAGCACCAATATCGATGTGCATCTGGGCACCTACGAGGACTGCAAGGATGCGGGCATCATCATCATCACCGCCGGTCCCAGCATCCGCCCGGGTGAAACGCCGGACCGCCTGCGCCTGGCCGGTACCAACGCCAAGATCATGCGCTCCGTCATGGGCGAAATCGTAAAATACACCAAGGACGCCATGATCATCATGATCACGAACCCGCTGGATGTGGCTACCTACTGCGTATCCACTGAATTCGACTATCCGCGGGAAAAGATCCTGGGCACCGGCACCCTGCTGGAGACCTTCCGGTTCCGCCGCATCCTGGCCAACAAGTACTGCGTAGACCCGAAGAACATCCACGGCTACGTACTGGGCGAGCACGGCAACTCCGCCTTCCCGGCCTGGAGCACCGTGGACATTGCCGGCCTGGGCCTGGAGAACCTGGATGAATACTTCCATCATACGGAAAAGCTCAGCCGCAAAGCCGTAGAGGATGAAATTGTACAGGTGGCCTATGACGTCATCAACAAGAAAGGCTTCACCAACACCGGCATCGCCATGGCTGCCTGCCGCTTCGTGAAATCCGTCCTCTACGATGAGCATACCATCCTGCCCTGTTCCGCTGTACTGGAAGGCGAATACGGCATCCGCGACGTTGCCCTCAGCATCCCGCGCATGATCTGCTCCTCCGGTATCGTACGCTCCTTTGAAATCTACCTCACCGACCAGGAAATGGATCAGCTCCAGGCCTCCGCCAAAAGCGTCCGCAGCGCCCTGGACGGCTGCAAATAAGAAAGTTCTTTCCATATAAAAGAATATCTTTCCCATGCAAAAGCTGTGCATCCTCCGATGAGATGCACAGCTTTTTTATTGCCTGGGATGCTGGCACGCAGAATTTTGGCTCCCCTGCCAGGGGAGCTGGCGCGCAGCGCCTGAGGGGTTGCTGCACCCGGCTGAGCTTCGAGCCTCATCAAAAACCCAAAAATCCCAGCACTGCAAAGGCCGTTAACCCCTCCGTCACGGCTGCGCCGTGCCACCTCCCCTAGCAGTGGAGGCTTGTTCTCAGCAAATTTCCTCGGCTCCCCGCCTTATAAATTGCAGCAACCTCCCTGGATCCCCTGACAGGTGAGCAGCGAACCGCAGCCTCGGCTGCGTGTAAGTCGCCATCCCCAGGGATGCTGGCACGCAGAATTTTGGCTCCCCTGCCAGGGGAATCGCCATCCCCTGGGATGCTGGCACGCAAAATTTTGGCTCCCCTGCTAGGGGAGCTGGCGCGCAGCGCCTGAGGGGTTGCTGCACCCGGCTGAGCTTCGAGCCTCATCAAAAACCCAAAAATCCCAGCACTGCAAAGGCCGCTAACCCCTCCGTCACGGCTCCGCCGTGCCACCTCCCCTAGCAGTGGAGGCTTGTTCTCAGCAAATTTCCTCGGCTCCCCGCCTTATAAATTGCAGCAACCTCCCTGGCTCCCCTGCTAGGGGAGCTGGCGCGCAGCGCCTGAGGGGTTGCTGCCCTTGGCTGAGCTTCGAGCCTCATCAAAAACCCAAAATCCCAGCACTGCAAGGACCGCTAACCCCTCCGTCACGGCTCCGCCGTGCCACCTCCCCTAGCAGGAGAGGCTTATAGTTCGAGACTAACCGCAGCCTCAGATGTCTGTGAAGCGCCATCCCCTGGGATGCTGGCACGCAGAATTTTGGCTCCCCTGCCAGAGGAGACTTTAGAACCGCGGCTTTATAAGCAATTGTGTCCTCTCTGTCCCCATAGGCATCCTGACAAATTCCCATGCAGCAAAACACCAAAAACACGACCGAGGAAAAATCAAAAGGCTGTGCACCAAATCCCCCGCGGAAATGATGCCCAGCCTTTGTTTTTATGTGTATTCCCTGCTAACCGTCAGCAGGTGTGGCATTCGTCGTAGATACCGGCCTTTTTCAGTACCCGTACCACCGTCTCGCCCATGTGGGCTACGGTGTCGGCTACTTCGATGCCGGCGGCGTTCAGTGCCTTGATCTTGTCCGCTGCCGTGCCCTTGCCGCCGGAAATGATGGCACCGGCATGGCCCATGCGTTTGCCCGGAGGCGCCTGACGGCCGCTGATGAAGCCGATGACCGGCTTCTTCATGTTGGCCTTGATCCAGGCTGCGGCGTCTTCCTCAGCCGTGCCGCCGATCTCGCCGATCATCATGATGGCCTTCGTATCATCGTCCTCGTTAAAAAGCTTCAGCGCATCGATGAAATCCGTGCCCTTTACCGGGTCGCCGCCGATGCCGATGGCTGTGGTCTGGCCGATGCCGGCACTGGAAAGCTGGAAGGTAGCCTCATAGGTCAGGGTTCCCGAACGGGAAATGACGCCCACATGGCCCTTCTTGTGGATATAGCCCGGAATCAGGCCGATCTTGCACTCATCCGTGGTGAGGATGCCCGGGCAGTTCGGTCCGATGAGACGGGTCTTCTTACCCTGCATATAGCGGCGTACCCGTACCATATCCAGTACCGGAATATGCTCCGTGATGCAGACCACCAGGTCCAGGCCGGCGTCTACGCCCTCCAAAATGGAATCCGCCGCGAAACGGGCCGGTACATAGATGACGGATACCGTAGCGCCGGTGGCCTCCACAGCCTCCTCCAGCGTATTGAATACCGGAACGCCCTCAACGGACTGGCCGCCCTTGCCCGGCGTCACACCGGCAACGATCTTTGTGCCGTATTCCAGCATCTGCTTCGTATGAAATGCAGCTGTCTTACCGGTGATGCCCTGTACGACAACCTTTGTATTTTTATCTACTAAAATTCCCATATTTACGGCCTCCCTCAGGCATTCTTCTTAGATTTTTCAACGAGTTCCACGATCTGCTGGGCACCGCCCTCCATGGTCGGAGCCATGATGACGTTCTTGATGGGGGTTTCCTTCAGGATCTGACGGCCCCGCTCCACGTTGGTGCCCTCCAGGCGGACAACCACCGGAACCGGCATGCCCTCGCCGCCCTTGGCAACAATGCCGGCAGCCTTCACGATACCTTCAGCGATCACATCGCATTTGTTGATGCCGCCGAAGATATTCACGAAAATACCCTTGGACTGATTGCCGTCCAGCATGATCTCAAAGGCTGCCGCAATCTTCTCCGGCGTGGAATCGCCGCCCACATCCAGGAAGTTGGCCGGTTCGCCGCCATAGTACTTGATGATATCCACGGTAGCCATGGCCAGGCCTGCGCCGTTGACCATGCAGGCCACATCGCCGCCGAGATTTACGTAGTTCAAGCCTTCCTTCGCCGCAGCCCGCTCCTTCGGATCCTCCTCGGACTCGTCACGCAGCGCCTCGATATCCGGATGGCGGAACAGCCCGCTGTCATCGAAGTTCAGCTTGGCATCCAGGGCGATGACATCGTCCTCCTTCGTCACCACCAGCGGATTGATTTCCGCCAGGGAGCAATCCTTGCCGATAAAGGCATTGTACAGACATTTCATGAGCTTCGTGGCCTTGCGTACCGCCTCCGGCTTGAAATGCATCTTGTAGGCCATGCGGCTGGCCTGGAAATCCGCCAGTCCGATAGCCGGGTCAATGTATTCCTTGATGATTTTATCCGGCATTTCTGCCGCAACCTTCTCGATCTCCATACCGCCCTCTTCGGAGCCCATCATGACCACCTGGGCCGTAGCGCGGTCGATGACAAAGCTCAGATAGTATTCCTTCGCGATATTCGAGCCTTCCTCGATGAGCAGCCGGTTGACCTTTTTGCCCTCGGGGCCGGTCTGGTGCGTGACCAGTATCTTGCCCAAAAGCTCCGTGGCATAGGCTTTGACTTCATCTATAGATTTTGCCAGCTTTACGCCGCCGGCCTTGCCGCGGCCGCCAGCATGGATCTGAGCCTTTACGACGCAGACCTTGGAGCCCAGCTCCTCTGCTGCCTTTACAGCCTCCTCCACGCTGAATGCCGGCTTGCCGTTCGGGACGTTGACGCCGTACGATTTCAGGACTTGCTTGCTCTGGTACTCATGAATATTCATATCCTTGCCTCCCTGTTTGATTGGACCGATAAGGTTTATCAGTTTTTGGTAAACAACTTAATTTTATACTTTTTCCGCTTTTATGTCTACTCTTTATCTATAAAACAATAAATATTCTTAATTTTGCGTCGGACAAAAACAAAATTTTCATAGTTTGGACAAATCATTGGATAACCAGCGAAAGAACCCTTCCCTCTTCCGTCCCGGAACCATCCCCTCTCCACGCCGCGCCAGCCGCCGCTGTCAGCCAAAGCATCAGCCGGCTTTATCCTGAAATAGAAAAATAATATGAACATATACAAAAAGGAACTGCCGCGCAAAGCGCGGCAGCCCAAAAGAGAGTTATTCATGAAAGCAATTTCAGGATTTGGCCGTGGTGGCACTTTCCATGGAGTGCTTCGAGGAAAGCTTGCTCTTCCGCTCCGTGATCAGTGCCTGCATCACGATGAACACGCAGAGCAGCGCGCCCACAACGATCTTCGTCCACCAGGCGGAAAGGGTTCCCTGGAAGGTGATGAAGGTAAGGATCACGCCCTGGATCAGCACACCGAAGAGAGTGCCGGGGATGAAGCCAACGCCGCCGGTCAGCAGCGTACCGCCGATGACGGAAGAAGCAATGGCATCCATTTCCATGCCCAGACCGTGGAGATTGTAGCCTGTGAGCATGATGAGGGAATAGGCCACGCCGCCCAGCGCTGCGCAGAAGCCGCTGATGGTATAGACCATGACCTTGGTGCGGAACACCGGCAGGCCCATGAGGGAAGCCGACGACTCGCTGCCGCCGATGGCGAACACCGTGCGGCCGAATTTCGTATAGCCCAGCACCACCGCCGCGATCACCAGAGTGATGATGGCGATGACAGCTCCGATGGATACGAAGCCCAGTCCGAATACCCCGATGCGCTCACTGGCCAGCCCCACGTAGAAGGGATTGGAAATAGTGATGGTATCCTGGGAAATGACTGCCGTCATGCCGCGGCAGAAGAACATTCCTGCCAGAGTGATGATGAAGGGCTGCAAGTCGAATTTCGTAATGATGTAGCCCTGCAGAGCGCCAAAGCCCGTACCCAGCAGCAGCACCAGCAGCACCGCAGCCCCCACCGGCACCGCCGTATTTTCCAGCAGATAGGCGAGGATCATGCAGCACAGTGCCAGCACAGCCCCCACGGACAGATCGATACCCGCGATGAGCAGCGTGAAGGTGATGCCCACCGTCACGATGATGAGCGCCGCGTTATCAATGAAGAGATTCAAAAACACCTGGGGACGCATGAAGCCCTTATAGGTCATGACCCCCACCACATAGAGCACTGCGAAGAGCGCCACTGTGACAAAGAAGGAAAAATACTTGGATGCGATCACATTATTCAAAAACTTTTTCATGCCTTATCCACCGCCTTTTCGCCTGTACCGGAATCCGTCGATGAATGACGGTGCGCTTTCCAGGCATCGAACATCTCCTGGCAGCGCTTCGACTGGATGAGGCAGATGATGACCACCGCGATGGCCTTGACCACCGGCAGCTGATCGGCCGATACGCCCAGGGCGTACATGGTGGTGGTAAGCGTCTGGATGGTGATGGCGCCGATGACGGAACCACCGATATAGAACTTGCCGCCGGAGAGCAGTGTACCGCCCAGAGCAACGGCCAGGATGGCATCCATTTCCATATTCAGCCCCGCGTTATTGGCATCCGCAGCCCGGATCAGCGAACTTTCCAGCAGGCCGGAAACACCGGCACAGAAGCCTGAGAAAGCATACACCAGGAAAATGACCATGGTCACGTTGATGCCGGAAAAACGGCTGGCATTGGGATTGATGCCCACAGACTGCACAAAGAGCCCGATACTGGTCTTTTTCATCAGGAACACCACCAGCAGCACCATGGCTGCCGCGATGAAAATATTCGTTGGCAGTACATTGCCCGGAATCGTACCAGCAATATAGCTGAATGGTTTGTAGTAAACGGTGATGATCTGCCCCTCGGTCATGAGCTGGGCCACACCGCGGCCGGCCGTCATGAGGATCAGGGTTGCTACCACTGCCTGGATCTTCAGCTTGGCCACCAGGAAGCCGTTCCACACGCCGCAGAGGATACCTACCAGCACCGCTGCCAGCATAGCCAGCACCATGGAATGCTCCGGCACGCCGTCGCCCCGGCCGCCGATGAGCATGCAGACCACCGCTGCCGAAATGGCTACCACCGCGCCAACGGAAATATCAATGCCGCTGGTGGCGATGACGAAGGTCATGCCCAGTGCCAGGATGATAAGTGACGATGACCGGGTCAGGATATCGATGAGACGGCCGTAGAGACGGCCATCCTCCGTCATCTGGATTGTAAGGAATCCATCCACAAAGATAACATTGAATATAATGAGCACCGCCAATGCCACCAGTGGCAGAAACAGCGAACTCGAGGAAAATTTCTTCAGTGCCTCCATCAGGCCTCACCTCCCGCTATGGCCCGCATCACATTATCCGAGCTCACATCTTCGTTCGCGATCTCGGCCACCTTGCGCCGATCCCGCAGCACGATGAGCTTCGTGCAGGTACGCACCATTTCATCCATCTCGCTGGAGATGAATATGACCGCCATGCCCTTCTGCCGGGCCAGCGCAATGGCCATCTTCTGGATTTCAGCCTTGGTGCCCACATCGATGCCCCGGGTGGGCTCATCCAGAATCAGAAGCTCCGGCTGGGTTGCCAGCCAGCGGGCAATGATGACCTTCTGCTGATTGCCGCCGGAAAGGTTCCGTATGAGCTGCTCCCGGCTGGATACCTTGATATTCAAAAGCTTGATGCAGTCATCCGCGATGCGGACCTGCTCCTTGTAGGGAATATGGCGGAACATGCCATCCTTGGCCTGCATGGCCAGGATGATGTTTTCCCGCACGCTCAAGTCGCCGACGATGCCCTGTTCCTTGCGGTCCTCCGGGCAGAAGGCGATTTTCTGCTTCATCGCCGTCATCGGGTTCTTTATATTCAAAGTTGTGCCCCGGACCTCAATCTCACCCTTGGTGATCTGATTGATGCCGAAGAGCAGTTCCGCAAGCTCCGTACGGCCGGAGCCCAGGAGTCCTGCAAAGCCAATCACCTCGCCCTTGTGGATCTTCATGTCCACATCAGCCAGCTGCCCGGTGCAGCTGATATGCTTCGCTGCCAGCAGCACTTCCTCCGACGGCTGGCTCTTTTCCTCCAGCGCGTCCATCTTTTCTACAGCCGAAAGCTCCTTGCCAACCATCTTTGCTATGAGTTCGTATTTTGGCAGCTTTGCCACATCATAGGCGCCAACCAGTTCGCCATTGCGCAGTACCGTTACCCGGTCGCAAAGCTCATAGATCTGTTCCAAAAAGTGTGATATGAAAATAATGCCCATGCCCTGCTGCTGCAGCTGGCGGATGATCTTGAAGAGACGCTGGGTCTCCTGCTCATCCAGGCTCGACGTCGGCTCATCGAGGATGAGTATCTTCGCCGAGACATCCACGGCTCTGGCGATGGCAATCATCTGCTGCATAGCCACCGAATAATTGTCCAAAGTCCTGGTCACATCGATGTTCACATTCAGCCGCTGTAAAAGCTCACCGGCCCGCTTGTTCATCGTCTTCCAGTCAATGAAGCCATGCTTCTTCGGCTCCCGGCCGATGAAGATATTCTCCGCCACACTGAGATTCGGGCAGAGGTTGACCTCCTGATATACTGTGGAAATACCGCATTCCTGCGCTTCCTTCGGCGTCCGCGGCGCGATTTCCTTACCCTCCAGCAGCACCGTGCCGCCATCCCGCGGATATACCCCGGTAAGCACCTTGACCAGCGTGGACTTGCCCGCGCCGTTCTCCCCCATAAGCGAATGGATCTCGCCGGCCCGCAGCGTAAAATCCACCTTGGAAAGAGCCCGTACCCCTGGGAAAATCTTATCGATCTGCCGCATCTCCAAAAGAACCTTTTCCATTCTTTCACCCCGTTCCTGGATAACTGCTAATTACTTATAACTTATAACGTTAATTACTTTATAACGCAAATTGCTTATAAATAGAGCCGCGTCCTATACATGCGCGGTATGGGGCGCGGCTCCTGTGAACTGCCTATTGCTGTTTTACTATCAATACTTTCTTTCCGGCAGAGTCTTTTCAGCTACATCAGCCGGGAAGATTCCCTCGTCAACATAGACGAGCTTTTCAACCTTTTCGCCATTGAGGATCTTCTTGGCGGTTTCCATGAGCAGTGGTCCCTGCAGCGGGTTGCACTCAACTGTGCAGTTGGACTTGCCTTCGATCATAGCCTGGAAAATGCCCTTTACACCATCGATGGAGATAATGGTGATATCCTTGCCGGGCTTCAGGCCGGCTGCCTCGATTGCCTGGATGGCACCAAGAGCCATGTCATCGTTCTGAGCGAAGAGGATATCGATTTTATCGCGGTCGGATTTGAGGAAGGACTCCATAACTTCCTGGCCCTTCTGGCGAGTGAACTCACCGGTCTGGGAAGCGAGGAGATTGTACTTGCTGGCATTCTGGGAAGCTGCCATCGTATCCTTGAAGCCCTGCTGACGGCGGATAGCAACGGAGGAACCTACGGTACCTTCCAGCTCTACGATATTGAACTTATCGCCGACTCTGGGTTTCTTGTTGTTCTTGGCCATGTACTGATCGATCCACTCGAAGACTTTTTTGCCTTCAGCAACGGAATCCGTACCGATCTTGGCTACATAGAGGGAATCATCGCTGACCTTTACATCACGGTCAACAACGATGACCGGAATCTTTGCATCCTTGGCTTCTTTGAGAACTGTATCCCAGCCCGTCTCTACGATTGGGACAAAGGCGATGATATCAACGCCCTGGGCGATAAAGGAACGAATTGCTTTGATCTGATTTTCCTGTTTCTGCTGCGCATCAGAGAACTGAAGATTTACGCCGGCATCCTTAGCAGCCTGCTTGATGGATTCCGTGTTCGCGGTTCTCCACTCGGATTCCGCACCGATCTGCGAGAAGCCCATGGTGATCTGCTTGTCGCTCTTTGCACCGGAGCCATCCTTCTTGGCCTGATCCCCGCCGCCGCAGCCAACAACCATGAGCATCATAGCTGCTGCCAATACCAGAGAAATAATCTTTTTCATTTGTTCAACTTCCTTTCCTATTTGTCTTTTTCCCCTTGAAACTGCCAAATCCCTCTCTTTTTCACCTGCCTCGCTTATTTTTCAACTCACATTCTTCTGACAACTTGTAAAAGTTGTACACCATACTTTTATCATACAACTTTCCCCTATGTCATCTGCTATTATCATACAACTTGCCGCCGGATTTTTCAATAGGAAATTTGAAAATTTCAATGCTTTTCAATAAATATTTTATTTTTTCCCCTGGATTCCAACGTGAATCGCCTGAAAAATATTCATTAATACGGCAATAACAATAAAAAATACGAGGTTTGGGCAGGAATTCCCGGTAAAAAATAGAATAGTATGTATTATAAAGCTGAAATTTGTCTGTATCTTTTCTGGTTGGTATAGAAAACAGACAAATCGGCTAAATCTTTTTTATGGAGGAGATTCATAAATGATCAAAAACGTTTGTAAAGCACTCGTATTGGGATTATGCCTCGGCGTAACCACCACAGCCTTCGCGGCTTCCCTGCAGCCCGTCCAGGGGCGTCCGGAAGCAAAAGCAGCGAACATGCTGCCCAAGCAGGAGTACAAGCTGAATAAAGTTGTGCAGGTATTCGGACGCCAGGGTGTCTGCACCGACGGTGAGTACTACTGGGTCAGCGGCAGCAAGACCCTCACGAAATACGACAAGAACTGGAAGGAAGTAGCCCGCAACACCACACCTTTTGAAGGCTACAAGATTCCAGCCAACCATATCGGTGATATCGACGTCTACAATAATGAAATCTATGTGGGCGCTGAGAACTTCGTTGACGGCGTAGGCAAGGACATCCAGATTGCTGTCCATGACGGCAACACCCTGAAGCTCAAACGCACCTTCAAGTTCGCTCCGGAAAGCGGCCAGGAGGAATGCTCCGGCATCACTGTGAACCCGGATGACAAAACCGTCTGGATGTGCTCCTGGGTCGGCGAGGAAAGCGGCCGTTACCTCTATGAGTACGATCTGGAGACCGGCAAGTTCCTCCGCAAAGTACATCTCCAGTGCCCGCCCCAGTGGGTACAGGGTATGGTATACTACAACGGTTCCTACTATCTGACTGCTGATGATGGTACGGCCGATGAGCATGAGCCTGACCATATCTACCGCGTTGACATCCAGCCGGGTGCTACGAACGCACCGGTAATCCTCGAGAGAACCCTCGATGACGTAAGATTCCAGGGTGAGATTGAAGGCATCACGGTCAACCACAAGACGAACCAGATGATGGTTCATTACAACCGCGGTTCCCGCATCGTCCTGGGCATGGTCAAGGGCTTCTATCCTGGCTATGACAAGGAAATCTCCGAGGTCTTCATCTACGACATGCAGAAGGCCCATCACTGAGAAACAAAAGATGTACAACATATACATCTCCCAAGAAGCACTGCTCTGCAGTGCTTCTTTTTTATGCAGCGGCTCGCAGCCCCAGCTGTGTGTGAATCACCATCCCCTTGTGGGTGGTGCTGCTTTTGGCTCCACTGCCAGGGGCAGCTTCAGCTGCGTGTGAGTCACCATCCCCTTGTGGGTGGTGCTGCTTTTGGCTCCACTGCCAGGGGCAGCCCCAGCTGCGTGTGAATCACCATCCCCTTGTGGGTGGAGCTGCTTTTGGCTCCACTGCTAGGGGAGCTGGCGCGCAGCGCCTGAGGGGTTGCTGCTCTCAGCTGAGCTTCGAGCCCTGGAAAAAAACAAAGAATCACAGCATCACAAAGGCCGCTAACCCCTCCGTCACGGCTCCGCCGTGCCACCTCCCCTAGCAGTGGAGGCTTGGTTCTCAGCATATTCCCTCGGATCCCGACCTTATGGTTTCCAGCAGCTTCCCTGACTACCCTGCCAGGGGAACAGCGAACCACAGCTTCAGCCACGTATAGGTCACTATCCCCTTGCGGATGAAGCAATTTTTGGCTTCCCTGCCAGGGGGCAGCGAACCGTATCTTCAGCTGCGTGTGAGTCGCCATCCCCTTGCGGGTGGAGCTGCTTTTGGCTCCACTGCTAGGGGAGCTGGCGCGCAGCGCCTGAGGGGTTGCTGCTCTCAGCTGAGCTTCGAGCCCTGGAAAAAAACTAAGAATCGCTGCATTGCAAAGGCCGCTAACCCCTCCGTCACGGCTCCGCCGTGCCACCTCCCCTAGCAGTGGAGGCTTGGTTCTCAGCATATCCCCTAGACTCCCGACCTTATGGTTTGCAGCATATTCCCTCGGCTCCTGACCTTATGGTTTGCAGCATATTCCCTCGGCTCCTGACCTTATGGTTTGCAGCATATTCCCTCGACTCCCGACCTTATGGTTTCCAGCAGCTTCCCTGGCTCCCCTAACAAGAGCAGCATAGAATAACAGCTTTAGCCTAGCCGACTGCATGGATTGCACCTTCCCTGGCAAAGCGGCTTTTGAAACCTTATCCGTCTCCATAAAAAACCATCCGGTATCGCAAATGGCAGATACCGGATGGTTTTGGAACATGATCTATATGAGATTTGATATCAGTACAACGGCCATGGAACGAGCAGGGGGATACCTGCCGGCGTTTCAGGTACGCTGTACCAGGAGGAACTGTTTAACAGATTTCTATGAGCTCAATGCCGAACATGCCGGCCAGATCGTGGATCTGCTCTTCCCGCAGGCGGAAGCTCAGGACGGTGTGATGGCCGCCGCCGGCTTCGATCCAGGCGGTGGCGCCCTTTTTCAGGCCCACCTTGGGCGTCCAGAGCTGCTTGGCTACCGGCAGCTTCGGAGTCTCGGCCTCGGGCTTGCGGCAGTCTACCGGATAGCTGATCATGCGGAACCCATGACGGAAATCCGCCATGGTCACATCCACAGCCTCGCCTTCGGAACCGGTGAACACCAGCCGGGCCGGATCCTCTTTGTCGCCGATATCCAGCGGATGCACCTCTACCCGGGGCTGATCGCTGGCAATGGTGGGATCCACCTCCAGCATATGGGCTCCCAGGATGGCCTCATGGCCCTTCCGGAGATCCAGGGTATAGTCCTCCATGAACACCGTACGGTCATTGTGGGCCATGATCTTCAGCAGCCGGGTGAGCGCCGCCGTCTTCCAGTCGCCCTCGGCGCCAAAGCCGTAGCCGTCCCGCATCAGCAGCTGGGAAGCCAGTCCCGGCAGCTGCTCCAGGCCCCAGAGGTCCTCAAAGTTCGTGCAGAAGGCCGTATAGCCGCCCTTTTCCAGGAAGCTGCGGATGCCCAGGTACTGCTTCAGCTGTACCCGCACGGAGCGCTCGAATTTTGCCGGGTCATTGTCCCCCGGCCGCAGCACGAATTCCTGCTTCAGCTTCTGATACTCCGCCTCCACCGCATCATCGCCGACACTGGCGATCTCCGCCACCAGGTCACCGATGCCATAGTAGTCCACTGTCCAGCCCAGACGGATCTGGGCCTCTACCTTGTCACCCTCCGTCACGGCCACATCCCGCATGGTATCGCCGAAACGGCAGACCTTGATGCGGAAGCTCTCATTATAGGTGACCGCCACATCCTGCCACTGGGCGATCTCCGCCTGCACCTCGGCATCGCCCCAGAAGCCGTAGACCACCTTGTTGTGGATGCCCAGCCGGGCGTTGATATAGCCGTACTCCCGGTCGCCGTGGGCGCTCTGGTTCAGATTCATATAATCAAAATCAATGGTCTCGTAGGGAATATTGTTCAGATACTGGGTAGCCAGATGCAGCAGCGGCTTCTGCAGCAGCTTCGTACCCCGGATCCAGTTCTTGGCCGGAGAAAAGGTATGCATCCAGGTGATGATGCCCGCCACCTCATCATGATAGTTCACGTCCTTCATGAACTGGGTGATGCCGTCCGCCGTGGTCATTACGCCCTTGCAGACGATCTTATAGGGAAGCCGTCCGCTGGCGTTGAGCTTTGCCGCCATATCCTCAGCATCCCGGGCCACGTTCCGCAGCTGCTCTTCACCGTACAGATGCTGGCTGCCGGCAACGAACCAAAACTCATAGTCTTTAACCTCTAACATGTACAAATACGCCTCCATTTATCTGATATTCTCTACGAAATAAGCTTTATTTATGTGACACCCCGGACTGGGACTTCGCGTTGTCCTGTCCATAGTAGGCATTAGCCCCATGCTTCCGGTAGTAATGCTTGTCCAGCAGATACTGGGGTACCCGGCAGTCCCGACGGGTAAGCTGCAGCGCGTGATAATTCATCTCGGCCACAACCTCCAGGATCTTCGCGGTCTCCACCGCCTTGCCCGGCGTGGGGCCCCAGGTAAAGGGACCATGCTGGCTCACCAGCACCGCCGGCACTGCGTCGGGATTGATGCCTCTCTCTTTAAAAGTGCGCACGATGACCCGCCCGGTATTTTCCTCATAATCCTGCTGAATCTCCTCCCGGGTCAGAGGATCCGACACCGGAACATCCCCGAAAAAGGTATCCGCGTGGGTGGTTCCCAGCGCCTCGATATCCACCCCGGCCTCCGCAAAGGAAACGGCCCAGGGGGAATGGGCATGGACCACGCCGCCGATATTGGGGAATTCATTGTAGAGCACCATATGAGTCAGGGTGTCGCTGGAGGGATTCAGCTTCCCCTCCACCACACGGCCCTGCAGGTCCACCACCACCATATCCTCCGGCGTCAGCTTCTCATAGGCCACCCCCGAGGGTTTTATGACAAAAAGCCCTGCCTTCCGGTCAATCCCCGAGACATTGCCCCAGGTAAAGGTCACCAGGCCCAGCTCCGGCAGGCGCATATTCGCTTCATACACCTGCTGCTTCAGTTCTTCCAGCATACCATCCAGTCCCTTCTGTCCTCAGTCCTGATCCGCAATAGCTCCGCCAGCGGCGATCTCCACCGGCAGCCCGCGGCGATAATTCTCAATGAAACGACGGCAGCCAGCCACCCCGTCCGGATCCGGCTTCCGGGTGGTGCTCTTCACATCGCTGAACACCTGCTGATCCAGGAAGTCCGCCAGGCTCTTCTTCTCCGGCTGCAGCGCATAGACCGCCAGCACCGCCATGCCCCAGGGGCCGCCCTCGCCAGCGGTATCCATAATGGTAATCGGCGTCTCCAGCACATCCGCCAGCACCTGCTGGCCGATGACCGGCGTGCGGAAAAGTCCGCCCTGGGCCACCATCACATCCGTGGTCACGCCCTCCTCCTTCACCAGGATATCCGTACCGATCTTCAGGGAAGCAAAAGCCGCATAGAGCTGCGCCAGCATGAAATTCGCCAGATTCATCCGGCTGTGGGGCGTGCGCAGGAAAAGAGGCCGTCCCTCCTTCACCTTGGTGATATGCTCACCGGACAGGCAGCTGTAGTTCAGCAGGCCGCCCGCGTCCTTGTCCGCCTTGGCCGCCTGGGTAAGCAGCGTCTCATAGAGCTTGTCCGCCGGCAGCTCCGCTCCGGCACAGGCCGCGAACTCCCCGAACAGATTGACCCAGGCATTGATATCCGAAGTGCAGTTGTTCGTATGCACCATAGCCACCGTGGCCCCCTCCGGAGTCGTCACGATATCGATATCCCGCTGCAGTGATTTCAGCGGACCGTCCAGCACGTTCATGGAAAAAGCCGAGGTGCCCACGGAAATATTGCCCGTGCGTTTACGCACGCTGTTGGTACCCACCATGCCTGTACCGGCATCGCCCTCCGGCGGTGCCATAAGACAGCCGGCCTCCAGCGTACCCGAAGGATCCAGCAGCCGCGCTCCCGCAGCGGTCAGCTTTCCGGCCGCCTGGCCGGCCCGGCGCACCCCCGGAAGGATCTCGCCGATCTTCCAGCCGAATTCCCGCACCGCCGGCAGCTCGCTGAAGATCTTCAGCAGATCAGCCCGATAGGTTCCCGAAACCTCATCGATGGGGAACATGCCCGAAGCCTCGCCGATGCCCATGAGCTTTTCACCGCTGAGCTTCCAGTGCACATAGCCGGCCAGCGTGGTCAGGAAGCTGATGTCCTTCACATGCGCCTCCTTATTCAGGATGGCCTGATAGAGATGGGCAATGCTCCAGCGTTGGGGAATATTGAACTGGAAGGCCTCCGTAAGCGCATCCGCCGCATCTCCGGTGATATTGTTCCGCCAGGTGCGGAAGGGCGCCAGCAGCTGCCCATCAGCCCCAAAGGGCAGATAGCCATGCATCATTCCACTGATGCCGATGGCACCGATTTTCTCCAGCGGAACGCCATAGCGCTGCTGCACATCCTCCGCCAGCTTCCGGTAGCATTCCTGCACGCCCTTCCAGGCCTCCTCCAGGGAATAGGTCCAGACGCCGTTCTCCAGCTTGTTCTCCCAGCCATAGCTGCCGCTGGCCGCTGTCCGGCAGTCCGGAGTCACCAGAACCGCCTTGATGCGGGTGGAGCCCAGCTCCAGGCCCAGTGCCGTCTCGCCCTTTTTGATGCATGCCGTTTTTGCCTGCAAATCCATACGAAATTCCTCCTTAATAGTTGTCTTACATTTCATACAAATATTCCTGCATTCCAGTAATATCCGGGATGCCCGTTGACCGCAGATAATCCTCCCGCCCCATCAGCAGAAGATTTTCGCCCAGTAAAAATATATCATACATCTTTTTAAAATTAGTATACTCTTTATTTATCAATTTTTCAATATGTAAAAAAAATATTTATGAATTCGTCCTGTTTCCTATTCTTTGCTACGAAAAAGAGGCTGTCACACGCTGCATCATATTTCATAAGTATACAATACCGCCCCCCATGTCCGCCCTTTGAAGGGCGGGGGACCATGCGCAGCATGGTGGTGGGATGCATCGGCTATATATTTATCAAATAGATGTCCTTCGTGCGACAGCCTCGCGCTGTTTCCTGTTTATTTTTTCCGCAGATCAGCCACGGAACCCCGTTCCACCAGCTGCCTGGGGAACTTCATGGTGGTCTCGCAGTGCTCATGGGCAATGAGCCTCAGCAGTGTTTCCGCCGCCTGACGCCCCAGCTCCTCCTTGGGATGGACAAAGGTGGTGAGCCCGGTGCGGGTCATGGTGGCCAGGGAGGAATCATCGAAGGAAATCACCGACATATCCTCCGGCACCTGCAGCCCATGCCGCTCCAGAGCGTCGATGACCCGTACCGCTACCTGGTCATTGTAGCAGATGACTGCCGTACAGCCCTTCACCCGCTCCAGAATGGCCTCCTCGAAAAGGTGGAGGGAATCCGACTGGTCCCGCTCCATATCCTCGGTGGTGAACCAGACAATGCTCTCCTCCTCCAGGGGTATCCCCTGATGGGTCAGCGCACTGGCACAGCCCGCATAGCGCATATGGCCCTGGCTGTCATCGGACTTGAAGATGCCGGCAATGCGTTTGTGCCCATGCTTTATGAGATATTCCGCCGCTTCCCGGCCGCAGCCATAATCATCCATCATCACCGAAGGAAAGGTCATTCCCGGGCAGGCGGCATGGATGAATACGCAGGGAATGCCCTGCCGCTTGATTTTCTTGTAGAAATCCTCATTCAGATTGGGCAGACCGCTCTTGGTAGGCTCGATGATCAGGCCATCGATGCCCTTGGTGAGCATGGACTGCAGGATGCTGCGTTCATTGGATACCTTGTTGTAGGTGATGGACAGCTGCATGGTATAGCCGCTGGTCGTAAGCACCCCATCGATGCCCCGGATGATGCAGGGAAAAAGGTAATCATCCAGATAGGTGGTGATCACCCCTATGTTCATGGTCACGGCCCGCTGCACCACACAGGTGGAGGCCACATAGGTGCCGCTGCCCCGGCGCCGCTCCAGTATGCCGCTGTTCTCCAGTATGCTGGTGGCCTGCCGCACCGTCTGGCGGCTCAGCCCGAACTGGCGGCTCAGCTCATTCTCCGAGGACAGCCGATCCCCTACTGCCAGCCGGCCGTCGGCAATCTGCTGCTTAATCCAGCTCACGATCCGCAAATATTTCGGCTCTGCCTTTTTCTGCTCCATGCTTTCACACTCCTCATTCACGGACAACCTGCCGTCCCCCGTGTCATACAACCTATATGTAAAACATAACACAAATCCGGGCACTGTGCAATAAAAAAGACATACAAATTAAAAAAATTTGTATGTCTTTTAATATAAGCTGTCTGTTCCGGCTTCAGGCCTTTTTACCGATCACATAGACTGTCTGCGCCTTCCAGAGCTCTCCCTTCTTCAGCAGCGGCTGAGCAAATTCCGGATGCTCCAGCGCATTGGGGAAATACTGGGATTCCAGGCAGAAGCCGCTGCGCCGCAGGAAGGCTGTACCATTTTTCCCCAGGGGCTTCCCATCCAGATAATTCCCCGCATAGAACTGCACCCCAGGCTGGGTGGTATAGGCCGTAAGGGTTATGCCGGTCTTGTCGCTTTCCGCATAGGCCATCTTCTTCAGCCCGCCGTCCACATAGTCGATGGGGCAGCTGGGGTCATAGCCCACGGAACCGGCCATGGCCATGGTATCGCAGGGCACATCCCGGATGACCCAGTTGTGATCGTAGCCGCCGGCCCAGCGCAGCTGATCGAAATCGTCATCGATATGGGCTCCGATGGGGGTAGGCTCCCGCAGGTCCATGGGCGTACCCTCTACCGGCAGGATGCGGCCATTGGGCAGGGATTCCTCGTCCGCCTCCGTCCAGCTGTCCGCGAACAGCTGTATCTTCTGATCCAGCACCGGACCGCTGGCATAGCCCGCCAGATTGAAATAGGTATGATTGGTGAGATTGCAGACCGTATCCGCATCAGAAACCGCCTCATAGCGGATGCTGAACTCGTTGTCATTGGAAAGAGCATACCATACCGTGACCTTCAGCTCCCCTGGATAGTTCCCTTCCCCGTCCGGGCTTGTATAGCTGAGCTTCAGCCCCTCATGGGTCGGCTCCGCCGTCCAGAGCTTCTTGTTGAAGCCGGTGAGCGTGCCCCCATGGAGATGGTTCTTTCCATTGTTGCATTCCAGCTGATACTCCCGGCCGGCCACCCGGATATGTCCCCGGGCGATGCGGTTGCCGCAGCGGCCGATGAGGGCGCCGATGTATTTATCCTCCTGCTCGTAGGTGGCGATGTCTCCATAGCCCAGCACGATATCCACGATATCCCCCTGCCGGTCCCGGGTACGCAGGGACTGCACATGGCCGCCATAGGTGCAGATCTTCACCTCCGTTCCCTTCGTATTGCGGATGGTATACAGCTCCACCGGCCGCCCATCCTTCAGCTTGCCAAAATCTTCCACCGTGATCCTGCTCATCAAAACCCCTCCCAAAAGCATTTTATCTTGTCGTGAAATTCAAACAATTCAACATCTTCACTTTACTATACCCTTGCCTGGTTGTCAATCCTTTTTGTAAACGTTTTCTACTCCCTGAAAAAAAAGCCGGCGCCCATTGGACGCCGCCTCCGCGGCCAGCCCTCAAAGCTCCCGCAGGTCGATATCCGTCACCCGTTCCACGACGCGATCCGCCCGGGACAGATCCTGGCAGCCCGAGCTGGGATTGCGATAGGCGATGCAGTACATGCCCGCCGCCTTGGCTGCCGCTATGCCGGAGGCCGCATCCTCCAGCACCACGCAGTCCGCAGGCGCTGTCTGCAGCCGCTGGGCAGACAGCAGATACACCGCCGGATCCGGCTTGCTTTCCGGCAGATCCGCACCGCTGAGCACCGACTGGAAATACCCCTGCAGGCCGAACTTTTTCAGCACCGCATCGATGACCACCTGCCCCGCCGATGAGGCCAGCGCCGTGGGTACCGCCCGCTCCCGCAGCTGCTCCAGCAGGCCCCGGGTCCCCTGGATGGGCTGGATGGAATCATCGTGGCGCAGATGGTCCAGGTACAGCGCATGCTTGTAATCCACCAGCTCTTCCAGCTGCAGCCCCGGCCGCCCGCTGGCCGCCAGCACATCGGTAAAAAGCGCCTTCGTGGTGCGTCCCATATAATGCACCAGCTCCCGCTCATCAAAAAAAAGCCCGAAATGCTCCAGCGTCTCCAGCTTCGTCCGGGAATGGATGGGCTCACTGTCCACCAGTACCCCGTCCATATCAAAAATAAAAGCATTCATCCTGCCCTACCACTCACTTTCTGTCAAAAAGGGCTGCCGCCCGGACCCATACAGCCTGGCAGCAGCCCCATAATACTCACTTATTGTCCATTTCCCTGGTGATCAGTTCTTTGAACATATCCACCGGCAATGGCTTCGAGAAATAATAGCCCTGGATGTCATTGCAGCCGATCTCCTCCAGAAAATCCAGCTGTGGCTTCGTCTCCACGCCCTCGATGACCACGCCCATATGGATCCATTCTGCCATCTGCACGATGCTCTTCATGATGAGCGCCGCCCGGTCCGAATTCTCCACATCCTGTACAAAGCCCATATCCACCTTCAGGATATCCACCGGCACATTCTTCAGCATATTCAGTGAAGAATAGCCGCTGCCGAAATCATCCATAAGGACCTTGAAGCCCTTTTCCTGGAAGCTGCGCATAATGGACAGCAGCTGCCGCGGATTTTCCGTATAGGCGGTCTCCGTGATCTCCAGCTTCAGCATCCAGGGCTCCAGATCGTATTTCTGCAAAAGAGCCATGACCGAATCCAGGAAATCCCCGCTGTAGAAATTCACCCGGGACACATTGACAGAAATAGGAAGCACACTGCCCGCCTTTTTCTGCTCCGCCAGAACCTTGCAGGCCTCTTCCCAGACAAAGTGATCCAGCTTCACGATGAAACCATTGCGCTCAAAGATAGGAATGAACCGGGCCGGCGAAATGACGCCCTTCAGCGGATGTATCCAGCGCACCAGCGCCTCCGCGCTCACTGTCCGCTTGTCCTTCAGGCTGTACACCGGCTGCAGGTAAATCTGGAACTGCTTCTCTGCCAAAGCGAACTCCATCTCCCGCAGGATCATCTGCTCCTCCAGGATCAGCTCCCGCATATTCGTATCGTAATGGGCATACCGGGTCATGTAGCGGCCCTTTACCGTATTCAGCGCCATATGGGCCCGATCGCACATCTGATCCACCAGCAGGAACACATTATCCACCGGATAGACACCCGCGTAGAAAAGGATGCTGTGGCTGATAGACAGGGAATTCACCGCATCATCCAGCCCCTGGATCAGCATATCCATCTGCAGCGTCCTCACCGGCAGGCACAGCGCGAAATGATCCGCCTCCAGCCGCCCGCAGACACCCAGATTGGCCGAAATCGTCTTGAAATACGCCGCCGCTGTCTTCAATATCAGATTTCCCGTCTCCACATGAAAAAGATCATTGATGACCTTGAAATAGCTGATATCCAGATAAACAATAGCGTACTCCTGCTCCGTCTCCGACTGCAGCAGCGCCGCGGCCTTGGAATAAAACGCCTCCCGGTTGTAGATGCCGGTCAGGGAATCCAGCTCGATATAATGGCGCATCTCCAGAATCTGACGATCCTTGGCCGCCTGCTCCAGCTTGCGCCATTCATTCTCCAGCCGCGCCATCACATTGTGGACACGGCAGCGCACGATGGTGGGATTGTAGGGCTTCGTAATGAAGTCCGCCGCTCCCATCTCCATGGCCCGGACCTCGCTGTCACCCTCATTGCGGGCCGTAGTGGCGATGACCGGGATATCCACGAACTTCTCCCGCTTCTTCAGAATGGACAGCAGTTCCAGCCCATCCATCACCGGCATTACCAGATCCAGCAGCACGATATCCACCGGCTGTTTCTCCATAACATCCAAGGCTTCCTTGCCATTGGCAGCTTCGATGATTATGTAATCATTCCGGAAAAACTGCATTAAAATCGCTCTATTGATTTCTACATCATCAACAATAAGCATTACCGATTTCTTTTCCATAGGATTCCCTTCTTTATCCGGACTTTAGTCTTTGGCAGAACATACCCGATCGACCTCTGAAAATCATTCATACTAGTTTAATTCTACCATACCGATGGTATTTTTTCATCATTTTTGCCCGGCAGATGTAAATTTTTTCGCCGCAGCCTGCCCGCCGGCTCACTCCAGCGTCATTTCCAGAAGCAGCCGGTTGCCCACGGGCTGCTCCTCGGATTCATAATGATAGCTCATATCATCAAAGACACGCCGCATGAAAGAAATACCCAGTCCGCCGATCTTCTGTTCCTCCAGCGTTCCTTCTCCGGCACGCTGCAGGGCATCAGCCTTGAGCAGCGGGTTGAAGGGCCTCCCTTTATCCGCCATTTCCAGCACGAAGCGGTCACCCTGTTGACCGGCCCGGAGCCAGACCTTTCCCGGTGCCGCTTTGTCGTAGGCATAGCTTATGACATTCACAACCGCTTCCTCAAACCCCAGCTGCATGCGCAGCTGGCGCTTGTCCGGCACCCCGCATTCTCTGGCCCGCTCCAGGACATAATCCAGCATATCATCATAGCGGTCCAGCACAGCAGGAAAAACACTCCAGGGTTCCTGCATCATTCAGCCCCCCTTCAGGCCAAGTCATTTCTGGACAGATATACAGTGAAAAAGGCATCCAGCCCGGATTCCTCAATGATTTCCTTCACCATGCCGGATGGGCCGCAGAGCACCAGCTGACCGCCGGCCGCCTTCGCCTTTTTGCCCAGCATCAGGATCACCCGCAGTCCCGCACTGCTCACATAGGTCAGATGCTCAAAATCCAGGGCAATCTTTGCATTTCCCTCCAGCACACCCAGACCGGCTTTCTCCAAATCCGGTGCGGATACCGCATCCAGTCTCTCATCCACTGCTACACAGGTCCAATCCTGCTGTTTTTCTATTTTTATTTCCATAATATATCCACCCTTCCAGATAAAAACTTTCGCATATAAGTATTCGTCGCCCCACTGAAAACTCCTGCTTGAATGAAGAAAATTACTCCTGCCGACCGGGACCTCTGTCGGCTTTTGCCGGCACCCCCGAAACCAGCTACAGTAGAACCAGGCGCTAATCCACGGGAGACCGGTCTCTCACCTAAAGGTGAGAACATGAACACAAATGAACTGATTCAAAAAGCTGCCGCCGGCAGCGAAGCCGCTTTGCTGGAACTCCGTCAGAGCTTCCTTCCCCTGCTCAAAAAGGCCGCCGGCCAGCCCCATCTGAAATCCCTGGCCGCAGACGCCCTGGAGGAAGCCGAGCTCAGCTTCCTGCTGGCAGTCAAAAGCTATGACCCCAGCCTTGGCATTCCCTTTCCCGGCTACGCCAAAGCCATGGTCTACGGCAGTCTGCGCACCCTCTTCAAGCAGGAACGCCGCCGCTGGCAGCGGGAGGTCTATCCCACGGACCCCGGAGAAGGACAAAGCTTTTGGGACCAGCTGCCCGATGGCCGCCCCGGCCTGGATGCCCGGCTGGAAAATGCCGACCTGCGCCAGGCTTTAGAGCGGCTTTCCCCGCGGCAGCGGCAGCTTCTCCAGCTCCTCTACGGCCAGGACTGCACCCAGAAAAAGGCTGCCGCCCGCCTGGGCATCACCCAGCAGGCCGCCGCGGCCCTGAAAAATCGTTCCCTCCGTGTCCTGCGCCAGCAGCTGGCTGCCGATGATCTTTGAACATATTTTCAGCAAAAAGCAGGAAAATGGCAAAAAGAGGCCGAAGAATACAGGGTAAAATCCATGAAATGGAGGATTCGCCATGAAAAAAACACTTTTAGCACTGCTGGCGGCGGCCGCCATCCTGGCCCCGCTGCCTGCCCAGGCGGCAGCGCCAGCCGCAGAACAGCCGCCCCAGGGAGGCATCCTCACCGGCATGCCCAATCCCTATACGGAATATTCCACCCTGGCCGAAATGAAGCAGGTGCTGGGCTTCATGCCCCTGACCATGCCCAAGGACTCGCATTTCAAATACACAGCCAAATACATCATCAGCGGCACAACCGCCGACCTGCGCTTCAAAGGGGATAAGGATGAAACCGCCGGCATACGCTCTGCCCGAATGGATATCGCGGGCATGGAGGACATCAGCGGCTACTACAGCGTCCAATGGGAGGACCTGCACATCAGCCAGACCGACCTCCACATCGCCTATCTGGACTATGACTCCTACGTGGCCCGCTGGACCCACGGAAAATACACCTTTGCCTTCAACGCCCATGCCATGACCAGGGAAAAATACCACAAACTCCTGCGCTCCCTGGTGCAGACCACCGAACAAAAATACGACAACTGACAAGAGAGGAGATGCCCGGCGCATCTCCTCCTTTTTTATCCTACCACACATGGCGCAGGGTCACGCTGGCAGTCATTTCCTTGTCATGGGAACCCTTCTCCAGCCCCAGGTCACCGCTCAGCTTCCAGCCCGGAGCGAATTCGTGCTCCCCGCTGAGACCCAGGGTCAGCAGCGTGCGGTCCGTGCGCCCATGGTTACTGTAGCTGTGGGCCGCATCTCCCTCATAGTGGAACTCCAGCTCCGGGTCATCGCCGGCCAGCACCCGCTTGCAGCCGGTCCGCAGCGTATAGCTGCCCTTGACCAGCTCCCGCTTCAGCTCTACTCCGGCCTCCGCCGCTGCATAGGTATTGTGGAAGCTGCTCACCTGCTGGTTCAGCGCTCCCGCCCCAGCCTCCGCATAGCCGGGCTGCCGGTAGTAGGAGGCCTGGAACCCCGCATAGGGACTCACATGCCAGATCTTCCCCTTGCCCGCGGTGAGATCGTACTTATACTCGCCGCCGGCCTCGATGATCCGGCTGGTGTACTCCGTATCCGTCCGCAGCGCCGTGCTGCGGATGGCCCGCTGCATATGGTTCCGCTGCCAGCCATAGTCCAGATAGGCATAGGCGTCCCTGGCACCCTTGTGCCAGCCGCCGTAAAGCCCCAGCCGCCAGTCATAGGTCTGCTGGTTCGCCGCCGCTGCACCGTAGCCGATGGCATTGTAGGTCAAAAAGCCCCCCACCCGGCTGCCGGGCGCATACTGCTTATCGAAGCCCAGGGTGATGCCGCTGGAATGATACCTTGCATCCCCGCTGCCCAGCTCGCCCCAGTCCTTGCTGTACTTCAGCCAGCTGCTGTATTCATAGACGCCCGTCATGGGCAGATCCACAGTCACTCCGCCCGCTCCATCCGTCAGCGAGCTGCCAACACCTGCCGGTACCTGCACACTGGCCAGGGCCTGGGTCAGCCGGGAGGATACCGTGCGCCCCACCAGCGTGCTCTGCTGGATCACATCCGGCACCAGCGCATTATCCGTGCCGGCCATATCCGTCAAGGCCGGTCCGACGGCATTTTCCCCAAGATTATAGAGTGGTGCCACTGTCTGCTTCTGCTCCGTGCCCAGGCTGCTGCTCATATTCTGCAAAGCCGCCCGTGACCGGCTCTGCAGTGCATCCAGCCCCTGCAGGTGATCATCCACCCGGAATGCCACCCTTCCATCCACCAGGCTTGCTGACATCAGGCCTGTCGTATAGGCAGCCTCCTTGTACTGAATAGCCGCGGCTGCCCCGTTCTGCAGCACGGCAGGGCCGTAGCTGTACTCCGGCAGATAGCTGCCCTTCGGATCAATGGTAAGCGTGCTTCCATCGGCAGCCACCGCCCCCGTGACCTGGATTGTGCCCTGATGAACGCCATTGGCCGTGAACTGCAGATTTCCATCCGACTCCAGCCGCCCGGCGATCTTCATCACCGTATCGCCAGCCACCGGCGTCGCCGCACCGATGGTTCCGTGGTTGATGACCCGGCCCATGGCCGTATCAGAAAAACCGTCAGCCATGGTGCTGCTCATATCATTCACCGTGAAATCCCCGCCGATGAGCTTCGCCCCGGCGGCCACCTCTGCCGAAACGATATTCGCCGTTCCGCTGTACTGCAGCGTGCCGCTGTCCACCTGCAGCCGCAGATTATCAGCCCCCATGATATTCCCGCTGTAGGCCAGATCCGTGCCGATATGGAGCTTCGTCACCAGATCCGGGATATACCGGTCATAATCATAGGAACCGCCGGCATACTGGATCTTCAGCGCATCGCTTTTATCGCCCTTTACTCCATCATAGGAGCCCCCGGCAAAGTGCTTCCAGTCGGAGGTGATATTCCCGCGGATATCCGCTCCCGGCAATACATGGATATCCTTCACAAAGGCATTCCTGCCGATATAGATGGCATTTTCCGCCCCGGAAAGGCTGCCGGCAATATCATAGTTCAGCACCAGCGGCCCGTCCAGCTCCGTATTCCCGGCGGCAATGCGGCTGTTCCCCGCCCAGGTGATTTTCCCATCCGTCAGCCTCCGCGCATAATTAATATAGGAACCACGATATCGATCCGTTGCCCCATTGCCACTGGACCCGAAATCGAACTGCACACCGTTGCCGCCCGGGCCATCCGCCGTAATGGTTCCATTCTGCACCAGCTGCTGATTCCGGCCATAGCAGATCAGCGCCCCGATGCCCCGGGTACCATCCGCATGGATGGCATTGCCGGCCGCCAGCGTTATCTTATTGCCCTCGCCATCGATGCGCATCCCCGCCGCCCCGGTCCCCTTCGTCAGGATATCCGCCTGCTGGGTGATGGTATTGTTAGAGCCATACACATGCAGGCCGATGCCCAGGGACGTGGTATTGCAGACCCCCGGCAGATAGTTTTCTCCCGCCGCGTCCCGGGCCGAATAGCCCTGGGTATTCGTGATCACCGCCCCATCCCGGTAAACGGAAAAGCCATAGTAATTCCGCCGATCCAGCTTATAGCCCATATCCTGCATGGCCGCCAGCTCCACCTCCATGAAGCCGGTATAGTTCCCATAGGAAGCATGGCTCATCATACCGCTGGTCTGCATATGGGACAGCTCGGGAACATAAGTCTCTATCTCATGCTGAACGCCCTGGGCATCCGTCCATGAATATGTACTAAGCTCCCAGGCATTCACCGGTATGCCGCTGACACCTTCGAAGGTCTTGCCATCCAGCGCCTTCGTCACCTCATCGCCGACAAAATACGCATGGCCGGCCGTGGGCTTTGCCGCCAGGCTGGCTGTATCATTGATATTATCCATGATGAAATAGTCTTTTTCCTGCAGGGACGGATTGGCTGCCTGCAGCTTGGAAAAATACGCCGAGGTCACGATCTCCTTGCCTGCTGCCGCCCGATTGCCATTCTGATCCTGCAGATGTGACATCCAGCTGTTGTCATCCAGGAACCCCTCGAATTTTTTCAATTCATTGACATAGCCATTGCTCTCATCCATGGGAGCCCTGTTATCCGCATCGTTCTTCCCCACAGCCTCTGTCGAGGCACCGATTCCCAGCGCATGGGCCATTTCATGCCGGATCGTGCCTATGAAATCCGCCGACTGCTCATTCGTAGGCAGAACCGTATCGGCGTCATTGTACCAACCATAGACGGTGTTCGCCCCATCCACCCCGATGTACTGCCCCACCGTGATCAGGATACCCCCCAGATCTCCCGTGCTGGGAACCACCTGGGCAGCAGCAGCCGGATCCAGGCACAGCAGGCTTTTTCCCTGCTGCAGCCCCTGAGCCATATAGTTATACATCGCCACTGTCCCATTGTGATAATAGAGTGAATCGGCCGATGCATTCACCAGGCCCGCCTGATTATGCACCAGGATCTGCACCGGCGCGCTGTTCTTCGCACCGGCCGACAACAGATCAGCCCAGTAGCGGACACCGGCCTCCACGCCGGCCTTCAGCGAAGCAGGCAGCGTATAGGTACTGGACGCAACCAGCTTCCCCCAGCCCTCCCCGTTATCAAAGAAAACAAGGGAAAACATGTCCCTGCCATTGGAGGAAACCATGCTGGTTGACTGCGCCGCTGCCGGCAGTGAAAGGCTCCCGCTGATTCCCAGTACCACAGCCGCTGCGAGCCAGCGCAAATATTTCTTTTTGCTCATGTCGGCCGCCTCCCTGTAAAAACCGGCATCCCCCCTGGAATGTCTTCTGTCCCTGAACTTCCCTATTAAAAACTCAACCTTATTATACGAATTTTCTCTATTACATAAAAATAGCTGTCCGTCGGAATACATTCCAATAGACAACTATTTATCGTAATATTTGGCTGAAAGCTTAAGCAGACACGCCTGTATGTATAATTTAATTATTATTCCTTTGTGTGATTTTGTTGATTCCTAAAAAGGGAAAAAATATGCTTCTCCCGCACAAAAAACATTTCCTCAAAATCCTGCATGAGCCGGTAGTGCTCCAGCTGCGCATCCTTCAGCCGCCCCTCCAGCGTAGGACGGCTCCATAGCGCGAGAATGCGCACTCCACTGCGCAGCTCGATGAACAGCCGGGGATGCAGTCCGGCCGCGTCCCGTTCCTCCTGCAGGCCGATACAGTGCACCACGTTCACACAGCCCATGGTCTCATCCCCCTGGATCCGCGGTGCCCTGGACCGGAAGGGAGCCAGCACCAGCTGCGGCGCGATGGCCAGCGGCACCCCCAGCGGATGCCTGAGCCGCTGGGCCGCGCACCGGCGCAGCAGCGGCACAGCCATGCCCCGCCGTTTCGCCAGGTTGTTCAGCACGCTGCGCATGCGCTGGGGAATCACCTGAACCTCCCCATTTTCCAAATACAGACAAGTACAATCTCCACAATTTTTGTAGACCGGCAGGATTGCAGCAATCTCCCGATCTGGTGGTAACGTTACCATTTGAACTACCTCCTTTAGATATAAAGTTGTATTATGTACTGCTTTCTATGACTAATATACCAAAAATTTCCTTTCATTACAAGAAGAAAATAAGGCATATTTCAAAATATACCTTATTTTCTATGATTTTTTACTATTCTTTCTTTTCCTCTCCCTGCATTCCTCCCGTTTTCCCTAAAGATAAACGTCACCGCTGCTTCTCTACCGCCCGGGTCAGCTGATGAAGGCTCCGGTCCAGGTCCTCCAGACGACCCTCGATACGCACCAGCAGATAGGCTGTGACCACCATGGGAAAGCCATAATTGCCTATGGACATCAGGAACCCTTCCATACACTCACCTCCCTTCATCTATATACATGCCCCCAACAGCTAAAAATACAACGGGAAGGTTTGTCTAACCGCGAATTCTGTAGTATACTCGATGTAGTAAAAGATACGGAGGAGAAATACATTGGATACAAAAAAAGTACGTACACGTTTTGCCCCCAGCCCCACAGGGTATATGCATATTGGAAATCTCAGGACCGCGCTCTACGCCTATCTCTACGCCAAGGCCGAGCATGGTGACTTCATCCTGCGCATCGAGGATACGGACCGCACCCGGTTCGTGCCGGATGCGGTGGACTTCATCAACCGCACCCTGGACGCCGCCCACATCATCCCGGACGAAGGCCCGGACATCGGCGGCGACTGCGGTCCCTACATCCAGAGCGAGCGCATGGACATCTATGCCAAATACGCCCAGCAGCTCATTGATAACGGCTTTGCCTACCGCTGCTTCTGCGATTCCAGTGAAACCCATGAGCAGTCTGCCGAGAACCATGAAGGCTTCGTAGGCTACAACCGCGCCTGCCGCGACCTGCCGGAGGAAGTCATCCAGCAGAACCTGGCCGAGGGCAAGCCCTTCGTCATCCGGCAGAAGATGCCGCTGACCGGCTCCACCACCTTTGACGATGTGGTCCACGGCAGCATCACCATCGGCAACGACACCCTGGAGGACCAGGTTCTCATCAAGCGGGACGGCATGCCGACCTACAACTTTGCCAACGTCATCGACGACCATCTCATGGGCGTCACCCATATCATCCGCGGCACGGAGTTCATCACCTCCACGCCGAAGCACGTGCTGCTCTATCAGTTTCTGGGCTGGGAGCCGCCGGCTTTCATCCATCTGCCGCCGGTCATGGGCAAAAATAAGGACGGCTCTGTATCGAAGCTCTCCAAGCGCCACGGCGCCACCAGCTTCGATCAGCTGGTACAGATGGGCTACCTGCCGGAGGCCATCACCAACTACGTGGCTCTGCTGGGCTGGAGCCCGAAATCCAACCAGGAAATCTTCTCCATGCAGGAGCTTATGGAGCACTTCTCCCTGGACGGCCTGACCAAATCCCCGGCCATCTTCGACTATCAGAAGCTGGACTGGATCAACGGCGAATACTTCAAGGCCATGAGCGACGAGGACTTTGCCAAAGCCGCTCGCGCCTTTGCCGGCGAACTCACGCCGGAGGTTGAGGAAAAATGGACCTACCTGGCCTCCCTGCTGAAGCCCCGGATCAGCCGCTACAATGAGATTCCCGGCCAGATTGGCTTCTTCAGCCAGCTGCCGGACTATGACACGGATCTCTTCAACAACAAGCGCAACAAGGTGAACCCGGAAAAGGCCGCCGCCATCCTGCCCCAGGCTATGGAAGCTCTGGAGCCGCTGACCGACTGGACCCCGGAAGCCATTGATGAAAAGCTGGAGGCCGTCATCGGCGCCAGCGGCCTGAAAATGGGCACCTTCATGTGGCCCGTGCGCATCGCGCTTTCCGGCCAGAAAGTCACTCCCGGCGGCGTCACCGAGCTGCTTTATATCCTTGGCAAAAAAAATTCTTTAAAAAGATTGGAAAAAGGACTTGCCAAAATACACTCTATAGTGTAATATAATATTTGTTGTTGCGGCGCGTTGGTCAAGTGGTTAAGACTCCGCCCTCTCACGGCGGCTTCATGGGTTCGAATCCCATACGCGTCACCATACCGCACACACAGCCAGGAATCATAGATTCCTGGCTTTTTTGTATGTTGATAATAAGGCTGCTCTGCTGCCAGACTTTACGGCCGCTCTAAAGGCTCCCCTGCTAGGGGAGCTGGCGCGCAGCGCCTGAGGGGTTGCCAGCCTTTGCTCCATTTCAATCCCTGGCCCAAAAACAGGCAAACAAAAAAGAGGCTCGCGCCTCTTTTTTGTTTGCCCGTTTTTAAATCTCCACCTGGAAATGCTCCAGCAGCATCTTTTCGGCCTGTCCGTTCCAAAGACCGTTGTGCTCCCGGCAGCAGCGGTCCAGCTCCAGGAAGAAGGGATCCTTTTCTCCCAGCTTCCCGAAATCCTCGATAGCCGTCAGCGGCATATCCAGCTGGGTGTAGATCAGCTTCTTGCCGCCCGGGATATGGGGCAGGTTCAGGGTGGTGTCCGCCACCGCGTCCAGGCCGCCCACATGGGTGACCATCACCGCCGGCTGGATCACGCCCTCCGCCGCCAGCCGGTTGGCCTCGATGAGATCATCGTTATTGCCGCCGGTGGTTCCCATGATATGGGTGCTGGTGTAATGGCAGTCATAGAGATTCACTGTGGCGCTGAAATTCTTGTCCTGGGGCCCCGAGAAGAAATTCATGCAGCCATCAAAGGCCAGCAGCCGGTTCCCCAGCTCAGCCACGCTGCGCACCGGCGCGTAGACGAACACATCATCATAGCCATGGCCCTCGGTGATATCCATCAGCGCCTGCCAGGGGTCCTCCATATTCGCCGTATTCACATACTGCAGCTCCACCCCGAGGGAAGCCGCCTGCTCCGGCGAAATGACCTCTTTGGCCCGGGCGATGCGGGCATCGTCGATATCCGTCACAATGATGCGTTTGGGCTTGTTCTCGAAGCGGATGCCATAGCTCACCGCCCCCAGCCCCATAGGACCGCAGCCCCCCAGAATGATGATATTGCCGCCGGCCTTGGTGCCCATGGCATGATTGTAGTCATGCTTATTCGTATGATAGTTGGCATGATAAGCCCCGATGATGCAGCTCATGGGCTCCCCCAGGGAAGCCTCGAAGAAGCTGTCCCCCTTGTAGGGCAGCAGCGCTCCCAGCTCCATCACCTCATGGGGAAAAATGCAGTAAGTGGCGTCACCGCCGAAGAATTCATAGGAATACCCCGGTGAAGCCAGGCTCCCCTTGTAATTCAGCGCCGGCTGCTGGGCAAAATACATTCCTGGCTGGAACTGATCCTGCCACTTCTTCCCCACCTTCACGATGACCCCTGCGAACTCATGGCCCACGATGATGGGATTCGTATCGATGTTCTGGGGCGCCCGCTTGTGGTTCTTGCCCTGCTCCACCAGCTTCCAGGTGGACATGCAGATGCTGTCCGTTATGATTTTCGCCAGGATCTCATCGTCCCTGATCTCCGGAAGCTCAAATTCCTCCAAGCGGAGATCCCGCTGTCCATACATTCTCACTGCTCTGGTTTTCATGTAAAAATTCCTCCTATGTGTCTATCTCTGCAAGCTGCCGTCCCCGGGAATCCTCATAAAATCCTCAGACATCAGCAAACATGGTATAAATCTCATCTGCCGTGCAGCTTACGACCCTGTCCACCTCAACGGGATCACTGCAGAGCATTGCAATGGTGCTCAGTATATCCACATGCTCATTCCCCGCAGCCGCGATGCCCACCACCAGCCGGATGATCTTGCCGTTCCACTCGGTACCCGCCGGAAAGGTCATGATGACGATGCCCGGGTGCAGCACGGACTCCTTGCCCGCCGCCGTGCCGTGGGGAATGGCCAGCCCGTTGCCGATGGCCGTATCGAAGCTCTTTTCCTTTTCCAGCATGGACTGGATGTAGCCCTCAGTGGTATAGCCGCTGGCCGTCAGAATCCTGCCAGCCTCGCGGATAATATCCTCCTTGGGCCGCGGCTGGCAGCCGGCAAAGATATTCTCTCTTTTCAGTATGTCGCTCATAGCCAAGCCTCCTTCCAAAATCTATGCAAATTGGCGCAGCAGCGCCTGGAAATAATTTTTCAGAATGCGGGAAAGATGCTGCTGGATCAATGCCGTGCTTCCCTGGCGCAGGTCCTGGGCAAAGCTGTCCTCCGTCACCAGCGCCGTGCTGATCGTTCCCATGATCTCCTTGAGCATCCACTGCTCCGCGGTATCCGGAACCGCCATGAGAATGGCAATCTGGATGCCCTGGAACTCCGGTGCCCGGAACACGCCGCCCTGGGGCGCCGCAGTAAGGAACACCGGCCGGGTCACTGCCGGAGTGATTCCATGGAGCAGCGCGAAGCCCTGGGAGGGAAAAATCTGGCTGCTCATGGCCTCCCGGCGGCGCAGCAGCGCTGCCAGAGCCGCTGCATCCTCCCCGGAGGCAGTGACTTGCTCCGACAGGCTCTGCAGCAGCGCCTCAAAGCCCATATCCGCCGGCACCGGAATATTCCGGTAGCCGGTGAGGATGGCCTGTATGGCCGACGCAGCCCGCTCCGTCTGATCCAGGCTCTCCGTAAAACCGCCGTCCTCCGCAGCGGCCTCCTTGCGCACATGGGCGTAGGCGGTGATCTTCTCCCGGATCTTTGCCACATCCCCCGCCCCGATGAGGGGCGAAATCTGCAGCACATCCGCCGGTACCTCCAGGGCCAGGCTGCTGAGGAAAAAATCCGTCTTCTGGATGATCTCCGGGGTAATGTCCTGCTGCCCGTAGGCGTGAAGCTCCGCGGTATTGCCCAGCAGATTGCTGAGCTTGGCCAGCATGAGCCGCGCCAGGCCGAAGCCCGAGGCACAGACCACGCCGATCTCCACCGTGCGCAGCTGCCGGGTGCTATGGCCCTTCATGCGCTCCAGCGCCGCCCCGAAATGGATGGCCAGATAACTGATTTCCTCATCCCCCACGGGAAACCCGTAGGTCTCGGTGATCACCGCTGCCGCCCGGGCCGTGCGCTGGAAAATCTCCGCGTACTCCCGCTTGATATCGGCCAGCAGGGGATTCACAATGGTCAAATGGTTCTTCAGCCGTACAATAGTGGGCTGGAGATGGATGTAAAGCCCGTGCAGGAACTCCTCATCCAGCCGCAGGCCGGCTGCCTCACTGCCGCCGAAGGCCTCCACCATGCGGTCGATGAGATCGAAAATATCCGTCTCCGTGACCCCTGCGGACAGGAACCTCTCCGGCGTGCTCTGATACCGTATCTTCGCTCCCTTGATGTGAAGCAGCAGATAGGAAAGCTCCAGCTCCGGCATCTGCAGCTGAAACTCCGCCTCGATGGCACTGAGGATCCGCTGGGCCAGCTCCTTGTCCTCGTCATCCGCCAGCTCCAGCACATCCGTGCCGCCGTCGGTCACAGCACCCTGCTGCACCCGCTCGATGCCGATGACGATATGCATCACCAGACCCATATAGGAAGCCTCGGTGAACTGCTGCAGCCGGGGATCTCCCAGCCCGTCCAGCAGCTTTTCCACCCGGCTGATGGTCGCTGAATTCAAAAAATCATAGATGCCTGCCGGGTGATCCCGGCGGCGGTCCTGGGGCGCAAAGGCATGGATGAAGCGGCCGATGGCCTCCCGATAATCCGCCTCGCTGCCCGTGAGCACCACCCCGTAGCCCGGCTTCTTCAGGAGAGTCAGATGGCTCTCCGCCAGCCAGGGGCTGATGTCCTCCATATCGGAGGCCACCGTGGCCTCGCTCACATCCAGCAGACGACTGTACACATAAAGCTTTTGCGGCGTGCGGTCATGCAGCAGCTCAAAGAGCAGCCGCTGCTGACGCTCCGCCTTGGAGGCGAACCCACCGGAGGGCTTCACCTCAAGGCTCTGGCGCAGGGCCGCCACGGCCTCCGGCGTACCGGTGAGCCGCAGCCCCACGCCCTTTTTGCGCTCCAGCTCCAGCTGCCACTGTCCGAGCTCTCCGCTCAGATACTGCAGCTCCCGCTGGATGGTCCGCTTGCTGCTTCCCACCGCATCCGCCAGCTCCTGCTCCCGCACATACTCCGGCTGCTCCAAAAGGAACCGCAGCAGCTGCCGGATACGCGGCGTGATCTCCATAGGCTATGCCTCCCTCCGATAAATTCTCGTCCATCAGGCTCAGGCCCGGGCTGCAGCTATTTCCTGCACCACCTGGTCATACTCCGGAGCCCCCATGAAATCCGTAATGGTTACGATTTTAGCCTTTGGTGCGCTGTTTTCCGCCCGTTCAGCCAGATCCCGATGGCAGACCACATACCGGGTCCCCGCCGGTATTTCCGAAACGGAAGCATGGCTCACGCTGATATCGGTGATTCCCGCCTGCTTCAGCCGCTTCGTGAGGATTGCCGCCCCCATGGCGGAGGAACCCATGCCTGCGTCACAGGCAAAAACGATTTCCTTCAGGCTGCGCAGATCTGCGATGCTGCCGGCTGCGGTCACCGCCTGTCCTTTGGACTCAGCCTTCATGGACTTCATCTGCTCCTGTGCCGCTTCCAGATCATCAGCCTCCGCCGACTTGTTGGACAGCTTGATGATCGGCGTAGCGATGGCAAAGGTCACCGCCGCGGCGATGAATACGCCCAGGATGACGGAAAGGGTAGATCCCTTCGGCGCCATGGCCAGATAAGCGATGATGCTGCCCGGAGCCGGAGGACCGGAAAGGCCCAGACCCATGAAATTATAATAGACCAGTGCAGACACGCTGCCGCTGATGGTTGCGATGAGCAGCTGGGGCTTCATGAGGATATAAGGGAAGGAAATCTCGTGGATGCCGCCCAGCAGATGGATGACCAGTGCGCCGGGAGCGGAGCTCTTCGTTACGGGATCCTTGGCCCAGAGCCAGTATGCCAGCAGCACGCCGGTGCCGGGTCCCGGATTTGTTTCGATCATGTAGAAAATAGACTTGCCGGCCGTGGCGACCTGCTCTGCTCCCAGCGGAGTGAAAATACCATGATTGATTGCGTTATTCAGGAACAGTACCTTGGCGGGCTCGACGAAAGCGCCCAGCAGCGGGAAGATACCCGTATTCACCAGCACCTGCACACCGGCGGTGAGGAAGGCGAGGATGACACCCATGAAGGGTCCGATGAGATAGAAACCGATGATGCCCATGAGCATACCGAGGATACCTACGGAGAAATTGTCCACCAGCATCTCGAAGCCGGCCGGAACCTTGCCCTTCACCGCCTGGTCGAACTTCTTGATCACATAGCCGGCCAGCGGCCCCATGATCATGGCTCCCATGAACATGACGTAGGTGGTACCGGTGACCACGCCCACCGTGGCGATGGCTCCGATCACCGCGCCCCGCTGTCCGCCCACAGCCTTGCCGCCCTGGTAGGCGATGAGCAGCGGAAGAACATAGGTGAGGAACGGACCGACCATTTTTGCCAGCTCTTCATTCGGGATCCACCCCGATGGGATGAACAGGGCAGTGATAAAGCCCCATGCTATGAAGGCGCCGATATTCGGCATGACCATGCCGGACAGGAATCGCCCGAAGGATTGGATTTGTGCTTTCATTTTTGGAAATCCCCCTTTAATTTTAATCTGGAATGCTGAGCGGTTGGCCAATCGCTTTTGTTTACAGTTTGATTATACGATAGGGAAAAGACCAAAAGCAACGAATTGTCAAACAGCTTTGGCACGATGAATCACGCCAAAATATAGATAACCAATAAAACAGCAATACAGAACAGGCCAAAGGCGCCATTTTTATGGCGCAAAAAAAAGACTGTCACAGGTAATTCATCATAAACTATAAAAATGCAGTCCTGCCCCCATGTCCGCCCTTTGAAGGGCGTAGCCAGACGCTCGGCGCTTTAGCGCCTTAGCGGTCGGCTATCCCCTTGTGGGTGGGGACCATGCGTCAGCATGGTGGTGGGATGCATTGCCTGCATAATTATAGAGCCGATGGCCTTCCTATGACAGCCTCTCCATATTTGCTATTCCATTTTATCCAACAGCTCCGGGTGGCGGGCCATCCAGCCTGTAAGCTCGCACCAGCCCTGGCGCTCCTTTTTATAGGGAATCTCCCCCCGCTGCACCGGCAGCGGGCGGCCGGTGACCTCCAGGGACTGCCAGAAATCATCCTCGAACCGGCCCACCGCCTCCCGGGTCAGCCAGCAATCCGGCGTGACCACCCGGTCAATAGGCTCCAGCAGTGAGGGCTGCAGGGAATAATAGGGATGTCCCGCCGGCGCGATAAGCTCCATAAGCGTGGCCAGAATATTCCCATGGCTGCCGATGGTATTGCCCGCGAACATCTCCTCCCTGAGCTCCCGATGATACATGGCAAAAGAAGTGCAGACCTGCTCCCGCACCGTGGGGCCCTTGCGCTCCACGATTCCATCCTCGAAGGGAATCACCCCCATGGCATGATCGCCGGTCATGATGATGAGGCTGTCCGGATAGGTCTCCCGCATATCCCGCGCAAAATCCGCCAGCGCCCGGTCCGCGTACCAGTATACCCCCAGATGGCGCTGCAGCGGGCCGTCCCGCTTCACCGCCTCCGGCACCTCCGGCATGATCTTTTCCGGCGCGTACCCCATCTTTTCCAAAGACATCTTATAGGGACCGTGATTGGAGGTGGTGTAGAGGAAATGCACCACCGGCCGCTCATCCTCCGTCTCCTTGATGATCCGGGACGCGTTTTCCAGGAAAATATGATCGTATACCCCCAGCCAGGTCCGGGGTGAACCCTTGGGGCAGAACTCCGTGGCATCCATATAGGCATCGAACCCGTTGGCCGGAATGTAATGCTGCAGGCTGCCCCAGTTCATGCCGCCGCCATACCAGAATACCGTGCGATACCCCAGGCTCCGCAGCTGCACCGGCAGCGACGTAGGCACCGTTCCCTGCCAGAAGTCCCCCCGCTCATTGAGCTCCAGCCCCGCATCGTAGATGCCCGACAGCAGGCTCACCAGAGAAGGCTGGGAAATATCCCCGCCCGACAGGAAATTGTTGATGGACACCGTATGGGGATCCCGGCGGAAAGCCTTGCCCCCCTCCACGATATGCATATTCTCATAAATATCATCAAAGGGCGCCTGCCCATAGCTCTCCCCGAACAGAATGAAGATATGCTTCGGCTGGTGGATCCTCGCTCCCTTTGCCTCCCGGCGGAAGGCCTCCAGCGGCGAGGTCAGGCTCTGCCAGTCCTGCTTCCAGGCCTCCGGCATGATCTCCCGGATCCTGGGCGCCGCCTGCGCATCCGTATGCTTCAGGATCTCCTGCAGCGGATGCTTCCAGACGATCTCCAGCGCCGGCAGATCATCCACCGTGGCCTTGGCCAGGAACACATCCTGCTTCACGATGGAAGGGATCTCATCCCACTCCGGCTTGTCCGCATGGCGGAAGGTGCCGCCGAACCGGCAGTAATAGAAAAGCGCCGCCGCTGCCAGCACCGCCAGAAAATTGAACCCGTAGCGCAGCACCGGACTGCCGATGGCCGGATAAGCCGCGGAAGGCAGCCCCAGCAGCCCCTGGGCCAGCCAGGTGCAGATTGCCAGATAGGGGATATACCCCAGCAGGATCCAGCCCCCGTGATTCTGATTGAAAAAGATATCCGCCAGATTGTTCTTGTCCGCCTTTTTCCCCAGCCACAGGATATGATTGTAGATATCATGATAGTGGAAATAAAAGATCATCTTGCCCATAAAGGCCGTGTAGAGCACTGCCAGATAAATATCCACGCCGATGACCCGCACCAGGTCGCCCTGGGCGTACCACTGGGGCAGAAAGGCCCCGGGCAGGCTCACCAGCAGCATAGCCGCCAGGAACACATAAGCGTTGAAATCCATACCCCACCAGAAGCCGTAGCGAAAGCAATGATACAGCTTTTTCCACTGCCCCGACGGATTCTTATGGGGACTGTATACGAGAATGAACGCCGCCCGAAACAGCGCACAAATCACCGGTGCCAGCCACAGAAGCTTGAAATCCTGCTGCAGCCCCGCGAAAAATAACGAAAACAAAGTCCATCCCTCCATCCTCAGATAATCTATATTCTACCCTCTGCCCCAACGCTTTGCAAGCACCCGCAAAAAAGGAGCGCGGCGGAACGGCTCCTGCTCGTCCCACCGCGCTCCGGCACTCACGCCAGTGCCTCTTCCTCCGTGCTGCGGATGACCTCGGCCTTGATGCCTGTCGGCATAACGCCATTCTGCACCACAGCCTTTTTGGTGATCATCATCTGCATCACCGCATCCACCTCAGCCTTTGTCAGCCCATCCTTCGGATCTGCCAGACTGTAGGTCAAAGTCTTTTTTCCCTCCATCAGGAAGGTCATTTTCAAAACCTTGCTCATGTCCTATACCTCCTTTCCCGCAAAATCACCGGAGCCTCACCCCCGGCCTCAGGCCTCCTCTCTCAGCTTGCCTGCATCCTGGCGATGGATTGAATTCACCGCATGCTTCTGCAGAGCACCCAGGGCTGTACCGATCTGCAGCGCATCCGCATCCGCCAGTTCCGGATTGATGTTGGCAAAAGTCCGCAAACTGTAGGTCGCCGCTCCCTTGGCATTGACCCCTGTCTCCACCTGCAGGATCAGCTTGGTTCCTGCTTCCATTCTCTTGACTGCCATCTCTATCACCTCCTTTCACTCTTATACATGACCGGAGGGATACAAAATACAACGTCAAAAAAATAAAAAAAAGAGGCTGTCGCACGCTACATCATATTTCATAAATATACAATACCTGCACCCCATGTCCGCCCTTTGAAGGGCGGGGGACCATGCGCAGCATGGTGGTGGGATGCATCGGCTGTATATTTATAAAGTAGATGTCTTTCGTGCGACAGCTTCTTCTAAGTCACTATCCGGGCACTGCAGCCCCTCAGAGCACTAGATACAAGCCATCTCATCCTTCTCAATGGTGATGGTGCAGCTGCCAATCCTGCTGTTGCTGCCACCAGGTATCCATGGCACTGGCCTCCACCACCTGGATGGAACTCTTGTACAGATGATCCGCCGACACTTCCTTGTCCGGCTTGATATCCACCGGCTGCACCGTATAGAAATGCGGTCCCAGCACGAAAAGATCATACATATCCCAATTGGGCAGATACTTCTGCAGCTCCGCCGCCATCTCCGGACTGTCATTCCTTTCCGCATCCGAGGAAGCCGCCCGGGAAATGATTACCAGGAAATACCGTCCCGCCGGTATGTTGCTGAACTTGTAGCGGCCATCCGCACCGGTCGTGGTCTGGAAGATCCGGCGGTCCTTCGGCAGCGTCTCCCGGGCATACCAGGCCTCGATCTCCTCCGAGGTCAGCCCCTGCAGTGCCTCCGAATCCCAGGCAATGAGCTGCACCGTGTTCCCTGCCGCCGGATGGATGTCCCCCGAAGAGCTGAAATTCCAGGAAACCGAACCGCCGCCCTGGTTCGTCTCCTCCGGATAAGCCGATGGCGCCGCCTTTATCGACGCGTTGGAAGTGCGCATCTGCACAATCCCCTTCACACCGCCCACCGCCTCCTGTGCCGCCGCAGGCAAAGCCCCGGCCAGCAGCCCGGCAATCACCGCCAGGCAGATAAAAATCTGTCTCATAATACCACTCCTCACCTTTTCACTTTCTGGTACAGCGCACACAAAATAACCGGATCAGAAATACGCAGGATGAATTTTCAGCTGCAAGGCATATGTCCTTGCGGCTGCATAGCGGCGGCTATGCCGATTGGCGACAACGCAGCAGATGGAAATTCAGACAAGTAAATCGCCGGGATATTTCCTGCACATTGTACTAGTTTCCGTTCACACTGTCATCTTTATTATAACGTCATTATTCAAGGTTTTTCAAGAAAAAACCAACAATTCAGTCTTTCAGCTCTTCATTCCAATGCTTTGTATACCGCCGCGCAGTCCTCACCCCCATGGCCCTGCTCCGAAGCCTGCTGGAACCGCTGCCGGGCCTCCTGGGAAAAATGCGGCTCATAGCCCCATTCCTGGGCCATATCGCAGCCCAGCCGGATATCCTTCAGCGCCAGATCCACCGCAAATCGATTGGCAAAATCCCGCCGTGCAATCATGGGGCCCCGGCGATGCAGCTGATTGGACTCCCCGCCCGTCACCGCCAGCAGCTCCAAAAACAGCTTCCTGTCGATGCCCGCATGCTCCGCTAAATGTATGCCCTCCGCCAGCACAGCCAGATTCGTCATCCCCACCATATTGCTGATGATTTTGAAGGCATAGGACTGCTGTACGCCGCCCATATACACCGGCTTTCCCACAAGCTCCAGCACCTGGCGGACCGAAGCATAGACCTGCTGGCTGCCCCCCGCGAATATCGGCTCCTCGGCCTTTTCCGCCTGATCCGGCCCCATGCCCAGCGTGCAGCCCAGAAAACCGATATCCCGCTGCTGTGCAAACGCCTCCAGCTCCGCGCCGGTCTTTGGATCTATGGTACTGGTATCGATGTACACACTGCCCGGCTTCAGCCGACTGAGCAGCCCCTCCGGCTCCAGCATCACCTGCCGCACCGTCTGGGGAAGCGGCAGACAGGTGAACACCACATCACAGTCCGCCAGCTCCGATACCGACGCAACATGATGCGCCGTCGCCCCCGCCTGCAGCACCCCCGCCACATGCGCCTCGCTGCGCCCGGCAAAATAAACCTCTTTCCCCGCCCGCACCAGATTCCGCGCCAGCGGCCCGCCCATCAGACCGATACCAATAAACCCAAATTTCATATGAAAACCTTCTTCCCTTTTCTTTCGCTAAACAACATGCCCATAATAAACTAAAATATACCATAAAATACACCAAAATACTACCATAATATAAATATTTTTTGTCATCCCCACCTAATAATCTGCAGCAATTTTTGGCTTCCCTGTCAGGCGAACAGCGAACCGAAGCCTCATCTGCGCGTGAGTCGCCATCCCCCTGCGGGTGGAGCTGGTATGGCATAATTTTTGGCTCCCCTGCTAGGGGAGCTGGCGCGGAGCGCCTGAGGGGTTGCTGCACTTCGCTGAGCTTCAAGCCCCATCAAAAAGCCAAAAATCCCATCGCCTCAAGGGCCGCTAACCTCTCCGTCACGGCTCCGCCGTGCCACCTCCCCTAGCAGGGGAGGCAAGTTCTCAGCAAATTTCCTCGGCTCCCCGCCCAAAAATTTGCAGCAATTTTTGGCTCCCCTGCTAGGGGAGCTGGCGCGGAGCGCCTGAGGGGTTGCTGTACTTCGCTGGGCTTCGATCCCCATCAAAAACCCAAAAATCCCATCGCCACCAAGGCCGCCAACCTCTCCGTCACGGCTCCGCCGTGCCACCTCCCCTAGCATGGGAAGCAAGTTCTCAGCAGATTTCCTCGGCTCCCCGCCTTATATTGCAGCATTTTCCTGGCTCCCCTGCTAGGGGAGCTGGCGCGCAGCGCCTGAGGGGTTGCTGCACTTCGCTGAGCTTCAAGCCCCATCAAAAAGCCAAAAATCCCATCACCGCAAAGGCCGCCAACCTCTCCGTCACGGCTCCGCCGTGCCACCTCCCCTAGCATGGGAAGCAAGTTCTCAGCAGATTTCCTCGGCTCCCCGCCTTATATTGCAGCATTTTCCTGGCTCCCCTGCCAGGTGAACAGCGAACCGCAGCTTTAGCTGCGCGTGAGTCGCCATCCCCTTGCGGGTGGAGCTGGCGCGGAGCGCCTGAGGGGTTGCTGCACTTTGCTTAGCTTCGAACCCCATCAAAAAAGCCCGGCCATCCAGAAAATTTCCTGGACAGCCGGGCTGCATTCTGTATTTTGTTCTGCCTTTCCCCTATCACATCATCTTCAGATCGATGACGCCAACCGCATAGGGTGCGACCTCGTAAGGCTGGAAAAGGATATGGATATCGGTATTATTGTCGAAATAAAATTCCTGGGTCACCTTATCCAGACCCTTGAAATCCGAATTCAGCATAAAGCCCTCCTGCGCGGCCTTTGCCTTGAGCTTTTCCGTCACCGCCGAGGCAGTATAGCCGTCCTCGGATTTTGCCGCCGCGGCCAGCTTCAGGACATCCCCATAGGTGCAAAGCTGCCCCTCCGTATTGAAGGTCATCCCCTTCACATAGGTCATGCCGTGGGCCGCCCGATCCGCATAGGTATACTCACTGAGAGTCAGGCTCAGCAGTCCCATGCGATTCATCTTCACCTCATACTTCATCGTCGCCTGGATTTTACCGCCCTGCTGCATATCCGCCTTTACGCCGGCTTTGAAATGAGCCACCTCCGCCTCGATCCGGGAATTGATTTTCTCCTCTGCCTTCTTATCCTTCATGGTTACCTGCGGATAAGAAAGATCAAAACTCGGATCCGTGTAATGGGCCGTGGAAATCTCCGCCGCAGAACGGTCCTTCACTCCCGAAGCAAAAGCAGCCGAAACCGTCATCACAAGCAGCAGAGCCGACAAAAACATAATACGTACCAACTTATTCATAGCATGCGCCTCCCATAGGTAAATTGTTATGGTTTCATGCTATATGATAATTATGAAAAGGATATGAAAAACCAGGATATATAAATTCTTTACAACTGCTATTACTGCGCCTCACACCCCCCGCAGCACAAAATAATACGACGTATACAGCAGCGAAAAAACCGCTGCCAGCAGCAGACCCAGCTCCAGGATTGCCAGCAGATCGCGGCCTCGCAGGAGAAGCCCTGTGGGGCCATTGCGCTTTGCGAACTCCCAGGACATCACAAAAGGTATGCGGGCCCCGCGCAGGAACACATTGCCCTCGCTTCCCTCAACCGCTTCTCCCTGCTGTCCATGTTCCCCATGATAGGACAGGTTGTTTTCCAATATCCCGTCCGGATTGGAGCGGATATACGGGTCCACATGCTGTACCTGCCCGTTCGGCTCTACGCGGTCATAGCCATGGACCTGATGATAGCCAGGCGCCCGGACATAGGGATCCTGGGCCATGCCATCATGCGCCCCCATGGCTCCAGTATGGGTATCAAACACAGCATCCGCTCCAATGACCTTCAAAAAGGGCAGGAGCATCGCCAGAATGACCAAGGGGATACTGCCCATGATCGCCATGGCCGACGAAGCCGAATACCCCCGCCGGTACAGCCAGCAAAGCATAATCTGCAGAACGACGGCCGGCCAGGAAATATTCAGCCAGAAAACGAAATTTTGGATACAGGCCGTGACATACTGGGCCAAAAGCGGCGAATGCTTCGTATAAAGAACATCCCGAAAAGGCGCATGCAGCAAAAAAAGGATCCGCGGATTCTGGTAGAACATATAAACGAATCCATACAACGCCAGCCCGGCAAAAATAGGCCGCCAATTCTTGAAAATATATTGGATGCGCATGAAAAACAGAATAATCATAAGCACAAAAGCAAAGGGCGCCAAAAAAGGAAACGCCGCAACCAGACCGCCGACAACAACAGAAAATATCAGCATCGTCGCCAGCATCGACCAGGCCGTAATAAGAAAATATCCCGCAAACAAGCCAATGATGACCCAATCCGTCGGATGTATGCCCCCATGGATAAATACGGTATATAAAATAATCCCCAGCAAGCCAAACACGCCAAACAGATTCATCCCCGATTTCAACTGTGAAACAACCCAATCCTCAGACATCCAATTCCTCCTTGATCTTCTCAACCACAATATCTTCACGCCAAACAAAAACCGGCTGAAACTGCTTATCAGCCGGATGACCTGTTCCCTGCCGCAGTGCCCTACACTCCTGCCGCCGCTATTTCATTTCCCTCTGCGCTCTATAGTAATCCTCCGGTATCCCAATATCGATGAAATACCCCTCCGAGGGAAAACCGCATATCTTCAGCTGCTTCGTCTGCTTTTCCAGGAAATCCGTCTCCAGGGAAAAACGCTGCTTCCCTGCCCCGGTCAGCAGATCGCGCCGCAGGCAGTAAACACCGCCATTGATCCAGCCCCGCTCCAGCGGACGCTTCTCATGAAAGGCCCGTATGCGGCCCTCAGATACCTCCAGCGCGCCGTAACGATCGAAATGGAACATCTCCTTCATCGCCAGGGTAAAATCCGCGCCCTGGCCCCGGTGGAAAGCCCGCAGGGCCGCCAGATCCACCGCAAAAAAGGTATCGCCGTTCAGCACGAATACCTCCGGCGACCGGCATGACTCCAGGGCCAGCTTTACGGCGCCGCCCGTCCCCAGCGGCTCATCCTCCCGGGAATAAACCAGCTCCATCCCCTGAAAGTCTCCGCCAAAATAGTCCTCAATGACTCCGCTCTTATATCCGGTGGACAATATCACCCGTTCTGCTCCCTGCCGGGCCAGATCCTCCAGTACATAGCGCAAAAAAGGCGTCCCCGCATCATCCATAGGCGCCATAGGCTTTGGCACATCGGACACGATATGGCGCAGCCGCGTACCGAATCCGCCGGCCAGCACGATGGCCTCCATGGGAAAATCAGCCGCCCTTGCTCCATCCATCATATCTCATAGTCCTCCGCCGTATAATGCACCACCTGCGGGCCGCCTGTCTCAAAGCGGAAGGGTACATAAAGCAGCTCCCGCAGGGCCTCCCGCACCGCCGGCTGACGCTCCGGCTCCACGAAGAAGAGCAGGAAGCCGCCGCCGCCGGCTCCCAGCAGCTTGCCGCCCCGGGCACCAGCCTTCATCGCCGTCTCATACACCTCATCGATGGCACTGGTGGATATCCCCGCTGAAAGCCCCCGCTTGAGCTTCCAGGAATAATCCATCAGCCGCCCGAACTCGCCCAGCTCCGCCTTGGAAATCAGGATACTCTCCGCATCATCCACCAGCCCCTTCATCTCCAGCAGCTGCGCCGTCTTTTCCTCCAGGCTGGCCTCCGTCTTCTGCTGGATCTCCGAAGAAAACCGGGTAAAACCCGTAAAGAACAGCATCAGACTGTCATTCAGCTCATCCTTGCGCTGATTGGACAGCACCATAGGCCGCACCCGATAGCCATTCCGGTCCATATCGATGCGGTTCATGCCGCCGTAGGCCGCCGCAATCTGATCCTGGATGCCGCCGGCCTCCCGGCAGCGCACCCGCTCCAGATAAATGGCCTCATCCGCCAGCCGCTTGCTGTCCACCCTTTTTCCCTTCAGGGCATAAAACGCATTCAGCAGGCCGACAGCAAAGGAGCTGCTGGTTCCCAGACCCGTCCGTGCCGGCAGATCCGCGTCATACATGAGACGGATCTCCCGGATATCCAGCAGGCGCATAGCCTCCCGGATCAGCGGATGCTGGATCTCATCCACACCATTCACATATTCTGTCCGGGAATAGGTCAGATGCGTGCGATAATCAAAAAACCGCGGCAGATGCCGCACATTCACATAGCAGTATTTATCAAAGGTGGTAGACAGCACCGCGCCGCCATGCTCCTCATAAAAAGACGCTATATCCGTCCCGCCGCCAAAAAAAGACATCCGGAAAGGGGTCCGCGTGATAATCATAAACCAGACATCCTCCTTTTACACGCACCGATAGGCAATGATCCAGACCGTTCCCAGTCCCTTGTACTTCTTCACCTGATACCGGCGGGGAAAAGCCCGCAGCAGATCCGGCAGCTTGTTATAGCCGTACTTCTGGGGATTGAAATCCGGCTGGATACGCTTCATATAGGAACCTACCGAGCTCACATTCACCCAGCCGTCCGGATCCTGATACTTGTCGTAGGCCTTCTTCAACGCCGCGTGCACCCGACGCATATCCTTGGAAATAGCGGGTGCCTCTGCCGCAGCCCCATTGTCCGGAAGCTCCGCCGTCTCCGCCGCCTTTTCCACCGGCTTGTCCTCCACCGTCAGGAACTGGGTCAGGATGAACTCATCGCAGGCATTGCGGAAGGACTCCGGCGTCTTATCCTCGCCCACGCCGAACACATACACGCCGGACTCCCGCAGCCGGATGGCCAGCGGCGTATAATCGCTGTCGCTGCACACCAGCACAAAGGCATCGTACATCTCCGTATACAGCAGATCCATCGCCCCGATGACCATGGAAATATCCGTTGCGTTTTTCCCCACCGTATAGGCAAACTGCTGCTCCGGCTTGATTGCCAGGCACTTCAGCTCCTCCTCCCAGTTCTTCAGGATAGGATTCTTCCAATTGCCATAGGCCTTCTTCACCACGATACGCCCGTGGGTGGAAATCTCATCCAGTATCGCCTTGAGCTTGCTCAGCTGCGCATTATCCGCATCGATGAGCACCACGATCTTTTCCAGTTCCTCGATTTTTTTCACATTATCCCCTCAAATCTTCTATAGGATGGCCGCCCGGGCCGCAATGACCACACAAATTACCGTCAATTGTATTATAACGCCATTGTTCAGGATTCCGCAATGCGGAATCCTTCTGCTATAAATGCATAAAAAGGAACTGCTTCACAAAACATCTTCTCTATAACTGCACAGTTCCCACCCTTCAAAGGACGAATAGGATTACAGTATCAACTTATGAGTAAGATGCTGTGCCAACAGCTCCTTTATATAAATCCACCTGTCAGATGGCACGACCAAACAAGCCAAGCAATTTACCAAGGATTTATTCTTCACCCCATCAACGGCCTGAATTAAAATTTATCCAAATAAAACTCCACTTCAGTACATCAATTATTCTTTGGTCTTTCCATTTCATCCCCATAAATCTCATCGATGATATAAGGCGGCCGATTGCGCGTTTCATCCAAAATACGCCAGAGATACTCCCCTATAATTCCCAGCATAAGCATTATAATGCCGAGTCCAAAGCTCAGCAGCACAATAATAGCACTCCATCCCGCAACACTGACACCAAAAATCAAACGATTCAGCATAACAAACAGGCCATAAAAAAAACCTAGCAATGCAAAGCACACACCAACCATAGACATTACCCGTATTGGCATATAAGAAAAGCTCACAAACGAATCGATGAACAGCTTTACCTTTTTTCCTAATGTCCATCGCGAAACACCATACTCCCGCTTGGCCCGCACATAGTCCACCATTGCCCGATCATGGCCCAGCCAAAAAATCAGACTCATAATATTAGTGTTCTTCTCTTTGATCTGATTCAATTCATAAACAACCTGGTGATCCAGCAGGACGAAGTCAAATCCACCTTTTGGATAACCTGGAATAGCAAACCTATCCATCAGTTTGTAGTACGTATTGGAAAACAGTTTCTGCCCCCAGCTCTCATCCCGATCAGAACGTACAGCCAAAACCACTTTCTTTCCACTTTCCCACTGTTGCAGCATATCCAGGAATAACTCCGGTGGATCCTGCAGATCCGCCGAAATAATTCCCACACAATCACCATGTGCAACAGTCAGCCCTGCCTGTACCGCTGCCATAGAACCATTATTTTTACTCAATTTTACGACCTTGACACGCGAATCTGACTTACGAGCCTCTAAAAGCAGCTGCAGCGACTTATCCTGTGAACCATCATCGACAAAAATATACTCAAAATCATAATCTGGCAAAACCCTCTGCAGCGCTTGCAGCCGTGGAATCGTATGCGGTATATTCAGCTCATTATAGTAAATGGGAACCACTATACTGAATTTTTTTCTTTCTTTCATGTTAACCGATCCTATCCATCATTTCTTTAAAATCATCATACGAACGGATATATTCCTTATCGTCATAATGTGTACTGGCCAAACATAGCAAAACAGAGTCGGGCGAAAAATCATACATTTCCTTCCAACACATACGCGGTAAATATATTCCTACATGCGGACGATCCAGAGAAAATATTTGCACACCATGTTGATCCTCAACCTTCACCTTCGATGTACCCGATATATTAATCAACACAAACTCGGTATTTAAATTCGCATGCTTCCCGCGAACAACATCTGCGTCAGACCCATAAATATAAAAAACCCGCTGAATTCCAAACGGTATTTCCTGCCCTGACTCAACGACGACCAAATGCCCCCGCTCATCACCATGTTGTGGAAACTCTATCAATCGCGCTTCATCCATTATTTTCCTCCGTCTTATATTGGGCGAGCCAACACAATCCCTTTACCTTCCCATCGATAATTAAATGTTGTTTGAACTCACCCTCAAAAATAAATCCTGTTTTTTTACAGTACGCAAGTGATCGTTTATTATCACTGAGAATATTTACATATACCTTAATCAGTTCCAATTCATCGAACGCTAACCTAACGACTGTTTTCATTGCCCAGGCTGCCGCCCCAGAACCAAATGCTGATCGCCGCATAGCTACTGCACATTCAGCATTTTTATTCACATAATCTATATTTTTCAAACTGATTGTCCCTAAATAAACATCATCATCCCCACAAATAGCATAATGGCGATTTTTTTTCGTATCCGCCTGTGCATCTGTAATAAACTGCTTTACATCATCCAGTGTCCGGTCCGCCGCATGAAACCTGAACCAGCGATTCACCTCAGGATCATGCATCCACTCCAGCATAAGCGGTGCATCCTTTTCCTCCAAAAACCTAAGCTTCATCTGCATCTCCCCCAAATCCATTGATGGCATCCACCACATATTGCATCTCCTGCTCCGTCATGCCATTATAAAGGGGCAGAGTTAAAACCTCCTGTGCAAAACGATCTGTAACAGGCAGGCTTCCTGCCTCAATGCCCAGATACTGATACGCCTCCGAACAATAAGGCGGAATTGGATAATGTACCAGACAGCTAATATCATGTTTTTTCAAATACTCTATAAGTACCGCCCGCCTCTTCGTATGGATTACAAATAAATGCCATACATGCGTCGCGCCGGCACATATCCTTGGTAATTCAATATATGGGTTCTGAATATTAGCCAGATAGAAAGCCGCGATAGCTGCTCTCTCCTCGATCAACTCATCTAAATGGGACAACTTCACGCGCAGCAGTCCGGCCTGCAGCTCATCCAGACGTGAATTAGCCCCCACTACCCTATTATGATACCGCTTCTCACTGCCATAATTTCTGAAAATCCTGGCTGCCGCTGCCAAAGCATCATCATTCGTTACTAGCGCACCGCCATCTCCAAAGGCCCCCAGATTCTTGGACGGATAAAAACTATAACAGCCCGCCTTGCCAAATGTTCCTACACTGTGCCCGGCAAACTTTGCCCCATGGGCCTGCGCACAATCCTCAACAACCAACAGCCCATAACGCCCTGCTATTGCCTCAATCCTCCCCATATTAGAAGCCTGCCCATACAAATGAACAACAAGTATAGCCTTTGTACGCTTTGTTATCTTCGCCTCTATCTTATCAGCATCAATATTATTATATACATCCGGCTCGACGAAAACAGGCGTTGCCCCATTTATTGTAATGCCCATAACACAAGCAATATAAGCATTTCCCTGTACAATGACCTCATCGCCTGCATGGATTCCCAGCAAACGCATAGAAATCCACAGTGCATCCAGACCACTAGCCAGCCCCACGCAGTGCTTCACACCCAAATAATCAGCAAACTCCTGTTCAAACGCTGTAACTTCCTTACCTAAAACATACCATCCGCTGCGAAGCACATCTAAAGCCTTACGTTCATACTCCTGCTGATACATAAAAAACTGCCGATCCAACACATTCGATTCAATCCTCATGAAATACCCCCTTACACACAACTAGCATCACTGTGTTCTATCATCACTCAGTTTAACCACAATGATACCATTCCGAACCGCTATAGAACCAGTTTCCGGCCAGGAAGGCATGGTCTCACCGTTCTCCAGTGCCTGCCCATATGCATCGTTATAGACCGGCAAAGGAAAATTATAGCCAAAAATCCGCATAAATACCGGAATCCGACGATTCTCTCCCCATTCCAGGAAAGAATACCCCATGACCTCCCCCTTATGTGCCACATTTGCGGACAAACGAACGGATTTCCTGCCTATATAGACAACCGGCAGCTCCCCTTTCTGCTGCCGTATGCTCTCCATCTCCAATGCCTCAATCTGTTGCCCCAGACTGTGCACTGTACTGATGTCATTCTGTGTCTTTACATACTCCCCCTGAAAAAGGAATGACAATATATACGTCTGATGGAAGCACACTAAAAACAACGCCAGCGTACATACAAAACGAATACTGTGCAGCCCCTGCTGACCTGTACACTTCAAAATTTCTGCTGCGCCAAAAGCTGCAATAAGCGGGAGAACCACCTGACTCCGAATGGGGATTCCTCCAGCAAAGACCAAACTCATAAGAAACGGGCCACTGGCTATTCCAAATAGAAGTACTGCCTTCCATTCCCAGACATCAGGCTTTTTCCATATCAGCCAGACAATACGTATCACAAAAAACAAATACACCGCAGCTAAAAATTCCCCGCCATAAATCAACCTGCCAGAAAAAATACCACTAAAATAACGCCCCAGCTGAGTAAGTATCACCACATAAGGATCCTTGCCCCAACGAATAAATCCGTCCAGATAATGATATTGCTGAATACCAATATTTGCAAGCTTATTGATGACATAATAAACAGCGATACCCAACGGCAAAAAAAGTGACATATATCGAACAAAGGCGAAACCGTCCACCACCTGTCCATCAGACTCCGCAGCACCAATCCTTCCATACAGCACACAAAGCAGACCGACAAAAAACAGAATAACCATCGACTGATAAATTGCCACCGACAACACAAAAAAGCCCAGGCTCATTACCATTGCCTGCCGGCTCTTTTCCATGAACCAGCGATGAAATAGCAGCACCGCAATACCTGAAAACGCCATCCCCAGTGCAACCTCTAAATTAAACGTCGAAAAATTCATCATCTCTGCCAAGGAAGGATAACTAACATACATCCCTATAAATAGCAACATACGCTTCTGCGAAGGTCTCTCCATTGGCAAACTGCACCTTGGCATAAATATCACGGCATTCCAAAGCAATGCGGCAATACCAAGGAAAACAACCGACAAAAAATTTGCTGCAAAAGGCACTAATGGCTTCAGCAGAAAAAGCTTCTTTAAAATAACAATACCAAACCGTCCATCCCGTATCCAGCCATCATAATTCGCTAAAAACATGCCAATTTCCGTATCTATAGATACGGAATAGCTGAACACCTTGAACCCATATCCTAAAACGAGCAGTCCGGTAACGAATATCCATAGGCAGTACCAACCAGAATAAAAGGAGACAATAGCTTTAGCTTCTTCGGCTAAAATTCCATAACAGCTATATAACCCCCGATCTGCATCAATAATCATTCGCTTGACGCGTGGATTACCGTAGCCCATCAAAATCAAAACGAATAATACCTCAGCAAAAACAGCATACGGATTTACTGTCCTTTTCCCCTGAAACTGCCCGCCAATAATCTGCGCTCCCTTTTGCTGATAAACATACCGGCCTTCATCGTCCTGCTCGACTCCCTGCTTCTGAGAAAAGAAATGCATCACCTGGTCTGAATCCATCGTCTCCACAGTAAATAACCGATAAAACTGCAAAGAATCTATTTTTACAGTCCCCGACAATCCCTCAAAATCGATCCGCAGATGATTGCGGGCAGACGCCCGCATGAATACCTGCATATCCACTGGTATATAGGTCGGTTCAATCACTTCACTATGGCTGTCTTCTTCCAGATAATGAGCCTCACGATCTGCGTCATAGTAATAGAATTTCAATCCGCCAGTATGATAGGATTCATACTGGATATCCAAAATTCCCCATGGCAAAAAATGAACAGCCAACGCCAGAATATTGAAAAGTAAAAAAATACCCAACTTCCTGCAAATCACAAGCTCACCTTCATCCCGCAATCTTTGCAGCGCATTCAATCGTGTAAATAGATTGTGTAAATACCATTTCCGGCAAAGCATTCATATATTGCATCACAATGGTTAGCGCCGCAAAGTACGCCCTGCTTTCTCAACAATCTCATCACGATTTTCCAACAATTCCAGCAGCTGCTGCAGCGCTCCTTCAGCATCCAAAGTATTCACTACCCATCCGCAGCCATAGTGGCGAACACGTTCTGCTGGTGCTCCTAAATCAAACGTCATGACAGGATACCCTGATCCTATAGCCTCACTGGTCGTATAGGAAAAGGTCTCCGGACACACCGACGAAATAAACACCACCCCGATACGGTACTGTGCCAAAAGCTGTGAAATCTCATGATTATCATAAGGGCCCGTGACCTCAAATACGCCATCCTCACTCTGATAAGCCTTTGCCTGCGTATTCGTTATCCCGATGACCTTGATATCAACAGGCAGCTTACGCTCCCGGATGAGCCGTACCATCGCCTCAATGACGGCAATGCCCTTTGGCCCATCGATAGCCCCGATCACGCCGACCTGCAGACGATCCGCTCCCGCGAAGGAGGGATCGAACGTCCGTTGTAAAGGAACCCGTACCACATGCGGCTGTACCGTGATATCTAAATCAGGATAATACCGGCGGATGATATCTGCCGTAGACTGACTTGGAACAATCACCTGCGACGCGCCGGCCAGAAAACGGCCAAACAGGCTCCGCCACGCCTTGCTGTCCTTCCAAAATGAATTGCCCTGCTGCAGACAGGCATCACAGTGGGCACAATTTTCCGGCGCACCACAGTAACATCCATTGACATCCAGCAGATTGAACCGCGGGCACACCACATAAAAATCATGTGCAAAAACACGATAAGATACACCAGCTGCTGTAATCCACTGCACCATCTCCGGCATCGGATACGTAATAAGCTGATTGATATACAATAAATCTACCCGGAAAGCTTCCAAAAGGCGATGGAAAGACGCCGCATCCATTCGGGCGATATCAAAATAAAATACCTGCGGTTCCGGCTGACAGCATACATGCAAAAGTAAGGAACGCCGGTCCGGCAAAAGCTCCATACTGTAAACACGCTTTTTCTCCTGCCACTCAGAAATAAGTCCATCCTGATACATCTTTGTCCCACCACCCATTGAATGGCAGATGAACAAAACCCCTTCCTTGCTTCCGCTATGGGCAGCCGTTACCTGCTCCAGGAAGCGGCGATGATTCTTCCCCGGATCTGCAGCAATAAAAGCCTCCACTACTTGCTGATAATCTGGATATCGCTGCAGCAATACCTCCAAATTCTCCGCCATCCGCTGCTCTTTCTTCTTATCCGGGCGTTCGGCAAAGCTCGCACCATGCTTATGATACACAAATAAATTCTGGACCTGTACATTACGATAGCCTTGGGCGGCCACCCTGCGGCACCAATCATTCTCTTCCCCATAGCCCTTACCATACACCATATCAAACAGACCATAGGCCGTAAGACATTCTCGATTCAGCAGCATACAGAAGCCTACACCTGTAGGAATATCCAGCGGCTCCTCGCTGCCAAAATCCGCAAACAGCGCATCAACCTCAGCCAGTGTAAGTCCTGCCGGCAAATCGTTATTCTCGCAGAACACCGGAAAAGAACAAATCGTTGCACTGTTGGAAAACGGCGTTACTGAAGCGACCTTCGGCTCACGCAGCAAAGGTGCTGCCAAACGCTGCAGCCATCCAGCCGGGACCTCCGTATCGGTATTAAGCAGCACTGCCGGATTCTTTCCTGCGGACAGTCCCCGGTTTACACTGCCAATGAACCCCAGGTTTTCGCTATTGCGCAGGATATGCAGCCCGCGCATAGCAGCCGGTTGCTCCCCCTGCTCCAGTGCACCCAGCAGTTCACCGATGCGGCTATCCGGACTGCAATCATCCACCAAATACAATTCATAAGGTACATCTGTATTCGCATATACTGCTTCCAGACATTTACTGGTAAACTCATAGGCATTGTAAATAGGTACCACAATATCAAAAACCAATCCCGCTGGCACCGCAGCTGCTGATGGCTGCAAAAGCCAGGAATTTCCCATGACGGTTCCCGGCTGTGGCAAAGCCAGCACCGCCTCACCATGGAATTTGCGATCCAGCTTCTGCAGCATAAGCTTCATTCCTCCCTGCTGCAAAGCACTCCCTGTCTTCTTCACATTTTCCCAGGAAAACAAAGATACCAGCCAGCGCAAATGCAGCAGGCCCCATACCATATTCTTTAAAAGCAACCGTCTGCGGGAATTCTTCGGCAGCAGATAATCACGGAAACGATAGTATTTCAACAGCACCCGATAACCTCGCGAATGAACAATCTGCTGCAAATGAGCTTCTCTCCCATCCCGCTCGGCTGTCAGCATCGCAATACGCTCCTCCCGGATATGCACATCCTGCATATGTGCTGCGATTTCCGCCTCCTTAGCTGCCTGCTCCGCCTCCCTGGCTGCCCGCTCGGCAGCCAGGGCCTCTCTGCCCGCAGCCAGTTGATCCTCAAAAGCAAATGCCTTAACCGCCATCTCATCCTGCAACTGCTGCCAAAGCATATCCAGTGGAATTGGACGCAAATGATATCGAATAATCAGCTCCTGCAGCCCGGTAAAATCGCCTTCAATCAAATACTGCGGATCTCCGGTCAAAAAACGCTCTTCATCCCCGGCAAGATCATAGGCATTGAGTGCCCGGCTAACCAATCCGTCCCCCCCTCGTATTTCATCAATATGGCAATAACAGCCGCTCCCCTCCACAGGATCAAACCGCAGTTGCTTTACCTCAGGCCAATTCTCGCCTAAAACAAAACGAACCCGATATTCCTCCCCATGAAAAGATTCCACTTTCCCAGGAATTACCCGATCCTCAGAAAATCCATTGCCATCATCAATAAAAATACGAACTGGTGACTCCTGTACAAACGGCATCACCGATATCAATTGCTGCGTGAACTCCGGCCGCAAGGGTACATCGCTGCACAGCGCCAGAATATACTGCTTATCCATAGGATCCAGCAAAAAATCATTGACCATATGCGTCTGCTTCGTCGTTCCCTGCAGCGGCTCAATAACCCCGAGCCGTTGATTCCCTATTCCCTGCGTAAACAACTCCCGCACAGGAAAATGCTCCGCCAACAGCGAATCAAACTCATCCATATACAGCTCATGAACATGGTATGGGTTCTGAAAATTCCGCAAATCAGAATAAATCCGCTTGTCCGGACTAGACATCAAAAGCACACCGCCTGGGCGCAGCACACGGCGAATTTCCACCAGGAAGCGGCGCTGCAGATCCGCATCGATATGTTCAATAGTCTCAAAACTTACTACCATATCCACTGAATTATCCGCTAAAGGAAGTTCGGCTGCTGAAGCGCAGATATACTGCAGATTCTCCCTGGCATAATGCTCCGAAGCATAAGCCACTGCCTCCGCTGAAATATCGATACCCTGCACACTACGCGCCTGTTCTGCCAAAATAGAGCTTCCGTAGCCCTCTCCGCAGGCTGCATCCAGCACCTCACGCCCAGCTGCCAGACTGGCCGCTATCCGGTAACGCTGCATATGCTCGATGACAATATCCCCTACTGCCTGTCCGACAATAAACCGTTCCCCTGTAAACTTCATACCCACTCTGACCCCTTACTCCATAATATTCATCACCTGATGATATAAACGGGAAAGCACCCCTGCCTTCCTTTTCTGCGCTGCAAACACGAACGAATTATACCGAAAAGCCCGTAGCAGATTATCCCGATTCTGAAGATACACCGCATAATCCTTCTCATCATCCAGCCAGCAAACCTCCTGCGGCGAATAAAAACGATGCGCCTCTGTCACCTCTGTATCCATTCCCACTGCCTGCAAAAGTTCCGGCAAATCATCCCCAAAATCCGTAACCACCATAGCCCCCTGCTCACGCAGCGGATCTCCATGATACACGGGGTGATCCGCATCTCGGTGCTGTGTTCGATGTCCCTCATGAACGGGTACCGTAAAAATATGCCAACCACCAGGCTTCAGCACTCGGGCAATCTCCGCAAAAGCCTGCTGGCTATCGCCCACATGCTCCAGCACATCCTCAGTGATCACAAAATCGAACCGATTCTCCGCAAAGGGTATGTTCTGCAAATCAATGCATAGCACGCCATCTTTACTATCCCCGGAGGGCACCCCATCAAAATATTCACCGAACCTATAACCAGGCAGCCCCTTAAAAGCCGCATGTATCGGTCCCTCTGAAAACATATTGAGCACCTGAAGCCCTGTGTGCTTCCGGGCAGCCTCCCCCAGCGTTGTCTGCAGCGGCTCCTCCTGCATGCGTTTAAGCAAACATTCCACCACATCCGCCGTCCGCAGGCTCACACCGCAATGCTCACAGCCAGCCTCCCTGAGCAGTGCGGCCCCTTCATCAATCTGAAATCTTGCCTGCTGCCCGCATATCGGGCAACGTTCCTCTACAACTGTCTTCAACATAAACCCTGCCCTTCACTCACTGCAAAAAAGCAACCTGCTCCCGTCCATAGGTTTCGACCTTGACCGTCGCTGGAATCTCCAGCAAAGACAGATTATACCCAGGATTCTCCACCGTCACCTGCATCGCACCTGGAATCCAGGCCAGCACCACATTTTCCCGCTGTACTCCCTGGGCAATGGCCGGACTAATCAAATACTCCCCTTTTAAAACCCGCGGCAGCGAAAATTGAAAGGAAACTACCGTAATCCCAGGCTTCTCTATACAAATCAACCGTTCATCATTATTGATATAAGAATTGATGCCAAGAATCTGGATTCCCTTGTTATTCTCCAATACAAATCCAAAAATGATATTCTGCAGCGGCTGCTCAAACTCTGCCGCAAATACCGCCGTATAACAGTGCTCCGTCTGCAGACGCGTCACCGTCTGCCCCATTTCATCTAAAAAGAAAAATGACCGGACAGCAGCCCCCTCATTAGAAGTCTCCCCATCATGCACCTTCAGCATTGGCAAACGAACATGCTCTGCCGAAACCTCAACAGCCGCGGTCTTCTCCTCCGCCATCCCCGCCCGGACCTCTTCATTGATACGGTTCTGCTCCTTCACCTGCTCCTTGAAATATGCCTCACAAACCGTCTCTGTTGCACCAAACATACGGCTCCGGCCTTTTTCCAGCCATAGCACCCGGGATGTCAGCTGCCGTATACTTCCCATATCATGCGACACAAATAAAATCGTAACGCCACTCTTTTTCAAATCCTCAAAGCGCTTGAAGCATTTATTCTGGAAAAACACATCTCCCACAGACAAAGCCTCATCAACAATAAGTATATCCGGCTCCACATTAATAGCCACTGCAAAAGCCAGCCGGGCAAACATTCCACTCGAATACATCTTCACCGGCTGATGGATGAAGTCACCTATATCAGCGAAAGAAACAATATCCTGAACCTTCGCATCCATCTCCTGGCGGGAATACCCCATAATCGTGCCGTTCATATAAATATTTTCAATCCCGGTGAACTCAGGATTAAAACCCGCCCCCAGCTCCAGCAATGCCGAGATACGGCCCCGGATATCCTTGCTGCCGCCAGAAGGCGTAAGAACACCTGTAACCATTTTCAAAAGCGTCGATTTCCCAGACCCGTTCTTTCCGATGATACCCACAGTCTCACCCCTGCGCACCGTAAAGGAAATGTCCTGCAGCGCATAGAAATCCCGATGATAATTCCGGCGCAGCGGACTCAGCGCCTCCTTCATACGATCCACTGGACGGTCGTACAGTTTATAACACTTCGACAAGTTCCTTACATCAATAACAATATCCTCAGACATCAGAAAATCCAGCTCCTTACAAAACATCTGCAAAATGCGGCCGCAGCTTCTTAAAAGCGATTGCCCCCGTCACCATGACCACCAGCGTCACACTCCAATAATACAATGTAAGCCAGGGATCCTGCCAAAACCAGTGATTATAAATGAAACAATTTCGATACCCTTCCACAATATAATACAACGGATTCAGCTTGAGAATCAGCTGATACTCCGGCGGGATAATCTTGAAGCTCCAAAAAATCGGCGTCATCCAAAAAGCGAACTGCAAAACCATGGCTACGACCTGCCCAATATCCTTCAAAAAAACAATAAGTGCTGAGGTCAGCCAGCTGAATCCCAGCAGCAGACAAATGACAGCAAAGAGATAATAAACCACCTGAAGATTATAAATGGTCGGATGGAACCCATAAATCAAATACATTACAAACAGCACCCCAATAAAGAAAAAATGTACCAGCAAAGCCGAAATAATCTTAACGAGCGGCAAAAGGCTCACTCGAAAAACCACCTTCTTCACCAGATACGTATTCTCCAGCACAGCTCCCACGGAACCGCTCACACTATCCGACACAAAAAACCACGGGAACATTCCCGTCACCAGCCAAAGAATAAAAGGAAAATTATCCACCGGCATGGACTTGAACCCCACCTGAAATACAAACCAAAAAATCAGCACCGTGATCATCGGCTGGATAAAAGCCCAGATTACCCCCAGATAAGACCCCAGATACCGTACCCGGAAATCTTTTTTTGTAAGCTCCCAAAGCAGTCTGCGGCTGCGCAGAACATCCAGAACAAAATTCATAAATAACTTCATGTATATCATTTCTCTACATCCTGACTATAAAAATTTGGCTACGCTACATTATAACATAAAATCTGCCGCCAATGGCTGTTGGCGGCAAAATCATCCGGATCATTTCAAAAAAAGCGGCGTCGTACTTCCTTCCTCGATGCGCTTGCGAAGAATCAGATACCCCTCCAGCATCGTTTGGGGCGTTACCTGGCGGATACAGTGCATCTCATTCTCATGCTCGCAGCCATATCGCAGTGCATCCTTGCACCCGTCCAGCGGCTCTGCCGGCAAAAGCACCACAGAAGGCACATCATAGGGATAAAACCTTGATGGAATAGAAGACTGATGGCGTTTCAGCGACATCGCAAAGCAATTCACCGTGAGCACCGGAAGCCCCAGTGCAGCCGCAATATGCAGCAGACTCGTATCGCTGCCGATATAGAGCTCCAGCTCCCGCAGCACAGCAGCGGCCTGACGGAAATTCGTCCGGCCCGCCAGATTCAGCACGCGGCCAGCGGTCAGTGCATCGGCAACAGCATCGCCCAATGCCCCTTCCCCCGGCCCCCCCAGTACAACAAAGGAAACCTCCGGCTCCCGCTCCGCCAGTTCCTGCAAAAAAGGAATATAAAGCTCAACCGGCCACTGCTTGCGCTTCACACTCGCTCCCGGCACCAGCCCGTAGAGACGTCTGCCCGCCTGCCGCAGCGGTGCAAGCTGCTCCTCTGCGAACTGCACATCCTGCCCCGTATACCATACCTCAATACTGCGCTTTGCAATGGGAAGCTGCAGCAAATGCTCCAGAATATTGAAATTCATATCCACATCATGCCATGCCTCCGTTGGGAAGGGCACCGGCGCGGTCAGCAGACAATCCCAGCCCAAATGCGCCACCGTACCATCCGGTCCCACACGCTCCTGAGAATACGCCACCCGGCGCTTTGCACCGCTCATATACGCGAGCAGCAGCGATCCCGAACGGATGCCCAGCCGGCCACAGAAAGCCAGATCGAACCGATGGGCCAGCAGCCGTTCCACTGCAAAATTCAGACTGCAGCGAAAGCCATCCTCAAACTTCGTCGCATCATACTCCATGGGATTGAGCTCCAGATTGTCAATATACGGACAGGCCTGGGCCAGCTCATAGGAGCGCGGACTCACCACCAGTGTGATATGCGCAGCCGGGTACAGCCGCCGGATCTCCCGGATCACCCCGGAAAACAGCACAAAATCCCCGGCCGCATCATCTCGTATTATGAGAATCTCCGGCTTTTCCCGCCGGGGCCGCGGTGTACGATACCCGGCCTCCGCGAAGGCCGGCTCCATGAAATCCACGAAATCCTGCGCAACGAACTTCCCCTCCTTATTCATCTTCTTCCAGAATGCGTTGAATTTCTTCAGCAGCAGCTTCATATCCTTTTCTCTCCTTCAACCCCAAATTAGTAAAAATACCGCTGCTGCATCCGCTTCACAAAATGCATCAAAGGTTCATCCAAATAAACAGTCATAAGCCAGGATGCAAAAACCGTCACCGGCCACAGAACAGCCGCCATGGCCGCCACCGATGAGAAATAGGACCAGCCCCAGCTGTTGAACTGCAAAAACAGCCGGCAGCCCAGGGAGCAAAGCAGGATAAAATGCAGCAGATAAAAAGAAAACGCGACACGTCCCAGAAAGGTAAGCGGGCGCCAGGACAGACAGCGCTGCATCCCTTCATGATAAAGACACCCCAGGAACAGGAACGCCGCCCCCAAAATATGCCAGAACGCGAAGAGATTCACCCCCCAGTCCACCAGGAATGCCGGCTCCAGCCAGCAGCTCCAGGCCGTCTGTCCATCGGTAAAATACGTCCCCAAAAAGGCTCCGATCCCCATAAGAAGCACACAAAGCCAGGGCCGCCGCCGCAAAAATTCCCCTGGGGCACGGCCCCAGGCCGAATAATGCATATCGCTGAGAATCACCCCCAGCACAAAAGCAAAATAATAACTGCGGATAAAAAGAACGCCCATGACCGTATAAACCACATACCGCCGGGCTGACCCTCCGAAAAGAGCCAGAAAGCCAAAAACCGTAAAGGAACCCAGCAGCTCAAAATTCATCGTCCAAAGCGGTGGATTGTAGGTCTGCACCCCATCCAGGGAAAAGCACTTCCAGACCGCCTGTCGCACCGCCTCCGCGAAATCCGCCGGAAAAGTATAGTAAGCTCCCAGAAACCACTCCGAATGCGCCAGTCGGGATACCTCTATATTATGGAACCAGCCCAGCCGCAAAAACAAACAGGCCAGCAGCATCGAAGCGAGAACCGGCCCCACCAGCCGCATATACCGGCGATACGCATTGGCCGTAGCCACCGCAGTGTCCTGCTTGATAAAGAACCGGAAACTCAGCACATACGCGCTGAGCAAAAACAGCATGGGAACCGCCAGATTACTGGCAAAGCATCCTGCCAGAATGGAATGCCCCAGCACGGCATCCGCCCCGCCTGCCCAATGCGCCTGTTCCGCTTTGCCATTGAATATTGCCGGGTAAAACCCTACCACAATATGGGTGAATAATACCCCCATGGCCGCCAGGCCCCGGATTCCATCCAGATACAAGATCTTCTCCATTTTCTTTACGCCCTCTGCCATACCATCCGCCTTTCTGCCAAACGCGTTCATAATAGCCTGCCCGCAGTCATACCCCGGCCTTATTTTACCAGCCGATAAAGCATATCCTCCTGCCGGTGCAGGCAATGGCCCAACTCATAGTGCTCCAGCACCGTCTCGCGTGCCGCCTTGCCCAGCCGGGCCGCAAGCGCCCGGTCATCCAGCAGCTCTTCCACCCGGCGTGCAATATGGTGGGGGGACCGAAACTCCGCCAGCAGCCCGTTCACCCCATCCCTCATGACCTCCTCCACCGGCGGCGTCTTCGAGGCCACAATCGGACAGCCAAAGCTCATGGCCTCCAGCATGGACCAGGACAGAATAAATGGCCGTGTCAAATAAATATGTACACTGGAAGCTCGCAGGATCTTCTGATAATCCCCGCGATTCCGGACGCCGACGAAATGAACCCGCGATTGATCATAGCCGCCCTTCTTCTCCTCCGCCTGAAGATACGTCATGCCCTTCAGCTCCGGCCCATAGCAGGCCTTGTCCGTACCTACCACCACCACCTGGCACTTTGGCCGACGGGCCAGCACCTCCCGGATTGCATCCATAAAGTAGGGGAACCCGCGGAACATCTCAAAGCCGCGGGAGACATAGGTGATGATCTCCGTCTCCGCCGGCAGGTTCAGCTTCGCATCCTTCAGCACCAGCCCCGGCCGCTTCGCCAGCGGCTGGCAGAACTCTGTGTCGATGCCGTCATGCACCACCTGCAGCTTCGGCTGCCAGACCTTTGGGAACTGATCATACTGCCACCGCGTAGGTGTATAGCCGAAATCACAGGCCTCAAGACTCAGCAGGTGATGCGCATTCTTTGTCCGGATCCGCAGCATCTCATCGATGGGCGGCGTCTCATCCGGCCACCAGTAGCTGTCCGAATGAAGTGCATGGTAGTACCACTCAAAATACCCCAGTACCGGCACCTCCGGATAGATATCCTTCACATAGAGCAGGGAGCCCCAGCCCGTATGACCAAGAATTACATCCGGCACAAAGCCCTTGTGCCGCAGGGAGTCCAGCGAGCGAACCACCTGCTGACCCTCCAGCACCGCCTCCTCCGCCGCTCGCAGATAGGGATGACATTTGGGATCCACCGGGCGCGGCTCCTTGTAAAGTGCCAGTGCTACCCCCGCCAGCCGGGTCTTAATGGTATTGTCCTTGGCCAGGAACACCACCTTGTTCTCCGGATTGCGCCCCAGATAAGAAGCCAAATAGAGGAACTGCCCGGGAAAGGCCGGATGCATGATCAGTATATTCAATGGAAAAACCCCTTTGCCATATAAAATAATATCCTTCTTATTATCGCAAATCTATCGAAAAAAAGCAAATAAAAAGCCCGCCGGGAAAAAACTCCCAGCGGGCCATCCAGCCCGTGCACAGGCTGTTATTCTATTGTCTTATGCCTTGGCAACGAAAACCTTGTTCGTCGCATCATAGGTGTAGGTGCTGCCCGTCGAAAGCTTAAAGGTCAGGCCGCCCTTCAGAGCCGCATTGCCAGTATCAGCAATATCCAGCGTGGAGCCGGTGCTGCCGATAACCATGGTCTCTTTATTCGTTCCCGTCGTCATCGTAACATCAGCGGTGGAAGCAACATCATAGAGATAGATGGTATCATTCTTATCGGCGCCCTGGCTGAACTTATCTGCGCCATCCTTCGTGCCGAACCAGATGGTATCCACGGACGAACCAGTACCCTGCATATCCTGGCTGGCATAGCCGCCGCCCCAGATCTGGTTGTTCACAAGACCGCCGGTAAGCGTGCTGGCTGTAGCTGCCCGTCCAATAAGAACTGTGTTGGCTGCCGATGCACTGGCACTAATCTTGGTGATCTTCGAGCTGAAGTAGTAGTCACCTGCATCCGTCCAGCCGCCATTGTCAAGGAACATGGTAACCGTGCCGCTGACACTCGAGCCAACAGTAACCTGTGTATCTGCAGCGTTCGAAGCATAAATCTGCGTATCCGTTGCAAAGGTAAGCATAGTACCTGATCCAGTCGCATCTACCTTAACCGCGGTGTCTGCAGACGTCTTAGCCTTAATGGTATTCTCACCAGCAGCAGACGTCGTAGTATCCTCCAGTGTCAAAGTGCTGTTGGTGTTGTCAGCAGACTTAAGCAAAATGCTCGTCGTATTCGTATCAACCGTATACTTCTTAAATACCTCTTTAGCCGTAGCTACATCATAAAGCTTAACAGTATCCTTAGCCATGCTGAATGTCTTAACGTCATCAGCACCATCGGTAGCGCCAAACCAAATTGTATCCTTGCCTGCACCGGCTGTAACCGTATTCGCATCTGTGCTGCCGCCCCAGACTTCATTCGTGCCGCCGCCGAGCGTAATCTGGCTCTGTGCGCCCTTTGCGCCAATAACAGTAGCATCGCCAGTGGCACCGGTCATATTAATATCCGTAATATTGATGTACTTACCCGTATCCAGCAGATTTACCGTAACAGCATCCGTCTGATCTGCACCATAGTTAACAACGTTAGTTGCAGCCGTAGCCTTCGCACCGATGACCACATCTGCGCCCTCTACGCTGATACCAAGAGTACTATCAACATCCGTTGCAACTTTCTTGACGGTACCATCAGAAAGCATAACCTTGAGCTGATCCTTACCCGTTCCCATCACAACATCGATATTGCTCTTGCCATTTGCAATATTAACCGTCTTTCCATCAGCGCCCTTTGTAAATGTAAGATCCGTCAGTGCAGCCGTATCATAGAGCTTGAGCACATCCGAGGTCTTAGTGAACCCGCCGGTGAAATTCTTTACGGTATCCTTATTCTTGCCATCCAGCGTGCCGAACCAAACCGTATCAGCCGCACTTCCTGCTGTACCAAGCGTGATGATGTTGGACTCCGTACTGCCGCCCCAGATCTGCAGACCATCTGTGCCGCTGACCCGGTTGGCATCAATAGCCGTTGTTGCATCCTTTGCACCGATGAATACGCCTTTAGCGGCAGCCGTAAGGGATACCGTGCTGATATTCGTATACTTGCCAGTCTCAAGCAGGTTGGCATCCGTGGATGCAAGCAGCGTTGCTGCCGTATGGCCCACATAGTAGTCAACATCCGTAGCCTGCGTAATGGAGCCATTCGCTGCCGTACTAAATGCGATTTTCTTTGTCGTCGTGCCGCCGTCGAAGGAAACCTTAATTGTCCCCTCATCATCATTATTTGCCAAATCCGTCTTCAGCGTCGTAGCAGCGCTTGCGTACGTAATATCCGTATGTGTAACCTCACCAACATGGTCAGAGAATGTAAGATCGCTTGCTGATCCGCCATCCGTGAAAACAATCGTATCGGTTGCTTTCAGATTAGTAACGGTATCCACGCCAGCCGCCTTGCCGACACTCAGCGTGTTCTTGCCCTGACCAAGGATAATCGTATCAGCGCCATAGCCGGATACAACAGAAGCCGTGCCTGTAGCGCCAATGCCGCTGGCATCAATAACCGTAGTATCCGTGCGGCCGGAAGCATCCAGGGTAACTGCCGAAGCGTTATCGGCAACCGTCCAGTATTCACGTTTCCCCGCATCATTTGTAACAGCAAGCTTATAGACTTTATTGTCATCAATTGTAATGCCTTCAACAGTAGTCATGTCATTAGTGAATTTACCGGTCTTATCCAAGTTTGCTGCAGCGTCATACGTCGCATCACCCAGGACGAGCTTATCACTCTGCGTATAGGTATAGTCAGCGAGCTTTACGCCAGCCGTTGTGGCTGCAACGCTGACAGTATCCGCACCAGCGCCCAGCGTAATCTTTGCAGTAGTAGCAGCCTTTACGTTAACCGTATCATCGCCGTCACCTGCATCAATTACATTAGTTACAGCAGCTGCCGTAATCGTATCCTTGCCTGCACCAGTAGAAATCGTTGCCAAGTTAGTAGCCTTGGTAGCATCAATCACATCAGCACCAGCACCAGTCTTGATGGATGTAATGTCCGCCAGACCTGTAGACTCCTCAGCCACGCTCAGCGTAAACGCATTTGTCATGGCCGATGCATCAATTTTCGTTACAACAACCGTAGGATCTTTTTTCGCAAACTGATACTCTCCAGCGGGAGCTTCCGCCGTCAGTGTCAGCTTAATAGCAGTCAGTGTAGTGATATCCATCGAGCCATAGCCGGGAATCGTAACCGTCTCGCTGTCAGTGCTCAGTGTAGCCCCCAGATCCTTTAACGTCGTCGTGCCGATTTTACCTTTGGCTAAAATGTCAGTTGAATCTGTTATTGCCGAAAGATCAAACAAAATAGTACTCATTTAAAATTCCTCCCAAAGTTTAATTTACTTTTCTCATCCTATTTATACCAGCATCGCAAGGCAGTTCACGCGAGGCAGAGCCCATGGTTGCACTGCCTTACCTGCCACAAAGTCCCACGATCCTGCATCCCCGTCGGGGCAGAACCGTCAAACCTGCATAAATCCGCCTAGGATAAGTTACACTTATTATAGCATCTGAGATTTAAAAAATAAAGTGATAAATTCATCTTTTTTTACATTTTCTTAAATTACAGCAAAAATCCCCGGGGACAGAAGTCATGCATCTTCTCTCTCCAGGGACCGTCTGCTGATGATGTTATGCCCCCCCATTCCCGCCCCTTGATTGGTGGCAATCAGGCTTTCTTTACCAGATGGTTCGTGCCCGTGCTCGTCTCATCGTACACATATTTCGTGCCGTCGCTGAGCTGGAAGGTCAGCCCGCCCTTGAGCGCCTTGTTGCCCGTATCCGTGATGGTGAGGGAGGAGCCGCCAAGAACCAGGGCCTCCGTACCGTCGAAAACATCGAGCTTCACACCAGCAATGGAAGCCGTATTGTAGAGATAAACGGTATCGCACCTGTCAACCCCCTTGGTAAAGGTATCGGAGCCGTCCGTCGTGCCGAACCATACCGTATCCGCCGCGGAAATGCTGCCCTGGATATTGTCAGCTGCATAGCTGCCGCCCCAGTAAGCGTTGCTGATCTCGCCGCCGATAAGCGTGGAGCCTCCCTTCGCGCCATCCGTATGGCCGATGAGCACGTAGGAAGCTGTGGAGCTGCTGGCATCGAAGCTCGTTACCGTGTCAGCGAAGTAGTAGCTGCCAGCCGCCAGCGTGGAGTTGTTGCCCAGGCATAGGCTGACAGTGCCGGTGACGCCGCTGCCTGCCTTCACTGCCGTTGCCGTGCCCTCGTAGAGCTGGACATCCGCAGCAAAGGACAGCGTGCCGGTACCGACAGCGGCCTTGATGGCCTCATCCTTGGCATCCATGAGCTTAATGGTGGCCGAAGTGCGGGAATCGATAGCTGTCAGTGTCAGCGTGGAATCGATATCCTCATCGGCTGCCTTGATCACGGTAGAAGCATCTGCTGTGAAGGAATACCTGGAAGCCACCTCTGCAGCGGAGCTGACATCCCAGAGCTTGATCGTATCATTCGCCGTGCTGAAGCCCGTGACCGTATCCTGTCCATCGTTCAGCGTCTTGTCCGTGGTAGCGCCTGCGTACCAGACCACATCCGTACCGTCACCCAGCACAACCGTATTGGAATCCGTGCTGGCTGTCCAAACAGCAGCAGTGCCGGAGCCAGTTGTCACAGCACTCGTCCTGCCCTTAGCACCGATGACCGTAGCCGCGCCTGTGGAACCGGTAAGACTCACATTCGAGATGTTCACATAAGCCGTTGCATCGTTAAGGTTATAAATCTTGCTGTCCGTAGTTGCGGTATAAGCAGCCGTATTTTTCGTATCAGCAGCAGTGCCTTCCCGCAGGCCTACAACGAGGTCCGCCTTATCAGCAGCAATAATGCGGCTTGCATCAAAGTCAGCCGCTACTTTCTTTGTTGTCTTGTCGGCAAGCATAATTTGTATCTGATCAGCCTTTGATGCAACTGAAATTGTACTGGCTCCTGTCGTAAAATCAAGTGCTCCTGCAGCCCCACCTGTAACACGGACATCCGTCAAAGAGGCTGTATCATAGAGATAGAGCACATCAGCATTCCTGGTGAAGCCGCCACCAAAACCAGTAATGGTATCTACGCCCTTGCCGTCCAGACTTCCGAACCATACCGTATCAGCCGCCGTAGTGCCCAGCGTAATGGTATCTGCATCCGCACTGCCGCCCCAGATAGCTACGCCCTTATCTGCTGCACTTGCATCAATAGCAGCAGCACCCGTTGCATTACCGACGAAGGTGCTGCCGGCTGCAACCCCAGCCGTGACGGAAACCTTACTGATATTCGTGTATTTCGTCGTATCCTGGAGATTGACAGATGCAGTCGCATCCAGGGTAGTCATATTAGTTTCATTACCAACGTAATAGGATGTATCCGTATCCTGTGTCAGCGGAGTCTCGGCACTGGGATCACTGACATACTGCACCAGTCCGCTGGTCCTGCCGCCATCGAAGGAAACCTTGAGCTTGCCGGTGCCATCGGTAATCGCATTGGCAAGCGCCGTAGGTGTCGTCGCTGTGCCAACATCAAGGGTTGACCCTGCGAACTTAAGATCGCCGATTGCGCCATAGGGTACAATCAAGGTATCATCAGAGGCAAGAGGATTTCCCCCTTCAAAAGTCTTTGTCGTACCCGAATTCTCAGTAACAACTACCGTATCAGCGCCCTTTGAAAGGGTAACCCTATCATCATATGCATTGGAAAGGTTCAGTACAGACGTGCCGGCGCCTGAAGCATTTACCACCGCGGCGCCTGCAGCAGCGCTGAGATCCATTGTCGTCGAAGCGACATTGTCCTTTGCTGTCCAATACTCTGTAGCCGCGCCGGTTGTACTAGCACGCTTGACAACGGCCCTATAGCTGTTGTTGCTGTCAATTTTTGTCTGAATAGTGGCTTTTGTGCCATTAATCTTCAGCACGCCTGCAGCATCCAAAGCCGTACCCGATCCGCCCTCCGAGTCAACCACTACATCGCCATCCGCATAGCTGTAATCAGTAACCTGGAATGCGTGGTTTTTTAAAATATAATTTCCGCCCGTCACCAGCGTATCCGCACCAGCGCCAAGGGTAATCCTGGAGTCGTCCCATATGTCAGTTTTCAACGTAATCAAATCATCGCCAGCGCCAGCATCGACAATAACGTTAACGGCGCTAAACAACGTAATCTTATCATCGCCGTCATTCGTGATGATGGTATCAATGCTGCCCCTATTACTGCTATTATCGACTACATCATCGCCAGCGCCGGTGATCAGCTTGGTTAATCTGAGATTATCACCCGCAGCCAGTATGAAGTTCTCCTTCATCTTTGATACGTCTACTGCACCGATATAATTATACTCCCCCCCACTGACGCTGTACGTCCCTGCAGGAAGAGCCAGAGCTGCATCCACAGTGAATGTAACAGGGGGGGTACTACCTGGGGTAACCTTGGTAATGGCAAGCGTACCATAGCCTTCAACAGTCAAATTCAACTTATCTACCCATGTAACCTTGCCGGCCCTATTCAGATCCGCCAGTGAAGTACCATTAAGCATCACAGCGCCATAGTTTTCTATAGCCTCTGCTAAGCTTGCACCCCAGCCATTAGATGTCAGCGCAGGTGCTGATCCAAGCGTAATAAGAGTTGTTGCCATTCTAAATTCCTCCCAAAGTTTAATTTACTTTTTTCATCCTACTTATGTCATCGCCAGGAAAGTTTTACCATTTTCCTGAATTACAGCAAAATCCCCAGGAACCAAAAGCCCCCATCTTCTTTCCCCAGGGACCGCCAGCCGGTGACCTATGTCCCCTTGTCCGCCGTGTTGCCCGTATCCGTGATGGTGAGGGAGGAGCCGCCGAGAACCAGGGGCTCCGTATCGTCGGCAGCGTTGCGCTTATCGGTGTCGATGGAAGCCGTATCCTAGAGATAAACGATATCCTTTTCCCAGACTATTACGCACTTCCGACACAGCAGTTCCCCAGTAAGCCATTGGCACGTACGCGATATTCCTCGAATCAAAAACCATTGTTGACATAAAAACTCCTCCCAAAGTTTAATTTCTATTTCTTCTATAGGCTGGCTTCCCGTCGGCCAGGGTTCACAGCCTTACTTATCTTGCAAGCATCCCACCACCATACTCTGCCCGGTCCACCACACCTCAAATAAAATCCATTTTAGGCACAAAAAAAACCAGACCTGATGGACGACTCATCATGGCCTGGCTCTCTGGGAGTGTCTTACCCTGTATATTAATTGAATATAACCGAGGTAATACATATATTATACTCAGACTGTCAAAAAACTGCAAGATTTTTTTCATCCCATTTTATCGTTTTCCACAGGAAATTCACAGTTTGTCCACAGCCCAAATCTACCCTGCCAGCTAAAGCTGATTGCCAATATCTTAGGCAATCAGACATTCTTCGTCAGATGATTCGCATGCGTCGTACACATATTTTGTACCGCCGCTGAGCCAAGACATCAGTCCGCCCTCGAGCTCCTGTATATGTCGATACAGCCGACAGCTCAATCGCCCCCAAGGTCCGCACAAGCACCGGTAAAGGTGCACGTGATACCTGGCAGCACAGTTGCTGCTAATAATGCAGCTGCCATTCATGAGCCAGGCTAAATCGTATTATCTAAAAAACATCATGCAAAGCAGGTATTCTTGCTGCCATCTCCCTTATCAAAATCATCCTAAGTATCTCTATCCGATTTCTAATTCTATTCTTCAGCTGCTGAAAAAACAAGGTCTGCTGCAAAAGTGGTCGTTTTTTTGCAAAAGTGGTACCCCCCAGGGACTTTTAAACCATATCCATTCCTTCTTTTTCGCCTTACTATTATCCAGATATCCCGCTACCATGCCTCTCCACCCCACCGCCAGTCTCGGCTGCAATTCTCCACCATACAATCAGTTCCATCTAGCCAGGGCTCACAACTCCCCCCATCACTCAAGCATCCCACCACCATGCTCCGCATGGTCCCCCGCCCTTTGAAGGGCGGACAGTAGGGCTTGTGCCGATTCTTTGTGATGGGGCAGAATGCCCTTTTGTCCGCCCTTTGAAGGGCGGGGGACCGATTGGCGAAGCCAATTGGTGGTGGGATGCCTGAGCCCCTTCGCCCCGCCGCCAGTCTTGGCTGGCGGCTCTCCCCGTATAAAAAAAGAGGCTGTCGCACGCTGCATCATGTTTCATAAGTATACAATACCCGCACCCCATGTCCGCCCTTTGAAGGGCGTGGCCAGACGCTTGCCGCTTTAGCGGCTTAGCGGTCGGCTATCCCCTTGCGGGCGGGGACCATGCGCAGCATGGTGGTGGGATGCATTGGCTGTATATTTATAAAGTAGATGTCCTTCGTGCGGCAGCCTCCTGCCAAATAATTTTCTGCTGTTCTTTCCTTTATGGAGCCCGCCGGGATTATTTCGTCCGGATTGCTGTCAGACTGCTCGTCAGTGTATATTCGCTCTGATCCGCAAAGCGGAAAGTATTCACTCCGCTGGCTGCGGTCCAGTTGGTTACGGTAAGCGTATCATTTCCGCCCAATGCCAGCTTCAGATTGCTGCCATCCATAGAGAAGGATGCCTGACCGCTGCCCACATTATAGAAATAAATACTATCTCCTGCCATCCCGCTCACTATCGTGTCCTGCCCATCGCCGTGGCCATACCAGAAGGTATCTGTTCCACTGCCGCCCTGCATCACATCACTGGCAGCACCGCCGCCCCACATGGCAGTGGTGCCTTTGCCGCCGATGAGCGTATTGGCACTCCGATCACCAACAATTACAGTGCTGCCAGTGGCTGCTGCAGCATCCACCACATCAATGCCGGCATACCAGATTCCCTGTGTCGACTGAAGATTGATCACCGCCGATGCATCGGCTACCTTTAGTGTATCTACCCGGTTCGCCGCTCCGTCATAAAAATTAATGTCTGCTGATGTGGTCACGATATTATCTTGGTCGCTGCGCCCAAACCAGCAGCGGAAATTCGTACTGCCTACAAGAATATCCAGACGTTTTGCAGCTGCATCCCTTATGGTGAGACTTCCCTGACCAGAAGCAATGACTACACTAGCCCCCTCTGTCGTGATGCTATCCATGCCTCCTGCATAGTAGTTGATTTTATCCACGCCACTGTGAAAGCCCGTGACTGTATCCGTGCCATCACCACCCCCATACCAGAACACATTCCTGCCGCTTCCCCCCTGCATCACATCGTTGGAGGCTCCGCCACCCCACATATCGTTGGCTCCGCTGCCCCCGATAATATAAGCGTTCTGTGTTCCCCGGCCAATCAGCGTAAGCGATCCCGTAGCCCCACTGGCATTGATGGTATTGGTCTCACCGGCATAAGTTACGCCACTGCTGGGATTGAGCCAGACAACACCGCTGAACCCGGTTCCCACATTGACCGTACTGTAGTCACTGCTATAGGTAACCTGGCTGCCCGGCCACTTACTGACGGGCGGCTGTATCGTCCCCGTGCCGCCACTGGCCCCCTGCTTTGCCAGATAGCGCAGCAGCATATAGCCCGCCGCATAGACATCGCTGGAATAGGTGATGGATGTACTGCCGGTGGCATTATCCACATCCAGCGCGGCCTGCAGCGCAGTCGGATTCTGCAGCAGCTGCCGGATGGTATTTCCCCGGGTATCATCGATGCCATGCACCAGCTCTGCCGCTCCTTCCTTTATGAAACGGGGCAGCTCGATGAAATTATCGATATTAGCGGCCATGACTGCATGAGTCAGTTCATGAGCCAGCGTACGGTCAAGGTAGTTGCCTCCCTGTTTTCCATCCCGATCGCTGGCGGAAATATTGCTGAAATAGGCCATGTTGACCCGCAGCGTAAGCGCAGTCGTTTGTCCGTTCTCCTCATGGGAATTTATAAGCGCCAGGGCATTTCCCCAGCCGCCAGAAGGATCATCAAAAGCAATCGTAAGTTTTTTAACAGTAGTGCCGGCTTCATCAAAGGAAAGGCCATAGGATTCCTTGATCAGATTCAGCCCCTCGCTCATCCACCAGGTATAGATGCCGCTCAGTACATGCCTTTGAGCTTCATTGAAATTTGCCGGCTGAGTGACCTGCAATCCCTGCCAGTCCGATTTTGTATATACTGTCGAATTGGAGTATTTCCGCTCGAGATTCCCTTCCGGCACAACGGAGGTTGCTGTCTTCGTGGCGCCTACGCCTGCATCCGAGCCGGTGATGGCTCCGGTATCCGCATTCGTGAGATTTATGCCGCAGGCCGCCTGCAGCCAGGCAGTCTTGTCAGACGCTGATGCACAGCCTTGTACCAGACTGTTTATTACCGCCTGCATGCTCCCAAACTTTGAGCAGGCCTGCACAGCCTCATCCAAAGCTTCCCTGCCGCTCAGTGCGGTATTGTCCAAAGAGTTCATAAACTTCTTCATGATTTGCAACGCATTGCTCATATCGATCCCTCCATGATAATTTCAACCATCCATTGATTAGGATATTGTTTTTATCATAGCACTCCGGCAAATCATGAGCAAGGACAATCTGCCCACAAATTTCAAATTTCGTGACTTTGAGACAAAAGCCTCTGATGATATGGGGCTTTGGACAATTCCATACTTCCTGCTGCTCAAGCATTCAAGGCAGTGATTTTATGCCAGGGATTGCGGCTCAACTTAGCGCTCAAGCATCCCACCACCATGCTCCGCATGGTCCCCCCGCCCTTTGAAGGGCGGACAAGGGGTACGCAGTTGCTTCAAGCCAGGGATCGTAGTATTTCCCAGCGCCCAGGCATCCCACCACCATGCTCCGCATGGTCCCACGCCCTTTGAAGGGCGGACAAGGGGTACGCAGTTGCTTCAAGCCAGGGATCGTGGTATTTCCCAGCGCTCAGGCATCCCACCACCATGCTCCGCATGGTCCCCCGCCCTTTGAAGGGCGGACAGTAGGGCTTGTGCCGATTCTTTGTGATGGGGCAGAATGCCCTTTTGTCCGCCCTTTGAAGGGCGGGGGACCGATTG
>Ga0183095_10139_pt1 | contig 171887 bp, 152 predicted proteins | sample BioMet4_FD_130346 | JGI IMG/M metagenome (GOLD analysis project Ga0183095, IMG submission 130346) | Microbial communities from bioreactor (seeded with sewage sludge) at LBNL, California, USA - Biofuel metagenome 4 (v2) (version 3) | ecosystem: Engineered > Bioreactor > Anaerobic > Unclassified ...
CGTCGCTAAAATCAAGAAAGATTTCCCTGTCCAAGCAACCAGCATGAGCATCGACCTTCGTGAGGAAACCTCGGCGGAAGCGGTCTATGGTTTTTGCCGGGAAAACAATATTCAAGTCGAAGCGTTGGTCAACAATGCCGGAACCGGGATCTATGGTCCCTTCACCGATTCGTTTGTCGACGATAACGAAGCGATTGTCCAACTCGATGTCGTGACCTTGCTTGATCTGACCTATCTTTTCTTGCACGACATGAAGCAAAGAGGCGAAGGCTATATTCTCAACGTCGCCTCAACCGCGGCCTTTCAACCCGGTCCAAACTTGGCCGTTTATTATGCCTCAAAAGCTTTTGTCGAAAGTTTCACCGAGGCCATTGCCGAAGAAAACCGCGGGAATGGCGTTACCATTTCGACGTTCTGTCCTGGCCCCGTCAACACGCCCTTCTTGAAGAATGCGGGAATGGACCGCTCGAGCGTTGTCGATGTCTTCAAACCGGAAGATCCTCAAAAAATGGCGCGTTATGCCTATAAAAAATTGATGAAGGGGACCGTCGTGATTGTTCCAGGCGCGAAAAATCGGTGGCGGCTTTTCGCGACCCGCCTTTTCTCGCGCGCCCGCATCCGCAAGATGATGTCGAAGATTACGGCTCCGAAGAAAACGAAGTAACAATTGTTGAAAAGATTTGATGGCGAGAGGCTTTTCTCTCGCCTTTCTTTTATCTTCTTAGAAAAAGGAATAGACTCTTTCTCGCCTATGGAATGGTGGACTCTTGGAATTGCGATCGCTGGCGTCGTGGGAATGCTCCTTGCCCTCGCCTTCAAAAGTGAGATAAAAATCGGCTCTTTTCGCCTCGAAACCTTTTGGATGCCGCCTTTTTTAGCGGCCATCATCTTATTGTCAACCGGTCTTCTTCATTGGGATTATTTCTATGGAATGTTGACTTCTTCGAGTGCGATTAACCCCTTGGAGATCCTGATTCTCTTCATCTCGATGACCTTTCTTTCGATCGTCCTCGATGAAGCGGGGTTCTTTTCTTATCTCGCCTCCAAGGCGGCTCGCTTAGCGAAACGGAGCCAATTCGTTCTCTTCAGCATTCTTTACGCCCTCACCAGCGTTTTGACGATTTTTACGAGCAACGATATCATCATTTTGACCTTCACGCCCTTCCTTGTTTTCTTCAGTAAGAACGCCAAAGTAAACCCGATTCCGTATTTGGTCAGTGAATTCGTCGCCGCCAATACTTGGAGTCTCCTTTTCCTCATTGGCAACCCCACCAACATTTATCTTGGCGCGTCTTTTTCGCTTTCTTTTGGACAATACTTCCTCGCGATGTGGCCTTCGACGGTGATGGCGGGGGTCATGAGCTATTTCATCATGATTCTTCTTTTCATCAAGAAGCTTCGGGAACCGATTACCCTGGAGATTGCTCCATCACCGATTAAGGACAAGTTTCTCTTGGTCAGTTCGCTTTCTTGTCTTTCTCTTTGCATTATTCTTCTTGTCTTCTCCAGCTTCTTTTCTCTCCCGATGTGGATTATCTCGGGGGCTTCCGCGGCGGTCTTACTTCTCCTTTCGATTGGCTATGGTCTCGTGAAAAAAGATAAATTCCCCTATCTCGGACGCTCCTTATCCCGGCTTCCTTATACCATCATTCCTTTCATCTTGGCGATGTTCGCCCTCGTTATGGCCCTCAAAGAAAATGGAATAACCCTGCAAATCGCCTCTCTTCTTTCCCATACGGATGAAGTCTGGGGGTATGGTTTTGCTTCTTTCTTGATGTGTAATGCCATCAACAATATTCCGATGTCGGTTCTCTTTACCGAAGTCATCCGTGACGGTGGTGTTTCTTTGCGAGCCGTTTACGCTTCGATCATCGGAAGTAACATCGGCGCTTTCCTTTCGCCAGTCGGCGCCTTGGCTGGGGTAATGTGGATGAACATTTTGAAACGTCATGGGATCAAATTCAGCTTCCTTGACTTCGTCAAATACGGTGCGATCATCGCCATTCCGACTATGGCCGCCGCCTTGAGTGGGCTTTACCTTTTTGCCTGAAAGCCCTTTCATCCTAACAATTGTGGTGTCGCTCTATCTATTTGGAATATTGAGATTAATATTACCTCGCTATGCCATCAGAGCGGAAAACGTTAAAAGTATTCGAAATCTGGAAAGGGGAAGTGGATCTCACCACGGGAAACCTCTTCTGGAAGATTGTTTTATTTACCTTGCCGGTCATGCTTTCAAGTTTGCTCCAGCTCCTTTATACGACGGCCGATTTGTTTGTGGTCGGCGCCTATGGCGGCGGTCCTTATCCGATGGCCGGGGTTGGCAACAATGGCTCTTTGATTAACCTCATGGTCAACACCTTTGTCGCCGTCAGCGTCGGCGCCAACGTGGTTGTAGCCCGTTATAAAGGCGAAAAAGACAAAGACAAAGCTCTTAAAGCGATGAATGCCGGCATGCTCATCGCCGTCATTTTAGGACTCGTCGTTGGCATTTCGGGTTATTTCTTAGCCGGACCGGTGCTTCGGGCGATGGGGACGAAAGACGAAATCATGCCTTACGCTTTGGCTTACCTCAAAATCTATTTCCTTGGGCTTCCCTTCTTGATGATTTTTAACTTCGGAAGCGCGATTTTGCGCGCCCTTGGCGATAGCAAACGCCCGTTGGTCGCGCTCTTTGCCTGTGGCGTCATCAATATTGGCTTGAACTTCTTGTTCGTCCTGACTTTTCAAATGAATCACGACACCTTAGGGGTTGAAGCGGTCGCCTGGACCACCGTCATCTCGGAATTCCTCGAAGCGGGTTTAACGATGTTCTTCCTGATGGATAAACGCTATGGTTTCGTTCGGTTTTCACTCAAACATTTCACTTTGGATCGCCACGAACTTTACGAGGTGCTACGAAATGGCATTCCCGCTGGCGTCGAGACGCTCATCTTCTCCATCAGCAACGTGGTGATTCAAGCCGCTGCCAATCGCTTTTTAAGCGCTTCGGCGGTCGCCGGCAATACCGCCAGCGATAATCTTGAAGGCTATATCTTTGTGGTTTTGGAGGCCTTCGCGGTTGCCGTTTCCAGCGTGGCCGCTCAAAACTATGGAGCCAATAAGAAAGAAAATCTCCGCAAAACCCTTCTCTATTCCTTTTCTATTATCACGGGGTTGGGTTTGCTCATGGGCGGAATCGCCGCGATTTTCCGCTATCAACTCATCGGCATTCTTGTCCAGGATTCTACCGAAGCAGGCTTCTCAAGGAACGAGGCGATCGACACGGGCGCGGCTCGCCTTCTCATGATGGGGCTGACCTATGTCTTTTGCTCGATGATGGATGCCTATTCGGGCTATCTCCGGGGTTTAGGCCATTGGCTTGCTCCGACGATTGTGACCTTTGTCTGTGCTTGCCTTTTCCGCCTTTTCTACGTCTTTGTTCTCGTCTACAACATTCCTTACATGCAAAACGTCGTTTGGCTTTATGCGGCTTACCCGTTCTGCTGGGTCTTGGCGACGATGATTTATACCGCGATTCTTCCCTCGTTCCAAAAGAAAGCGGATCAGGAGATCGAGAAGCGCGTAGCGTTACTTCCTTCGGAGAAACAAGATGAAAGAAAAACTCAAACGGTATAACCCTTTCGGCGGCGAGATCGACCTCACGACCGGTAACCTCTTTGAAAAGATGGTGCTTTTCACCATCCCGATTCTGTTATTGTCCTTGTTCCAGCTTCTTTATTCCTCGATGGACCAAGTGGTGGTCACCAATTTCGGTGGCGGAACCGAAAGCTTCGATGCGATTGGGTCAAATTCTTCTTTAATCAATCTTCTGATTGGCTTATTTGTCGGTGTCAGTGTCGGCGCTAACGTCGTGGTTGCAAGAGCCAAAGGCGAAAAGAAACCCGAAGTCGCCCATAAAGCGATCGAAAGCGCGATGCTTCTCTCCCTTTTCTTCGGGGTTGGAGTCGGCATCATCGGTTATTTCATGTCGCCGTTATTCCTTGAATGGATGGGAACTCCGCAAAGCTACATTGCCGAGTCAATCGTCTATCTCCAACTGTACTTCATCGGTCTTCCCTTTTTGATGATTTTCAATTTCGGAGCGGCTTGTCTACGAGCGATGGGCGACTCGAAGCGTCCGCTTTACGCCCTTTTATCCTGCGGCATTCTCAATGTGGCGCTGAACTTCCTTTTCGTCTTAGGCTTCCATATGCAAAGCAATGGACAAGATGTCTTTGCAGTGGGTTTAACGACCGTGCTTTCTCAAGCGGTGGCTGCGATCTTGATTGTCCTTTTCCTCATTCAGAAAAATAAATCCTTTGCTTGGCTGACCTTTAAAGACCTCCGGCTTTATCCCGAAGAAACCAAGATGATTCTTAAACACGGGATTCCCGCCGGTCTTCAATCCTTAGTCTTCTCGATTAGCAATGTCTTCATTCAATCCTCCGTCAATAATTTCGGAAACACAGATTTAGAGCGGGAAATTTCCGTCGCTGGCAATTCGGCCTCTATTCAAATCGAAGGCTACATTTGGATTGTGATGAATTCCTTTTCGACCGCGGTGGTGGCGATTGTCGCCCAAAATTACGGGGCTGGAAACAAGGAGAATATCAAGAAAGCTCTCTGGATGTCGTTACTCTCTTCGACGGTGCTCGGGCTGATCTTGGGCGGGATCGCCGTCCTTCTCTATCGGCCTCTCCTTGGCGTCTTTTTGACCGAAGGCGGTTTTGAAGCCCCCGGGCGCGATCATCAAGTGGCCCTCGATGCTTATAACAAAGCGATGGAGGTGGGTCATGAGCGGTTAATGCTCATCGGCTTGACCTACTTCTTGGATGGCTGGATGGATAATACATCGGGGTTTTGCAGGGGTTTAGGTCATCCGAATACTCCGACGATCATCACCTTCTTGGCCGTTACGGTTTTCCGCTTGGTCTTCATTTTGGCCTTGTGGAGCAACATCCCTTATCTTCATAACTTGCTTTGGCTTTGGTCGACGTGGCCGATTTCCTGGGTCCTCGCGGTGAGCGCCTATTATTGTTTCGTTCCTTCTTACATCAAAAAAGCCTTTAAAGAAATCGATAGTCGGAGTAGGGCGATCGCGGAAAAGAAAATTGCAGCTTAAACGCGAAGAAACCTTAGACGTTCTTAACGGTTTGGACATTGACCAAGAAAATCGATAAAGGGACGAAAAACAGGCATTTTTCAATAAAAAAAGCCCAAAAATACTTCTTTTTTGGGATAGTCTAATATTGTGCCACAAGCTTTAAGGTAAGGGTTAGTCTTTTTTCCGTTAAAGCGTTTTCAGTCGCATCAGGGGGTTCTTTTTCTTTCTTTATCTCCTGTCATTATCTACTGCAAACAGGAATCTAAGACTTCATGAAAAGCAAAGTATCACTCGGTTAAGCGCGAAAACTGAGGGATTTCTTTCACTTTTTAGAAGAATTAGCTCCTTCTTGCCATGAAATGTGGGAAGTACCCACAGAAGGACAAAAAAAGATGAAAAATTCGAACAAGATCTTCGTCATGGGCGGACTCTTATTGGCAGCCGCTCTCACGGCATGCGGTGGCACTGGCAATTCTTCGACTGCTGGTTCTAGCGCTGCGGCCTCTTCAAGCACCGCTGCGACCCAAGAAATTCACATTCAGCTCGTTCCGTCGAACGATCCGGCTACCCTTTTAACTCGGGCGACCGCGCTTGCTCCGATGCTCGCGAAATATACTCCTGGTTTCACCTACAAGATCGACGTTGGCACAACCTACGCTGCGACCACGACCGCTTTGGTCAATGGTCAAATCGATGGTGGCTTCTTAACCGCTTCGGGCTATGCTCAGGAAACGATTGAAAATGCTGGCAAGGTCACTGTTCTTCTTTCGGCTTCGCGTGCCGGATATAAGGTTCAGGCTGATGATTTCACCGGCTTTACCGCTGATGCCAAAACCAAACAACTCGCCGCGATGAATGGCGAGATCAAGGCTGATGGCACCGCGCTTACCAAGGATCAATATTGTGGCGCTGATGCTTATAAGTATCGTGGCGATCAATCGAAGACCGAAGTTAGCTTCTACTCGGGCTTAATGATGTCGCTCCGCGATTCGGCGAGAACCGCCTTAGGCTTAAAGACTCTCGACAGCGATGGCGATGGTCGCATCACCTTAAAGGAACTCCACGATAATGAGGCCGTCATCGGCATCATGGGTGCGACTTCGGGCGCCGGCTACATCTATCCGTCCAAGACGATTTACGATGCTGGCTACACCAATGGTTTTGTCAGCAAAGCCGACTATGCTAAACTTACGGATGATTTGAAGGCTAAATCCTTAATCAGCGCGGATCAAGGCACCTATCCGAAGGCCGTTGACGCGATGATGACCGGAACCCTTGATGCCGTCTGTGGCTTCATGGATATCCGCTATGGCAGCGCCTTCGTCCAAGCCGACAGCAAGTATAAAGGCGACGAGAAACTCTTCACCAATACTTATACTGTCGCGATCACCGATCCGATCATGAACGATACGATCTCGGTCTATTCCGGACTCTCGGCTGAAAAACAGGCCGCGATCAAGACCGCTTTCAAAGCCGCCGTTAAAGATGGCAGCAAAGATGACGTCACGACCGCTGCGGGTCTGATTTATCAGATTTACTCGCACACGGGCTATGTTGATGCCAAAGACGCCGATTACGATTCGGCCCGCGATATGTATCGCTGGACCCTTGCCCATTCGAGCAAGTAGTCGCGCCGTTTCGCTTTGAAGCATTTTCACTAGAAAGGCCAACCGATGATTGAACTCAAACACGTCGACAAGATCTATCCGAACGGCTATCAAGCCCTGAAGGATATCAATTTGACGATCCATGATGGCGAGTTTGTTTCGATCATCGGTCTTTCTGGTGCCGGCAAAAGCACGTTAATCCGTTGCATTAACCGGATGCACGATATTCAAGGCGGACAGATTCTGGTCGATGGTGTCGACATTTCGAAATTGAAGGGCAAGTCCCTTCGGGAAGAACGCCGCAACATCGGTATGATCTTCCAGTCGTTTAACCTCGTCAAACGGGCCAGCGTTTATAAGAATGTTCTCGCAGGTCGTGTGGGTTATCACAATACCTTCGAGACTATTTTCGGAATCTATAGCAAAGAAGAAAAAATCTTAGCTTTGCGTTCGCTCGACAAATTCGGAATCCTCGATAAGGCTTATGTTCGCGCCGATCAGCTTTCCGGCGGCCAGCAGCAGCGGGTCGCTTTGGCCCGGGCTTTGACCCAAGAACCAAAACTGATTTTGGCCGATGAGCCGGTGGCGTCTCTTGATCCGATTACTACGATTTCCGTCATGAGTGATTTCACGCGGGTCAATCACATGGGCATCACCATCATCGCCAACATGCACCACGTGGATTTGGCGAAAAAGTATTCGACGCGTATTTTAGGTGTTCGGGCGGGTCAAATCGTCTTCGATGGTAAACCCGAAGAAGTCACCGACGAAGTGTGCAAGACCATTTATGGTCGAAGCCTGAACAGCAATGAAAAATTGGGCGTTTTGGATGATACCCCCGACGTCTTGCCGGACGAAAAGCCGAATGCGAACGGGGAACAAAAGTAATTTCAGGCGTTATGAACAAATTGACACCCGAAGAAAAAATCCGTCGTAAAGTGGCTCGTCATGAGGCATTTTTAGCGACTCCGTTCTATCATGCCTACGCTTCAACCGGCGCTTGGTTTCACCGCGTGGGTGACAAGATTAACTACAGCGATGTGACGATGGATCTCTCAGAAAAACAAGATGGGAGCAACATCAAGACGATTCGGCGCCAACGCCCGGTCTTTAAGATCGCCTGCCTCATTTTCGTTTTGGTTCTCTTTTGCCTTTGCTTCATCCCGCTCAATTACACATTGATTAAGTGGATGCCAAAAAACTTCTTTGAATCTTTTCTCGCCCTTTTCAGACCTTATTCGTATTGGTACGAAGGAATCAACTACGGCCGGACCAAAGACGTGGCGGGTTGGTGGGCTTATTCGTGGAAGATGTTCTCAACCCAGTTCTTAATGCTCTTTGAGATCTGCTTTTTAGGCACGCTTTTGGGTTGTCTTCTTTCAATCCCTCTTTATTATCTTTGCTCCCGCAACGTGGTCCATTCGCCCTGGATTTATCAAACCACCCGTATCATCAACGATATTCTTCGCACGATTCCGATGTTCTTAACCTGCATGTTCATCAACCAGTTCTTCGGAACGGGCAACACGATCGACGGTGTCTTGGCCATTGCCTTCTTCACCGCTGGCATCATGTATCAAATGATGTATGAATATATCGAAACGCTCGAAATGTCGCCCTTCGAAGCGGTGCGTTCTTGCGGCGGCGGAAATCTTCAATGCATCAATTTGGGGCTTCATCCGGAAATCAAACCGATGTTTTTTGCCTATTCGATTTACACCTTGGAAATCAACATTCGGGCTTCGGTTATTCTCTCTTACGTCGGCTTCGGCGGTTACGTCAAGATCCTGATCGATAACATTGACCAGCATTGGTATGATTACGCCGGAGCGATGCTCTTGCCGTTACTTCTCGTCGTGATCGTCTTGCAGTTTGTTTCGAATACGTTAGTGAGGAAACTGAGATGAGCTCTGAAAAAACCAATAACACTTTTTGGGGCAAAATGGGTTTGCCTTTACGCAAAACCAGCATCTTTTTTAACGGCGACACCAAAGGAATGACCCATTACGCATCGCCAGACGAGGCTTATGGAAAACGGCCGAAGAAGTGGCTGGTCAATTTGATTTTCGTCGGCGTGATGATCGCCCTCGTGATCACGATGGGGCACGATATTCGCATCACCGATTGCTTTGACCGTCCGATTCAATGGTCGGCGATTGGCGACGATTTGCGGCTTTTCTTCTCACCGAACTGGGATTACTTCTTTGGCCGGGGCTTCTTCACTTGGAAAGAAGGGGTGCTCTATAACTGCATTCTGACCTTCTGCATTACTTTCATCGCCACGGTCATCGGTTTCTTTATCTCCATGCCATTTGGTTTATTGGCATCCCATCGTCTCTTTGGCAAAAAAGCTTATATCAGCGAGACGATTTTGATTCTCATTCGGACAATGCCGGAACTTCTCCTTGCTCTTTTCTTGATTACCCTTTCCGATAAATCGATCGTCACGGCCATCGGGGCTTTGTCGTTCCACTCGATCGGAATGATCGGCAAACTTGATGCTGACCAAATCGATGAAGCCGATTTGGATTCTTTGGAAGCCCTGGATGCCTGCGGCGCCAATAAGCAGCAACGGATTCACCTCGCCGTGATGCCTCAGGCGATGCCGAGTTTCATCTCGGTTGCTCTCTATCGTTTCGATATCAACATTCGCACGGCCACGACTTTAGGGTTGATCATCGAGCAAAACGCCGGCATCGGTTTTAACATCTTGCTCGATTACAACGCTTTGGCCCTCTCGAAGCTGGGCGCTGATACCATTGGCATCGTGATTATGATTATTATCGTCGACATTACATCAAGCTGGCTTCGTAAGAAACTCGTCTAATTTAGACATTGTATGAAAACGTTGATTTTACTTTGCGGCATTCCTGGCTCTGGCAAAAGTTCATGGGCTAGAGATTATGCTAAAAGCCACCCTGATACCTTTATTTGCGATACGGATGAGACCCGGAAAAAGATTACGGGTTCTTATTTGAAGTTTCCCGAGCATATGGAAGTCATTTTTGATGATCTGATCGCCCAAGCCAACGCCGCTTTTGCAAAAGGAGGGGCGAATTGCACGGTTATTGAAGATGCAGCCTTCCTCGATAACTATCGTCGCCTCTATTTCATGAAGCGAATTCGCGGCTATGACAAAGCCGTCCTTTTGCTCATCAAGATGAAAGATTATTCGATTTGTTATGAGCGAAACCGCCAGCGGGAAAAAGAAAAATGGGTTCCTGATTCGGTGATTAGCGACATGATTAAACGCTATGAGGACCCCACCCCGGAAGTCCGCTCCTATTTCTCCGAAGTTCAGACCGAATGGTGGAATTAACAACCTTTTTACACAAAAAAGGGCTTTTTGTTTTCTTTGTCCTGGTCTAAGATAGAAGCACACATGGAAAACAACAAACCCGAAGAAGCTTCTTCGACGTCTGCTCTTTCGAGCGCGCCTTCTCCCGCCACCTTGGCCCCTTTGAAGCTGAATTACAAGAGGACCCTCATCATCGGATTTGCCTTTTTTGGCATCTTGCTCTTATGGCAAGTCTACGATTCATGGTGCCCGACTTTCCTCACGGAGCTTTTTGCTAAGACGATGTATCCTAACGAAGCGACTTTGACCGACCAACACAAACTTGATGTTCAGTATCTCGTTGGCATCATGATGGCCATCGATAACATGGCGGCGTTATTCATGCTCCCTATTTTCGGGTCCTGGTCGGATAAAACCCACACCAAAATCGGCAAACGCATGCCCTTCATTTTGATCGGCACTTTGGTGGCGGCGATTTGCTTTCCTTTCATTCCGCTTTTCTTCCATAACGGGATGCTCGTTGGCACCATCTGCATGATGGCAGCCGTCATCTTCTTCATGATGATGTATCGTTCCCCGGCGGTGGCTCTCATGCCGGATATCACGCCGAAGCCTTTGCGGGCTAAAGCCAATGGCCTTATTAACATCATGGGCTTCCTTGGTGGGGGATTTGCAACGGTTTTTGGTCTCGTCTTCGTTTTGAGCGATTACCTCGGAACCAATGGAAAAAACAATTGGGCCACGGGCAATCTTTGGGCCATCGAACTGCCGTTTTTAGGGGCAAGTGTCTTGATGCTCATTTCCTGCGCGGTGCTGTTCTGGAAGATTAAAGAAAACAAACTTGAAGCGGAACTCGCCCCCGAAATGAAACGGGGTGAAAAAGAAGCCGCGATTGTCGACTCGGTCGAAGATGATGACGAGAAGCCGATGAGCAAAGCCAATAAGCGGATGCTCCTTCTCATTCTTGCCGCCGAAGTCCTTTGGTTCTTCGCCGATAACGCGATTGGAACCTACATTGGCAACTATACGATTTACTATCTCTTAGCCTCCTCGAAATCGACGATGATCAACACGATTATTGGTGGTCTCGCCTCGGTAGCTGGCTTTATTGCTGCCGGTCCGATTGCCGATAAAATCGGCCGCAAATGGACCATTTCGCTGGGCTTAGGGCTTTATATCATTGGCGTTGCCATCATGTGCTTCGTTCGTCCTTCAGGCACCGTCTTAAGCGATGGCTATCATAGTTTCCCGTGGCTCCTCTACGTCGTTTGGGGTGTCAAAGGCTTTGGCTGGGCTCTCATCAATACCTGCTCTTTCCCGATGGTCGTTGAGCTTTGCTCCAGCAAGAAAATCGGTAAATTCACCGGCTATTATTACGCCGCTTCGATGAGCGCTCAATCGCTCACTCCGATTGTCCTTGGCATCATCTTCAAAGCCACCCAAGTCTGGTGGGTTCTTCCGATTTATTCGCTTTGCTTCATCGTTGCTTCTTTCATCGTCTTCCTCTTCGTGGCAAACGTTAAAGCCCACAAAGTCGAGAATAAAAAAGGCTTAGAAGCCCTCGGAGGGGACGATTAATGCCGGCGATTATTACCCACTACACTTTCGCTTTGGAGACGATGAAAGATCCTTCTCGTTCTTTTAAGGAAGCTCTTTTTGTCGGCGCCCAAGGACCCGATCCTTTCTTCTTTTATGGGCAATATCCCTTCAAAAAGCGTCCCAATTTCAAGGAAGTCGATTCTTTTGGCACAGAGCTTCACGATATGGACATCTCTCCCGTTTACGTGGAACTCTTAAAATATGCGAACGCCTCCAAAGACAAAGAAATGCTCTATTCCTATATCGAGGGTCTTTTTCTCCATTACGTTCTGGACCGGGAGTGCCACCCTTATATTTTTTCGAAAGCTGGTTACGCTAAAGAAGGTCCCTTAAAGAAGCATTATTCAGCCTCGCATTGCCGCCTTGAAAGCTACATGGACATTCTCTTAGGAAAGAAACACAGCACTTTCACCTATCGGACGGATCGCCTTTTGGCTTTGCCCGAAGATCAGCTTCGTAAGATTTCGATCATGTGGTCGGCGGTCAATGCCTTAACCGTCAAAAATCCTTTCGTCAACGATGAGGCATTCGCCGATTCGCTCCACGATTACCGCAAAGTCATGCATTTCGTCAACACGCCGCATCGCCTGAAGCGGGGGCTCATCGCTTTATTGGTGGGCAAAGATTCGCAACCCTATTGCATGAACTTCCCCAGCCACTTTAGTGAAAGCGAAAAAAAGCTGGATTACTTTAATGAAGCCCACGAGAATTGGCCCGCTCCAGCCACCGGCAAAATGCGGAATGAATCCTTCGATGATTTGTGGGCTTTAGCTCAAGAAGATTATGAGAAAGTGATTCCGTTACTGCTCAAAGCCCGAAAGGGCATGGATATCTTGCCGCAACTGAGCGCCTTCGTCGGCGATATTGACCACGATGGCATTCATCCGAAGGAAACCATTACGCATACCGCCGTGATTTGGACAGAAAAAGAGCGGCAATAAGCCTTTTTTTCCCACTTAGGATTCACTTTTACTATTTTTGATCCTCAAAGCCTATTAAATAGGCTTTTTTCGTCTTAAAATATCGGCATGAAAATGTTCCGGAATGGTTATTGGCAGAAAATCGTCCTGATGTTGACGATTTTGATCCAACTCTTGGCCATTGTTGCTTTCATTCTTCTTTTCTTCGTTTACGGTTTGGGCGATGACATCGGTTCTTTGGTGGTCTTGATTTTTCTTTTTGCTCTTCAGGTCTTCGTTTGCGTTTTCATCGTTCAGACAGATGCGGCGGTGGATTACAAGGTGGTTTGGCTTGTTTTTGTCGGAGCCTTCCCCGTTCTTGGCCAGTCCTTTTATCTTCTTTTTGCCCACAAGCTTCGCACCAAAAAAGAATCGAATCTTCTTCACGTTTATTACCATGCCCTTAAGCAAGACCCTTCCTCGGAAGAAACTAAGCGGAAACTCGCTATGGCTTCGCCCGATTGCGCCAACGTCGCCAATTATGTCGAAAAGGCGAGCAATGGTGGCGTCTATCAAAATACCTCAGTCGAGTATTTCCCCTTGGGCGATGTCGCTTATCCCGTGATGCTCCGGGAACTCAAGAAAGCGAAGCACTATATTTTCATCGAGTATTTCATCATTAAACCGGGTAAGATGTGGGATTCGATCCTTGAAATTCTTCGCGAGAAAGTCAAAGAAGGCCTCGATGTGAGGGTTGTTTATGATGATGTGGGCAATCTCGGCGCCACTCCGGTTCACTATTGGCGTGAGCTTTGCGCGATGGGTATCCAAGCCCGTTCCTTCGCTCGTTTAAAACCGATTCTCGATGTCCGGCTTAATAACCGTGACCATAGAAAAATCATGGTGATCGATGGTCATACGGCTTTCACGGGTGGTATCAACCTTGCTGACGAATATATCAACATCAATTCGCCTTATGGGCATTGGAAAGACAATTCGATCATGCTGAAAGGCAAGGCCGTTTATAGTCTGACCCTTCTTTTCCTCGCTAACTGGCTCGTTCATTTCGAACCGAAAAAAGAGATCGATTACGAGTATTACCGCCCCGAGACGTATATCGATGAAGATGGAGGCTTCCCCGCGAGCGATGGCTTTATCCAGCCCTATGGTGATATGCCGTATTCTAACGATGATGTCGGCGTAGGAGCTTATATCTCGGTTTTGGCAAAAACCAACAAGTATTGCTATATTTCGACCCCTTATCTCATTCTGGATGATGAGTTACGCAATAGTTTAAGAATTGCGGCCTTATCCGGGAATGATATCCGTTTATTGACCCCAGGGGTCCCCGACAAGAAGAAGGTCTTCGAACTCACGAGAGCCAACTATGGGCCTCTCCTTGAAGCCGGAGTGAAGATCTACGAATATACCCCAGGCTTCGTTCATCAGAAGATGTTTATCAGCGACGACGAAATCGCAACTGACGGCACCATCAATTTGGATTATCGCTCACTTTATCTCCACCAAGAATGCGGCACCGTGATCATGAAAAGCTCGACCGTTTTCAAAATGAAACAAGATTTCCTCGACACTTTGGCCGTTTCTCACGAAGTCACCCTCGATGAATGGAAAGGGTGGCACGAAAAGAAATGGTTCAAATGGGCTTTATTGCGCCTCGTCGCCCCGTTATTATAAAGGAGAAAAACTTTTATGAACTTTTTCAGGAAAGTCTATTGCCGCAGCTTCCAAGGTGTTGTTAACCTCGCCGCTCACTTCATGAATTTCAAAGAACCCGAACTTCTTTCGGGCGAAGGCGCTTCCGAAAAAGCCAAAGACGTTTTGAAGAAACGCGGCTTTCTTCGTCCTTTGATCGTCACCGATCCTGGCGTTTATTCTTTCGGACTCACCAAAAATCTTGAGGCGTCTTTGAGCGCCGCTGGCTATACTTACGCCCTTTATAAAGATGTCGTCGCCAATCCGACGTTCGATTGCATCAATGAAGCCAAGGCCTTGGCCGAGAAAAACAATTGCGATTGCATCATCGCCGTCGGCGGTGGTTCTTCGATGGATACCGCCAAAACGGTTGGAGCATTGCTCGCCAACCCCCATTCCAGTATTGTCAAAATGCGGGGCATTCTCAAAGTCCATAAACGCTATCCGCTTTTGATTGCCATTCCGACGACGGCCGGAACGGGAAGCGAAGCGACGGTTGCTGCGGTGGTCGTCAATCCTAAAACCCATGAAAAATTTGCGATTAACGATCCGAAACTCATCCCGCAAGTGTGCATTCATGATTCTTCCCTCTTAGCGAAATTGCCACCCAAAATCATCGCTTCGACTGGCATGGATGCTTTAACCCATGCTGTTGAGGCCTTTATCGGTCACGAACGGACAGCGAAAACCAAGCGCTACGCGATTGAAGCGGTGCGCCTAATCGATGGCAATCTTTATGCTTTCTATCAGGATCCGAGCAATGAAAAAGCTCGTTTTGCCATGCAGCGTGCAGCCTATTTGGCTGGTGTTTCTTTCACGCGGAGCTATGTTGGCTACGTCCACGCCATCGCCCACTCGTTGGGGGGTCAATACAATGTCCCGCATGGTTTAGCGAATGCGATTATTTTGCCGCATGTTCTCCGCGCTTTTGGTAAGAGCGCCGATAAGCCGCTTTCACGTTTAGCGGAAGCCTTGACTTTGACCAAGCCTTCGATTTCCCGGCACGATAAAGCTCTGGCTTTCATCGCCTGGATTGAAGAAATGAATGCGAAAATGGGGATTCCTAAGACTTTCGATCACGTGATCAAGAGCGAAGATATCCCGGTTTTGGCCGCGCGGGCGGATAAAGAAGCCAACCCGTTATATCCGGTGCCGAAAGAAATGGATAAGAAAGAGCTGATGATGCTCTATAAGGAGATAGATCCGCAATGATATTAGAAAGCGTCGAGATGGATGGGGTCACTTTTTTAAAGATGACCAACGCGGTCGGCTTGAGCGTTTTGCTCTCCGACTATGGGGCAGGCATTTATGAGATCCGTTACCTTGGCGAGGCGATGAATATCGCCCCGAAAGACAAAAAAGCATGGCTTAAAAGCGATGCGTATTTCGGGAAAACGGTCGGCCGTTTGGCGGGTCGGGTCGCAAACGGGAAACTCGATTATCTTGGCAAAACCTACACCCTTTCCGTGAATGAAGGCAAAAATACCCTCCATGGCGGGAAGGAAGGCTTCTCCTATCGCCTTTTCAAAATGGACGTGGTCCATCTTGGCGACGGCGTCGCCGCGGACTTCTATTTGATTTCGCCCGCCCTCGACATGGGTTTCCCTGGCGAATGCGCCCTTCGAGTTCGCTATTTCCTCAAGGAAGACGAGCCGCTTCTTCGGATTTCCTATCAGAGCAAAGTGAGCGAACAAACTCCGCTCAATTTCACTTGCCATACCTACTTCAACCTCGGCGGGGAGAAAAACGTTGACCGCCATCTCCTTCACGTGAAGTCGCATCAGAGCGAAACTTATGATTCTTCCTTGATTCCTCAGGGCTTCAAAGCTTCGCCCTCTTGCCTGGATTTCTCGGAAAAGAAACGGGTCGGAAAAGACATTGATGATCCCTATTTGCTCAATTCGCGAACAGCGGGCTATGATCACTGTTTCCTCTTTTCAAATAACGATGGGGGCGTAGTTCTTTCGCTTGAAAGCGAGCATTTCCTCTTCGAACTCAAGACTTCGCTTCCTGCCGTCCAGATTTATAGCGACAATTATCCCCATCCGGAGATGCCGCTTAATAATGGTCAAAGGGAAGAGCGCCATTCGGGCTTAGCGATTGAACCTGTTTATGCGCCTTTGGATTATCACGCGATGACCGCGTTACCCTTCGAGACGAAAAAAGATTTTATCGAATATCACTTCAGCAAAAAAGGAGAATAAGACATGATTGAAAAAACCATTAAAGAGGCGATTTTTTACGCCGAAAAACATTTGGATTTACGCGAAGAGGATGTCGATTATTTTACCAATTTGCTTTTAGCGCATTTTCATGCGAGCGCTCCCTATGAAGGAACGATTGATGAAGAAAAGATCGCCCAGTATTCCTTACCCGATCCGATCGTGGACGATATCATTGCCCACGATGTGAGTTTGGGCATGGATGAAGGCGAAGCGGAACGCGATGCCATTTATGTCCTTGGCTTATTGTCTCCGACCCCGCACGAAGTCGATGATGCGTTTAATGCCCTCTATGATATCGCTCCGGAAAAAGCCACCGAATATCTCTATCAACTTTCCATCGCCAACGATTACATCGCCAAAAGCAAAGTGGATCAGAACCTCTATTGGGATGCCCATTACGAGAAAGGCTCGCCCCTTGAGATCTCAATCAATCTTTCGAAGCCTGAGAAAAATAACAAAGACATCGCGAAATTGAAGACGATGAAAGCGACGGGCTATCCGAAGTGCCTTCTTTGCAAAGAAAACGTGGGCTTTGAAGGAAGCGCCTCTCACCCGGCTCGAGAAAACATCCGTTTCGTCCCCGTGATGCTTGGCGGAGAAACGTGGTATCTTCAATATTCTCCTTATGTTTATTATTCGCACCATTGCATCGTTTTCTATAGTCAACACGTCCCGATGCTCATCGCCCCGAGGATTCTCAACTGCCTTTTGGATTTCGTCGAGATCTTCCCGCATTTCTTCATCGGCAGCAATAGCGACCTCCCGATCGTCGGCGGTTCGATTCTGAACCACGAGCACTTCCAAGGAGGCGGTCATCTTTTACCGCTTCTTCGCGCTGGAGACAAAGAGGTCATTTTCACCAGCTCAAAAGGCAGCGTTCTCTCGATTGTCGATTTCTATAACACCGCGCTGAAGATCGAAGGAAAAGATCGAGAAGATGTCTGGGCTTTAGCCTCGAAGATTCTCACTTTCTGGCGCCAATATGATGATCCGGAAAACCAAATTCTCTCTCACGAAGGCGAAGAGAGCCATTCGACCTGCACCCCCTTTGCCCGCAAGACGGAAAAAGGCTATGCGATTTATCTTATTCTCCGCAATAACATCTGCACCAAAGACTATCCCGATGGTCTCTTCCATGCCCATCCCGAATATCACCATATCAAGAAGGAAGGCATCGGTCTCATCGAAGCGGCTGGCCTCTTCATTTTGCCCGCCCGCATCAAACGGGAAATGAGTGAAGTGGAAGATGCGGTGAAACGGAACTTAAGCGAAAAAGAATATCTCGCCTTATATCCTGATCTTTCGATTTTCGGAGCGATGGTCAAAGAGTTAAAAGAAACGGGCGAGAGCGCCGAGACTTACATCAATAACGTCTGCCGCGAGATTTTACGCAATGTCGCGGTCTTCAAAGACGATGAAAAAGGGCAAAGAGGCTTGCATAAATTTTTAAAGGAGGCCTTAAAATGACGGAACAAGAAGGCTTAAAAAAAGCCGCCGAACTTTTTGAGAAGAACTACCACGAGAAACCCCAGCGTTCCTTCATGAGTTATGGCCGGTTGGAGATCATCGGCAATCATACCGATCACCAGCATGGACATTGCATTGTCGCCGGCTGTTCGTTAGGCATTAAAGGCGCGGTCTCATCGAGCCAAGATGGTCTCATTTCCATCGCCTCGGAAGGCTATGGTCGCTTTTCGTTCCCTTATAACGATTTGGACATGAAAGAAAGCGAAAAGGGCACCTCGATTTCCTTAGCCCGCGGCGTGTTGGCGGGCTTGAAGAAAAAAGGCTATGCGGTCGGCGGTTTCCACGCGGCGATCAATAGCGATATTTTCTCGGGAGCTGGCGTTTCTTCCAGCGCGGCTTACGAACTCTTCGTCGCCGAAGTTGAAAACGTTCTTTATAACCAGGGCAAATTGCCCCGCATCGAATTGGCGAAAGCCGGTCAATATGCTGAAAACGTTTACTTTGGCAAGGCCTCGGGACTTCTCGATCAATGCGGCTCGAGTTTCGGCGGGGTCCAGTTCTTGGATTTCACCGATATGGCAAACGTCAAAATCGAATCTTTGCCTTTCCCGAAATGGCCGCTCAAAATCCTTTTGATTAATCCTGGCGCTTCCCACGCCGGGCTTAGTGATCTCTATAGCGAGATGCCGCTCGATATGAAAGCGGTGGCTAAAGCCGTTTATGGAAAAGAAGTTCTTTCGGAAGTGCCGCTAGAAGAATTCTATAGCAAGATTTTCCTTCCGAAGCTTCCCGTCAATGAAAGGCAGCGGCTCCGGGCTCTTCATTATGTCGAGGAAGATCAACGGACGATCCGAGCGAAAGAAGCCTTCAAGAGCAACAATATGGACATGTTCCTTGAAATGGAAAGAGCGAGCGAACTCTCCCAGATGAGTTTGCTTCATAACGTGATGATTCCTTCTCGTTACGAAGGCTCGCCGCTTGAGGCCGTGAACCGGGCCAACATGCTTCTTCGCCATGGCTCTGCTCGAGTGATGGGCGGCGGCTTAGCCGGAAGCATCATCATCTTCATCGATGAAAAAGAATGTGCTTCTTTCGTCGAGAAGATGGAAGTTTATTACACGAAGGATAAGATCGTCGAAGTGAGCATTCCGGAGATTGGCGCTCACGAAGTGAAATAAATCCACGGGGCTTTTGCAGGGGATTTTGCTTTTCTATCCGCAGCAAGAGCGAAGTGTGTTAAAGTAATTCTTAATTGAGGTAATCAAAATCATGAATCGTGTTTCCGGGGTTCTTTGCCCCATCAGTGCGCTCCCGTCGCGTTTCGGGATTGGCGATTTCGGAAAAGAAGGTCGGCGTTTCGTCGATCTCATCAAAAAGTCAGGCTTCCACCTTTGGCAGATTCTGCCTTTGAACCCCTTAGGTTATGGTCATTCGCCTTATCAGCCCTTCTCGAGCTTCGCCCTTGAAGAACTCTATGTTGACCTTGACGCTTTGGCCGATAAAGGTTTATGCGCCAAAGCCCCAGACTTCCATAAGGACGCCTTAAAGGTCGATTATGAAGCGATTCGCGTCTTTAAGGAACCCTACCTCAAAGAGGCCTTCCGCAAAGAGATGAAGAAAGACCCCGGTTGCCTTTCTCATTTCATCGCTACCCACACTTGGGTTTTGGCCTGGAGTCTCTTCATGATGAACAAACGCCGGAATGGCATGGGTTCATGGGAGACGTGGCCGAAAGAGCAACAGGAGATGATTTCTTCGAATCCGTCGCTCACCATTCAAGAGGAAGAAGGCGCCCGCTACGAGATTTGGCTTCAAAAGACGCTTTATGAAGAGTGGAAACTCCTCAAAGACTATGCCAACGCGAATGGAATCCGTCTCATTGGCGATGTTCCTTTCTATGTGGGATTCGATTCTTGCGATGTTTGGGCGAATCAAGATACCTTCTTATTGGATCCGAAGAGCAAAGAGCCGTTTTGGATTGCCGGCGTCCCCCCAGATTATTTCTCGAAAACTGGCCAGCGTTGGGGCAATCCGATTTATAACTGGGATCTTTTGGAGAAACGGGATTTCTCCTTCATCATCAATCGCCTGAAGCTCAATGGTGAGCTTTATGACGTGATTCGCCTTGATCATTTCCGGGCTTTTGATACCTATTGGAAGATCCCCGCTTCTTGTCCGACTGCCGTCGAAGGCGCTTGGATTGAAGCTCCGGGCTATAAGCTTTTCGATATCTTCTTCAAGCGGGTTCCGAATTTGGAAATCATCGCCGAAGACTTGGGCGATCTCCGTCCGGAAGTCCTCGTGCTCCGCGATCACTATTCTTTCCCGGGCATGAACGTGGTGGAATTCACTTTCCACGATGCTGAAATCGTGAAGAAGCCGGGCTACGACCGTGAGAACATGGTCGCTTATCTCGGCACGCATGATAACGATCCGCTCAAGAGCTATTTCTCGCTGCTTCCGAAAGAAGAGCAAGCAGAATGGATCAAGGTTCTGGACCAAAAGAAGATCGGCGGGGGTGACATCAATGAACGTCTCATTGCTTATGAACTCTCGTTGCGTGCGAAATACGCCATCTTCGCGATTCAGGATTTACTCGATCTCGGCAATGAAAGCCGCCTCAATAAGCCCGGCATCATCGACGATGTGAACTGGACCTGGCGGATGAAGGATTTCTCCTCTTTCGAAGCCAAGACTGAGCATTTCTTAACCCTTAATCAGCAATATCACCGATAATAGACGCATGATCAAAGTAGGACTCGTTTCTTTAGGATGCGCTAAAAACCTCATTGACAGTGAGATGATTTTGGCGATGTTTACTGCCGATGAATATAAGCTGACGGACAACCCCGCTGAAGCCGATTTGCTCATTGTGAACACCTGCGGTTTCATTGAGGAAGCCAAGGAAGAAGCCATCGATACGATTCTCAATATGGCTCAATATCCTGGCAAACTCTGTGTGGTTGGCTGTTTTGTCGAACGAAATTTGGAAGAGTTGAAGAAAAGCATTCCCGAAGTCGATCTTTGGGTGCCTTTAAAAGACTATTCTCACCTTCACGAGAAGATCGAGGAGCTTTTAGGGACTAAAGATTTGCGCCCCTTGAACCCGCTTCACCGGGTCGTTTCCACTCCAGATTATGCTGCCTATCTTCGCATTAGCGAAGGCTGCAATAATTTTTGCGCTTTCTGCGCGATTCCTTATATCCGGGGCCGCTTCGTTTCAAGGCCCTATGATGAAGTCCTTTTAGAAGCGGAGACGCTCAAGAAAGCTGGTGTCAAAGAGATTTCGTTAGTGAGCCAGGACACGACGATGTATGGCTTTGATTTCCCGACGCATCATCCCAATATCATCGATTTATTAAAAGCGCTCGATAACATGGGCTTCTATTCGATCCGCCTTCTTTATCTCTACCCCGATGAAATCACGGATGAACTTTTGGAGTGCGTTCATTCTTCGCACTCGATCAAACATTATTTTGATATCCCCATTCAGTGCGCTTCAGACCATCTTTTAAAATTGATGAAACGCCATGGGACCGCTCAAGAAGAAAAAGAGCTCTTTCGGAAGATTAAGTCTTTGATGAGCGATGCGGTTTTACGCACGACCTTGATCGCTGGCTTCCCGGGCGAAAGCGAAGAAGACCAAAAGGAAACGTTGGCTTTCTTAAAGGAAGTTCAATTCGATCACTTGGGTGTTTTCCCTTATTCGCGGGAAGAAGGGACGGCAGCTTATAATTATCCTCACCAGATTGCGAAAGCGACAAAACTGAAACGCCGTGACGAGATCATGGACTTGCAGCGGAAGATCTCACACGAACGGAACATGAGCCACGTCGGTGAAACGATGGAAGGCTTAGTGACCGGTTACGATAAAGAGAAGAATTATTACACGCTCCGCAGCTACTGGAATGCCCCCGACGATATCGATGGGAATTTATATTTTTCCTCGCAAATCCCCCTTAAAATGGGTCAAATTGTCCATGTCAAAATCACCTCGTGCTTCATTTATGACCTTTTAGGAGAACGGGTCGACTAATGGTTTTCGTAGGTCGGCTTTGTTTTTAAGTGGCTCCAAAGAATTGCGGCGATCGTTGCCGGGACGCCAAGGAAGAAGAGCATCCAAAGTTTCCAACCCTGTCCATCGCTTAAGTCTAAGCCTAGTTCAAGGTAGATTGCTGTAATGAAAGTCCATGAGAAGCAAGTTACGTAAAAAGGGCGATAAACTCTTGGCCCCCAAATGGCATTGAAGATGAAAATCACAAGAAAAGAAAGCGGGATTGCCCAAACAAAGGCCATCCAGTAGACATTGTGATAAAGAATATCGGAACCAATGCAGGCAACGATAGCCAAAATCCAGACTAAAGAAGTGGCGAGGGCGGTGATGACCGTTTTGTTGACTTCCGAAGCCTTAGGCGATGGAAAGTCCTTTTTGTTTTCAGGTGTAATTTGATGGGTAAGATAGTCTAAAGACACATTATAAAAATCTGCTAATTGTTGCAGAACCTCAATGCTTGGGAGGGTTTCGCCATGCTCCCATTTCGAGACCGCTTTGTCCGAATAAGAGAACTTTTCAGCCAACTCGTTTTGCGTCAATTTCTTGGCTTTTCGAAGCTCGGTGAGGTTATGTGCGATATTACTTTTGATATCTTCCACGGACAAGATTTTAGATGATTTGTGACGGAAAAGCAAGGTGGTAGCGAATGACTCTCGGGAAAAGAGAGTTGGTGAATCTCTCTCTTTTGGCGAGATTGGACTCTCTTGTCAAGGTTTGAATCAAGATAGACAAAAAACGACCTTTTTCTTTTATACTTATTTCGCCCCAAAAAAGGGACTTTTTATGAAAGAAAACGAAATGTCTAAAACGGTCTACTACCAAGATGCTCTCAATGACGAGTTTTCAGGAATCCCGCCCAAAAATTTTTATATCCCAAAAGATTATGTTTATATTCACAAAAATATTTTCTATCGATTTGTGACTTTCATCGTTTATCGTCTCATCATGACCCCGATCGCTTTTTTCCATAATAAGTTTGCTCTTCACCAAAAAATCGTTAATCGCAAGGCTTTGAAAATTTCTCGGAAAAAGGGTTATTTTGTTTACGGCAATCACACTCAACAATTGGGAGGCGCTTATACGCCGAACATGGTTTGCTTCCCTAAAAAAGTTTATGTCGTGGTTTCGCCCGATAATCTCGCTGTTAAAGGTCTGAAGACCATTCTCGAAATGAGCGGTGCTATCCCCTTACCCTCAACCCTTGAAGGCATGGGCAAAATGATGGAAGCCATGGAGAAACGTTGCGTTCAAGGTCACGTTATCTGCATTTATCCCGAAGCTCATATTTGGCCTTATTGCACTGAAATTCGTCCTTTTAAATCTGTCTCATTCAAATACCCTGCTCGCTTTGGAGCACCTGTGTATGCCTTTACTGATACCTATAAAAAAAGGCGTTTTGGTAGCAAACCTCGCATCGTGACTTTCGTTGATGGACCTTTCTATGCCGATCCTAAACTTTCGCTCAATGAGCAGGCTCAATCCTTGCGCGATCAAGTTTATAACGCGATGGTTTCCCGGGCGAAAAAAGAAAGTACGTATACCATCATCAACTACGTTAAACGGGAGGAGGAAAAAGCCCATGATTAATTTGGTTTACTGCGGAAATGCAGGGATTTTTAAAGGAATCCTGATGTCCTTATACTCGGCTCAAACCGCCACGAAGGATGCCTTGGATGTCTTCATTCTTACCGGAGACTTCACCGATCTTGATCCCCGGTTCATCGCAATTAGCGATAAACAAACGCTCTACTTAGAAAAGATGGTTCAGAAGATCAATCCCGCAAGCCACGTCAATCGTCTCGATGTCGCGCCCTTGTTCCGGGAAGCCTTATCGCACTCACCGAACCTTCATACTTCGTATACTCCTTACACTCTACTGCGTCTTTTTATGGATAAGATTCCTTCGCTTCCGAAGAAGATTCTCTATCTTGATGCCGACACCGTTGTGATGAAGGACTTAGGCAATCTTTATGCGGTGGACCTCCAAGACAATTACTTCGCTGGGGTTCTTGACGCTTATGGCCGCTATCTCATTTCGCCGCATTATTGCAATGCTGGCGTCTTGCTCTTCAATCTTGAAAAAGCCAAGCAGGATGGGATCTTCTCGAGCTGCCTCAAGCTTCTCGATCGCAAGCATTACTTCTTCCCGGATCAGACGGTATTCAATAAAGTCTGCAAGCACCATAAGCTCTATCTCCCACGGGAGTTCAATGAGCAGAAGAAACTTCGCCCCTCGACGGTGATTCGTCACTATTGCAATCAGCCACGCATCTTCCCTTATGTTCATGCGATGGTTGCCAAGCCTTGGGATATTGAAAGAATCCATAAGGTTTATAAGACTTCAATTCACGACAAACTCTATCGTGAATGCAAAGCGCTTTGGGAGGAATTCGATCATGAATAACTATTATCTCTATGCCGCCTTCATCTTCGGATTTTTGCTTTTGGGTGTCTTAGTAGCTTATTTTCCCCGCATGATCGCATGGTTTGGCTTCTTGCTTCCTTACGAACATCTCCATAACGATGAAAAGAAGCGGATTGCCGTTCTCGTCCCGGCTCGAAACGAAAGTGCCGTTATCTCTCCCTTGCTCGACTCCTTATCCCAACAGACTTATTCGAATTTCGAGGTCTTCGTTATTGTCAAAGATCCTCGTGACGCCACCATTGCATTGGCTCAAGCAAAAGGTTTTCACGTTCATGTCGAGAGCGACCAAACCTGCAAATCGGATGCCCTTGATGGTGCTATCCAGGGCATTATCTCCGCAAATCCCAATTCTTTTGATGCTTTTTTAATCTTGGATGCCGATACCATGATTCACCAGGACTACTTGGACGAAATGAATAATGCCATGGCCTCTGGTCGTGACGTCATCGTGAGTAAGAAAATCGTGAAAAACTATTTTTTGGGGAAGGGCTCTTTGTCCTTTCAGGGCGCCGCGAATGGCTATATTTGGACTCTTTTCGATGAAATGGGCAATCGCTACAAGAGCTTACACCATATCGCGTTATTTACGGTCGGCAGTGGGTTATTAATTTCCAAGAAAATCATTCTCCGCAATGGAGGATGGCCTTTCAAAGCCACATTGACGGAAGACTGCGAACTCGCTGGGGACATCATCGCCAATCATGACAGCACCTATTACGCTCCGTTTGCTCCGATTTATATGGAAGAAGCCCCGACGTTAGAGATGACCAACAAACGACGCAATCGTTGGATGGGCGGTTTAACGAGCGCTCAGCGAATCTATCGCTATAAAGATTTTTCGATGGGAACGATCGCTGATAACTATTTCTCCTACTCCATTTTTATTTCCTATCTCTACTTCGCCTTGTTAACGGGCTTCGCTATTGGAAATGGCGTTGCTGCTATCGTCCATTTTTTCATCAATGATCCGATTTGGATTTGGCCTTTTTATTCTTCACTTGCCGCTTTGGCTTTGATTTATCTTTCTTTCTTCTTCATGGCCCTCGTGGCGTTCTTTGCTTCGCTTCACGATGTGAAAGGCCATTGGGTTTTCCGGATTTTGACGATTTTCTTTGTTCCTCTTCATTATTTAGGCTATTTCCCGATCATGATTAAAGTCTTTGCGGGCAAAGGTGAAAAAGCCTGGGAAGAAATCGCCCGCGTCAAGGAGACTCGTTAATTATGGCGAAAGAGTCATTGACCCGCGAGCAAGTCCGCCAGCGCTATCTCACCTTCGAAAAAGAAGGCAAGTTTGATCAGCATGTTGATCCGATTGATTACGATATCGTCATTCCTGTTACCAAGGATTATCACTACTACCCGAAAGGACTCAAAGAGACCTTGACGAAAAAACTCCGCTACGATTTTGTCGTGAAACCTTTTATGCGCCACGTCAATCATTCTTTCCTTGAGACCGAAGTGGTGGGTAGAGAAAATCTCCGTGGGATCAAGAAAGCTATGGTTACCTGCAACCACGTCCAGATGTTTGATTGCATTGCCCTCAAGAAGGCCATGAAAGGTCATGAATTAAACATTGTAGCCGCCAGCTTCAACAATTTTAGGGGGAGTTTGGGGGACGCCATGCGCGCTTCTGGAATGCTGCCGCTTCCGGAAAAGTTCGATGGAATGAAGAACTTTGAGGATGCTTTAGCCACGTCATTTCAGAAGAATCATTTCGTCCTTTTTTACCCGGAACAATCCGAGTGGTGGTATTACCGCAAAGTTCGTCCTTTCAAAGACGGAGCATTCCATTATGCGATTCAGTTCAACGTCCCGATTATTCCCTGCTTCATTTCTTTCGCTCCTCGGAAGAAAGCGATTAAAGATCCGGAAGGCATGTATCCCGAACGGATGATCGTTCATATCCTCCCTCCGATTTATCCGGAAGAGGGCGCTAACTTTTCATCCGAACGTCTCCGGCTTAAAAACGCGACCTTCGAAGCCACAAAAAACTGCTATGAAAACGTCTACGGAATCCCTCTTTCTTACACCGAGTAAGTTTTTCTCTTGTCAAGACGACTCCGACAACCTATAATTCTTCACGCTGTCAATTGTTATTAAGCCCTTCACGAGAGGGGAGTTAGCAAGGGATGGCTGCCATCGAAAAAATACGGTTACGTAGAATGGAAATGGCAAATTGCCCCGCTAGTTAAACGGCATAACGGGTCCATGGTAAGGACCAATCCGTAGTTCGACTCTGCGGCGGGGCACCAATTGATAAAAACACTCGATTAAATCGAGTGTTTTATTTTTTTAGGTTATTTTTTGAATATCGCATTGGGAGCGAGGCAAGGGTTTTTGAAGCCGTGAATCTGTGATTTATGAAAATTTAATTTTATAAAATTTATAGATAACTAAATTGTTTCTTTTCTAAGGAAAACACCTAATCGGTCTTTCCGTACCGAAACTTTAAAATGTTAAAAATAACCGATAAAACCTATACTTCTAATTATTGATTTACCGATTGAAATTGCTTGTAACTTATCGGGATTCTTTGGTAATGTAAAGCCAAAGGAATTTTATAAATATGGAAGAAAGAACGCTCGAAACCACCTTTCCATCGCGGCCGAGGATGGAACTTTTTGCCAAATGGTTGATGTTCACGGCAGCCATTCTTTTTATGGCGATTATGGCGATGTTCTATCCGGTGGAAGCCAATATCCCTTTGATTGTTATCCCTTCGATTCTGGTTTTGATTTTTGCTAAACCTGTCTTCTTTGAAAAGATGAAACTGACCACGCTTGTTATCATGCGGATCATCATCGTCTTTGCGGCCTTTCGTCTCTTTAATCCTCAAATTTACGTCGATGTGATTCTTTTAATGTTGATCATCAATATCTTAGAAGCGACGTTCACCGATCTTCTCAAACACAAGAAATACTTCAACGCAATCAGCGGTTTTGCTCTTGCCCTCGGGGTTATCGCTTTAAAAGGAAGCTGGGCGTATGGAGCGCCGATTGGGAATTACTATCTCGTTTACGGCCCGACCTTTGCCGTAACTTTCTGTTATGTGATCGCTTATACCTTATGGAACTGGATCTTTGTCACCGATGAATTCTCGCCGAGCGTTTCTTTGATGCACGTCGGCTTCTTGACGGCGCCGATCTTCGGCTGCCTTGCCACTTTAGGGTTAGGGGCTTTTGGCGGCTTCGGCATGTGGCTCTTATTGCGGGCGAATACCCTTTCGATCGGCGGCTGGCTCCAAATCAGTTCCAAAGGCTGGTTCGAAAAAGAATTCTATTCCCCGAAATTTGCCGCTTTCATTGCTTGGACGCATAAAAGAGTTCCGCAGATTATCTTCATGATCATCAACTTGACGCTCATCGGCGTTTGCATCGGCATTGCCGCCTCGATGAACGCCATCGGTTATACGCCAGCTCCCTGGACGATTTAACACGAAGCAGCCCTGAAAAAAGGTCACCCGGAATTCTCCCCGGGTGACCTTTATTCGTTATTAGAACTTGCCGTAGTGGACCTTTTTCGGATCGAAGCGTTCGACTTGAACTTTTTTCTCGCCCGCTTTTCCAAAACAGAGGGCCGCAACGGGGATGAAGCCATCCGGCAAATGGAAGTGTTTGATGAGAGCGTTATAGAAATCACTTTGCCATTTGATTCCAGCCCAAAGAGAATCGTAGCCCAAACTCTTGGCCGCTATGAGCATATTCTCGGCGCAGCAGGCACAATCTTCGGTCAAGAATTCATTGGTCGGATTCTTATTGCTATCGCCGACGATTAAAACCGTGAGAGCAGTGGTAGCCATGATTTCACAGGTAGGTTTGTAGGGCGTCAATTCGTGCCAAAAAGCATTGTCGGTATTGACGATAAATTCATAAGGGCGACGATTCATAGCTGAGGGGGCTTCGAATCCTGCCGTTAAAATCGTTTCGATCTCCTCTTCTTTCATTTTGCACGGCTCGTATTTGCGGATGGAGATCCGTTTCGATAAACATTCCAAAGTATCCATTAATCAACCTCTTTCACTGTAATTATACCCTAAAAGCCATCTTTTTTCCTTTCTTTTCTATCTCGTTTTTGATACGACATAGCCAAGAAAAACTCAAATGAGTATAATGAAATTCGAGGTATTTTATGAAGATTGCAATCTCGGCTGAAACGACTGTCGATTTACAAAAAGACTTACTCGATTTTTATTCAATCTCGACCGTGCCATACACTCTGATGTTTGGCGAAAAAGCGCAATTCGATGGCATCGTCGTTGGCGAAGACCTTTTTAAGTATACGGAAGAGACGGGAAAATTAGCGAAAACTTCATGCGTCAATTTGGCGCAGTTCCAAGCCCATTTTAAGAAATTGTTAGCGGACGCTGATTACGTGATTCACTTCTCGCTTTCCAGCGATATGTCCGCTTCTTATTCGAATGCGGTTAATGCGGCGAATGAGCTCGGTGGCAAGGTTGCGGTCATCGATTCGAGAACCCTTTCGACCGGCATTGCCCTCCAATGCATCTATGCGAAGAAACTCGTTGATGCAGGTTATCCTTTTGAAGATGTCGTCAAAATGGTTAAAGAACGGGTGCCCTTTACCCAGGCTTCTTTCGGCTGCGAAGCCGTTAATTATCTTTATAAGGGCGGGCGCTGCTCGGCCATGGCTGCCTTAGGCGCTAATATCCTTCACATTCGCCCCCAAATCATTGTCAAAGATGGCAAGATGATTCCCGGAAAGAAATTCCGCGGACCGATGGAGAAGTGGGTCATGGATTATGTTGAGACGACCCTCCAAGAGTTTAATCATCCCGATTACGATGAAGTCTTCATCACCTATTCTTCGGCTCCCGACGATGTGGTTGATAAAGTGAGAGAGCGGCTTAAGCAAGCGGGTTTCAAACACATCATGAATACTTATGCTTCGGGGACGGTCAGCTGCCACTGTGGTCCGCATACTTTGGGCATTCTCTACTTTAATGACGGTCCTCATCCGGTCAAGAAAGCCTAATTCCGATCGTTCCTAGCGCCCTCTCATCAGGGCGTTTTTTCTTTTTCTCTTCAGCGTAGATTCTTTTGAAAGATGAATCGGTTGGTTGTACTATCCTTAACGAATGAAGGTTTTTCAGTGGAAAGGTTAGGGCTTGATTCAGCCTTTTTAAAGACTTCAACAATTTGTTGAGTCGGATTCAGCAAAACGTTGATAGACAAAACGTTGAATTTATTGTGTGATGGAAGGCGAAAGAGGGGCAAAAACCATGAATGTTGGAGAAAATATTCGAAAATGTCGTGAGGAAGCAGGCCTCACGCAAAAGGGGCTGGCGGATCAATTGTTCGTGACGCCTCAGGCTATCTCTCGATGGGAAAAAGGCGAAGTGGAGCCTTCGCTCGATGCCCTTCGTTCGATGTCAGAGATTTTTAATGTTAGTGTTGAGGTCTTAATCAACGGACAGCCAGCGGGTTCGCTCCCCAGTAATGCTGGTGTGAAGGAAGAACAAAAGAACGAAACCCCGCAAGCTTCTGCGGCGGTCGTGGCTACGCCGAATCAACTGCTTGGCGTTTGCGTTCGATGCGGTCGTGCAATTTATGAAAACGAAGAGCATTCTCATGGTTCCAAAGAAGTGCGCTATACGGGGAGAGGCCACCATCATCAAAGAATTTCATATCGCCTAAATGACAATGATTCTGGCTTAATGTGTTCAGCCTGTTCCAAAGAGATTCGAAACGCCGCAATAGCGGCGGAACAACAGCAAATTGCAACCAACTACAGGCAAAAGCGAAAAGCGAAGGGCTGGGCCATTTTCATGGGGGTTTTGACGGAGATAATCGTGGTGGTCATCGGCTCTATCATGCTTCAAAAGAACATCGGTGGTGGCATCGCGATGCTTTGCTGCAGTCCTCTATTCGCTTACGCCTTATTCGCCTTCATGTATGTCATGGTAGCCAATAACACTTTCGTCAGTGACATGTTTTTCAGCATCCTCGAATTCGGTTTTGTGAAAATGCCCGGCGTGATTTTCGATTTCTCGGCCAGCGGTTTTGCGGCTTTAATCGCCCTTAAAATTATTTTTGGGATCGCGGCTTTCATCATCTTCCTCGCCGTGGCGGCCTTTTCCCTCGTGATTTCCGCTTTCTTTGCGATGTTCGCTTTCCCTTATTCCTACAAGAATGAACCGATTGCTCATTAGAACTTTTCCGTGAAAGAAAAAAAGATTGATTCATCAGACTTTATTTCGATTAGAATAAAGGAAGATGAGACCCTTTTTTGGCCGAGTTTCTCTTACCTTCATTACTCTTTTTTCCTTGCTTTCTTGTTCGGGCAATCGTTCGATTTCGACCCGATCCGAGAGCCGGGAGAAGAGCTTAACTTTTCGCGAAGGTTTTTCCCTTCTTCTTTTGAACGATCTCGATTGGTCTGCACTAAGCGATATCGACCATCAAAAAGATTACCTGCGTCATCTGATCGCTGAGGCGAAAATCAACGCCGATCACTCCACCCTCGATTTGATTTTCCTCAATGGCAATTCTTTCTATCGGGCCAATAAAAAAGTGGTAAAACAACTCTTGTCCAGCTTGGAAGACTCTTCCGTTCCTTTCGCCATCAATTGGGGCAATGACGATCGCCAAGGCGATTACCGTTATTCGGATTTACTTGAGGCTTTGAGCGCTTGCCCGCATGCCCTTTTTTCTTCGAGCAAAGAAGCAACCAGCGGCTCCAACGATTTTGTGATTCGCTTGGACGAAAATGGAACACCGCGTTTTGCCCTCTTTGCCTTGGACTCCAACGGCTACGACGTCTCGGGGGTGCCCCTTCGCTATGCCGCCTCAGCGATTAAAAAAGAACAGGTCGATTGGCTCGAAGAAGAAGCGAAAAATCTGGCTTTGGCCCCCGCGTTAGGTTTTACTTCAACCGCCCCGAAAGAGTTCGCTCGTTATGTCGAAGAGAAAACCTATACCAAACTGTCTTTCGAGCAGCTTGGAGCGATCGAAACACCCGAGGATTCTTCTCCTTTGCTAGAACGGATTCAAACCCTCAATTTCAAAGGTTTCTTCTTTGGGCACGACCACCCGAATGATTTTGTCATGGATGTCTCAGGCATCAGCTTGGGCTATGGCGTTAAAAGCTCGACAGAGAAAGGCTATGCGACATCTTCCGCTCGGACTTACCTTTCGGGAGGGAAAGAAAAATCCCTGCAAATCCTCGGCGGTTCGCTTTATAAACTGCAACAAAGCGGGGCCTTTAGCCTCGAACATCTTTATCTCCAAGACGATGAGGCTTATACCCTGGTGAAGGAGCGGCATTGATGAAAGAAAAAACCGCTTTGAAAATCATGGAGAGCCTCTATTACTTTCTCGCGGCAATCGCCTTTTATTTGCTGATGAACCTTTTGGCGAATGCCATCAGCGTTTCGTTTGCAGATTTCGCCAAGAGCATCCCCTTCCTTTTGTTTCTTGGCGAAAGTGTTTATCTTCTTTTCATCCTTCACCTTTTGGCTCATCCGCTCAATCAAGAAAAACGCGAAAAGACGGCGAAAGTGAATGGAACGATTCTCGTTGGTCTTTCTTTCGGTGGAATCGTTTGCCAAGCCGTTTATTATCGGCTCGGGTTTCAGCCTTCTTATGTGAGCGGTGGCGTGACGCCTTTCTATCCGCTTGATGGTTTTATCGGTCATTTTATCCTTCTAGGAATCGGAAGTTTGCTTTATCTTTTTGCCCGGAATCTCCATCGAGATCCCCGCACTTATGAATGGAGCGTTCACGAATGGACGGGTCATGGTAAAGTCTGGACCTCGCTTTTTCGTCCTCTTTTTGCCTTGATTGCTCTTTATTTCATGGGGGCGGTTCTCGTTTCACCTTTCCGGATGAATTTTTCTCCTTCCCACGCTGGCGGGCTGATCGGCTTTCTTCTTTTGATGCTTCTTCCCAGCGTCATGCTCGCGGTTTACGAATGGGATTATCTCGATAAAGAGCCGCTTCCTCAGCGGGAGCGTCTCTATCGAAATTCGGTTCTTCTTACCCTCGCTGGTCTCATCCTTTCCCTTTGGTATTGGCTCGCTCAAGCCCTCGACCCCCGTTTCCTCGTCGAGGGGATGATCGCCCTCCTTCCTTTTGACTTTTTCTTCGGCGTCAAAATCGCCCCTTACCTTTTGATCGTCTCTTGCCTTCTTTCTTCCCTCATCGCTTTTCTTCACTATCTCAATAGAAACCTGCCAAAAAAGCCGAAAAACGCTTGAAAAAGGTTGCACACGCGCGGGCAATGCGCTAAAGTTGAGTCGCGGAAGATCCTGATATTAGGCTCCGCCAACGCTCAAGGGACGATTTGGAGTGGCATTCGTGGGCCGCTCTTTCTTTTTTAGGAGGTCATCGTGGACGTCATCGAAAACTTGAAAACGCTCTTAACTCCGCCTTTAACTAAGGCAGGTTATGAGCTAGCCTCACTCACTTTGTCGCGAGACAAGGAAGGTCTCACCCTTCACCTGATGGTGGACCGTGATGCCCCGATCAGTCTTGACGATATCGTCAAAGTGAGCGACTTAATTAATCCGCTTCTCGATCAAGCAGATCCGATTAATGAGGCCTATACGCTCGACGTTTCTTCCTTGGGAGCCGAAAAGCCCCTGAAGTTGGCGACGCTTGAACGCTATGTCGATCGCTACGTTGCCTTCCACCTTGCTAAACCCTATCAAGGTGAAAATCATTTGGAAGGAACTCTCCTCGAAGTGACGCCAACGACTTTGACCCTCCGCATCAAAAACAAAACTCGGAGCAAAGACGTGACGCTCGCTCGTGAAGATGTCGATAAGGCCAACTTGGCCATTAAATTCTGATTTTTCTCGAAAGGAAATAAAACTATGGATGCAGCAGTCTTCAAAAAAGCTATCGACGAAATCGCCGAAAGCAAAGGAATCTCCCACGAAGCCGTGGTGGAAGCCCTCACTGAAGCGCTTCAGCGCGCTTATATCAAGTATCTCGGCGGCGGCGATGATGCCGTGGTCGAAGCCAAGATCGATGAGGAAAATGGCCGGATCACCCTTGCCCAAATCAAGAACGTGAAAAAGGATGTCGAGGATGATTACCTCGAGATTTCGCCTGCCGACGCCAAAGAAGACGCCGATGAAGCGATGGAGAATCTCCAAGATGATCTTAAGGACACCAAAGACGCGAACGTCAAAGCGGACCTCAAGGATTTGATCGAGAAAGTCCAAGCGGCCAAAGATGGCATCAAAATTGGTGGCACTTACGCGATGTATTGCCCCTTAGACGAACTTTCGAAATTAACCGCGATGGCCGTGAAGAGCAATCTTCGCATCAAAATCGCCGAAGCCGAACGGGTCGCCCTTTATGATGTTTATAAAGATCATATCGGCGAAATGGTCACCGGCACGGTCGAAAAAGCCGATGATCGTTCGGTCAGTGTCAACATTGGCCGCACGAGCGTTGAGCTTACCCGTCGGGAAATGATTGGCGATGAGTACTTCAAAGTTGGCGATCCGATCAAGGTCTACATCCAAGAAGTCAAAGACGTGAGCCAAGAAACCAAAGGTCCGCGCGGACCCCAGATTGAGGTCACCCGTTCTTCCGAAGGCTTCTTAAAGCGCCTTTTCGAAGAAGAAATTCATGAAATTTATGATGGCACCGTTGTGATCAAAGGCATCGCTCGTGAAGCGGGCATCCGGAGCAAGGTCGCCGTCTATTCGACCAACGAAGACGTCGATCCGACCGGCGCTTGCATCGGGCCGGGCGGCAGCCGTATTCAGAAGATTGTTTCCCAACTCGGAAATGGCAAAGACAAAGAGAAGATCGACATCATCTCTTATTCGTCCAATCCGGGTCTCTATATCGCCGAAAGTTTACGCCCGAGTCAGGTCTTAGGCGTCGCGATCACCGATAGTGAAGCTCAGCCCCACCCGAAGGCCGTGGCCGTCGTCAAAGACGAGTCGCTTTCCTTAGCCATTGGCAAAAAAGGCGCCAACGCTCGTTTAGCCAATAAACTTACGGGTTGGTCGATCGATATTAAAGAAGAGAGCGAAGCCAAAGAAGAAGGCCTCGCCTATGTCACGTTCGAAGAACTCCAGAAGCAAGCCGAAGAAGAAAAGAAGGCTCGTGAAAGAGCCGCCTATGCTCAAGCGAGCAAAGAAGCGGCCGAGAAGCGGGCTGAAGAAGTTCAGGCTTTGTCCGTTGGTATGGCTGAAAAAGCATCTGCTTCTGCTCCGGCGGAGACTACTCCGGTCGAAGTCGCTCCAGTCGCTCCAACTGCCCCAGTTACCCCGGTTACTCCGAGTGTTGCTCCTGTCGCTCCGGTCGAAGAAGCGAAAGTCGCTCCAGCCCCGGCCCCGGTCGAAGCACCGGCTCCGAAAGTCGAAACCCCGATCGAAGTCAAGACCACGGTTTCGCTCGAAGACCTCGAGAAGAACCTCGAAGAAGAAAAGAATGCCCCGCACGTCGAGAGCGATTTCTCGAAGCGTCCGAACTTCCAAAAAGGCAAGAATCGCCGGCCGCACCAGATTTCCGACAAGGAAGTCGAACGGGTCAAGCCGACCGATGTTCCGAATGGCAGCGCCATGCCGATTTATTCGCAAGAAGAACTCGACGCGATTGCTAAGGAAGAAGAAGATAACGAAGGCAAGGACGAATCGTCTGAGGAAGTCGATATCGATCAATACGATAAGTATTACGACGACAACAACAAGTAATCATGAAAGCACTCTCGGAACGCACATCCTTTTATTCGCACAAGAAGTTTCCGCGGAAAGACGGTGTTCGTTTCGTGAAGTGCGCTGGTGAACTACGTTTAGATCCGCTGAAGACACTCCCTGGACGCGGAGCCTATCTTCGTTACGAGGAAGTGCCGCTGGTCTTAAAAGCGCATCTTCTTTCTCGAGCGTTCCATCAATCTGTTAGCCCTTTAGAGGAGGAAAACATCAAAAAAGCTTATGAATCCCTCACAAAATGATCGCTTAGGCTTTTTGGGTCTCCTTTATGTGGCCCACAAAGCCCTGATTGGCGAAGAACTTTATTCTTCGCTCAGCAAAGTCCATTTGCTCATCGTCGCGGAAGACGCCCATTCGAATCAGGCGCTCTCGACGAAGCGGCGTGCCCAAAGCGCCCACGTGCCTCTCATTGAAGAGTTCACGGAAGCGGAACTCGGCGCCGCCCTTGGTCATGATAGCGTGACCTTCATCGGTATCATCGATGAAAAAGCCGCTGGGGCCTATTTAAAGAAAACGAAAGAAGGAACGAAAGAGTCATGAAAAAACAGAAACAAACATTCTTCTCCAAGAAGAAAGCCGAAGAAAAGCGCCGCATTTCGAATATTGATGAGCGGCCGCATAACCGCAAGGAAGAACATTACGCCAAAGTCAATGGCGGTGTCTTTGTCTATTCGAAGCCGCTTTCGGTGGCCGATCTTTCCAAAGCCATCAACGTTCCGGCGCCCGCCATCATCAAATTCCTCTTCATGCAGGGGAAGCCCGTCACCATCAACCAGATGCTCGACGATGAGATGATCGGCACGATCTGCCTTCAGTTCAACTACGATTTCAAGAAGGAAAAAATCGTCGATGCCGAACACTTTGAAGAACTCGAGATCAAAGACGATCCCAAAGATTTGATTGAACGGGCACCGGTGGTGACCGTCATGGGCCACGTTGACCATGGCAAGACCTCCATCATCGATGCGATTCGCCATAGTGAAGTCGCTGCCCACGAAGCGGGTGGCATCTCTCAGGCGATCGGCGCTTATCAAAAAGACGTCCATGGCAAGAAGATCACGATCATCGATACTCCGGGGCACGCGGCGTTCGCTGCGATGAGAGCCCGCGGTGCTTCGGTGACCGATATCGTCGTTCTTGTCGTTGCGGCCGATGATGGCGTGATGCCGCAGACCCTCGAAGCCATTGACCACGCCAAAGCGGCCAATTGCCAAATGATCGTCGCCATCAATAAGATGGACAAACCGGGTGCCAATCCGCGCAAAGTCGAAGAACAATTGATGCAACACGACGTTATCGCCGAAGAATTCGGCGGCGATGTCATGTGCGTTCCGTGCTCGGCGAAAACGGGCTTGGGCATCAACGATCTTCTCGAAACGATTTTAACCAAAGCCGAAATGATGGAACTGAAAGCCAACCCGAATCGTTATGCGATCGGAACGGTGCTTGAAAGTAACCTCGATAAAGGCGAGGGTCCGAAGGCCACTTTATTGGTCCAAAACGGCACCCTCAACGCTTCCGACTACGTCGTCGTCGGCTCCATCTATGGCAAAATCCGGAGAATGAGCAACGAATATGGTCAATTAGTCCATACCGCTGGACCTTCGAGCCCAGTTGTCGTCACGGGTTTGTCCGATGTTCCTTCCGCCGGTGACCGCTTCATGGCGTTCCCGAGTGAGAAAGAAGCGAAAGACATCGCTGAAAAGCGGGCCTTAAGCGAAAAAGAGAAGCAGCTTTCGGGCAGCGCTGCCATGACGATGGAAGATCTCCAAAATCTCGTGAGCGCTGGCAAAATCAAACAGATCAACGTCATTGTTAAGGCGGATACCGATGGCTCGGCTCAGGCTTTAAAGGCCTCGCTTGAAAAACTCTCGAACGATCAAATCAAGGTCAAAGTCCTTGAAGCAGCGGCCGGGGCGATCAACGATAACGATGTTAACCTCGCCAGTGCCACCAACGCCATCATTTATGGCTTCAACATTCGTCCGGATGCCCGCGTCAAAGTGATTGCTGATGAAAAGAAAGTTCAAATCCGTCCGCACCGGATTATTTACGAGCTGATCGATGAAATGACCGCGATGATCAAAGGCCAATACAAAGCCGAGATGGTCGAGAATGTCACCGGTCAGGCCGAAGTCCGTCATATTTATAAGATCTCTCACGTTGGCACCATCGCCGGTTCCTACGTGACCTCGGGTCTCCTCAAAGCGGGCGAAAAGGTTCGCTTGCTCCGCGAAGGCGTCGTGACGTATGAAGGCGAATTATCGTCCCTCAAGCGCTTCAAAGATGACGTCAAGGAAGTCAAAGAAGGCTATGAATGCGGCTTAGGCATCAAGAACTTCAATGACCTCAAAGAAGGCGACATCATCGAAGGCTACGAGATGGTGGAGAAGAAGTAATGGCAAACCGACAAGGCCGGGTCAAAGCCCTCATTGGAAAAGATATCTCGGATATCTTGACCTTTGAGATCAAAAACCCGCATATTGGCATGGTTTCGGTGAACGAGGTCTCCGTCAATAGCGATAACTCGTTAGCCAAAGTCTATGTCTCCTTCATCGGGGCGAAATACCCGAAGCAGAACCTCGAGGAACTCACCCGCGTTAAAGGCGTCGTGCGCTCGCTATTAGCCAAGAAGCTCGACATCTACAAAGTCCCGGATATCGTCTTTATCCTCGATGAAAGTTTCGATAAGTCCGCCTCGCTCGATAAAGCTTTGCAAAAAGAAGCGGCCGATCTCGACGCGCTCAAGAAGAAATAAAAAAGAGCATCTTCGGGAAAAATTCCGGAGATGCTTTTCTTACTTCTGAATCCTTAAGACGTAATGTTCTTTCGGGATTCCCGGCTCCGTTTTCTTTGCAAAACCCGCCTCGATTTTGATTTTTGCATTGCCACCTTCTAAGACGAAGGTCACGGGATTCACCTCGCGGGAAAGCATGCTCGTCAAGGAATCAATCCCATGGAGCAAAGCTTCTTTTTCTCCGACGAGATGAAAAAGAGCAATGCGATGGTCCGATAAATGACGGTAAGCGATCTCGCCCACTTTTTGATGATGGTGCAAAATCAGGAAATCGCATTCGCCTTCTTTTTTCTTGGTGGTGGCGAAGACGCTTCCTCGCATTTGATCAGGGGTCACAACCGGCTTGATCGCATAGGCATGGTCTTTTTCGTTTTCGTATTCGAGGTCATTGAAATAAAGCTGGAAGGGCTCGTAATTGAAGAGCATGCTGCGGAAGTTATCGCGGGCTTCGGGGTGAGACTGGTAGATGCTCTGAAGAAATTCTTTGCTCCATTCGCGTTCGGTATTGCCGTTGGCTGGGCACTTAGAGGCCAAAACCGGCAGCTGTTCTTCTTCGGCAAGACCGCGGAGGTCACTTTCCCGGCAATAGATCAAAGGTCGGATAAAGGTGATACCGGCTTTTTCAAGATACATCTTCGGCTCGAAGGTGGCGACTCGGCCCCCGTGAATCATATTCATGAAAAGGGTTTCGACCGCATCGTCATTATGATGGGCGAAGGCGACTTTGTTGTAGCCTAATTCCTGAGCGATGTGGTTCATCGCTGCTTTCTTCATTCGTGAACAAATGGAACAGGGGATATGCTTCTTTTTGCCTTGATGGGTTTTGAGGACATCGTAGACGAAACGGGAATCGGATACGTAAAGCTCCATTCCGAGGGAGGCACAATACGCCTTCAAGCCTTCGATATCGGCATTGCCAAAGCCAAGGTCAAGAAAGACAGGCTTGACCGTAAAGGATTTATCGGCGAATTTCCCATAGACCGAAAGAGCGCGAAGAAGCGAAAGCGAATCTTTTCCGCCCGAAAGCCCGACGAGAATTTTGTCGCCAGAATCGATCAAGGAGTAATCGCGGTCCGCTTTGCGGAGAGCCGCTAAGATGTTACGAATGTATTTCATAATGATTTTTTGGGCTTAGACATTATAATATTTTAGCCATGCAAAACGGAATTATCTTACTCGATAAAGAAGCGGGAGTCACCTCCCGCGATGTCGATGATGCTCTGATGAAGGCTTTCAATACCCGTAAAGTCGGGCATCTGGGGACTCTTGACCCCTTTGCGACTGGTCTCCTCGTGATCGGACTCAACAAAGGGACGAAGTTCCTCCCTTATCTCGATGATGCGAAAAAAAGTTACATCGCCACTTTGAAATTGGGCGATTCTTCCTCGACAGGAGACCCGGAAGGAACCCTGACCTCCGGGACTGCCCCCAGCTTAACGAAAGAAGATATCGTTACAAAACTCACCTCTTTTATAGGTAAAAGCGAACAGCTGCCGCCGATGACGAGTGCCATCAAAGTGAATGGCGAAGCTCTTTATAAAGCCGCCCACCGAGGCGAAGAAGTCGAACGGAAAGCCCGGAGCATCGAAATCTTTTCTCTGAATCTCGTCGCTTACGAGAGCGATACGATTGTTTTTACCTGCACCGTCTCGCGAGGAACCTACATTCGCGTCTTAGGCGAAGATATCGCTAAAAGCTTAGGAACGGTGGGCTATTTAACGAGTTTACGTCGGCTTTCCATCGGCGATTTTTCCTTGGATCAAGCCAAGAAACTTTCCGAATTAAGCGAGCAGGACGTTCTTGATCCGACGATCTTCATCCACACGATGAAACATATCGAAATCGACGAAAGCGATTTAGCCCGGGTGAAGAATGGGGCGCCGATGACGCTCTCGGCAGATTATGGGGAAAAAGTCTTGTTGGTCCTCCACGAAGAAGCGATCGCCGTCTATCAACGAACTCGTGACGTTTACTACCATTCGGAACGAGGTCTTTTTTAAATGGAACAAACGCTTTTTTCCTTAGGAGAAATCCCTTCCTTAAGTCCGAAACTCACCCTTTGCCTTGGCAATTTCGATGGGGTCCATTTGGGTCATCAAGCCTTGATTCAAAAAGCCCAACAGGTGACGGAAGGGGATGTCGGGGTCCTTTTGTTCGATCAAAATCCCGCCCAATTTTTTCCCAATGGCAAAAGTCTATCCGTCTTGACGTCTTTGGAAGATAAATGCCGTCTCTTTGCTTCTTATGGGGTTGAACGTTCGTATATTGTCAAAGTCTCTCGTGCCTTTTTTGCCTTGAGCCCTGAGGATTTTATCGCCGATGTTCTTTCACCTTTAAAACCCGAGATCCTGGTGGTGGGGAGCGATTACTCCTTTGGGAAAAACGCGGCCGGGAATCTGCCTTTATTAAAAAAGCATTTTCGGGTCGAAGAAGTTCCCTTGCTCGAGCGCGAAGGCAAAAAGATTTCGACGCAAGCCATCATCAAAGCGATTCAAGAAGGCAAGATCCAAGAAGCGAATGCTGAACTGGGGCGTCCTTATGAAGTTCATGGACTCATCGCTCATGGCTTAGAAAATGGTCGGAAAATCGGTTTCCCGACCGCAAATCTCCATCTTTCAACGCCTTATGTTCTTCCGAAAACTGGGGTTTACCTTGGCGTTGCCTATCTCCGGGGCATTGCCCACCGAACGCTGATCAATGTCGGAAAGAATCCGACGATTGGCGTTTTGTCTCATCCGATTATCGAAGCCTATTTGGAGCATTTTCAAGGCGAAGCCTATGGCGAAACCCTGTATCTTGATTTCCTCTCGTTTGTCCGCGAAGAAAAAAAGTTCGCCACACTCGACGAACTTCAAGCGCAAATCGAACGGGATAAGCAAAGTTTATTGAAGTAAAAATGCTTCCGCAATTTTTCCAGCGATCGTGGCGGCTTTTTCAGCGTTTTTAGCATATTCTTCGCCATTGTTTTCGGCATCAGAGATCGTTCGTAAAGAAGCGAAAGGCAAATGATTGACATAGGCGATTTGGGCCATCGGAGCGGCTTCCATGTCGCTCGCTAAAGAGCCGAAGTCGCGGTGGATTCTTTTTTTGTTGGCCTCATCCGCATAAAAGGTATCGCCTGAAGAGATGATCCCACGCCGGGGATTCTCACCGACTTTTTTAGCGGCGGCAATCACTCGGGAAGAAAGAGACTCATCGACGGGGAGCGAAACGAGGTTAATGCCGGAGACAAGACCTTTGGGATCCCCGATCGCCGAGGTGTCCAAATCGTGCTCGATTAGAGAGGAGGCGACGATGGAGGAAAAAAGGGGAAGAGCTTTGACATCAAGACTTCCAGCCACCCCGATATTGAGGCAAGAGGTGAGGCTGGGATAGAGGAGAGTCAAAGCCTCAATCGCACTGCTGGCGAAGGCTTTTCCGATACCTGTCACCACCAAGATGTAGTCTTTGCCTTTTAAGGAGCAAAGCATTATCTTTGCAAATCCCGCTTGTTTTGTTTCTTTGATTTGACTTTTGGAGAGAAGATAAGCGGCTTCTTTCTCCATGGCGACTGCAATGGAATCCATAGCAAAAGTATAGCAAGAAAAAAAGTGGCATAAAGCGAAAAGAGAAAGTATTATACAAGTGTCTAGTTTCTGCTTCGGGAGGTCAAGATGAATCAAATCACCAAACGAGCCTTGTCCCAGTCGCTGAAAAAGCTTTTGGCCAATAAGCCGCTCGACAAGATTACCGTGACGGACATCGTGGAAGACTGCGGGGTTAATCGCCAAACTTTTTATTATCATTTCCAGGATATGGCCGACCTCGTCGAGTGGACTTGCCTTGAAGATGCCGACAAAGCCCTCCAAGACCGCAAAACCTATTCCACGTGGCAAGAGGGTTTCCTTTCGATTTTCAATCTGATGAAGGAGGACCAAACCTTCATCATGAACATTTATCATTCGGTTTCGCTGGACCAGCTCGAACTCTATCTCTATAAATTGGTCTATCCTTTGCTTCTCAACGTGGTGAATGAACAAGCCAAAGGAATGTCCGTTCGCGAAGAAGACAAAGCCTTCATTGCGGATTTCTATAAGTACGCTTTCGTCGGCCTTGCCTTGGACTGGGTCAAACATGGCATGCTCGAAGATCCCCAGAAAATCATCGACCGGCTCTCCATCTTGATTAAAGGGACCATTCCTCAGGCTCTCGATAACTATCGTTTAGACAAATAGCCTCGTTTGTCGGAATTTTTGTTAATCAAAGCGGTGTGACAAAAAATCGAACACCGCTTTTTTCTTGTCGAAAGCGCAAGGGATTTTTTCGGGTTAAAAATGAAGCTGTCAAAAGTACAGGAGGAAAAAAACAATGTACTATTCAGCAGGAAATTATGAAGCCTTCGCCCATCCGGAAAAGCCGGCGGACGCCGACAAAAAGAGTGCCTACATCATCGGGAGCGGCTTAGCCGGTCTCTCGGCGGCCTTCTATCTCGTCCGCGATGCTCAAATGAAAGGTGAGCACATCCATGTTTTGGAACGTTTGCCCGTCAGCGGGGGATGCTGCGATGGCAACGAGTGGGACAAAGGTTTCTTCATGCGGGGCGGTCGGGAAATGGACAACCACTTCGAATGCATGTGGGATCTCTACCGCGATGTTCCATCCATCGAAAATCCGTCCATCTCGGTTTTGGATGAATACTATTGGTTAAACAAGCACGATCCGAACTATTCCTTATGCCGTGCTACCATCAATCGGGGACAAGACGCCCATACCGATGGCAAATTCACCTTGGACAATGAAGCTCAGAAAGAAGTGATGAAGCTTTTCATCACGGGCGATCAAGACTTGGAAGGAAAGAAGATCAGCGATTTCTTTGATGATCATTTCTGGAACAGCAACTTCTGGCTTTATTGGCAAACGATGTTTGCCTTCCAGCGCTGGAGCAGCGCTTTGGAAATGAAGCGGTATTTGCAGAGATATTGCCATCACATTGACGGCTTGCCCGATTTCTCCGCTCTTCGCTTCACCAAGTACAACCAATACGAAAGCATGATTTTGCCCTTGCAGGAATACCTCCAAAAGCATGGGGTGGATTTCCAATTTGGCATCGAAGTCGAGAATGTCGTCTTCGCTAAAGAGGGCGATAAGAAAGTGGCTAAGCAGATCCTTTATAAGAAGGATGGAGCGGAAGCGAGCATCGACTTAGTGGAAGATGATTTGGTCTTCATTACCAACGGCTGCCCGACCGATACCTCGTGCTATGGCTCGCAGAATGAAGCCCCCGATTTATCGAAGTTGAAGAATGGACAAGGCGAAAGCTGGGATATGTGGCATCGGATCGCTGAACAAGACGAAGCGTTTGGCCATCCGGATGTCTTCTGCACCCATGAGCCTGAGTCGAACTGGATGTCCGCCACGATCGACCTCAAAGACGACATTGTCATGTCCTATATCAAAGCGATTTGTAAACGCGATCCTCATTCTGGCAAAGTTACGACTGGTGGAATCGTCACGGTTCGCGATAGCCAAGATGGTTGGTTCTTATCCTGGACCATCAACCGTCAGCCGCAATTCCATTCGCAGCCGAAGAACGATGTCTTGGTTTGGGTCTATGGTCTTTACACCGATAAAGCCGGCAATTACATCAAGAAGCCGATGAAGGAGTGCACGGGCATCGAGATCGCCGAAGAGTGGCTTTACCACATCGGCGTTCCCACCGAGAAGATCGCCGAATATGCTGAGAAGCACATGAATACGACAACCTGCTATATGCCGTATATCAATGCCTTCTTCATGCCGCGTCACGTTGAAGATCGCCCCTTAGTCGTACCGAAGGGTGCAGTGAACTTCGCCTTCATTGGTCAATTCGCTGAAACTCCGCGCGATACGATCTTCACGACCGAGTATTCGATCCGCACGGGCATGGAAGCCGTCTATACCTTAATGAATGTTGACCGGGGCGTGCCGGAAGTTTGGGGCAGCGTCTATGATGTCCGCGAACTCATGAAAGCCGCTTATTACGCGGTCGACAAGAAGAGTTTAAAGGAACTTCATTTGACCCCCGTCGAAAAGATTGCGCTCCGCAAAGTCCTGAAGAAAGTCAAAGGGACCGATGTGGAGAAACTCCTCCGCGATGAGCATCTGATTTGAGCCGTTAAAAAGATTGAGAAGCAGCCGCCACAAACAAGCGACTGCTTTTTCTTTGACTTATTTTTCTTCGATGCTATTTTGACAATTTGATAAAAATACAACGGATCTTCTAATGTTTTAACGCTTGCGAATTGCATTTTTGGAAGCGCTTTCCTATAATAAAAGACGATAAAGACCATAAAAAGGGAAAGGAGCCTTTTATTATGAAAAAGAAAAATTTGGTTTTAGGACTTGCGCTTTGTTTAGGAGCGATGGGGGTTAGTACTGCTTTTTTATCCAGAACAAAACCGGCCGTTCAGACTGAAGCGACTTCTGTTTCGCACATTTATTTAAAACTTGACACCACGACTTGGGGATCGGCTGAAGCATACTATACAGCTCATCTTTGGGGAGGTACTTCAGAGACAACTTGGCCTGGTCTTGATTTAGGAACGGGAAGTAATGGGGCTGAACTTTCTGTTGTCCTTCCCTCCGCCAATAAAGGCTACACCCACCTTATTCTCGCTAGGTGGAAAGATGATGAGCATACCACCGAATGGAATCGTGTCCAAGTCGATCTTGCTTCAGCGGAACAATATAACTATTTCACCATTACTAATTGGAGCGCTGTTGAATCCTCACTTTCAACAGAAGGAACGGATTATACAGTAAGTGAATATAAAGTAACTGATGGAACTGTAGGGGCAACCGTTTCGAGGACTGAAACGGCCAACTCAACTGTTACTTTTACTCCGGCCGATTATTTTGTTAGCGGAACGGTTTTTGGTGGATGGTACACGGATTCTGCTTGCACGGCGGCCTATACCGCGACGACATTAACCGGAGATACCACTCTTTACGCGAAATATACGACTGCCGCTTCGGCCAAGAGAGTTTATTTTGGAGCCAGTGGTTGGACAGATGTTTATGTTTACACCTTTGGAACCAGTGAAACTTGCGGGACCTTCCCGGGAACCAAAATGGCCGCGACTGCGGCGGTTACGAATGTGAATTTCCAAAGCAAAGGTCTTTATTCTTATGATGTTCCTTTCGGAACTGGTGGCGATACGAACATTATCTTCAGCAACTATTCGGGAACGACAAAAATTGCTCAAACAGCCGATCTTGTCTTAACTGATAGCGTCTATTACGCTTCGGATTCTGCTAAAGACTATGCTGGTAGCGCTGATCTTTATAACGCTGCGAACTGGGTTAAGACAATCGCAACGGCGGTTGCTTCCGCGACCAACGCCAGCGTTTGCTCAATTTCAAAGGAAGATGCCACGGCCGATGTTGCTCTTTACAAGGGCTATTCCACGGATGCTCAAACCGCAATTAATGGTGCCACTCTTTACACCTGGAAAGACATTAACAGGGTCGACACCGAAAAATTGGATGTGAGTTTTGCAGCGATCTACGCTCAGCTTGATAAGATTTCCACGACTTCGACTTCTCCGGCTGCCGGCGTTGTTCTCGACAATAACACCACCCCGGTTCTTGTGATGGTGATCTCGCTTAGTGTTGCCGCCCTTGCGGCTGGTGGTCTTTGGATGAGCCGCCGCAAAGAGCACTAATTCTTCTTCAGTGTCGACGGGAGTTCCTTTTCCCCTTAAGGAACTCCTTTTTTCTTCCTCTTAACGTATGCCGCGAGGCCTACAAATGCTATGATAATAAGGTAAGGGCTCGGGGAGGGGTTTTCTATCGTGGATACGGCAACTCCGAATGTTTCTGTAACGAAAAAATCTTACGCCAGCGTCTCCCTTCTCCGTTTGGTGGCGATTGCCCTGGTGTTCACTTTCCATATCTTTTATTTCGGCACGGAGGTCGATCAGTATCCCTGGGTCTATCTTTTTTCTGGGGCGGTTCAAACGTTTTTCTTTTTGTCGGGTCTTCTTTATTCGAAACGACGCCATTTTGATTCAGGGTTTTATTATCGGGAAGGCCAGAAGCTATTCGGACCATGTCTCGTTTATTTCATCGTCTTGATTCTGGTTGATCTTGGCGAAATGCCGCGAGAAGGGGAAGCCTTGAATTTCCTGAACGTCAAAATGACGATGGGCAATATTTCTCCGAACGGGGTTTATAACATTCAGTTCGGCAATCTTTGGTTCTTGCCCGCTCTCTTCGTTTGCTATCTTCTCACCCCGCTATTGGCCAAGATTGCGACGAAGAGCCAAAAACTTTTATTGATCCTGACGCTCATTGAGAATGCGGTGGAAGCTACCTTGATGGTTTTCTTCGGCTTCCCCGGAATCGGAATCCCTTATTTATGGGGCTACCTCCTAGGGGGGAAGGACTTTGAGGGGGAGTTTGAACCCGCAAAAAAGAAAAATGTCTTCTTTTTCCTTTGGCCCTGGCTCGCTTTAGCCCTCCTAGTGGCCTGGAATTTTTCTTCTCCTTTATTGAGCGGAGCGTGGCATTGGGTCGTTTATTATACGAATGGTCCCTTGAAATCGGTCTTTGGCATCCTTTTTGGCATCGCTTTCTTGAGGTCGACGCGTTTCCTCAATAAGAGCAATGAACCTCGCCTTCTCAAGAGTGCGGGCAACCTCGTCTTCTGGATTTTTCTCGTTCACGAAAGCATCATGACGGGATTCTTCAATCCTTTGCTTCAGACAAGTTCTTTTGCTCTGGGGATCGTCTATTCTTTATTAGCGAGTATCGTTCTTTCGCTTCTTTTGAAGTTTCTCGATGATTATCTTAAATACTTTATCGCTTCCGCCCATAATGGGGGTCAGCCTTTGGCTTTAAGATAAGAAGAAAAGAAAACGTCCGGGATTTTCTCCCGGGCGTTTGAAGATCGGATCAGATGATTTTCGTTTCTTCTTCCAAAGCGGATTCCGCATCAGCTTTCTTGTGGGCATCGAACTTCTTGCGTTCGGAAGTGTCCAAGATCCGTTTTCTCATGCGGATGGCGTGCGGAGTGATTTCGACCAGCTCGTCGAGGTTGATGTAGTCGAGGCAAGCTTCGAGCGACATCTTGCGAGGAGCCTTGAGGACAATCATCATTTCTCGCGTGGAGGAACGGACGTTGGTCATCGGCTTCGTCATCGTGCAGTTGACCGCGAGGTCGACCGGATAGCGATGTTCGCCGACGATCATGCCTTCATAGCAGAGATCGCCCGGAACGATGAACATCGTGCCATGTTCTTCGACTTTCTGAAGGGCATAAGAGGTCGCTTCGCCTTTGTCGGTTGAGACCAAGACGCCGATATTGCGTTCACCCACTTCGTGTTTGAAGAGCGGACGGTATTCTTTAAAGGTGTGGTTGATGATGCCATAGCCTTTCGTCATCGTGAGGAAGTTCGAGACGAATCCGAGTAATCCGCGCGAAGGAATCACGTAGAGTAAACGGGTGGTCATCCCATTATCATCCATCGAGACGAGCTGCGATCCGCGGTTGCCGAGGGTCGTCATCATATCGCCGACGAATTCATTGGGGACATCGAGTTGAAGATCTTCGTAAGGTTCGCACTTCTCACCATTGATTTCTTTGATGATGACTTGCGGTTTGCTGACTTCGAGCTCGTAGCCTTCGCGGCGCATGGTTTCGATGAGGACGCCAAGATGGAGTTCGCCCCGTCCCGAGACCACCCAAGTTTCGGTGTTGGGGATCCGGCGGTATTTGAGCGAAACATCGCGCTGAGTTTCTTCGAAAAGACGTTCTTCAATGACCCGAGCGGTCACGAGTTTGCCATCTTGTCCCCGCATCGGCGAGGAGTTGGTGCCAAATTCCATCTGCAAAGTCGGCTCATCAACCCGGAGGGCGGGAAGAGGATCGAGCTTTTTCGGATCGCAAACCGTATCGGAGACGCCGATATCCGTCAATCCGGCAATTCCGCAAATATCGCCCGCTTCAACGTGGTCGACTTCACTGCGGTTCATGCCATAGAAGGTATAGAGCTTCATGACTTTGAAGTTGCTGACCGAACCATCCTTGCGGACGTCGCTTAAAGAGTCGCCGACATGAATGATGCCCCGACGGACGGTGCCAATGCCAATACGACCGACGAAATCGTTATAGTCCAGTAAGGCCGATTGCCATTGGAACGGGCCATTGGGATCGCATTTCGGTGCGGGAATCTTAGCTAAGATCATATCGAAAAGCGGTGCCATGCCCGGCTTTTGCGTCGCCGGGTCTGGCGAAAGAGAAGAAGTGCCATTGAGCGCGGAAACGTAAACGATCGGGAAATCGAGTAAATCATCGGGGGCGCCTAATTCGATGAAGAGGTCGAGGACTTCGTCCACGGCTTTCTTCGGATCGGCGTTCGGGCGGTCAACCTTGTTGATAACAACAATCGGTTTAATGTGATTTTCGAGGGCGTTTTTCAAAACGAAGCGGGTCTGCGGCATCGTGCCTTCATAGGCATCGACCACCAAGAGGCAGCCATCCACCATGTGCATGATCCGTTCGACTTCGCCGCCGAAATCGGCGTGCCCCGGAGTATCGACAATATTAATTTTGGAATCTTTCCATTTGATGGAAGTGGTTTTAGCCAAAATCGTGATGCCCCGTTCGTGCTCGATCGGGTTCGAATCCATCATGCGGTCTTGAATCTCTTCATTCTCGCGGAAAGTCCCGGAATTGGTCAATAACGCATTGACGAGGGTGGTTTTACCATGGTCAACGTGAGCGATAATTGCGATGTTTCGAATGTCCATAAATGTCTACCTCCAATGCGAAAAACCTTGAAAATTCTAGTCTTACGCGTGTCCGCGCGCAAGAAAAAGCGTATTTCCTTCTTCGGAAACGGCTTACATTAGCGTTCCGAAAAAGGAGCCACTAACGTTTGAGCCGATCGAAAAGGAAGAACGCTTCTTTCAGCGTATCATCCATATCAAAATACTTGTAATTGGCGAGCCGCCCCAGGAAATAGACCTTACTTTGCTCCGCGGCGAGGGCTTTGTAACGCTCGGCGAGGGCGCCGTTTTTCTCATCGGCGATCGTGTAATAGGGGATCAAACCCTCATGGTAATCCGCCGGGTATTCATAGGTGAGAATCGTCGAGGTCTTATTGGCGCATTCCTTCATGAAATGCTTGTGCTCGTTGACCCGGGTGTAGGGGACTTCGCGGGCGGTGAAATTCACGACGGCGTTATGTTGGTAGTCGTTGAGCGGAAGTTTCTTATTTTCGAAGCGGAGCGAGCGGTACTCGAGCCGACCGAGTTTGAAGGCGAAAAACTCATCGATTCTTCCGGTGTAGATGAGATGTTCGGCGAGATCGTCCAACGTCGCTTTCTTGGCGAAATAATCGCACGAGGTCTCGACCTTAATTCCTTTGAGGAGGGCTTCGACGAAAACGCTATAGCCCCCTTCGGGGATGCCTTGGTAGGTGTCATTGAAATAATTGTTGTCATAGGTGAAACGAAGCGGGAGCCGCTTGATGATCGAGGCGGGTAAATCCTTGCAATCGCGGTTCCATTGTTTCTCCGTGTAGCCCTTAATGAGTTTCGTGTAAATCGTTCTTCCGACGAGGGAGAGAGCCTGCTCTTCGAGGTTATGCGGCTCTACGATGTTCTCCTTAGCCACCTCCTCGGCAATCTTGGCTTTGGCTTCCTCGGGGGTGCTCACGCCCCAAAGTTCGTGAAAGGTGTTCATGTTGAACGGCATATGGTAAATCTCGCCATGGTAGTTGGCCAAAGGGGAGTTGATGAACGGATTCATCGTCACGTATTTTTGGACGAAAGCCCAAACATCGTCATAAGAAGTATGGAAAATGTGAGGACCGTAATCGTGAAGGACGATGCCATCCTCAACGTGAGTCGCGACATTGCCGCCGACATGCTCACGGCTCTCGACCACGAGAACCTTCTTGCCAGCGTCCGTCAATAAACGAGCCATCGTGGCGCCCGAAAGGCCGCTTCCCACGATCAGATAATCATATTTCATGACCGTATTATCCCACATTCTTATGGGGAATTCTATGTGAGAAAACCGCTAGGCTTTTGACAAGGAATGTTAAGAGGTCCACAATATCGCTTAGTCTTTATGAATTTTAACGACACCCTTTGGATTGTACTCTATTGGATCAATACCATAGCCATCGTTTTGGTGACCTTATCTTTCTTGCCTCAGCTCCTGTTCTACCTCTTTTTCTTTTTGCCGAGGAAACATTGGAAAGACGCGAAGAAAAATCATTTTTTTGTTTTGGTGATCCCCGCTCATAACGAAGAAAGCGTCATTGCCCATTCGGTTACTTCGCTTCTCAACGATCTTCATTATCCGAAGGAACTCTATAAAGTGGTGGTCGTCGCCCATAACTGCAAGGACCACACGGCGGAAGAAGCCCGCAAAGCCGGAGCCATCGTTTACGAGCTCAACGACCCTGACCCCGCCCATGGAAAGCCTTCTTATCCGCTTCGCTATGGCTATCAGATGGCGTTAAGAGATTTCCCCGAGGCTGAGGCGTTTACCCATTTTGATGCCGATAACATTCCCCATCCGGATTTCCTCATCCAAATGAATAAGTCGATCGACGCCGGCGCCCGAATCGTTCGCGCTTATGAAGCTGCGACGAATCTTCGCCAAAATCTTTGGACGGAAGAATGCGCGCTTTTTTACGCGAAGGATTCCCGGGTTCAGAATAACTTTCGCCAAGCTCTTCATCAGACTGCGATGCTTCCGGGGCCAGGTCTCACTTGCACCCGCGAAGTCTTAGAGCGGGTCAATGGCTATGATGCCATGAGCGGATGCGATGATGCCGAGTTCACTTATCGCCGGCTTTTCGATGGTTATAAATGCTATTTCAATACCGACGCGATCGTCTATGAAGATCAGCCTTCAAGCTATGCTGATACCCATAACCGCCTCATCCGGCTCGGCCATTCGCTCAACCATCTCTTTTTCACCGATGGCTGGCGGATGATCGTCCTCTTTTTCCGGACGGGAAACCCGATGTATCTCGATATGCTCATTCAGGTCGGATTTAACCCGATTTCCGTCATGTGCTTCACCTGGTTTCCTCTTTACTATGCCACCTGGGCGATTCTGATGTTGATGCAGCTTTCTGGGGTCCCGGTTTTTAGCCTTGCTTATTTCGATTATCTTCGCAGCGTTTCTGAGGCTTGTCATGGCATCTATTTCGGTGCCGATTATTTCCATCTTTCCGCCTTTTTTAACCAAGTGACAGTCGATGCGACCGTTTTGAGCGGAACCGCGCAATTATCGGCCTTAGGCTATAACGGTCTCCTCTCACTTCTTGATATGGCGTGGCAAGTGATTGCCGAGATGTCCGCCTTTTGCATTTTCCAGTCCTGGATCGCCCTTCTTTTGGATCATCGAAAACTTGGACTCAGCTGGAAACTCGAAGGCATGGGCAAAGGGATTTGGCTCTCGCCGGTTATCAGCTTTATCTATGGTTATTGCAATTGTCTTGGTGCCATTCGGAAGCCGAAGTGGATCGTGGCGAAACGCAATCCGAAAGAAACCCATATTTTGTATCCTTTGCCTCCGAAAAAAGAGGGTCGGGTCCATTATGTGAAACTGAGCGAACGCGAGATCGCAAAATACAACGGACTTTGGTGGAAAAAATCCTCTAAAAATCTCTCGACACAGAAATAAGGACCTTCGGGTTCTTTTTTTCTTGTTTCTTGCTCTGAAGAAGACTATATTCTTCCTTGCGACCGAACCTTGTTTCGCCCGTTCTCCATGAGGAGACACAGTCCTGGCCGTGAACGACAAAGAAAGGAGAATTACCTATGGCTTTAAGCAAAGAAGAAGTCAACGTCATCGTGAAGAAGTATGGCAAAAACGCCGCCGACACTGGCAGCGCCGAAGTCCAAATCGCCTTACTCTCCAAACGGATTGAAGACCTTACTGAGCACCTTAAGAGCAATGGCGAAGACGCCCCAGCGCGCCGCAGCTTGTTGATCTTGGTTGGCAAGAGACATAGCTTACTCGACTACCTCGCGAAGAATGATCGCGAAGCCTACGATAAGTTACTTGGCTCGCTCGGATTACGCAAATAAGCGAAAACAATGAAGCCCTCGGTTCTGCCGAGGGTTTTCTTTATAAAGAAAGAAAAGGAAGCAGTTTCAAGTATCGAACCGCGGTGCTTTATGCTAAGATTAGCCCGTTAAATTCATTATCCCAAGAGGAAAAGAGGAAAAAAATGAAACAAACATTCACCCTCGATTTCGAAGGTCGTCACCTTCAAGTCGAGACCGGAGAAATTGCCAAGCAAGCTGATGGCTCGGTGTTTCTTCGCTTCGGCGACACCGTGGTCTTATCGACCGCCTGCTGCGCCGACGAGCCGAAAGAAGGGGACTTCTTCCCGCTCACTGTCGATTATGTCGAAAAGCAATACGCTGCTGGCCGCATTCCGCAAAGCTTCTTACGCCGCGAAGGCCGCCCCGATGAGCACGCCACATTAAGCGCTCGTCTCATCGACCGCCCGATTCGCCCGTTATTTGCCGATGGCTTCCGTAATGAAGTCCAAATCGTCAACACCGTCATGAGCTGCGATCCGGACAATTCGCCCGAAATGACCGCGATGCTCGGTGCTTCCTTAGCCCTTTGCGTCAGCGACATTCCTTTCGATGGCCCGGTTGCCGGTGTCATCGTGGGCCGCGTTGATGGAAAACTCATCATCGATCCGACGATTGAGCAAAAAGCCAAATCCGATATTAACCTCACCGTCGCTGGCACTTCGAGTGCCATCATGATGGTCGAAGCCGGTGCCGCTCAGGTTCCGGAAGAAGAGATGCTTGATGCCATCATGTTCGGTCATGAAGCGATCAAGAAACTCTGCGCCTTCCAAGACGAAATCATCAAAGCGGTTGGCAAAGCCAAGCGCCACATCGATCTTTATGCTCCGGATCCCGCCATCAAAGCGGACATTGAATCCCGGATCAAAGATCGTTTGGTCAAAGCCATCTCGATCGTTGATAAACTCACCCGTCAAGATGCGATCGATGCCCTCAAGAAAGAGATTCTTGATGACTACGATGCGCGCAAGTACGATAGCGAAAAGATCCACGCCAAGACCATGATGATGGTCAACGATATTCTCGAAGGGATGGTCGCCGACGAAGTTCGCCGTCTCATCATCGAAGACAAGGTTCGCCCCGATGGCCGCAAAGTGGACGAGATCCGCCCGCTTAACGCCCAAGTCGATTTATTGCCGCGCACCCATGGTTCCGCCATGTTCACTCGCGGACAGACTCAGGTCATCTCGACCACGACCTTAGGGCCTCTCAGCGATGCTCAGATCATCGACAATTTGACTGCCGAGACCTCGCGCCGCTTCATGCATCAATACAATTTCCCGCCTTATTCGGTCGGTGAAATCGGACGTATCGGCACGCCAGGCCGCCGCGAAATCGGCCATGGTGCCTTAGGCGAGAGAGCCTTAAGCTACGTCATTCCTTCCGAAGAAGAATTCCCGTACACGATCCGCTGCGTCGCCGATGTCGTCGAATCCAATGGTTCCTCGTCTCAGGCTTCGATTTGCGCTTCTTGCATGTCGCTTATGGCTGCCGGCGTTCCGCTCAAAGCCATGGTCAGCGGCATTGCTATGGGTTTAATCACCAATGATCCGACCCGTTCGCCGGATAAAGAGACGAACCATTACACCATTCTCACCGATATTCAGGGCCTTGAAGACCACTTCGGCGATATGGACTTCAAGTGCGCTGGCACCGAGACGGGTATCACCGCTCTCCAGATGGATATTAAGATCCATGGCGTCACCCGTGAAGTTCTCTCCGAGGCGCTCCAGCAAGCCCATAAGGCTCGCGCTGAGATCCGCGAAGTGATGAAGCAAGCGATTCCTGAGCCGCGCAAAGAGGTCAGTGAATACGCTCCGAAGATGGTCACCTTCAACATCGATCCGGATAAGATCCGTGATGTGATTGGCACCGGTGGCAAGGTCATCAATGACATCATTGCCAAGTGTGACACCGTCAAGATCGATGTCGATGATTCGGGCAAGATCACGATTTACCACACGTCGAAGGCGATGATTGAGAAGGCGAAAGCCATGATCGATGACATCGTCCGCGAAGCGAAAGTCGGCGAAATCTACGAAGGCAAAGTCACCCGCGTTGAAGAATATGGCGCGTTCGTGAACCTCTTCGGTGATACCGATGGTCTCTGCCACGTTAGCCGTCTCGATTGGAAATACATCGACAATGCCAATAACTTCTGCAAAGTCGGCGATACGATGAAAGTCGTCGTCATCGGCTTGGATGAGAAGGGCAAAGTCAAGCTCTCGCACCGCGAGTTCCTTGAGAAGCCGGCCGACTATGTCGAGCGCCCGGAGCGCCCGGCTGGCGATCGTCCGCATACCGGTGGTTTCCATGGTCATTCCGATCATGGCAACTTCCATGGCGGCAATCATGGTTCGAATGGTGGCAATCGCCACTAATCCTCGTCGCTGATGTTTCAAAAGAACGCGTCCGCGTGGCACGTTCTTTTTTTGGCTGAAGGCCTTTGAAAGCTATCCTGAGAGGGGATTCATTTCGCCTTGATTTCAAATTAAGTATTCTGAAAACGCTTTTTGATACGCTTTCTCTTGGGCTTTTGCTATCCTTGTAGGGCTATGAAACTCTTGGTTTTTGACGTTGATGATACTCTGATTGCCGCCGATAAGGTTTTTCGGCAATCGACGATTGATAGTCTCAATGAACGTTTAGCTTTGGGCGATGCGATCGCCATCGCCAGCGGTCGTCCTTATATTGGCATCATGCAGTTCTTGAACAAATTGGCGCCTGGAAAGAAATTCCCGATTGCCGCCAATGGGGCTGCCGTCTATGACGAAGCGGGGCATTGCCTGGATTCAAATGGTCTCAGTTATGCCGATTTCCTTACCTTTTATTCCCGCCACAAAAGAATCTTGGATTTTGGGGGATCCATGTATTGCTACACCCTTGATGCTGTCGCTTATTTTGAGGACTCTTATTTCATCAATTTCGAGAAGAACTGGAATGGATTAGCGGGGCGCGATCTCCGCGAGAATCCTTTGAAGAGCGATGAGCCGATTCTCAAGATTATGGTCACGTTCAATAACGGGCGGTGGGATACCTTAAAAGTTGGGGAAGACGAGATGAAAAAATTTCACGTGATTCGGAGCGATCCCCGTTTCCTGGAATTCATGAATCCAGCGGTCGACAAAGCAACGGGAGTGGAATTCTTGCGGAAATACCTCGCTATTGCTAAAGAAGATGTCTTTTGTTTTGGCGATCAAGGCAATGACGTTGGCATGATTGGCTCCTATCAAGGAATCGCGATGGACAATGCGATCCCCGAGGCCAAAAAAGTCGCCAAATTCGTGACATTATCGGCACAAGAAGACGGGGTGAGTTATGCCCTGCACCATTTTGTGAAATAGCGAAAGTATCTCTTCTCCCTTTTCAATAGAAAAGGTTTATACTATTCGCGTTATGAAAGATGTCATTATTATCGGAGCCGGCGCAGTCGGAAGCTTTATCGCCCGAAGCCTCTCGCGCTACGAGCTCTCAGTTCTCGTGATCGAGAAAGAAAACGACGTGGGCGATGTGACGACGATGGCCAATTCGGCCATCTCGCATTCGGGGTATGATCCTCTTCCGGGCACTAAGAAAGCCATCTTTAACGTTGCGGGCAACAAAATGATGCCCGAAGTGTGCCAAGAACTCGATATCCCTTATGGCAAAGTCGGGACTTTGACCGTTGCGACTGAAGATGAACAGCTTCCGATGCTTCAAGACCTTTTAGAACGGGCCAAGCAAAACGGGGTTAAAGCTCGTTTGGTGGATGCCGCTGAACTCCAGAAGATGGAGCCCAATATCAATCCCGAAGCCAAAGGCGCGCTTCTTTGCCCCGATGGCGGGATTGTCAATCCGTTCCTTCTCCCGGTTCGGGCAATGGAAAATGCGATCGATAATGGGGTTGAACTTCATTTAAACGAAGAAGTCACCTCGATTCACAAAGACCATGACCATTACGTTTTGAACACCAACAAAGCGACTTATGAAGCCAAAGTGGTGGTTAACGCCGCCGGTCTCCATAGCGATGATATCGCCAAGATGATCGAAGATATTTCGTGGTCCATCATTCCGAGAAAAGGCGAATATTATGTCCTCGACCATTACGCGCCAGGACTCGTGAACCATGTTCTTTTTCCGCTCCCTAGTGCCAAAGGCAAGGGTGTTTTGGTCACCATGACCACCTCAGGAAACTACCTCGTCGGACCCTCGAGCGAAGTAATGGATGATAAAGATTCCGTTTCGACGGATGTCCCAACGCTCGAAAGCGTGAAAGCCCAAGCGATGATGCTCGTTCCGAAGATTCCTTTTAACCAGCAAATCCGAGTCTATGCTGGGGTTCGGGCAACGCCTTCGACTCACGATTTCATCATTGAACCTTCGAAGAAATATGCTGATTTCATTAACGTGGCTGGCATCGAATCGCCTGGTCTCGTTTCTTCGCCCGCAATTGGCGAATACGTCGCAACGAAACTCGTTGGCGCCGTCTTGCCTTTAAAAGAAAAAGCGTCGTACGAGAAGAAAGTGAAGCCTTATCTTAATCCGCTCCTTTTGCCGCTTGATGAGCGCAATGCTTTGATCAAGAAACATCCAGCTTATGGTGAAATGGTTTGCCAATGCGAGAAAGTCTCACTTGGCCAAATCCAAGACGTCCTCTCCCGCAGCGTTCCTTGCCTTTCAATCAAAGCCCTTAAGAAGAGAACAAGAGCGGGCTTCGGCAAATGCCAAGGGGGTTTCTGCCAGCCTCAAGTCGTCCGTTTATTGGCGGAATATTACCACGTGACGCCGCTGGAAGTGCTTTACGATAAGCCCGGCAGTGCCCTCGTTAAAGAAGAAGTGAAGAAGGAGAGCAAATAACATGATCAACAAAGATCTCGTCATTATCGGCGGTGGTTCCGCCGGAATGGCCGCCGCCATCGGCGCTTATGATCACGGGATCAAAGACATCCTCATCATCGAAAGAAGCCCGTTCCTTGGTGGCATCTTAAACCAATGCATTCATAATGGCTTCGGTTTGACCGAATTCAAAGAAGAACTGACGGGTCCTGAATTTGCCTATCGTTTTATCGAACAAGTGAAAGCCCGCAATATTCCTTTTGTTTTAGATAGTACCGTTACATCGATTAACCGCGATAAACTTGTGGTTTACACCAATGCTAAAGAAGGCGTTGTGGAAGTCCAAGCCAAAGCGATTATTATGGCGACGGGCTGCTATGAGCGAAGCGCAGGTGCGATTGGTATCCCCGGCGATCGTCCAGCGGGTATCTTAACGGCAGGGCAAGCGCAGCTTTTCCTCAACGAATATGGCTATCTTTGCGGCAAAAGAATCTTCATTCTCGGCAGTGGCGATATCGGTCTCATCATGGCCCGGCGTTTGACCCTTGAAGGAGCCAAAGTTCTCGGGGTCGCCGAAATCATGCCGTGGAGCAACGGTTTGAACCGCAACATGGTTCAGTGCCTCTATGATTTTAACATCCCACTTTATCTCTCTCACACCGTGAGCAAAGTGGTGGGAAAAGAGCGGGTCGAACGGATCGAAATTTCGCAAGTTGACGCCCATATGAAAGCCATCCCAGGAACCGAGCAATCCTTCAATGCGGATACCTTGATTCTTTCGATTGGATTGATCCCTAATAACGACTTGCTGAATAGCATCTCTTGCACGATGTCCCGCACGCGAGGAGCCATCGTCAACGAACATTTCGAAACCGACATTGACGGCATCTTCTCGTGTGGCAACGTTCTCCATGTCCATGACCTCGTCGATAACGTGGTGGCCGAAGCCCGAGAAGCGGGCAAAGGCGCCGCGATGTATATCCAAGGAAAATTGCCGCGGGAAGACCAAGTTATCGCTTGCTTAGCTGGCGATGGAGTTGGCTATGTTGTTCCGCAGAAAATCGTTTTGGATGAGAGCGAGGATTCCTTACTCTTCAAGTTCCGGGTCAAGGCGCCATCCAAGAATGTCTTCATTGAATACAATTTTAATGGTGAAGTTATTAAACGGGTCTTTAAACCTGTGATAATTCCAAGTGAAATGGAAATTGAATCTCTTCCTAAAAATCTACTGAAAACCAACCAAGGAACTCTCACCGTGTCCTTGAAGGCGAAGGAGGCTTAGTATGGCTGTTACTGAATTAATCTGCATTAATTGTCCGCGCGGTTGCCATTTGAAAGTCGATGATCAGCTTAACGTCAGCGGGAACTTCTGTCCTCGGGGCGCTGCCTATGGCAAACAAGAGGTGACAAATCCGACGAGAACCGTGACTTCAACCGTCCGAATCTCGGGAGCCGAATTGCCCCTTTGCCCCGTGAAAACCGCTCAGCCGATCCCCAAAGGAAAAATGAGCGATATCATGGTGTCAATCAACCAAGTCTTTTTGCAGGCGCCTGTCCATATTGGCGATGTCGTTATTTCCAATGTTTGCGGCACTGGCGTCAACGTCGTCGCGACTCGAAATATGGAGAAGATTTCCTAATGCGCTTACTCTTAGCTAGCGACATCCACGGTCGCCTCAAACGGGCCGAGCGTTTTGCTTCGCTCGTTGACCGCCTTTCACCCGATGCGATTTTCTTGATGGGCGATTATCTTTATAACGGTCCGAGAAACGGGGTGCCCGATGACTACGATCCGCTTAAAGTCTCCGAGATTTTGAACCGCTACAAGGACAAGATTGTTGGGGTGCGGGGGAACTGCGATTCCCGGGTGGATGATCTCTTGCTCGCTTTTCCGCTTCTCGATAACCGCCAACTGAATTATGGCGGACTGGAATTTGACCTTTTCCATGGCGATGAGTTTTCACTCAAAAATCTGAAACCTAACCCCGGGGCGGTCCTCGCTTCCGGGCATACCCATATCTACGTTCTCAAAAAAGAAAACGGTTTCATCTATTTGAATCCCGGTTCGATTTCCTTCCCGAAAAACGGAAATCCCCCGACTTATGCGCTTTTTGATGGGAAAACATTCGAAATTCGCTGTTTTGACGATGACAAGCTTCTCGCTTCGCTTTCGGTTTCAGACTAAAACTTATAGTTTTAACTGCCTCATTTGCTTATAATGTCTCTAGAACGTTTTCGCTAGAGCGTATCCCTTTATTGAGAGAAAGGTTTCTATCATGGATAAAATCAAAATTTTCGCCCTCGGAGGTCTCGACGAGGATGGCAAGAACTGCCTTGTCGTCAACATTAATGAGGACCTTTTCGTTGTTGATTGTGGCATCAAATACCCCGATAAGACGATGCCTGGCATCGACTATGTCATTCCGAATTTCGATTATTTGAAGGAAAGAAAAGACCATGTCAAGGCCTATTTCCTTTTGCACGGGCACGACGATGAAATGGGCGCTTTAGCCTATCTTTATAAAGATGTTCCAGCCCCGGTTTACGGTTCTTTGGTCACAACCACGATGTTCAAGATTTTCTCGAAGCATGTGAATGTTGACCCCAATCAATATGATTTCCACGTGGTCGAAGCGACTTCCTCTTTTGTTGTGGCGGGACGCAAGATTTCATATTTCCGGACCGCTCATAACATCGCTCAATCCTCGGGCATTGCGATTTCAAGCGATCAGGGCAATATCATCATTACCTCGGATTTCGTCGTTGAAAATAACGCCAATCCGAACTATCTCCACGATATGAACGCGATTGCGAAAATCGCCGAAGTCCCGACCCTCGTCTTATTGACGGAATCGGTCTACGCTTTCCGCCCGGGCTATACCGCGCCGGATTATAAGCTCACCCCCTTGATTGAACAGACGTTAAAAGATGCTCCGGGCCGCGTTTTCATCGCCTTATTCAGCCAAAACTTCTACAACATTGATGAAGTGATTTCCTTAGCGATTTCTACGCGGAAGAAAATCGTCCCTTACGATGAAGAAACGGCTGAGACGATCACCAGCATGCAAAGCTGCGGGCAACTCCTCATTCCGCGGGATAATTTCGCCCCGATGGAGGATTTGAACCGTCTCCGGGCTCAAGACATCATCGTTTTGATGCTGGGCTATGGCGTCAAACTTTATCATAAGATCGCCTTATTGGCCGCCGGACAAAACGAGGGCAAACAAGCAACGCTTAATCCGACCGATACTTTCGTTTCGGCTTGTCCGAGTAACGACAACACCGAAATCGAGGCGACCGATGCCCTTGATCAGCTCTATCGTTCGGGCTGCCAGGTCTTTAACGTCCCGAAGAAAAAATTCCTCAAGATGCACGCCTCCGAAGAGGATTTGAAGATGATGGTGGCTTTATTGAAACCCCGTTACTACATTCCCGTCAAAGGCTTCTATAAGGATTTGCTCGCCAACGCCGAAGTAGCGCTTTCGATGGGCATTAACCTTAATCACAATAACGTCTTCTTGCTCGAAAACGGTCTCAGCGCCATCTTCGATCAATCCGGCGCTTATATTTTCGATGAGAAAATCGTTCATGGTGACATCATGATCGATGGGATTGGAGTCGGGGACGTTGGTACTCAAGTCATCAGCGACCGCGAAAAACTCTCCCAGGGCGTTGTGATTTTGGCGGTGACGATTTCCAAGAGCAAACACCAGATCATCGCGGGACCCGATGTCCAAATTCGCGGCCTCGTCTTTATTAAAGATTCCGATGCGATTCTTCGCGACGTGAGCAAAATCTTCCTCACCACGATGCAAGATGAACTCGCCAACGCGACTTATGATATCGAACGGATCCGTTCCGATGTTTATGACAAATGCTTAAGAGCCATTCGGCGGCAAACCGGTAAGGAACCGATGGTTTTGCCACTGATTATCGAAGTGGCTTAAAAAATGTGAAGTTTTTCCTAACCGGAAAAAACGGAAGATTTTATAATCAATCTTATGCAGGAAAAGAAAAAGGTTTATAGCCTAAAGAATATCGCACAAGCTCTCGGGGTCCTCCTGGTCTTCTTGTGTGGAGTCGTGGCCTTAGCGCCCGCGACAAAGCTCTGGCCTCTTGGCTATGGCGTTTATTATGTCTTTGGCCAAGTTGGCTATTGGGCCTATTTGCCCTTTTTGATTCTTTTGGGCATCACCATCGCTATCAAAGGGACGCTCAAAAAGACTTTCTTGCACTGGAATGTTTACGTGGGCTATTTCCTTCTTTCCTTGGGCTTGCTTTTTTTGCTGAGCCAAATTGCCTTTGAAGGAAAAGAAGATATCACCGCCTATTCGCTTTTCGCCAATCGGGCCGCTTCCTTTGAGGGGAACGCGGCGAGCACCTTATTCTTCTCCAACGAAATCGGTGGGGGAATTGCAGGGTTTTATCTATCTGCCCTCGTTTTGAAAGGCGGAGTCGCTCTCCTTTGGAGTGTGGCGATTTTCCTTTTAGTCCTCGGCGTTTTCCTCACTTTATTCCCGCTTTGGAAGAAACTTTTCTTCCTCGTCGTTCGCCAGATCAAAGCTAGCGCCGCCAAACGGAAGTCCCGCAAAGAAACGGCTCGGCTTACCTCGGAAGCTCAAGCCAACGCCGAAAGAGAAGCTCGCAACGCTCCTTTGCCGGCTGAAACGGTTGAGGCCAGTGAAGAAGAAACGATTCCGACTCCGCGTTTATCGCGCACGGCGGTGGTCGAGGACAAGCCTCTTCCTAAAGCTGAACCTCTTCCTGAAGAGACGCCAGATAACGAAGAAGAAGCCCATCTTTCACGGGCCGAAAGTTATGGTGGGAAGCGTCTTTCTCCTCTTCCTGAAGAAATCGCTCCGACCCCCGAACAGCTAAATCATCCTTTTGTTTCGCCCAATGAGATGGCTCATAGCGGTCTTCAAGAAGCCGTCTTTGTTCCGGATGAAGTTCCGCCGAAGGATATCGCCCCCGCTTCGGGAGGCTTTATGCAAGCGGAGCCGCCGGCTCAGAGCGTCCAGGAAAGTGGTGTTCACTCCAACGAGATCCCAACGCCGGATGAAGCTGAGGAAGAAAAAGAAGTTGTTAAAACCGAGCCGCCTCTATTTACCCATTCGAACGAAATTGTGCCGCCTTCTAAAATGGCACCCCAGGTCAATGAATCCCCGCGCCCAAGCGTTACCCCCGTGGTCACACCAGTCGCCCCGGCGAACGCTCAAGCCTCGCCAAGCTTCGTTTTCAATCCAGCTCCTTCTCCGAAAAAAGAGGAAGTCAAACCCGAACCCCGGGTCATTTCGCTTGATGAAGAGGAAGAAAGCAACGAGATTCCGACACCCTCAGAACGGGTTGAGCGTCTTACCCCTCAGAGTTTGAATACGCCGACTCCTACGGTGGTGGAAGCGAAGCCTGTCTCTCCGACACCCGCTTCCCCGTCTCCCACGAACCCCAGTCCTTCGTATAGTTTCGAAATCCCTGCAAAAGCCCCCTCTTCTCCTTCGCGCAGTGCTGCTGAATCTTCTCCGAGCACCAGCGAAAGCGTCAAACCATCCGTTTTTGCCCAACCCGCGAAGGCCTCGCCTGAAGAAAGCGCGCCTGTTCCGAGTCCAGCTCCCGTTAAAAAAGCCCCGACGGCGCCTACTCCTGCGCCGGCTCAGCCCGTTTCGCCTTTGGACCAATGCAATCAGCCGAAAGCCCAATCTTTGCCTCCTTATCATTTGCCTTCGCTTGACCTTTTGAAGACTTATCCGGCGAACGCTAATGCCGAACAGATGAAGATTGAATGCCAGCAGCGTGCTGCCACAATCAATCAAGCACTCAGTGACTTAGGCGCTGGGGCTCAAGTCGTCGGCTTCACGATCGGCCCTTCGGTCACCCGTTTCGATATTCAAACGGATAAAGACGTTTCGGTCGCTTCTTTAGGGCGTTATGTTCAGGATATCTCCGTTCGTCTTAATGGTGTTGCCACCCGCTTTGAAGAGGTGGTCCGCGGCAAGAGCACTTCGGGTCTTGAAATAGCCAATTCGACAACCACGACGGTTTCCCTCCGCGAAATGGTGGAATCCCTTCCGAAAGGCGATAAATATAATCTTTATATTCCGTTTGGCAAATCCATTTCGGGCGATTGCATCTCCGCTGATCTTTCGGAATTCCCGCACCTCCTCGTGAGTGGCTCGACCGGAAGCGGCAAATCCATCTTCATGCATGGACTCATCATGTCCTTGATTATGCGGAACCGTCCCGAAGAATTGAAGCTTGTCGTCGTCGATCCGAAGCGGGTTGAAATGGGCAAATACAAAGATTTGCCACACTTACTTTGCCCGATTATCAAAGAGCCGAGCCAAGCGAAAGTTTGCTTCCAGAAATTGATCGATGAGATGGAACGCCGCTATACCCTTTTCGAACTCTCTGGTGTGTCGAATATTCGCCAGTTCAATAGCGAATATGCACCCGAAGCGGGCTTTGCCAAACTCCCGTTCATCGTGGTGGTTGTTGATGAATACGCCGACTTGGTCGATACCTGCAAAGATATCGGCGAAGGCGTGGTCCGTTTGGCGCAAAAGGCTCGCGCCGCTGGCATTCACCTCGTCATTGCGACTCAGCGTCCTTCGGTTCAGGTTATCACCGGCGTCATCAAAGCCAACTTGCCTGTTCGCGTGGCTTTAAGCGTTTCTTCCGCTGTCGATTCGATGACCATCTTAGGACAAGGCGGCGCCGAGGATTTGGCGGGACATGGCGACATGTTGGTCGATTGTTCTCTCGTCGCGCGCAATGGCTTTACCCGCTGCCAAGGCTGCTTCGTCGACAATAAGGAAATCAAGGCGGTCGTCGATGACATCAAGGCTCAACAAAACGTCGTTTATGATCCGAATTTCCTTGACCTTGTCGATCACGATGCCGAAGCGAAAGCCGCCGCGGCCGCTGCCCCGCAAATCGATAAAGCCGAACTCAAGGCCAAAGGCGATGATGATCTTTACGAGACCATCAAAGTCGATATCATGGCTCAGGAATATACCTCGATCAGCCGGATTCAACGTTCCTATGGCGTTGGCTTCCCTCGGGCTGGCAAGATCTTCGCCCGACTCCAAGCCGAAGGCGTGGTGGCGCTACAGCCCGATACGGCTTCTTCTTCTAAAGGCTGCCGCGTCTTGCTTCATGAGAACCCCGCTCCGAGCGAAAATGCCGGTTCTTCCGATAACAGCTCTTTAACCCTTACCCCGAATAATCCTTATCCAGGAGGCAACCCTCAATGAAAGTCGGAACCGACATCGTCCAAATCAGCCGCATTCCTTTTGATAATCTTGCCTTTGTCCATGGCGTGCTCTCGCATGAAGAGATTCAAATCTTTAATACCCGCAAAGACAAAGCGCAATTTCTCGCGGGACGTTACGCTGCCAAAGAAGCGTTTCTCAAGGCCCTCGGCACGGGCTTAGCAGGGGCCAAACTCAATGATATCGATGTCGCCTATCGCGAAGATGGCTCACCGATTTTGCATTATCAGGGAAAAGATTACGAAGTGTCGATTTCCCATGACGGAGGCTACGCCATCAGCGTGGTGATCATTCCATGAAAGATACTTTTGTTGGTGCTCGCTTAGTCCAAGAGGATTTGATTCGCTTGGTCATTTTTTCCGCTTTGCCTTACGAAAAATTCGATACCAAATTGATTTCCGATCGGGTTAACGAAGAAAAAATCCTGCCGAACCGCATCACGTCGAATCCTGGTATCATGATCATCGATTATCGCCTCAAAGAAGCGCTTCCTTTAGGACATTCTTACGCTCTTTCGATCGCCAACTTTGGTCTCATTCCCGTCGATGTCACCGAAGCGACGTCTTTTCCCTCTTTCGATGAGAAATACAGCTATGACGGCACCGATTTAGGGGCGAATGCGACTGAAAAAGAGACCACCTTTGCTTTGTGGGCCCCTTTATCGTCTTCCGTTATTCTCAAGATCCATAAAGCCAACGAGAAACGCTGGCACTATCGGATTATGGAGCGTGAAGATAAAGGAATCTTCCGCTTGACTCTTTCTGGCGATTATCAAGGGGCTTATTATCGCTATCTCATCACGACGAGTGAAGCAACCTCCGAGACGATTGATCCCTATGCGAAAGCCTCGACTCCCAACGGCGAAGATTCCGTGGTCGTCGATGCTGCCCGGCTTCCTCAAGTCGATTTCCATATGGAAGCCTTACCTGTCCTCAATTCTTATACCGATGCGGTGATTTATGAGGGTAACGTACGCGACCTCACGATTGACCGCCATAGCGATATCGAGAAAAAGGGGACCTACAAGGGTCTTTATGAAAAAGGACGAAAAACTTTCGGCGGGAATCCTGCTGGCATCGATTACGTGAAGAGTTTGGGCATCACCCATTTCCAGCTTCAGCCGATTTACGATTTCAAAACCGTGGATGAACTCCATCCCGAAACCGGCTACAACTGGGGTTATGACCCTTGTCAATATTTCGTTCCTGAAGGCTCTTATAGCGCCGATGTCCGCGATCCTTTCTCTCGGCTTAATGAAGTTCGTGAGTTGGTGAGCGCCTACCATAACGAAGGCATCCGCATCGTGATGGACGTTGTCTATAACCACGTCTATGAATATTTGACGTCTTCCTTTGAAAAATGCGTTCCGAATTACTATTTCCGCCGCAAGGGCAATGGCCGGATGGCCAATACCTCTTATTGCGGGGATGATGTCGCTTCGGAGCGTCCGATGGTCCGGAAATTGATCGTTGAAGCCTGCAAGTGGTGGATTGATTTCTATCACGTCGATGGCTTCCGTTTCGATCTCATGGGCATTTTGGACATTCAAACCCTGAGAGAAATCGCGACTTACGCCTTAAAGAAAAATCCTTCCTTTATCCTCTATGGCGAAGGCTGGAATATGGGTGGGGAAGTTAACCAACCGCTCGGACACATGGATAACGCGAAGCTCTTGCCGGATTTTGCTTTCTTCAACGATAAATTCCGCGAAGCCGCCAAACATTACCTCGTCGGAGATCCCTCGAGCGAAGAAACCTTTAAGTTCGCTTGCATTTCCTCGTCGATGGAATATGGCAATGAGCGCCCGCGTTTCTTGAGCGCCAATCAGTCGATCAACTACGTGGAATGCCACGATAACGCCACGTTCTTTGACTTTGTTTCCTCTTCGCGGAGCGATTTAACGAGCGAAGAAAAACTGGAGACCTGCAAAATGGGCCTTGCCAGCGTTTTGTTCGCTTTTGGCATTCCTTTCCTCCACGCTGGCGAAGAAATCGGCCAAAGCAAATTCGGCAAAGATAACACCTACAACCTTCCCGATGTTTATAACAAGTTTTCTTACCGTCTTCTCGACGAAAGAAAAACGATGTACGATTACGCCAAAAGTTTAATCGCCTTGCGGAAGAAATGGCGTTTCCTTCATGTCTATGATCCTCGAGTGATCGCCCCGATGGTTGATTTGAGCGACGAAGGGGCGGTTCTTCTCATCAAGATCGTCGACGGCAACATGACGGCGCCTTATGACGAAATCGATTTCTTGTTGAATCCTTCTTCATCCAGCCAAACCTATGCTTTTAGTAGCGATCGCGTCGTTTTGGTGGACACCTCAGGCGACGTCTCCAGTTCGAACCTTTTGGTTCAGAATGTTTTGCTCCCGAAACATTCGGTCTTGGTTTTCGGTCATCTTTCGAAAAAAGCTTAATCTTCGTCGGAGTTTTCCTTTCCTCTCGTCTCTTTATTCAACCTGAAAAAGTCTTGAGGTTCTTTTTTCGAACTTCAGCCCTCTAGCGTCGCTTTACTGCTGATGGTAAAATACAAAGCATGTGGAAGTATCCTCGCGTTCTTTTATTGGCTGGGCCTCGCCTCTTATGGGACTACACCTTTTATCTTTGGCGCTACGCCCGCCATCCGGAAAGGACGCCGATTGAACGGCGTTATGCGGTGGCACGCCGCTTGGTTCTTTTCATCCTCAAGCGCTTCCGGGTGGACTGGAAAGTCGAGGGGATTGACTATATCCGGGAACTTGAAGCGAAGAATCAGTGCTATTTGCTGACCCCGAATCACATGAGCGATCTTGATCCGCTCGCCATCCTTTGCTTGTCGGAAAAACCGATTTCTTTCGTGGCCAAAAAAGAAACGCGCAAAATGCCTTTTATCGGCACGGCGGTGAAAGCCCTCGATGGCTATTTCATGGACCGGAGCGATTTGCGGCAATCCTTCGAAGTGATCCACGGCGTTGAAGAACGCCTTAAGGCTGGTCATTGTTCCTATATGATTTTCCCTGAAGGCACGCGAAACCGCGCCCCCGAAACGACACCGACCGCCCCTTTTCACCCCGGCTCTTTTAAAGCGGGAATGAATCCGCAAGTCCCAATTGTGCCTTTGGCGCTTTATGGAACCTTCCGTCCCTTTCATTCGAAGCCCGATTTAAAGCGGAATCCGGTAGAATTCACTTTCTTTAAACCTTTCACCAAAGAGGATTATCTCAGCAAATCCTCATCGGATTTATCGTCTTTTGCCTATGATGAAGTTGCCAAAAGAGTGGAAGAAGATAAAAAAGAAGACGCTCAATTTTTCGCGGAAGGAAAAGAAAAGATCCCGATGCGGAAGGGATCTGTTCGTTAAGCTTTTACCAAAGACGTCTTAAGCCTTTGGGGTAGTGATTTTTCGCCACGCCTTGGGTCGCTTTCACGAAACCGAGGTTCTGATGGTCGTAACTCACGATGTAGAAACCATCGGGTTTTTGAATGGGGAAGGTATCGCCATGGATATAGGCCTTGGCATCTTCTTTCGAAATCGGCAAAGAATATTCGGGGGTTAAGAAATGGGCGAGATGGTGATCGGGGATATAGATCTCTCGCATCTCGAAGAGCTTGACGCCATAGCGAAGAATGTTGAGGTGGGAGACATCGAAATATTGCGATAGAGAGTAGAATTTCTGGCGCATCATTTCGTTGGAACGACCATTCAAGCCGTATTCGGTGAGGAAATCCTTGTAGCGATCGAAATTTAGCGTCTTCTTCGGCGAATGAACGAGAGTGCCAGGTTTCTTGAATAAGCAGATGAACTGACCTTCACCTTCGAAATGCGAGGGGAAAAGGTGAACGGCTTCGGGAAGAGCATTGCTCCGATAGAAAGTGGGATCCGAAGGAAGCGGAACAAGAATGATTTCCGGATGGAGAGTCTTAAAGGCGAGAATCGTCGCTTCGTCTTCTTCATAAGAGAAGGAGCAGGTGGAATAAGAAAGCGTTCCGCCTTCCTTGAGCATATCGTAAGCCAGTTCGAGGATTTCGAGCTGTTTCTTCGCGTTGGATTTCACTTTTTCGTAACGCCAATCCGCTTTTTCTTCGGGATCTTTTCGCATCATGGCCGAGCCCGAGCAAGGAGCATCGACGATGATCTTATCGAAGGTATTATGAAAATGAATGTGGGAGAAAACAAAATCATTGGAAGCAACGATGATATTGCCGCGTCCCATCCGTTCGACATTCTGCGACATCGCTTTGGCTCGGGGATAAGAAATATCGTTGGCAATAACCACGCCCTCGTCATGCATCATGAGAGAGGCGCCAATGGATTTTCCACCCGGGGCGGCGCAAATATCTAAGACAACATCGTCTTTGGTCGGGGCTAAGAAATAATTGACCATCATGGCCGAAGCATCTTCGATGGAGAAGACGCCATTGTCATAAAGGATTTCTTTGCCAAGTTCGTATTCTTCTTTTTCGTAATAGAAAGCATGAGCCACGAAAGGATGCTTGCGGCAATGAGGATAGCGGCGGAGGAATTCCTCGTCGTTCATCTTCTTGTCGTTAATGAGAACGCAATGGGTTACCTTGCCTTTTTCGATGGCGTCAAGGAGCGCATTCGCTTCATTTTCAGGTAAATAGTTATTTAATGATGTCCGAAAATCCATGCATTTATTATAATAAATGGCGGTAAAAAATGATACTACCCGCAAAAATGAGGTAAAAAACAATGAGAATCGTTGATGTCATCGAGAAGAAACGGGATGGTCTAGAGTTGACGGACGAAGAAATTCGTTTCTTCATTAAGGGTTATACGGACGGCACAATCATGGATTATCAAGCCAGTGCTTTGTGCATGGCCATCGTTTGGCGCGGAATGAATAAAAGGGAAATCGCAACTTTGACGGATGCGATGGAACATTCAGGCGAGACCATCGACCTCTCTTCCATCAAAGGAATCAAAGTTGACAAACATTCGACGGGCGGAGTCGGCGATAAGACCTCGCTAGCTTTAGGACCTCTCGTCGCGGCGTGCGGAGCGAAATTAGCCAAGATGTCGGGTCGGGGGCTTGGCCACACCGGCGGAACCCTTGACAAGATGGAATCGGTGCCGGGAACCTCAATCGCCATCGATGAAAAACGTTTTATTAAGCAAGTGAACGATATCGGCATTGCCATCATTGGACAGACTTCGGAAATCGATCCTGCCGATAAAAAACTTTATTCTCTTCGCGATGTGACGGGAACTGTCGAAAGCATTCCGTTAATTGCCTCGAGCATCATGTCGAAGAAACTCGCGAGCGGGGCTGACACGATTCTTTTGGATGTTAAATTCGGCAGCGGCGCTTTTATGAAGACGATCGAGAAAGCTAAAGAACTGGCTACGACGATGGTGGAAATCGGCGATTCGCTTAACCGCGATACCCGGGCGATCATCACCGATATGGATGAGCCTTTGGGCTTAGCCGTTGGCAACGCTCTCGAAGTCAAAGAAGCGGTGGCTACTCTTCATGGGCAAGGACCGCGGGATTTCGTCGAACTTGTGACCGAAGCTGGCGCGATTATGCTCGAACAAGCCCACATCGTGAAAACGCATGCCGAGGGCGTGAAACGGATTGAGCAAGCCATTGTTGATGGCTCGGGCTTTGAAAAGCAAAAGCAACTCTTTGCCGCTCAAGGTGGCGATATTTCCTATTTGGAGCATCCGGAGAAATTCCCGCTCGCTCGCTATCAAACCCCGATTGTTGCAGAGCATTCCGGCTATGTGAAGCGGATTGATTCGATGGCGATTGGCGTTTCGGCGATGAAACTCGGAGCGGGTCGGGCGACGATGGCCGACGTGATTGATATGGCGGCGGGCATTGTGCTTCAAAAGAAGGTTGGCGATTATGTCAAAGCCGGTGAGACTTTGGCGATTTCTCATACGAACAAAACCGGGGTTGCGGATGTCCTTAAGGCCATTCATGATGCCTTTGAATTATCGGAGGATAAAGTTGTGGTTCATCCGATTGTCCACGCTTATATCCACAAATAATGCGTGTCCTCGTTCAAGAGGTCAGCGAAGCCTCCGTTAAAATTGATGACCAAGTCGTTGGAAAAATTGCCCGTGGTTTCCTTCTTTTCGTTGCCTTTAAGGAAGGCGATGACGAAACGACGATTCGCAAAATGGTCGATAAAGTCCTTAAATTAAGAATTTTTCCGGATGAAAACGGGAAGACCAATAAATCTTTAGCTGATGTCGGCGGCAGTGTTCTTTCGATTAGTCAGTTCACTCTTTACGCGAATACGAAAGAAGGCAATCGCCCTTCGTTTATTGAAGCCCTTCGCCCTGAACTTTCGAAGCCTCTTTTCGCTTTGTGGAACAATGAACTTCGCGAGAAAATTCCCGCTTTGCAGACAGGGGTTTTTGGCGCCGACATGAAAGTGAGTCTCATCAACGATGGTCCTTTTACCCTTTATTTGGACTCCGATGAGCTCTTTGGGAGAAAAGCATGAAGGTTTTGCTGGGATTATCGGGTGGCGTCGACAGTGCTATCTCCGCTTATTTATTGAAAAAAACTGGCTATGACGTCACCGGTGGTTTTATGCGCAACTGGGATGCGATGACCAATAACGATTTTTTAGGTAACCCGACCATCAACGACAATCAGTGCCCCCAAGAAAAGGATTATGACGATGCCAAAGCGGTGGCGGCGAAACTTGGGATTCCTCTCCTCCGCTGCGACTTCGTCAAAGAATATTGGGATGAGGTCTTTTCCTATTTCCTCTCCGAATATAAGAAAGGGCGGACGCCGAACCCCGATGTTTTTTGCAACAAATACATCAAGTTCGATTCCTTCCTCTCTTACGCTAAAGCCCAGGGTTTTGATGCGATTGCCATGGGGCATTATGCCAAGCGGGGAGTTTACGAAGGCCACAATTATCTCTTTAAACCCAAAGATCTTGCTAAGGATCAGACCTATTTCCTTTGCCAGATCAACGAAGAACAAATTTCCTCTTGTCTCTTCCCGATGAGCGATATCACCAAAGTCGAAGCGCGCGCCATCGCCAAAGAGCTAGGCCTTTCGGAAGTCGCGGATAAGCATGGCTCGACGGGCGTTTGCTTTATCGGCGAGCGGAATTTTCGTCAGTTCTTGCATAATTATTTTCCGGCCACGAAGGGTCAGATCATCGATGTCGATAATGGCAAAGTCCTGGGCGAGCATATGGGCGTGCTTTATTACACCCTTGGCCAGCGTAAAGGCTTAGGCATCGGCGGTGTGAGCGGTGAGAGCGATGAGGCGTGGTTCATCTGCAAGAAAGATGTTACCCGCAACATTCTTTATGTCGCTCATGGTAACGAAGATGAGCATCTCAATAGCGACCGCTGCGAAGTCACCGATGTGAACTGGATTGGCCCCAAACCAGAAAATCCCCTGCAAATCGGCGTTAAATTCCGCTATCGGCAAACCGACCAGCCCTGCACGCTCACGTTTGAGGGCGAAAAAGTCGTCTTGCATTATGCCGCACCCTATAAGGCTGTTACCCCAGGGCAATTCGCTGTCTTTTATCTCGAGGGACGAATGCTTGGCGGCGGCATCATCGACAAGACGTTCTATCAAGGTCGGCGCGTGGATCTATAAAATATTTTCGATTAACGAGGAGAAACGAACGCTCCTCGTTTTTTATTACAATATTATCTCTATGATAAAGGTTTCTTTTCATGTTTTATTTTAAAGAGTTTAGGATAAGGTCATGGCTCAGAAAAAACCTTCTTCGTCACATAAAAACGATAGCGTCAAAATCCGCGTCGGACATCGAAAAATCAAAGCGCCTTGGTGGCTCTTTGTGATTTTGCTTGTCGTGGCTGGTGTGGCGGTCGGTGGTTATTTCCTCTATTACACGATGTATTCGAAAAAGCCTGCCTCCTCGAGCGCAGTTTCATCGTCCTCTTCGCTGAACATTTCATCCTCTTCTGTAACATCCGTTTCATCCTCTTCTACAACGCCCGTTTCCTCCTCATCGGATGTTTCTTCCTCTTCTCAAGCCACTTCAAGTTCTACTTCCTCCTCTTCGCTTTCTTCCTCTTTGTCTTCAACCAGTGAAGTCGGTGATTCCATCACGTTCAATTTCATCGCGCAAGGCAACGCAAAAACGGGCGATTGCACCTATATCAAAGCCGGCGACAACGATATTCTAATCGATGCGGGAAACCGCGTGGGCTCCGCCTCGGTCATCGAAAGTTATCTGGACGATTCTTCGCGAAGCGGGAACTATGTGAGCGATGGCAAACTGGAATACGTGATTGCCACCCACGCCCATCAGGATCATATTGCGGGATTTGTTGGCAAATCCTCGAGCGGTCCCGGCGGTAAAGATGGCATCTTTTACCATTACGCTATTGATCATTTAATCGATTTTTCTTATTACGACGATTCTCCGGTCATTTTTGAAAATACCGTGACTTCGGCCTCCGCAATTCCGACTTTTGGGAGTGGCAGTTCGGCGAAAACCGCTTCGGTCATCTATCAAAATTATGTAACGGCGCGGAGCTATGCGGTTTCTCAAGGCACCAGTTGGCAAACGGCGGGTCAAATGTGGGCGAGCGCAAGCCATACGATCTCGCTAGGCAAGAATCTTTCAATGACCTTGCTTTATAACTATTTCTATGATCACACGAGCAAAGAGATGTCCGGTCTCGGCTCTTTCTCTTTCTCGGAGCAAAATGACGATTCCGTCTCTGTTTTATTCACTCAGGGCGAGAAGAATTTCCTCTTTACTGGAGACGCCGAAGAAGCGGGCGAATACTCCTTGGTGAAGAGCAACGCCCTTCCGAAAGTCGAGCTCTTCAAAGGCGGTCATCATGGTTCCTATACCGCGAATTCCGATGCCCTCTTGAGCGTGATCCAGCCGAAGCTTGTTTGCATTTGTTGCTGTGCGGGTAATAAGGAATACGCCAGTGATATCAATCACACTTTCCCCGCCCAAGAATCGATTAATCGCATCGCCCTTTATACCGATCGGGTCTATGTGACCGATTTGGGCTCTTTCACTGATACCTCTTATTGCGTACCGATGAATGGCAACATCGTTGTGGCATATGATCGTTATTCGGCTGAGCAACTTTCTTTCAGCAACAATGACACGAAATTGAAAGACACAGCCTGGTTTAAAGCCAATCGTACAACCCCATCTTCTTGGGCCTAATTCTGATATTCCTTTTTCCCTGTCCTTAAGGCATAATAAGGCATGCGAAAAACCAAAGCTCATCTCTGGGGATTTGTTGTTGTTGCCGCCTGTGCCTTAGGTCTTTTGACCGTCGCGAGTACTTCGCCTATTGGCATCGATGTCTTGGCAAACGAATCCAGTTCACATTATTGCGCGGATATTGTATTTGGCACGAATGAATATTCCAGTTCCGGAACCCTCGGAGCCGGTTCTTTTTCTACCCATGGCTGCACCATCGACGCGGTTACGGCTTCTTCGGCTTATTGTCCTTCGAACAATATCAGCGGCAATAACAATTATTCGGCCCGAATTGGGAAAAGCGGTGGCGCGGGCTCTTTGACCTTTACTTTTTCGGGATTAAAGATTACAAAAGTTAAGGTTCTGGCTTTTCTATTTGGAACCGACTATTCAGTGAAAAAAGAAGCTCTGTGCACCGTGAGCACATCAGCCTTCACTGAAGGGTCCTCACAAAGTGTCACATCGAATGCTGTTCCGGATATCAGCGACTCTTCCACGGATGCCGGCTTGGTTTTCACGGGGCTAGATAACGGCGGGCAACTTTCGACTTCTTTGACCATTTCTTCAAGCGCAACGGCTCGATTCAATCTTTGCAAACTCGTTCTCACCATTTCTAGTGCTTCGGTGACTTCCTCTATTTCCTCCGTTCCTTCGAGCATTTCTTCGAGTCAAGGCGCCTACGCCCCGATTACGTTTAACTTCGTTGAACAGGGGAACCAATACTCGGGGGATTGCACCTACATCAAAGCCGGGGATAACGATATTCTGATCGATGCCGGGAACCGCACCAGCTGTGCGACGACGATTGAAAGTTATCTTGAAGACTCGAGCCGTCCTAACAATTACGTGAGCGATGGCAAACTCGAATATGTGATTGCCACCCACGCCCACCAAGACCATATCGCCGGTTTTGTGGGGGTTTCCGATTCTTCTTCAGCCGGGATGAATGGCGTTCTCTATCACTATTCTGTCGGCACTTTGATTGATTTCGCTTTAGCCAATACGACGAGCACCATCTATGCCAATTATCAAACCGCTCGGACTTACGCCGTTAACAAAGGAACCAAGCATTTCACGGCTCTTCAATGTTGGAATAATGAAGGCAATGGTGCTTCAAAGCACTATGAATTAGGCACTGGCCTCACGATGGATATTCTCTACAACTATTACTACGAAAATACGGGAAGTGATGAGAACAATTACTCTGTTTGCGTTCTTTTTACCCAAGGGAGCAAACACTTCCTTTTCACCGGTGATCTCGAGGCCGATGGAGAAACGCGCTTGGTGGCTAACAATACCCTGCCAACCGTTGAACTTTTCAAAGGCGGTCACCATGGCTCTTATACCGCGAATACCGATGCCCTCTTGAGCGTGATTCAGCCGAAGCTCGTTTGCATTTGTGCTTGCGTCGGTAATAGTGAATACGCCTCGACAAACGATCATTCTTTCCCCGCTCAAGAATCGATCAATCGCCTCGCACCTTATACCGATCGGGTTTATTGCACGACTTTGGGCACTTGGGGCAGCTCAACGGCTCACGAACCGATGAATGGGAACATCGTGGTGAAGTACGATTCCTCTTCGCTTGAGAGCATGACATTTAGCAATAACAGCACCAAATTAAAAGACACAGCTTGGTTTAAGGCAAACCGGACGACACCTTCCGCCTGGGCTTAATTTTTATCGCTTTTTGAAGAGCCGTATGAGATACTTTTCTTCCGTTAAAAGTTTCCCTTTTAACACCACTTATGAAAAAGAAAACCTTATTAACGTTAAGCTCTGGAGCCGCTGTTTTGACCCTTCTTGGGGTAGTTATCTCTGCAAATCCCCGTTATTTTGATATGGTGAAGGCGACAACTACTACGCAAAGTTGCGCTAAAATAGAATTTGGAACAACCGCGAACAATACGACGACTGACACCATTGCTGACACAAGCAAATTCACCTTTTCTGGAATTAACGTCACTTCAGTTTCTGGAACCAAAGCCAATTGTTCAAACTTAGGCGAGGCAGCAAAATTCGGGTCTTCCAGTGCTGGGGGATCGCTCACTTTCAACTTTGATTCTTTGGTGATTACTTCGATTCGTCTTTATGGCTTTGCCTATTCGAGCACCGAGAGCACGAGCGTTACGGTCGCGACTTCTTCTTATAGTGGAACAAACGTCAGTGTTTCGGATACGACGCTACCTTCGATTGACGATTTATCGGGTACTAATATCAATCTTTTTACCGGCATTGACGGGGGCAATGGTACCAGCTCCGCTAGTTTGACCATTACTTCAACCAAGCGCTTTTATTTGGCTAAAATCCTTTTCACGATCAATGGTTCTTCCACGGCAACGAGTAGCACAGCGACTTCGAGTTCAGTCACGACTTCTTCGGCTGCAGTTTCTTCTACCATCACTTCGTCCAGCTCCTCTACGTATTACCGCGTTGCTCCGAACGTTTCTAGCGGAACGAGCGCTTCGGTTTATTCGGTGAGCAGCAATGGTGGGACTTATCAAGGAACGCTGGTCAGCACGCTCACGAAAGGAAACTACTATACGACTTATGAAGATGTGGCGGCCTATTGGCAGGCTTTTGGCGAAATGCCAGGGAATTATATGTGCGCCGATGGGGATTCTTCATCGGGTTATAGCACTACAAAAACCAAGGCCTATACCGCTTATGGGGAGAGTGCTCGCCTTTGGTTTACCTATCATCGGACCACGGGCTATATGACCCAAGTTCCGGTTTACAATACCTATGGCGATGGAACGAACGAAGCGACGTATTACGAGATCGATATTTCGACGAGTTGGACTTCTTATAATAGCAATCGCGGGGCCGAACGTTTGATGGCGATGCCTTACGGGCTGACTCAATATGGTGTTGTCCCCGTGATTTTCCACACGACGGACCATTACGCGACATTCACCGAATACCTGAATTATTCTTCAGGCTGGGGTCCCTCTTTCTCGGACCGCACTGATTATGTGATGCCGACAACTGTGACTTATTCCATTGTTTAATTATGAAAAAATCCCTGCAAATCCCCTCTATCTTATCTATTGGTGCCTGTCTCCTTTTATTGGGTGGCTGTGGCTCAATAAGCTTTCAGAAAAGCTCCGAGAGCGTCTTTTCCTCCTCGGGCGCCTCTTCTGGCCGCGTTTTTTCATCTTCGTCCAACGTCTCTTCGTCTACGGCTTATTCCTCAAGTTCTTCCAGTTCGTCCGCGAGCGTTTCTTCCGCCTCATCATCGGGCGTCTCGAGTTCTTCTTCGAGCGCCTTTTCTTCTAGCGTTTCTTCTAGTCCTGTATCTTCGGCTTCCTCATTCCCAGTCCTTTCTTCTTACGATTACCGAATCGCCCCGAATTATTCTTCCAGCGCGGCGAAGATGCCCATTTATAACGTCGCTCATTTTTCCAATGGCTATCAAGCGCAAAAAGCCACCGAAATCACTCAGGAAACGGATTGTTTAAACGCCGAACAAGTCGCCGAGTATTATGTCAGTTTCCGTTCATTCCCGAGAAACTATTTCGCTTCGACGGACCAAGCGGTTTCTTATGGAAAGAACGGCCGGGTGGTCAATACCTATTATTCGGGCGGTTACCACACTTATGACTACACCGTGAAACTTGGAACGTGGAACGTCCCGAGCGATGGAGCTTATTACGAATTCGAGATCGATTTGACGGGGAATTACAACAATGGAACCCGGATCAATCATGGTGCGGGCCGTCTTGTCGTGATCGCCGATGGCATTAAAGAATATGGAAGCGAGCCCGTTTGCTATTACACGACGGATCACTATGCGGATTTCAAAGAATACTATAACTTTTATCAGGGCTGGAGCCCGCTTTTCGCCGGAGTCTATAACAAAAGCGGGAGTTATGAAAATACGCCGATCACCGACTTGGAACGGCCTAGTGTTCCAACAGTTCCCTATACGATCGTTGACTAATGGTGTTCTTTCTTGACAGGTTTTTCCCTGAGGGTATATTAAAGACGGATAGAGAAATCTATCTAACATCAGGTGAGCCTCTGCCTCAAAGTGAGGAGCTATAAAATCAGGAGAGCCCCTGCCTCTAAGTGGGGAGCGATAAAATCAGGTGAGCCCCTACCTCCAAGTGGGGAGCTATAAAATCAACGGCAATGCTTCAAAACGAAGTGGTGCCCCATGAGGATGAAGAGATTCATCTTCTTTTTTTATCGAAAATTCCTTTAAAAGGCGAAGCGATGATGGGCAAAGAAAAACCAAGGAGGTCATTAGCCCCCTTGGCTTGATTCTTTTTTATCCGACTTCGATCGTTCCGTCTTCGTCAATGACGATCTTATCGCCGGTTTTCACGGTATTTAAGAAGTCATCGCCGAGTTTGTCGATCACGATGAGGGGAAGATTCTCCCAAACGTGAGCGAGGATGAGCCCACTCGCGGAGATTGGATCAATCTCTTTCGAGTAGAGCCAGCAGGTCGGGGTGATGCCCCGTTTAGCCTGGCTTTGGATCAGCATGCCACCCGTGGTGGAGCCGATGGTCTGGGGAAGGCAAAGGGCTTTCCCTGTCAAAAGTTGCCCATTGACGTCGGGGTTATTGTGGTCCGAGGCCACGAGGGCTTTGCAGTTTTTCTTTAAGCCGCTTTTTTCAAAGCTGGCCAAGGTATTGAAACCCTGATGCGACACGACCGCTTCGCCGGTGTATTTCCCGCCGAAGATCACGCGTCCTGTGAATTTTTTCATCTTTAGTTCCCTCTCTTTCCGCTGACTAAGGCGAGGATTTCCTCGTCGGTGTAATAACGGGCCGTCGAGTAAGTCCTTAACTTATTCGAGTTGGTCGCCACCCGCTTCTTGGCGCATAAGGGGTTATTCATATACATCAGCGGGCAAATGCTTGAAAGGTGGGCGCCATAGCTGAGCAAGGTTTGATATTCGGGTGTGGCTTCGAACTTCTTTCGCACTGCGGGGGCGCAGGTGAGAACGGTGTCGACCTTGAGTTTCTTCCGTCCCGCTTCTTTTAGGGCTTTTCCTAAACGCAAGGTCCAGTCTTGAAGTTGATGATAGGTGAGATGTGGACAGCCGATGAAAGCTTTTTGGGCTCGGCCCTCCTTTTTCGCCCAGAGAATCGGATAGGAGCGGTAAACCCGTTCGAGTTCCGCATCATCGATGACGTAGGTCTTGTAGCCTTCCTTGAGGAGAGCCGTTTCGCCTAAGCGTTTGGCTTCCGGCGTGATCTTATCGATGTGGTAGAGACCAACCGCGCCATTGGAGGCGGTGGCGGCGCCGAAATCTTTGAGATAAGCGATCGTGTCCTCATCGGGCAAAGGCTTTAAGAAAGCATCGAGTCCTTCGACATAAGGGACTTCGTCCATCACTTTCATGCCGATCGCGCTGCCTAAGACTTGAGCCTCCGGACGCTTGGTGACTTTGAGAACGATCTTCCAGGTGGCTTTCCGGCCTTCTTCGGTCAAGAAACCGAATTCCGGGGCGTAGCCTAAGACGCTGCCAAAGAGTTCCAAAATGCCTGAGTTGCGGTTGCATTTGGCACCCAAAACCGAGTTAGCGAAGACGACGGCGCTACTTTCGGCCCAGGAAAGGACATCGCCCTCTTTCGGGGTGTTGCCCATCTCGGGGAGATAGCAGGTGCAACTGAAGGCGTCATGCTCGACCAATCCGGCGGCTTGAAGCTGTTTTTCGTAATCGTCTTGTTTCGCGTACATGATCTTCGAGAAAATCATCTTCTCGATCGGATTGCATTTGACGTTTTTAAAATCGCAGGGTCTCGGGTCGACGGTGAAGCCATCTTTAGCGATGGCGCCAGAAGAAATGAGTTCGTCCATCGTGGTATAAACCGTGCCAAGCATCGGAATGCCGAAGCTGGTGACGAGGTGGCCTTCTTTATGGGTCACTTCCGCCATCCTTTTTGCGCCGAAGACATCGCCATAACGGACCAAGCATTCCATCATCTTGGCTTTGGTCGGGCCCTCTTTTCCTTCGAGGATACCTTGTTGAACCGGAGTCAGAGTCATTAAAGGTTGATACATGTTTTTATCCTTTTAAATTGCCATGGCTACGCCATAGGCCTTCCAAATCACGCTGCGTAAGTTGCCAATGCCCGCGCAATCGCCGACGAGCGAGATATTCTTCCCCTCCGGGGCAAGCGGCGTTGGGATATAACCCACCGACATAATCACCGAATCGCACGGCAAGGCGATATCTTTGCCGTCTTTGGTGGTGGCGATGAGGTCTTTCTCCTCAATCGCTTTCACTTTGGTCTCGAGATAGACGGGGACCTTATGGAGCGCGAAGAATTCGCGGAGATAGGTGCTATTGGCCATGCAGACGCCCTTTTGGGCAATGAGATCGTTCTTCATTTCGACGATCGTCGGCTTCTTACCCTTGAGATAAAGGTCATAGGCGATTTCACAACCGCTTAAGCCACCGCCGACTACGACAACGTTTTCGCCAACCTCTTTGCCCGCGAGATATTCGCAAGCCTCGATGCTCTTTTCAATGCCAGGGAGACGGAACTTCCGGGCTTTCGAACCACTCGCGATGATGTAATGATCCGCTTTGATGGCGTTGAGATCTTTGACCTCGCTATTCAAATGGATCTCGATATTTAGGTCTTTCATTTGCTTTTCGTACCAGGCAATCAAGTCGCGGTCTTTTTCCTTAAACGAAGGCGTGGAGGCGACTTTGAAAACGCCACCGAGAACGCCGCTCTTTTCGTAAATGACTGGGTGGTGGCCTCTTAAGGCAAGAACCCGCGCGGCTTCCATGCCACCGATGCCGCCGCCGATGATGGCAACGGTTTTCGGATGGGCGGTCTTTTCGATATAGAATTTCTTCATCTGCATCGTTTCCGGATTGATCGCGCAACGGGCCATATGGATGGCGTCATCGAGTGTTTGATCGTTGCTCACGCCTTTATAGTGGCACATGGTGAAACAGGCGTTATGGCAGCAAATGCACGGGCGAATCTCGTCCGTTTTATCCTGCATGAGCTTCGTGACCCATTCCGGATCCGCGAGGAATTGACGGGCCACGCCCATCGCATCGAGCTTGCCTTCTTTGATGGCGTCATTCGCCACTTTGGGATCCATTCTTCCCGCGCAAACGAGCGGAATCGAGACGAACGATTTCAGGTGTTCGACATCGGCTAAGTTGCAGTTTTCGGGCATATATACCGGTGGGTGCGCCCAATACCAGGCATCGTAGGTGCCATTATCGCAGTTGAGCATATCGTAGCCGGCATCTTGAAGATACTTGGCGGCCTTTTCACTTTCCGCCATATCGCGGCCGACTTCCACGTAATCTTCGCCCGGAAGGGCCCCTTGGTTAAAGCCTTTGGTCTTTGAGACGACGGAGTAACGAAGCGAGACCGGATAATCTTTGCCGCAGACGGCTTTGATCGCTTTGACGATTTCGACCGGGAAGCGGTAGCGGTTCTCAAAAGAGCCACCCCATTCGTCGGTCCGTTTATTGACGTACTTCAAGGTGAACTGATCCAAGAGGTAGCCTTCGTGGACCGCGTGGATCTCCACGCCATCGACATCGGCCTCTTGGCAAAGCTTCGCGGTCTTCGCAAAAGCCTCGATCATCTTATGAATCGCCTTCTCGCTCATCGCTTTAGAGGGGAGTTTGTCACTCCATCTATTGGGTGAAGCCGAGGAAGAAGCACAGATGGCATCCATATTTAAGATCGGTTTGCAGAGGAATTTTAAAACGGGGTTCCCACCGATCTTGACCATCGTCGCATTCACGGCCATGCTGCGGCCAAAGCCAGCGGTGATCTGCACAAACATCTTGCAACCGGTCTTGTGGACCTCGGCCATGAAAGCCTTGAGCTGCTTGTACATGTGTTTGTTTTGATAGAGCCACCCTCCGCCCATCGGGTTCTTGATCGGGGCGATGCCCGGCAAAATCAGCCCGGCGTTATTTTGCGCCCGCTCCAATAAAAAATGGGCGGCTTCTTTATCGAAATGGTTCGGTTCCATCCATCCGAAAATGGAGGTGCCGCCCATCGAGGTCATGACAATGCGATTTTTAATCGTGACATTGCCAATTTTCCACGGGGTGAACAAATTCTCATATTCTGAGTTCATGTTTCGTCTCCTTAGTTGATATCAGTATAGTTTTATCGACACCAAAGATAAAGATAAGCTTACCCTTTTCCCTATTTACCGATTGGGAGAGCGAAAGACGGAGCGTTTTTTAAAAGTATTTATCTTGTATAAACGACGGGAAAACCTATGATAAAAGAAGAAGGGGGCTTTATGATGAAAGTTTCACGTCTATCTTTACTCGGGATTTTGAGCCTTTCGATGCTGCTCACCGGCTGTGGTGGTTCTTCGACGACGACGAGTTCGCTTTCGCAAGTGTCGCTGATGGAAAAAGATTTTTATGACCAATGGGTGGTCACCGGAAAAATGAATGATGAAATCGGCGGCTATTCCGGTCATTCTTTATCGCAAATCGGCATTAAAGTGATTTACGGGGTTTTCCGGGGGGCTTACGTCTTGAGTTATCTGGTGAATGGCATTGGTGGCAAAGGGGCTTGGAATACGCCCTTCACCATGGAATTAGGCGCTAATTACTATAGTTTCAATGTCCGGTGGACACCCCATGTTTGGTCGGAGGGAAAGGTGGTCAGTTTATCGGAGGCTTATGAGGCGAAAACCATCACCGAGGCTGATCTTGCGGAAATCAAACAGGTAGCAGAAACTCCGGTGGAACGGAATTTCGCCTGAACAAGATTCTCTCTGGCCAAAGCGGCGGAGCCACCCGCTGACGAAATAGCCTCTAGGGTTTGAATTCGAAGGAGTTCTCGTGAGCTCGCGCCTTCGCGCGGGCCTTTTCTTCATTTCTTTTATAGCCCTTTAATCTAAAGGGTGCTAAGATACTTCCGAAGTTAAGTCTCTTCCTAGAGAGGGCCGCAGGATGAAAAGGCCTAAGAGACACGCCACTTCGCCTGTTGGGAGCAATGTCCCCGCGCTTCGCGTTAAGAAGAGAATGAAGATGCACCTCGAGTGAAGAAGGATGGTACCGCGCGAATCCGCGTTCCTTCGATGGGGTGTTTTATTTTTGTTTAAGGAGGGTTTCCAAGATGAAACCATTAACAGGGTCTCAAATTCGTCAGACGTGGATTAAGTTCTTTGAAGGCAAAGGCCATAAGTGGCTCCCGGGCGTTTCCTTGATCCCGGTTGGCGATAAGTCGCTTCTTTGGGTCAACGCCGGCGTCACCGGTCTCAAGAAATATTTCGATGGCTCGGAAGTTCCGCCCTGCCGGAGAATCGTGAACGTCCAGAAGAGCATTCGGACCAACGATATCGAAAACGTCGGTCATACCGCTCGTCACCATACGTTCTTTGAAATGCTCGGCAACTTCTCGATCGGCGATTATTTCCGCAAAGAAGTCATCGCTTGGGCTTATGAGATTTTAACCGATCCGGTCAACGGATTCGGCATGCCGAAGGATAAGCTTTATATGACTTACAACCCCACCGATAAGGAATCGTGGGAGTTGTGGCAAAAGCAAGGCGTCGATCCTTCGCATCTCATTCCGCTCGAAGGCAACTATTGGCAAATCGGCGAAGGCCCGTGCGGCCCGAACACCGAGGTCTTCTTTGACCGTGGCGAGAAGTGGGACCCCAAGCATCTAGGCGTCAAACTCTTAGCCGATGACATTGAAAACGACCGTTACATCGAAATCTGGGGCATCGTCTTCAGCCAGTTCAACGCCGTCAATGGCGTCAAACGGGAAGACTATAAAGAACTCCCGTCAAAGAACATCGATACCGGCGCGGGACTCGAGCGGATCGCCTGCATTCTCCAAGGCACCGATACCAACTTCGAGACCGATTTGTTCATGCCGATGATCCATGCGACCGAAAAGATCGCTGGGGTTAAGTATAGCGATGAGAACAAGATGTGCTTCCGCGTGATCGCCGATCATGCGCGTTGCCTCACCTTTGCCCTTTCCGATGGCGCCACTTTCTCCAATGAAGGACGCGGCTATGTCTTACGCCGCATCATCCGTCGGGCGATGCGCTATGGCCAGAAATTGGGCATCAAGAAGCCTTTTATGTACGAACTCGTCCAAGTCGTGGCCGACAAGTATCGGGATTTCTATCCTTATCTCGAGGAGCACGTTTCCGAAGTCTCGAAGATGGTGCTTTCGGAGGAAGAGAAGTTCCTCAAGACCCTTACTTCGGGCGAAGAGATTCTCCGCACGATGATGGAAGGCAAAAAGTGCCTTACTGGCGAAGAAGTCTTTAAGCTTTACGACACCTATGGTTTCCCGAGCGATCTCACCAAAGAAATCGCCCTCGAAGGCGGGGTTTCCGTCGATATGGAGGGCTTTGAGAAATGCATGGAAGAGCAGCGCGAACGGGCGAGAAATGCCCGGGGCGAAATCGAGTCCTTCCATAAGCAGTCGAAGGATTTGATGGCGTTTAAGACCCCGTCGGAATTCCTTTATGATCAGGATAGCGTCGAAGCGACCGTCACCGGCTTATTCGTCGATGGCGTCGCGGTGAAGAGTATCGATGAAAAAGGCGAAGTCATCCTGGATAAGACGCCCTTTTACGCCGAGATGGGCGGACAGGTGAGCGACACCGGCACGATGAAGAACGCTTCCTTTGAAGCGGAAGTCACCGCGGTTTCCGTGGCCACCAACACCCAGCATCTTCATGCGATCGAAGTGAAATTCGGCACCCTCAAAGTGGGAGATAAAGTCACGTTGGCGATCGATGCCTCGCGGCGGAGACTCGTTGAGCGCAATCACTCCGCGACCCACCTTCTCCACAAGGCTTTGGGCGATGTCTTAGGCGCCCACGTCGATCAAAAAGGTTCTTATGTCGATGAGAATTACCTCCGTTTCGATTTCGGTTTCAACCGGAAACTGAGCGCCGAGGAATTACGGCAGATCGAAGAAGAAGTGAATGCGAAGATCGCGGAAGCGATCCCCGAAGTCACCGAGGTCTTGCCGATTGAAGAAGCGAAGAAACGCGGAGCGGAGATGGAGTTCGCCGAAAAATATGGCGCCCAAGTGCGCGTCGTTGAATTTGGGGACTTCTCCCGTGAGTTCTGTGGCGGCACCCACGTCAAGAATTCTTCGGATATCGGGGTCTTTGCCCTCGTTGAAGAAGGGGCGATTGCCTCGGGCGTCCGCCGCTTAGTCGGCGTGACGAGTTTAGGCGCCTATCGTTATTTGGCCAACCGGGCTCACCTTTTAAGCGAAGGCGAAGCCTTATTAGGCGCGGGCGATATCGATGTCCTTTCCCACATCAAAAAGACGATCGAAGACAAAGACGTGGCGATCAAAGCCTCGGAGCAAAGCAAGGCGAAACTTGCCGAGATCGAAGCCAAAGCCTTAGCCAATAATGCCCATATGGTCGGAAAAATTGCCGTGAGCGCTCTTCTCAAGGAAGGTGCTTCGCGTCAGGATCTTTTGACCCTCGGCGATTCACTCAAAGCCAAGGGGCCGGATTACGTGATTATCTTGCTCGGCGGCATTGAAGGCGCCCGGCCGTTAGTCGCCTTCTTAGGCGGCGAAGCCCTCAAAAAGGCGAAAGCCGGCGACCTCGTGAAAGAACTTGGTCACGTGCTTAATGGTTCGGGCGGTGGCAAACCCGAGATGGCTTCGGGCCAAGTGAAGACTTCTAAAGGCTTTGAGGAAGCGGTAAAATCAATTGAAGGGAAACTCGCGTGAAGAAAGTCTTAGGCCTTGATCTCGGGACAAGAAGCTGCGGCATTGCCGAAAGCGACGCTTTGGGCATCGCCCATCCCAAAGAGGAATTCCGTTTCCTCGAAGGGGCGTACCGCCAGTGCTTGGCTCATCTTGCTGAACTGATCAAAAAAGACGATATTCACGAGATTGCCTTAGGCTATCCCCTCAATATGGATGGCAGCGCCGGCGAAAGTGCCAAGCGGAGCGAACGTTTCAAAGACGAACTCTTAGCGATGGATTCGACGCTCGAGGTGACCCTTGTCGATGAACGTCTCACGACGGTCATGGCGAATCGGCGTCTCCTCGAAGCCGATCTCTCGCGCGGCAAACGCCATGGCGTGATCGACCAACAAGCCGCCCAGGTGATTCTTGAAAGTTATCTCAATACGAAAAATGGAGGCAGTTACTGATGTTTGAAATCCAAGATAATACGATTACCATCACGAAAGAAGATGGCACAAGCGAAGACTGGCGCATCTACTTTTATTACCATAACGATGAGCGGAAAAAGGACTACTATCTGATTTATCAAGATGGCGATCCTGATTCGCTTTTGGTGATGGCCAGCGCCGATGGAAAAGAGTTGACCGACGTTTCGGAAGAAGAGTTCGCCGAAGCCCAGGAAATGCTCGAAACTTACGAAAAGGATCCCAAAATCCAATCAATCAAGTAGTCTTTCCTTGTGAAAGCTCTTTGAAATCCCTATAATCAAGCACGGGAAAATGAGTGAGGAATAATAACTATGGCAGAAGATAAGATGATCATGACCAAAGACGGCATGGAAAAGCTCGAAAAAGAATACCGTCGTTTAATTGATGTCGAACGCCCTGATGTCATCGCCGCCTTGCAGGCAGCTCGGGCTCAAGGCGACCTTTCCGAAAACGCCGATTACGATGCGGCTCGCAACCGTCAGGCTCAGATTGAAGCCCGTATCACCGAGATTGAGCACATTAAGGATATCGCGGTGGTGGTCGAAGAAGGCAAGCAGGGCAAGAAGATTTCGCTCGGCAACCTTGTGACCTACAAAGAAGTCAAAACTGGTGAAGAGATGACCGTGAAGATCGTCGGCACCGTCGAAGCGGACCCCTTCGCGACCCCTTATCCGCTCGTCAGCAATGAATCCGCGCTTGGCGTTGCCCTTTTAGGACAAAGTAGTGGCGCTCAGATTACCGTCGAGAGCGATGAGCCCTACGAGATCGAAATCGAAAAAGTCGAAGTCGCGAAGTAGTTGATTCTTCGAAATTCAAGCGATCATCCTTGGGGTGGTCGCTTTTTTCGTTGTCCATTTTCTTTTGATGGCATCGGTTTTTTTGAGAAAACTATTTTTTGTTTCTCAAACTCGAAGGGCAAAACGGGCTTCGCGATGTCTATTGAGAAGTAGGAGGCAAAATTCATGTTCAAAACCATTATCGCCATCGTCCTTACGACGGTGGTCGTCCTCATCATCATGGCGGTCGTTGATAAGACGACCTCCAAAATCGTCTCGTCTACCCCAACGAGCAGCCAAGCAAGCGTCTCTGATAGCTTGCAAGTCACCATCACAGGCGAGGTCAACCATACTGGGACTTATTTGCTTGCCCTTAATTCCACCCTCAGCGATCTTCTCGATGCGGCGGGTGGTGCCACATCCAATGCCGACGCGAAAGCCTATGACGTGAGCGTGGTTCTCGAAAACAAAGAGACTTTCTACATCGCACCGATATACGATAACGGGAACACGTGCGCCGTGACACCCATCAGCAAAGTTTGTATCAATAGTGCCGATAAAACGGCCTTAATGAGCGTTTCGGCTTTCTCTTCAACCGTCGCACAAGCCATCGTGAGTTATCGGGAGGATAAAGGGGCGTATAAACGCCTCGAAGATCTCAAGAACGTCTCGGGCATCGGCAACGCCACGTTTGAAAAATGCAAAAACTACGTCACCTTGACGGATTAGGCTGTCTCTCCTTCTTTTATGCCTTGGTGGCTTTCACTCTCGGGGGACATCTCGCGGTTAATCTTCAAACCCCATTGGTGATCCTCCTCGTTATCAGCACGCTCCCGTTTCTCTTTTCTTCGGCCAGAAAGGGGAAGGGGAACGTGCTTGTTTTTCTCTCGTGTCTGGCTTTGGGGGTAGGCCTTTATTCGATCCGCCTCCCCGTGGAGGAAGGCAAAGGAACTTATTCGGGTTTCGTCATCAAAGCCAAAGCCAATTATTTTCTCTTTCTCGATGAAGGACGCCGCTATTACGTCTATGAAAAGGAAAATACACGAGAGATCGGGGATTTCTTAAGCATTGAAGGACGGATTACTTTCTTTGAAAGCACCGAATACGAAAGCCGATTCTCCTTTGCGGAGTCCTTAAAAAAAGAAGGGGTCACTCACCAACTCATCCCTTATAAGATCACTCCGAAGTTTGAGCTTCCGCTCCGCTTACGGGCCAAAGAGATCGCCTTCTTGAGCCATTTTTCTTCGGATGGGCAAGACGCGATCGATGCCCTCTTGTTCGATCACAAAGATTATTCCTCGGGATTCATCCAAAAGGCTTCGGCTTTGGGCTGTCTCTATTTCCTTTCGCTTTCGGGCGTTCTTTATTCGGGAGTGCTAAGGGGTTTTGAGAAAGTCGTTTTCTTAAAATTCAGCGAGGAAAAAAGCCATGTTGCCACTTGGGTTTTAGCTCTCCTGCTTTTGCCCTTTGGCTTCTATAAAGTCGGGATCTGGCGGGTGTTTCTGATGCGGAGTTACCGCCTTTATCTCGAAAGGAAAAAAGCAAAAGCCCCGCCGAAATTTTTCATTCTTTCTTTTGTAGGAATTCTGACCGTAATCGTATCACCGTACAGCATTTTTAATCCGGGCTTTTTGATTGGCTATGGTCTTTCGTTCGCCCTATGCCTGAGTCAAGAACTATTGCGGGTGTACCCAGGCAAGCGCCGCAATGTGATGACGGCGGGTTTTGTCTTGTTTTTCCTTTTCCCTCTTTTGGCGAGCAAAGGGGCCCTTCATCTTTTGAGTGGTCTTTATTCCCTTTTCTTGATGCCGATCGTCTATCCTTTCGCCGGACTCTCGTTCATTTCCTTTTTGAGCGTTCCGCTGGTGAATTTTCTCAATGCCTATGCCCATTTGATCGTTCAAATCGTGGATGCCTTAGACGTCATTGATATTCAACTCCCCTTAGGCAATTGGAATGATGCCTTCATTATTCTTTATTATCTTTTCTTCGGCGTCTTCTATTATTTTAGAGAACTCGGATCCATTTTTCACGAGGCTTTACTAGGCGCGGTGATGGTGGGCCTCATCCTTTATGAGGTCGTCCCGTTGCCCAATGCGATTTCGGAACAAGTCTCCTTTATCAACGTCGGGCAAGGGGATGCGATTTTGATCCGGGATGGTTTTACTACGGTGATGATCGATACTGGCGGCAATCTCTCCTTTGATTTAGCCCAAGAAGTTGATATTCCTTTTTTAAGGAAAAATCGGATTTATCACTTGGATTATTTGATTGCCTCCCATAGCGATTACGACCATTTCGGGGCCGCCAGCAGTTTAGCGAAACATTTTCGGGTTGACCACGTCGTGACGGAAGCCAGTGATTTCCCTCTCATGGTTGGGGGACTTTCCTTCACGAATTACAACACGTTTAGCGGAGATGAGGAAAACGAAAAGAGTTTGGTTTTAGGCCTTAACTTTATGGGGAAAAAATGGCTGTTCATGGGCGATGCACCGGTGGATATCGAAAAGAAAATCATTGAGAGATACCCCGAGATTGATTGCGATATCCTCAAGATCGGCCACCATGGCTCGGATACGTCCTCTTCCTATTCTTTCTTGGCAAAAGTCACGCCCCAGGTGGGCATCCTTTCCGTCGGGAAAAAGAATGCGTATGGCCATCCTTCCAAGGAGGTAGTGGAACGTTATGCGAGCTTAGGGATTCCCTTACGAAGCACGGCAAGCGAAGGGACGATTACCTATGAAACCTACTGGGGCAAAAATCTTCCCGAGAGTTTGTCGTGATTGGCGTCTTTATTTATCTTATAATAAGCATCAAATGATTCAGCTCTTGTTTTCTCCCCAGCCCCGCATGGTCAAAGGCGCCCTCAAGAAACTCATGGCGACGTCTTGCCCCCATCCCGATCCCATGAATTTCGTCTCGCTCGATCTTGGAGTTTCCATGCTTCTTGATGTGGCCAATGAATGTCTTTCTTTGCCTTTAGGCTACGACAAAAAGACAGTGGTGGCTGAGAATTGTTTCTTTTTCGAAAAGACGAGAGGCAAACCCAAATATCAAAAAGGCGATGATCCGGCGCCTTTGCTTTCCTATCTCAAAAATCCCGATCCCAATGTGGATCTTTATCTCCTCGTTTACAATGACACGCTCGATGAAAAAGGGGAATTTTTTCAAGCCCTTTTAGCCGATGGGGCGCGGATCAATCCGGTCAGCGAATTCTCAAAGGAGCAGTGGCATGATTACATCGCCCGTTTCTTTGAAAAGCGGAGCGTGCCGATCGATAATCTCGCCATTAATGAAATCCAAGACCGCATCCAAGGGGATTATGCCCGTTTTCTTAATGAAGGGCAGAAACTGGTGGCCTATTCGGGCGGAGAAGCCATCACGAAGCAAGATGTTGAAACCCTTGTGAGCGAGCCGTTGGAAGACGATGCCTTCCATCTTTCAAACGCTTTATCGCGCGGCGACGTCAAAAACGCCTTGCGCATCTATAACGATCTTAAGGTTTTCTCCGCCGAACCGATTGCCCTCATCCGCTTATTGGCCAATCAGTTCCGTTTCCTCAACGAAGTTCGTTATCTCCAAACGAGCGGTCTTACGAATTCCCAAATCGCTGGCGCCCTTCAATGCTCACAAATGCGGGTCAATATTTCGCTCGACAATCTTCGGAAAATGAGCGAAGAGACCCTTAATAACGCTTTAGAAGGCTGCTATAACTGCGAGAAAAGCATTTTGACCGGAAAATGCGACCCCGACTTAGCTTTTAGTTTATTCTTGACCAACTTCAGTTTATGAAAATCGTGGTGATTTCCGATACCCATGGCGATCTCTCCGCTTTAAGGCGGGTTGCCCTCATCGAATACGATGCCGATCTTTTTCTTCATGCGGGGGACGTTGAAGCCTCACCGCTTGATATTTCGCCTTTTGCCGCCGTCAAAGGCAATTGTGATGGGATGTTCCCAGAATATCCGTTCCGTTATGAAACCATCACGCCGTTTGGCAAACTTCATATGGAACATTACCCCTTTTATTCCTCGGCGATGGAACAAGCGCTAAAACAAGATGGGGTGAAGATTTTCATCCATGGCCATACCCACGAAAGGGAAGAGGAACTCCACGATGGACTCTGGGTGTTCTGCCCTGGCTCATTGACCTTCCCGCATGATAATGACAAGGGAACCTACCTTGTCCTTAACGTTGATGAGAAGACGGTCCGTTCAACCTTCAAAGAAATCGTTTATTAACGCAAAAAGGCTCTCGCGAGGAGAGCCTTTCGTTTTTAAAAGAAAGAAATCGGATTACTTAAGTCCAGCGACGATGTGCTGGAGATGAGCCTTCTTGCGGGCGCAGGAATTGCCAGAGATCGTGCCACGTTGAGCAAGCTGATCAAGGAGCGAAATCGCTTCTTTAAGCGCTTCAGCCGCTTCCGCTTTCTTATTGGCAGCGACTAAGGTTTCGACCTTTTTAATCGCAGTGCGAGCCTCATTCTTCTCTTGGTTGTTCTTTTCCCGAGCGAGTTCGTTGGTTTCATTGCGTTTGATCTGAGATTTGATGTTAGCCATAAATTTAATGCTTCCTTTTCGTTTTCGCGAGTAAGATTTTAGCCTTTTAGGCTACGCAAAACAACTATTTTTGTTGTTCGCTGCCTTTCTTCGGCTGGTGGCGGAGAGACAAGATCTCGCCAGCGAAGTCTTTAACGCAGGTCAATTTGCCATATTTTTCGGTCGGAATATCGACCTGGAATGCGGTGTTAAGATCATTGACCATCGCGACGTAAGACATCGAATCACCACCTAAATCCGTCGTCCAGATGGCGGTGTCGCCAATCTTGAACTCCGGCAAGAGGAGAGTTTTCGAGAAAATCGAGCGGACTTTAGCCAAGACGTCTTTGACTTCGGCGGGATCGAAGCCTTCAAGACTAACGCCTTCCCGCTTTTCTTCGAACGAGGTGAAATCGTCTTTGCCGTTTTTGAGGGCTTCACGCAAAACATAGCGTTTGACCTTCATGTTGTTGGCGATGGGCATGCTCTTTTTGTAGATTAAGGTTTTGCTGACCCGCTTTTCGTTCGGGAGCGAGGCGTTGATATCGTCAATTGCCTTCTTGATGGTGGGGAAATCGCTTGTCTGGACTGTATTTTCGAGTTCCAAAATCAAGACGACGTCTTCTTTTTCGCCATTCTTCTCTCCGACGACGACCGCGTTATTCACGTGGGGGACGTCTTTGAAATAGAATTCGATTTCATCGGGATAGACGTTTTCGCCATTGCTCGAAATGATCGTGTCTTTGCTCCGGCCTTTAATGTAGTACTCGCCCGTGGCATCGACCGCGGCGATATCGCCGGTGGGGTAATAACCATCTTCGGATAAGACGGTGGCTTTGCGGATGCCTCCGATGATCTCTTCTTTGTGAACCGTGGGAGATTTAACCCAAAGTTCGCCTTGGCCTTCGCTGGCGCCTTGGCTCGGGACGATCTTGTAACTCATTCCATAAAGCGGATGCCCGATCGAGCCTTTGAGCCGGTCTTCGACCCGGGCGGAAAGCTCAACGGAAGTGACGCCGGTCTCGGTCATGCCATAGCCATTATAAAGGGGATAGCCGATGCCGTTGATGAGGTTGAGGGTCTTTTGCGAAAGATAGCCGCCTCCGGAAATGCAGAATTCGATTTGAGTGCCAAAGACTTTTTTTTGGAACTTCCGTTTAACGAAACCCCAAGCGGCAATGCCGGCTTCTTGGCGCGAAATCTGATGATCGTTGTAAGCGACGAGGTTATCGAGCAATTGAATTGTTTTATCGCCTTTGAGAGCAGCCGAACGTTGAACTTTTTGGGCAACCGCATCCCAAAACATCGGCACGCTGTAGAGGTGGGTAACCGGGGCTTTTTTGATTGCGGCAAAGAGGTCGCTTGTGCTCATGGTGGTCGGATAGACGAGGGCTTTGCCATAGAAGGTATACCAAAGGAATACCGCGGTAAAACCGAAGATATGGTGGAGCGGAATCATCGTGAGGATGTTCGTTTTGCCCGCGTGGAGAATATCCAAAGTTTCTTGCGGCATATTGAGGGCTCCGGCGATTTGACAACATAAGGCTTCGCCATCGGTGACCATCATTTTGGCTTCGCCAGTCGTGCCGCTGGAGCAGAAAATCACCTGATTGGCCCAATGGGCCGCAAAGGAGGGATTATCTTCGGCGTTTTTGACATCATTGACCCGTAAAGAAAGAACCGAATAAGATTCTTCCTCATTCACCAGGATCGCTTTGGCTTGGCTTTGACGAAGAAGATTCTCGGTATTCTCGTGCGCCAATTTGGCGTCGATCAAAAGGACGGGATGCCCACCCATCAAAATCGCCCAGAATAAAAGCGGCCACGAGGGGCAGTTTCTTAATTTGAGGGCGACGATGGCCCCGGCGGGTACCCCAGCGAGGGCACTCGAAAGGTGGCGGGCCAAATAGTAGCAGCGGCTCTTGTAATCTGCATAGGAATAGCTTTGCTTTTTGCCGTCTTCATCGAAATAAATGCAGGCTTTTTCGTTGGCGTGCGTCGAAGTTGAAACCTCGTAGATATCGCGCAAGGTTCGGCTCGTGGCCAATAAAGCCTTGGCTTGATCGACGAAACGCTGAACGTCCTTGCGATCTCTTTTGCGACTCATTCTTTACATCCTCCATTTTTCAAGACATGCACTTCGCCATTGACGTAAACCGACTCCGGGGGAACGTCGTGGCGCACGACTTCGTTAGCTCCGATTCGGGAACAATGCCCGATCGTGATATTACCCAAGAGAATCGCCCCGGCGCCAACCATCACGTGGTCTTCCAAAGTTGGATGGCGCTTGACCTTTTCTGAGGAAGTCCCACCAAGGGTGACCCCATGGTAGAGGGTGCAATCATCCCCGATGATCGCGGTTTCGCCGATGACGACGCCTGAGCCGTGATCGATGAAGAGATTCTTTCCGATCGTGCAAGCCGGGTGAATCTCAATGCCAGTCCGGCGTTTGCCGACCACCATGATCCATTCGGCCAAAAACTTCATCTTGTGCTTCCACAAGAAGTGGGCAAGTCGATAACGCCGCATGATCCGGGTCGAGGGATAGAGAAAAAAGATCTCCCAATTGTTTCGAGCGGCCGGATCGCGCCGTTTGATTGACGCGTAATAGTTTTCGTCTTTATTTGCCATAGATATCCATCGACATGTACTTGATCCCGCCATCAGGCGAGATTGCTAATAGTGTAAGCCCTTCTTGTGGGTTTTCTGTAGCGATTTTTTCAGCAGCTAAGATGGCCGCTCCGCTCGAGATACCTAAGAAATAGCCTTTTTTAGCGAGAAGATTGACTTCGCTCACCGCGTCATCGCTTTTGATTGCGATTATGCCATCGATTAAGCTTTTATCGTAGAGCGGGGGTACAAAATTCGCCCCGATGCCTTGAATCCGGTGCGGCCCAGCCGTTCCGCCTTCCAAAATCGGCGATTCAGCGGGTTCAACAGCGATGCAGCGGATGTTTTTATAATGTTTCTTTAAGACTTTGGCGTTGCCCGAAAGGGTACCCGCGGTGCCGACGCCAGCGATGAAATAATCTAACTTCTTTGGAAAATCCGCGATGATTTCTTTCGCCGTGGTCTTCTCATGGGCCAAAGGATTAGCTTTGTTTTCGAACTGATTGAGAAAAACATAGCCTTCTTTTTGCATTTCAGCGGCTTTCTTTTCCGCTCCAGCCATTCCTTCCGCTTTCGGCGTCAAAAGAACGCTCGCGCCATAGGCTTTCATCAAATTGATGCGCTCCGCGGACATGTTTTCCGGCATCACGATCGTGAGGGGGATGCCTTTGTTCGCGCAGACTAATGCGAGGCCGATTCCGGTGTTGCCAGAGGTGCCTTCGACGGCTTTTTGCCCTGGTTTTCCGAGTTTTCCTTCTTTGATCAAAGCCGTAATCATCTCGTAGGCGATGCGGTCTTTGATCGACATTCCGGGGTTGAACATCTCGAGCTTGACGTAAATGTCGTTTCCCGCAATTTTTTCAAGATGGACGACGGGGGTATGACCGATCGTGTCCAGAACGCTTTCGTAAATCATGTTTTGTCTCCTTCGCTATAATCGCGTTATAATTTAGCCACGAAAAAGGTTACAAGTAAAACGATACGGTAATGGCATTTTCAAAGAATCAAGACGTCAAAGTCCTTTATATGGGCACCCCAGCGATGTCGGCTCAGGTTTTGACCTCGCTCATCGACGCGGGCTTTTCCCTTGTGGGACTCGTTTGCCAAGAAGACAAGGAAGTCGGCCGGGAAAAACAAGCGGAAATCGTCCCGACAAAGCGGGTTGCTTTAGCCCATAATATCCCGGTATTTCAGCCCCATAAGATCCGGCTGGACTTTGAGTTTGCCAAGACGCTTGATTTCGACGTCATCGTCACGATGGCCTATGGACAAATCATTCCCCAAGGCTTATTGGATTTAGCCAAAGTCGGCTGCGTGAACCTGCATGGTTCGCTTCTTCCCCAGTATCGGGGAGCCGCTCCGATTCAGCGGGCGATCATGGCTGGCGAAAAAGAAACTGGCGTCACCCTGATGGAAATGGTGGCGGCAATGGATGCCGGCAAGATGTACGATAAAGAGATTTTCCCGCTTCTACCCGAAGATAATTACTCCTCGGCTTGCCAAAAGATCGCCGATTGCGCCTCGCATTTGATCGTCAAAGATCTTTTGGCCTACGCCAATCAAACGCTCGAAGGGGAAGAACAAAAAGAAAAAGACGTGACGATTGCGAATAAGATAAAACCCGAAGACGAGCATTTGCCTTTATATCTTTCGGTCGAAGGAACCCTCAACTACATCCGTGGCCTTTCCGAAGAGCCGGGCGCTTATATCCTTTTAAATGAGAAGAAACTTAAAATCTATCAAGCTCACGTCGAGAATCATGATGTGATTCGCGCGGTCGGGGAGCTCATTCCGGCGAAAAAGAAACTCCTTGTTCAACTTTATGATGGTCAGTTGTCGTTGGATCTCGTCCAACTTGAAGGCAAGAAAAAGATGGATGGGGTCAGCTTCCTCAATGGCGCCCATTTGGGCGATCACGTTTTACTGAAGTAAAAAATCGCCGTTCGCTTATAATACTCGTATGGCAGAAAAGCCTTATCTTTCTTTGTCGGTCCATGGTCTCGTCGACTTTCTTTTGCGCCGGGGCGACATCGATAACCGTATCTATAACCAAGAAACGATGCAGATGGGGACGATTTTGCACGCGGTTTATCAAGAAAAGCAGGGTCATGAGTATCTTTCCGAGGTTGCCTTAAAAGAGACTTTTGAGCGGGAGAAGGGCTATATCGCTCTCGAAGGCCGCGCCGATGGCATCATTGTCGGGGGCGATTTCCCGATCATCGATGAAATCAAAAGCACGGTGATCCCGCTCGAGGACTTTTACGAACAACAAAAAGATTGGCACTTTGGCCAAGCCGAATGCTACGCCCTGATGTATCTCCATGAGGTCAAGCAGGATAAATGCGCAATCCGACTGACTTATCTTTCACAGAAAAGCGATGAGAAAAAGACGGTGGAGCGGCTCTTTTCGCTTCAAGAGCTCGAGCACGACATTTATGCCCTCATGGATGAATATCTCGATTTTACCTCGAAGCAATTTGACCATGAAAGTTCCCGTAATATCTCAGCAAAATCACTTGTTTTCCCATTTAAAGGCTTCCGCAAAGGCCAGCGAGAAATGGCCAAGTACGTGTACGCGGTGGCCAAAAATGGGGGGAGCTTCTATTGCGAAGCCCCAACGGGCATTGGCAAGACGATGTCTTCCTTATACCCCGCGATCAAAGCGTTTGCCGATACCGACAACAAGAAGATTTTCTATTTGACCGCCAAGGGCAGTGGACGGGAGTCCGCTTACGATGCTCTCACAAAACTTTATGAAAAAGGTTTTGCGGCTCGCGATTCCTTGTTGACGGCCAAGGATAAAATCTGTTTTAGTCTTGGCGCCGCCTGCAATCCCGACGAATGTCCTTTCGCCAAGGGCTATTATGACAAGATCAAAAAAGCAATGAGCGAGGCTTGCGAAGCGGGATACCGCTTTGACTTCGAACATGTCACTGGCTTGGCGAAAAAGTACGCAATGTGCCCGTTCGAACTCCAACTCGACCTCTCGCTTTGGAGCGATATCATCATTGGCGACTATAACTATTTCTTCGATCCCCTGGTGCATTTGGAACGCTATTTCGATCCGGAGGTGGATTCGTCGAAGTTCCTTGTTTTAATCGATGAGGCCCACAATTTGATTGAGCGGGGCCGCGATATGTATTCGGCGAAACTGAGCGCCGAGTTCTGCGAAAAGGTGAAAAAACAGCTGCGCCCCCTCAAAGAGCCGAAAATCAAAAACGCCATCAGCAAACTCGAGAAGCTTTTGCGCGATTACGATACGACTTCGCGCGGCGAGGTCAGCGATTTCGCCGCTCTCCCCCCGGAAGTGAGCAAGGTCTTGGATTCCTTGGCGAAAAAAGGCCAAGAACTCAATAAAAAGGATCATCCGAAGCTTCCAGAAAGCTACAAAGAACTCTCCCGCGAAGCCCACCGGTTTGCCTTTTTGTGGGAAAACTATGGGACCTTTGAATCGGTCTATGGGGCGAGAGAAGGCACCGATTATGTCTTGCATCTGACCTGCCTTGACCCCGCGCCGATGCTTTCGGCTTCGATGAAGATCGTCAAGGGACGCATCATCTTTTCCGCGACCTTATCTCCAATGGAATACTATCAAGATGCCATCGAAGGAAAACATGATAATCCTTACCTTTTGCTTCCGTCACCTTTTCCCAAAGAAAACTTCGACTTGATGCTGGCTCCAACGATTTCGACCCGCTACAAGGATCGGGAGAAAACTTATCAGGACGTTGCCAATTATCTCCGCGCTTTCGTCGGGGGCAAACTCGGCAATTACTTTATTTATTTCCCCTCGTATGAGTACTTGGATAAGGTGATGCCTTATCTTTCGTTCCCTAAAGCCGATGTCTTTTTCCAGGAACGGGAGATGTCGGACGATGAAAAAGATCTTTTCCTCTCGCGCTTCCTTTCTTCGCCCAAAAAGACGACGGTGGGGCTTCTCATCATCGGCGGCAGTTTTAGCGAGGGCATCGATTTGGTCGATGACCGCCTCATCGGGGTGGCCGTGGTGGGGATTGGCTTACCGCAAATCTGTTACGAACGCGAGCAAATCCGCGCTTATTATGAGAAAAAGAATGGAACCGGTTTCGATTATGCCTACCGCAACCCAGGCATGAACAAAGTGATGCAGGCGGTGGGACGCTTGATCCGAAGCGAGCATGATAAAGGGGCGGCTCTCCTCATCGATGATCGCTATATGCAAAATGAATACCGCGATCTTTTCTCCCGCTTATGGACTTCGTATGATGTCGTGACCAGCCCTGAAGACATCAAAGCGAATCTCGAAGAATTCTATAAGAAATAAGGGAATAAATGGGGAAATGAAAAATAGAAAGTAACATTTGTAATTTTCTAAAGTTCAAATCCCTTGGAGAGGAGAAGGCATCATGAGAAAATTCGATGGACTCGGTGAATGTTTGTGCCGGCAGCAAGCCGCTTTCTTCGCCCTTTCGTTACAAAAGTCCTCCTTATCAAGCCCGCAGTTTATTCGTTATTTTCTCACCTCTGATTTCGCCGTAGAAGCGGATCGTAACGGAGACGATGATCGTCTATCTTTATTTTTCAAAGCAGGGAGTCCACTCGATTCAAAGAAAATCCTTTATTCGGAGGATGAGCTTTACTGGCTTGGCTATCTTTATCGCTACATTTGTTATACGCGAATCCTGACCAGCGCTCAGCTTTTCCGGGCAATGCCATCTAAAGAACTTCGACCTTATTACTCTGTTTATCATACGCAAGACATGGAACGAAGCGCCGCTCTCCTTCTTGAAAAATTCCCCGTTTTTCCCCAAGATCCCCTCGCAGTGATTCGGGACGTTTTCTCTAAAAAGGAACCTAGAGTTTGATTATTTTCAAGCTTTCGGTCGTTCCTTCCTTTGAGCCGAAGCAGAAATAGGCTATAATCGCCTAGGTAATTTATGCCTTTTGATCAATCCCACATTCGTAATTTCTCCGTCATCGCTCATATCGATCATGGTAAGAGCACGCTTTGCGATCGGATTTTGGAAGATACGGGCGCCGTGGAAAAACGCGATCTCAAAGAGCAAATGCTCGATTCGATGGACCTTGAGCGTGAACGGGGCATCACGATCAAACTCAACGCCGTCACGGTTTCTTATACCGCCCGAAATGGCGAGAAATACATCTTTAATTTGATCGACACTCCGGGGCATGTCGACTTCACTTACGAGGTTTCGCGGAGCTTAGCGGCTTGCGAAGGCGCTTTGCTCGTGGTGGATGCCACCCAAGGCGTTCAAGCCCAGACCCTCGCTAACGTTTATCTAGCCGTTGATAACGACTTGATGGTTATTCCGGTCATCAATAAGATCGATCTTCCGAGCGCTCAACCGGAAGTCTGCAAAAAAGAAATTGAGGAACGGATTGGCCTTTCGACCGCTGATTGCTGCCTCGTCAGTGCGAAAACCGGCGTTGGCGTGCCGGATATGCTCGAAAAAGTCGTGGAACTCGTTCCGCCGCCTTCGGGTGATCCAAACGCCCCATTCCAAGCTCTTATTTTCGATTCCTATTATGATTCTTATCGCGGTGTCGTCGTTTTGATTCGCGTCAAGAACGGTTCGGTCAAAGCGGGGGAGGAAATCCTCTTAATGGCGGCCAACAAGAAATACCTCGTTACCGAGGTGGGCATCCGCACTCCAAAAGAAATCTCGACAAAAGAACTCGATTGCGGCGAAGTCGGTTATCTGACCGCAACGATTAAGGATATCCATGATGTTTTCCCCGGTGAGACCATCACGCTAGCCAATAATCCGACGGCGGAGCCTTTGCCGGGTTACCGCAAAATCAACCCGATGGTTTATTGCGGTCTTTATCCGGTGGATTCCGTTGATTACGGCGCGTTAAAAGATGCTTTGGAAAAGCTTTCGCTCAATGACTCTTCCCTCACCTACGAGCCTGAAAGCTCCCAGGCATTGGGCTTTGGCTTCCGCGTTGGCTTTTTGGGGCTTCTTCATATGGATGTGGTCCAAGAGCGCTTGGAACGGGAATACAACCTGAACCTCATCTTGACCGCGCCATCGGTCAAATACGAAGTCGATCTCACCAATGGGGAGACCTTAGTGCTTGATAACCCTTCGGAAATGCCGGATCCTTCGAAGATTAAAGCCATCAAAGAGCCCTTCGTGAACGCTTCGATCATGACCCCCAAGGAATTCGTGGGGCCGGTCATGCAGATCTGCCAGGATAAACGCGGCGTTTACCAGGATCTCGTTTATTTCGATGACACGAGGCAAATCGTGAAATATGATTTGCCGCTTTCGGAAATCATTTTCAATTTCTTCGATAAACTCAAAAGCGCGACCAAAGGCTACGCGTCGCTTGACTATGAACTTGCCGAATATCGTCCGAGCGATCTCGCGAAGATGGACATTCTCCTCAATGGCGATGTCATCGATGCCCTTTCAACGGTCGTTTATCGTCCAAGCGCTTATAACCGGGGCATCGCCCTCGTTCGAAAACTAAAGGAAATCATCCCGAAGCAGCAATTCGAAGTGCCAGTCCAAGCCGCAATCAATGGCAAAGTGGTGGCAAGAGCGGATATCCAAAGCGTGCGCAAAGACGTCCTGGCCAAATGCTATGGCGGCGATATCTCGCGGAAAAAGAAACTTTTGGAAAAGCAAAAAGAGGGCAAGAAACGGATGAAGGCTATCGGCTCGGTCGATGTGCCTCAGGAAGCTTTCATGAGCATGCTTTCGCTCGATGACGACAAGTAAAGTCGCTTTTTCTGGAATGGAGTTCGTCTTGCTTTTTGGCTGGGAAATCCGAAAAAGTAATTGCCTAACAAGATGCTTCTAATCTATTTAGTATCGACGAAATACTACTAAAGGTTAAGAAAACTTTTGAAAATATTAGTAGTTTTTTAGTCCTTTTTCTTGTCTCGTTTCGTCTCCTGTTTTATACTTAAGCCATGAGCGAGAAAGAATGGGCGGTCCTTTATACCGACGATCAATATCTTCTTCGAAGCGAAGTCATCAAGGCGATGAACACCACCTTGATCGATGGCTATTGGAATGATATTCAGGCTTACCGGAAGAGCAAAGCTATTGCTTTCCCTTTTCGCACGATTACCAATCGGCCGTTCTTTTTAACCGCTAGCGAAGCGATCAAGGCAAAAATCACCCAGTTCGAAGTCGTGAGCGCCCGCTTTGCCAATACCCTCAAAAAGATTATCGATCCTCGCGAAAAAGAGTTGGCGGAACGCGCTTGTTTGCTCTTAGCCCTCAGCGATTGCTCAACGATTGAAAATGCCCAGATGAGCGAGCTTTCCTTAAAAGCCCTCCTCAATGGGACCTACCAGGAAAGCAATCCTTTCCACGCTCCGGTCATCGCCTACCATTCCGCCTTAAAATACTATCTGCACGAGAAGAGTCTCCAATCGCTGCACCCGAATGAAGATTTCCTCGCTGAAGCCCTTTCGAAAACCCTAGGCGTGGCCGAATTAACGTCTTTCTATCGGACCAGCGATTTCGATTCGTATGCCCAAAAAGCCCGTTATCTTTATAATCCGGACTACAATTACGCCCCTTTTGATTTCATTGAGACGTTGATGAACGATTTCTTAGCTTGGGTCAAACACGCCGATGATGTCTCCTATTTCGTGAAAGCGGTCGCCTCTTGCTATTATCTCGATTACGTGATGCCTTTTTCGGAACGGAATGACGAAATGGGCGCCTTATTGGCCCGCGCCGTCTATTCGACTTCCGAAGTAGGTTTGGAGGCTTTTGAGCTTCCTTTCGATGCGATTCTCGTCAAATCTCCGCGCTATAAGGCTTTGGCTTTGGAAACCCAGCGGACTGGCGATTTAACTTATCTTGTCATGTATTCGATCAGCGTTTTGACACCCTTGCTTGAGAATTTGAATGAGCAAATCAAAACCATCAAAATCGAGACTTATCGGAGCGAGTTCACTGCATTAAGCCCTGAAGAAAAAGCGGTGGCGCCGAGCGAAGAAAGCCCCAAGAACGCTCAACAGCTTTCGTTATTTGCCCCCGAGAGCAAGCCGATGCCAGCCCCCGCTACGGTAACGGCGGCAACCCCAGCGCCGACTCCCGCTCCAACCCCAATAGTTTCTGCTCCCGCGACGCCAGTCATGGCGACTCCCGCGCCAACCCCGGTCCTTACGCCGGTGGCGCCCGTGATCGAAAAAGAAGCGACTCCGACCCCTGAGCCTACCCCGGTAATCGTGAGCGAAAAAGAAGAAACCCAGCCTGTCGTAGAAACGCGCGAAACCCCGGCGGGGGAAGACAAAGCCGTCGGCCAAGAGACTCCGAAGGAAACGGCTCCTGTCACCCTGATCTCGCCCAAGGCCGAGAAGCCCGTCGTCGCCCCGGAAAAGAAGATCACGCCCGCGGAGATGACGCCGAGCGAAGACGATGGCGAAAGTGCTCTTGAGATCGAAGAAAATCCTTTAAGCGACAAAGAGATCAAGGAATACACCCAGTATCTCCTTGAAACCAACCCTGCCCTTAATAAAAACCAGGCTTCGTTCTTGGCTTCGCATTGCACGATGGGCCGTTATTACACGATTCAGCAATTCAAGAAATTCACCCGCTGCGCCTACGAAACCGCGCGCACCTCTATGGATAAGCTCGCGCAAGAGCGCTATTATAGCAAGCTGCAGGTGAAGAATAAGTTCGTCTACACCCCACGGAAAAAAGGAGAAGGTAAATGATCTACGCTAGCAGTCTTGACGGCTTATGGTATGTTTTGGGCTTAGTGGCCATCTTTGGCGTGATTGTTTTGGCCGTCATTCTCATTAAAAAGTATTGGAAGCCGTTCAAAAACGAGGAAAAGCCGAAGAGCGATAAGGAAATCGCCGATGAAGAAGTGAAACGGATGGTCGTCGACGTCGACGACGAAACCGCCCAACAAATGGATGAAGCCTCGAAAGAACTCGTTGAAAAATCGAAAGAGGATAAACCGGAAGAAAAAGAAGTCGTGGCCGAAGAAGTCGATCGCGCCACCCGACCGGTCGAAAACGAAGAAACCGCCAAAGCCATGGCCAAATATGCGGCCGAGCATCCTGAAGAAGCGGCGGCGGTCAATAACGAAAAAGTCGATGAAGCAGCGAAAAAGTGAAACCCCGCGCTCTTTATATCCATATTCCGTTTTGCGCCCATCTTTGCGCTTATTGTGACTTTGCGAAAGTCCTTTATGAGCCCGAATGGGCCTTTTCTTATCTTTCGGCTTTGAAAAAAGAAGCCCAAACTCTTGCGATTGCGCCGGTGGACACGATTTATATCGGCGGAGGCACACCCAGCGTTCTTTCATCCGAACTCTTGGAAGATCTTTTGTCTTTTTTCGCGCCCTATCTTTTGCCAGGCGGCGAGTTCACCCTGGAGGCCAACCCCGAAAACTGGTCGAAAGAAAAAGCCGATATCTGCCGGCGATATGGCGTCAATCGGCTTTCTTTGGGCGTGCAATCTTCCAGTCCTCGCCTTCTTAGCCTCATGGGAAGGCACCATACGTTTCAGGAAGCGCAAAAGGCTTATCAGATCGCCCAAGAAGCGGGTTTCGATAACATTTCGGTCGATCTCATTTATGCTTTGCCCAACGAGAGCAAAGCGGAACTTCAAGCCGACATCGCCGCGGCTTTGTCGTTTCATAGCCATCACCTTTCGACTTATTGTCTCAGCGTGAATCCTGGCACCGTCTTCTTTAATAAGAGAATTCCTGAGATGGATCAAGCCCTCGCCGCTGAGGAATATGAGGCGATTCTCCAGGAATTTCGTCAGCAAGGGTATGAGCGTTATGAAGTCTCCAATTTCGCCAAAAAGGGGTATCAGTCCCGCCATAATCTCACCTATTGGCATGACGAGCCCTACTATGGCTTAGGCTTAGGCGCCGCGGGGTATCTCAATGATATCCGCTATAGCAACACCCGTAATTTGACCGCTTATTTATCCGGCCATTATCGTTTTGAAGAAGAAAAAGTCACCCCCGAAGAAGACCGCAAGTATTTTTTCCTCACGAACCTCCGTTTAGCCGAAGGCTTCAGTCTCGCGACTTACGAAAAGCGTTTTGGCGAACGTTTTGAGATCCGTTACCAAAAAGAGGTGGAAAAGCTTGTCGCTTCGGGCCTTTTGCTCTTAACGAAGGAGCGGGTTCACCCTACTGATCGCGGAATTCTTCTTTTGGATCGGATCCTTCTTGCGCTATATTAAAGAGGTTATGAGCATTGCCCGTTATGAAAAACGAATGATCGGTTGGCTGATTGATAAGCTGATCTCTTTGGGTGCCTTGGCGGGCGTTTTAACGGTGGAAATCCTTTATTTGCCCAAGGATTTTTCCCTCTTTCTCGAGATTTTGATCGCGACGATCGCGGGCTACGCCTTCTACGTTTTGACGGTTTCTCTCTATCTTTTCTTCGGCAATGGCTACACTTTGGGCATGCAACTCATGGGCATTCGCACCTACCATGCCACGAAAGACCATATTCGCTTTTATGAGGCGTACCTTAAAGCGATGATGACGGGCTTTACCGCGATGGACCTCATTAATTCGATTTATATGCTCTCCAGTCACACCGAGCGGAGCGTCTTCGACCGCCTTACCAACACCTTGGTGGTGGACGTCCGGGCTGAACGTTAACGTTTTTTTAAAGTTTTTCCTTCGACCGCAAGGTCGTTTTTTGTTTTTTTAGCACTTCAATGTTGACAGTGCTAAATCGCTGGTTATAATGGTGCTAGCACCTCAAGAAGGTGACTGCTAAAAAGGAGGTCCGCTTCTATGACACGTCGCGACGAAATCTTAAAACTGATCGTCGAGCATTTCATCAAAACGGCTGAACCCGTCGGCAGCAAAACCCTGCAAGAGGTGTATCACCTCGATGTCTCGAGCGCGACGATCCGTAACGAAATGAACGCCTTGGAGCAAGATGGCTATCTCGAAAAGACCCATACTTCCTCCGGTCGCGTCCCTTCCGAAAAGGGTTACCAGTACTACGCGGAGCACATTCGCGAAACCGGAGTCGACGAACAAGCCAAAAACGCCTTGGCCAACGTGCTTAGCGAAAAGAGCAAGTCGGTCGAAGAAGTGATGAAGGAAGCCTGCGAGATTCTCTCGCACATGACCAACCTCGCTTCGGCGGTGATTGGCCCCACGGTCTCCGAGGAAAAACTGGTCTCCGTTCAGATCATTCCACTCGGTGAAAATACCGCCAGCGCGGTGTTTGTCACTTCGAAAGGCTATGTCGAGAATAAGACGTTCCTCATTGACCCAACCCTTCAAACGGATGAGGTCGTGAAGACCGTCCGCCTCCTCAATGAGCGGCTTCAAGGCACGCCGATTGGGGAAGTTGTGAGCAAGATGGAGGCGATGAAACCGGCCTTAACCGACTATGTGGTGGGGCAGGAAGTCATCTACGATGCCCTCCTCGAAGCCTTTACTAAATTCGCGACCGATCGTCTCTCCCTTTATGGGAAAGACGCGCTCTATAATCAGCCTGAATACGCCAACGATGCCGAAAAGTTACGGCAGCTCTTGTCCTTGCTTGACGATCCGGAGAGCTTGAAGAAAGCCCTCAGCGGCGCCAAGACGAATAAGGATAGCGTCAGCGTCCATATCGGGACGGCCAAAGAGGGACTTGAAGATCTCGCGGTAGTGTCCGCCGGTCTCTCGCTCCCAGGCGATCCGAACTGTTGTCTTACCGTTCTAGGCCCTTCGCGCATGGATTATGAGAAAGTCGTCTCGACTCTCAAATACTTCGCGGAAGCCCTCGACCGATACTTCGACCGCAGCACCATCCATGGAGGAGGAGAATCATCATGGCAGAGAATGCAAAAGGCAGTGAGCCCGAAAAGCAAAGTGCCTCCGAAAAAGAAGAAATGAAAAAAGACGTCAAAGAGGAGACAGTTTCGAAGAAAGATTACGACACTCTCAGTGAACTTTATCAAAAAGCCAACAATGAGATGGGCGAGTGGAAAAACAAATACTATCTCGCTTATGCCGATACCCAAAACTTGAGGAAAGATCTTGAGAAAGATCACCAAAATGCGATTAAGTATCGTGCCGAGGGCTTCCTCGATGCCCTCCTTCCGGCCTTGGATAGCTTCTATATCGCCCTCCAAACTTCGCCGAAAGACGCCGAAGCCAAAGCTTATCAGCAAGGCTTCCAGTATCTCTACAATCAGATTGAGAACGCCCTCTTCGCCGAAGGCGTGAGCGAAGTCCTTCCGAAAATCGGCGATACCTTCGACAGCACCATCATGCATGCGGTCGATGTCAAGGAAGGCAAAGAAGATGGCAAAATCCTTCAGGTGTTTGCCAAAGGTTACAAGCTTCATGATCGGCTCGTCCGTCCGGCCATGGTCAGCGTGAGCAAGAAAGCGATTGAGACGAAGGACGAAAAACAAGATTCGAAGGCTACTAAAGCCTAAGGAGATAAAAATTTATGGCAAAAGAAATTATTGTTGGTATTGACTTAGGGACCACCAACTCGGTCATCAGCTATTTACAAGCCGATGGCAAAGTCAAAGTCATCCCCAACCCGGAAGGCACGAATACTACGCCCTCGGTCGTTGCTTTTAAAGGCAGCGGCGAGGAGATCGTCGGCAATGCCGCTAAGCGGCAGATGATCACCAATCCGGATACCGTTCGCTCGGCCAAACGCCATATGGGCAGTGCCGATAAGTTCCATATTTCTTGCTTGAACAAGGACTTCACGCCGCAGGAAATCTCGGCCAAGGTCCTCGCTTATATGAAGGATTATGCCGAAAAGAGCATTGGCCAGCCCGTCAAGAAGGCCGTCATTACCGTTCCGGCTTACTTCAATGACGCGCAACGTCAAGCGACGAAGGATGCCGGCACGATTGCCGGACTCGATGTCGTCCGTATCATCAATGAACCGACCGCCAGCTGCTTGGCCTATGGTCTTGATACGAAAAAGAGCGAGAAAGTCTTGGTCTTTGACCTTGGCGGTGGCACTCTCGATGTTTCGATTCTCGATATTGGCGATGGCACCTTCCAGGTCTTAGCGACTTCGGGCGATACCCACCTTGGCGGCGACGATTGGGATAAAGCGGTGGCTGATTGGATCCACGCTCAAATCCAGATTGATACCGGCGCCAATTTAACCGATAAGATGGCGCAGCAGCGTTTCGTCGACGCCGCTGAAAAAGCCAAGATTGAGCTCTCCTCGAGCTTATCGACCACGATTTCGCTGCCGTTCATCGGCACCGGAAGTAACGGCCCGATCAGCTGGGAAGGCCAACTCACCCGCGCCAAATTCCAGGATTTGACCCGGAACTTACTTGAGCGCTGCAAGATCCCGATGGAGAAGGCGATGGCGGATGCCAAACTTTCTTATAACGATCTTGGCGATATCCTGATGATCGGCGGCTCGATCCGTATGCCCGCCGTTCAGGAACTTGTGAAGAACGTTTCCGGCCATCCGATTAACCTTTCAGTCAACCCGGATGAAGCCGTCAGCATTGGCGCCGCGATTCAAGGCGGCGTGATCGCCGGTGAGGTCAAGGATGTCGTTCTTCTTGATGTCACCCCGCTCACCCTCGGCATTGAAACCCTCGGCGGCGTCATGACTCCGCTTATTCCGCGCAATACGACCATTCCGACCACCAAGAGCCAGGTTTTCTCGACCGCCGAAGATAATCAGCCGGCCGTCGACATCATGGTTTATCAAGGCGAGCGTCCGATGGCCCATGATAACAAATTGCTCGGTCACTTCACCCTTTCGGGCATTAAACCCGCTCGGAGAGGTCAGCCGCGCATTGAAGTCACCTTCAGCATCGATGTCAATGGCATCGTCAAGGTGGCGGCAAAGGATTTGGATTCCGGTTTGAGCCAAGATATCACCATCAGCGGCTCGAACGGTCTCTCCAAGGGCGATATTGACCGCATGGTCAAGGAAGCCGAGGAGAACAAGGAAGCCGATCAGAAACGCAAAGACGATATCGAAGTCAAGAATAAAGCCCAGACCTATGTGGACGAAATCAACACCGTTCTCAATGATCCGGCCCAATCGGCGAAACTTTCGCCCGAGCAGAAGGCTCAATTGACCACGCTCCGCGATGAAGCGCAAGGCGCGATTCAGTCGAACAACACGGACAAGCTCCGCGAAATCGTCGGCAAACTCGAGGATGCGGCTTCGCAGGCTGCCGCTGGACAATACCAGCAGCAAGCTGGCGCTAACCCGAATGCCGGCGCGGCGAATAATAATGCCGGCGCGAATCCCAATGCGAGCACGTCTTCGGAAGGCCATGAAGGCCCCGATGATGTGGTCGATGCGGACTTCACCGACAAGAAGAAGTAAAACGTCATTTCGCTTGAGGGCGGGAGAGATTCCGCCCTCTTTCATAGAAAGGAGGGACACTCATGGCAGAAGAAAAACGCGATTATTATGAAGTGCTCGGTGTAAGCAAAACCGCCACGAAAGACGAAATCAAAAGCGCCTATCGTAAGCTCGCAAAACAATATCACCCTGACCTCAACAAATCGCCGGATGCCCCGAAGAAATTCGAGGAAATTCAAGAGGCTTATGATGTCCTTTACGACGACAACAAACGCAAGCAGTACGACCAGTTCGGCATGGCGGCCTTCCAACAAGGCGCTTCGACGGGCGGGGCGGGTAATCCGTTTAATGGCGGAGGCTTCTCGAGCGAAGGCTTTGGCGATGTCGATTTAGGCGACATCTTCCAGAGTTTCTTTGGCGGAGGAGGTTCCTCGCGTCGTCAGCGGAACGATGGTTCTCCCCGCAAGGGCGATGATACCCTTTTCCGGGTCAAGATCGATTTCATGGATGCCATCAATGGCCGCCATGTGAATATTCCTTTGACTTACGATGAGCCTTGCGAAAATTGTCATGGTACGGGTGCTGATACCCCCGATGATATCGATACCTGCCCCGATTGCGGCGGCACCGGTTACGTCCGTCAGCGTCAGCAAACGATCTTCGGGGTCATGGAAAGCACGGGGCCTTGTCCTCGCTGCCACGGCACGGGCAAAACCATTCGGAAACGCTGCCATGTCTGCGGTGGCTCGGGTTATAACCGGGTTCATCGGGATTTGGATGTCAACATTCCTTCCGGCATCGCTTCGGGTCAGCAGATTCGAGTGAGCGGCAAAGGCCAACGGGGCATCAATGGCGGGCCGAACGGCGATCTTTATGTCGAAGTCCAGGTTCAGCCGCATGATGTCTTTAAACGCGAAGGCAATGATATTCATCTCGACGTCCCTCTCAGTTTCGTCGATTGCGCTTTGGGGACAACGATCGAGGTTCCGACGGTCTACGGCGACGTGAGCGTGGAGATTCCGGAAGGAACGCAGCCGGAAGGGATCTTGAAACTTCGGGGCAAAGGCGTCAAGGATCTTCGAAGCGGCAAGCCCGGCGACGAATACCTTCATATTAAGGTCAAAACGCCGACAGCGCTTACTCGCAGCGAAAAAGATTTGCTCGAGGAGTTCCGCAAACAAGAAGATGCGAAAGGCGCGAAGTGGTGGAAAAACCCCTTCAAACATTGAGGACCGGGGGACAAAACCCCGGTCTTTTTGCGTCTTCTTTTGAAAATCCCCTACAAATCCCCCTCATTCTTCCCATTTATGGTAAAGTAATCGGAGGTAAATTTATGGATGAGAAATTCATGCTCCGAGCGATTGAAGAAGCGCGCAAAGGAATTGAGGATGGCGACGGAGGCCCCTTCGGGGCGGTGATTGTCAAAGAGGGTAAGATCATCGGCGTTGGCCATAACCAAGTCATTAAAAATAACGATCCGACCTGCCATGGTGAAATCATGGCCATCCACGCCGCCTGCAAAGCCTTGGGAACTTTCGATCTTTCGGGAAGCGAAATCTATACGACCGGCTATCCCTGCCCGATGTGTTTAGGAGCGATTCTTTGGGCCAACATCAAAGTGGTCTATTATGGCTGCAATGTCGAGGACACCGAAGCGATTGGCTTCCGCGATTCCGCTTTCTATGAGCTGAGCAAAGAAGAGAACAAAGCCAAGTTCATCCACGAATTGAAACGGGATGAATGTCTCAAGCTTTATGCCGAGTATCAGGGGATCAAAGACAAGAAGAATTACTGAAACCGCTTTTCATCCCTAGCCAAATTCGAAAGAAGGTATACACTAAATTACGTTATGCCACAGTGCAAAAATTGTCATCGTGAAATCACGAAATTCGATAACGACGTCTGCCCTTATTGTGGGACCCTTCATCCAATCGATGATAACTACAAGACTAAGGATATGACGCAATTCGTCGACCCCGTCAGCGGAAATTATCAATTGTATAAGAGCAAGACGAAGAAAACGACTTGTCTTTTGACCGTCTTTTTAGGCTGGACTGGCGCTCATTTCTTCTACTTGGGTTATACGAAAAAGGGCTTGTTGGCCCTTTTGGGGAGCCTCATTATCATTGGTGGCGTGGGCACCCTTCTTTATTTCTTTGCCGGCGGCCTTTCTTATGCCGGCTATTTGATTGCTTTCTTGATGGCTTGGATCATGTATCCGCCGATGGCCGTTAAATACGCGAAAAGCGATACCTACAAAGATGCCAATGGCGAATTCCTGAGGTAAAGGATGCAGCGTTATTTTGCCCCGGTGGTTTCTTCGAAAGCTCTCTTAAGCGAGGCTGACCGCCATCATCTTTTGGACGTGATGCGGACTCCGGTGGGAGCGAATATTGAAATCGTCGATGGCGGCGATATTTTTTCGGCAAAAGTAGTTTCAAAAGACCCTTTAGAAATCGCCGTCGGCGAAAAACTATCCCGTGAAAGCGAGCTTCCCTCTTCTCTGCTATTGGCTTTTGCCCTTTTGAAGCATGGCAATGACGAGTGGATTCTGGAAAAAGGAACCGAGCTCGGCGTCGCCTCTTTTTGTCCTTTCATCTCCAGCCGAACCATCGTGCGGGTGGATGAGCAAGAGGATCAAGACAAAAAGCGGGAACGCTATCTGAAAATCGTCAAAGGGGCTGCCGAACAGTCCAAACGGAGCCTCATCCCGGAGGTTCAGCCGATTCGTTCTTTCGAAGAACTCTTGAAAACGCCCGCCGACGTCAGACTCCTTGCTTATGAGAATTTTAGCGATGAAGTCGAGACTTTGCCCGAAGCTTTAAAAGGGGTTAAACCCCACCAGACCTGTTTGGTTTTGATTGGGCCTGAGGGAGGATTTTCCCCCGCGGAAGCGGAAGAAGCTAAGGGGAAGGGTTTCACTTTTGTCTCGCTTGGTCGTCGGATTTTGCGGGCCGAAACCGCGGCGATTTATGCTGCCAGTGTCTTCGGCTATGCCCTTGAAGCGGAGCGGAAGGCCTGATATGTCCCTCTACGAAGAACTGGAAACTCATCAACGAAGCAATTCCTTCGCCTCTTCGGGGGAAGCGCTCTTTTATAATGAGCATTCGTATTTGCTTTCGGGAGTGGAGCAATGGGCGAACTTCCTCAAGCCGTTGGACTCCTTTTTGACGATTCGGGCCAATATCTTGATTCGCGGGCTCCTCAACAAAGAACGAATCGAAAAACTTTATCGCGACAAAATCAAAGAGGTCGAACTTCCCGAAGAAGACCGTTTGAGCTTGAAAGATTACATGGCCTCCGGGATGAGCACTTTGCCTTATCTTCTTTATAAGAATCAGAAAATCTATGTGCCTTTTTTCCCTTCTTCTTTGAATGTTCTCTATGCCAAAGATTGGAAAAAACTTGCGGTGGCGCCTTATGAACGCTTAGTCCGCGACTATCAAGCGGCGACGGTGGATGCTTTCGACTATTATGGTTATAACCTCTACGATTCCTATTTCACCCGACTTGTCGTGATCCGCAAGAGCCCGAAGGTCATGGCCGCTTACGATTATGATGCCGAAGCGCTGTATTTCATCAATGACCAAGGTCGACTGGACGCGAAGATCTGTTTGTTTGACCGCGAGATCAAAACCCCTGTCAAAACCCATATGGTTAAGCGCATTGAAGCGGTTGCCGATGCCTATTTCGCCAACTCGAGAGAGAAAATGATCCAAGCTTTGGTTCAAGGCAATTTGATTTCCTCAAGCTTGATGCATGAGATTTTGGGTAAGGAAATCAAATTCGAAGAAAAACGAGAAAAAGAGGAGAAAGTATGAATTTCTATCTCTTTTCGCTTGGCTGCAAGGTCAATAGTTACGAACTCGACGCGCTCCGCAACGCCTTTGAATCCCGTGGAGATCAAGAAGCGAAAGCGCCAGAAAAAGCGGACGTCATCGTCATTAACACTTGCTCGGTGACCTCGACTGCCGATCAAAAATCCCGCCAGCACATCCGCAAGATGCGCCGGAAAGCCCCCGCGAGCGTTTTGGCGGTGATGGGCTGCTATAGCGAACTTCACGCCCAAGAAACCTTGGCGATGGGCGCCGATATTGTTTTAGGCACGAGCAAACGTCACGAACTCCTTGAAGATATCGCCCTTTTTCAAAAGAACCATGAGCCGATCATCGACGTGAAAAAGGAAGTACGTCATGAGCATTACGAGGAAATGGGTCAGATGGCTTTGGCCGATAATGCTCGAGCTTACCTAAAGATTCAGGACGGCTGCGATAATTTTTGCTCCTATTGTCTGATTCCAACTTTGCGTGGCAATTCGCGTTCAAGGGAAAAGGACGATACCCTCCGCGAGGCGAAGCGTTTAGCGGAAAACGGCTATAAAGAAATCGTGATCGCTGGCATTCATATCGGCGGTTATGGAAAAGATCTGGGGGATGGGAGCTACCGCCTGGGCAATCTTTTAAAGGATATGCTCGACCTCACGCCAGAACTTCCCCGCTTACGGATTTCCTCGATCGAAGAAAGCGAAATCGATGCTGAGATGCTTTCTTTGCTTCGGGATTATCCTCAAGTGGTCGATCATCTCCACATCCCGCTTCAGTCTGGTTCGTCAAACGTTCTCAAACGGATGAAACGGAAATACGATACCGTCGCGTTTTTGAAGACCTTATCCGCGATTCGCTCGATTCGGCCTGATATCGCGATTACCACAGACGTCATCGTCGGCTTCCCTGGCGAAAGCGATGAAGAATGGGCCGAAACCCTCGCCTTTTGCAAACAAGCCCAGTTCGCCGAGATCCATGTTTTCCCCTTTTCGCCTCGAAGCGGGACTTATGCCGCGACTCTTGTCGATACGCCCGCGCCGATTAAAGAAAAACGGGTTCAAGAGCTCCTGTCTTTATCAAAGAGCCTTCGCCTCGCTTACGAAAGTCGTTTCCTTGGAAAGCGTTTGCCTGTTCTTTTCGAGGACTTTGACGCCGAAAAAGGCCTCGCTTTTGGCCACAGTGGCAACTATCTGTTATTCCAAGTGTCCTCCTCCGAGCCGCTTCATGGGGAAATTCGTGAAATTCTTTATGACGAAAAGAGCCGTGCCGATTGAGAAAACCTTTTTCTTGGGCAATCCATACAATCGAATAAATTAGTTAATATTTTGACATTGTATAATGTTTCGTTGACTTCGTCTATCCCTGCCGTATAATTGACCCCGTTGAAAAGAGGAAAAAACAATGGCTGTCCCGTTTAGAAGAACATCGAAAACCGCGAAAAGACTTCGTCGCACGCACTTCAAGCTCGAAGTGACTGGCTTAGTCGCTTGCCCGCATTGTGGCGCTATGGTTCCTGCTCATCACGTTTGCCCGGAATGTGGCTACTATGATGGCAAGGAAATCATCCATCACGCCAGCAAAAAAGAAGAGAAGTAGTTCTCTTTGAACGAAATGAAGCCCCTTTGGGGGCTTTTTTCGACTTCGCCTCTATCAAGAGAGGAAAAAGAGGAATAAGATAAGGACACAAAGAAGGTTTTTTAAATGAATTACAACAAATTCTTCGATCACACTTGCCTCAAAGCCGACGCGACTTTGGACGAAATAAAAAAGCTTTGCGCGGAAGCGAAGCAATATGATTTCATGAGCGTTTGCATCAATCCTTTCTATGTTCCAGTTGCCAAAAAGTTGCTGAAAGGCACTGACGTCAAAATTTGCACCGTCATCGGCTTCCCTTTAGGCCAGATGACTCCGAGCGCCAAGGTCGCGGAAGCTCGCGATGCGGTCGCTAAAGGCGCCGACGAAATCGATATGGTTCAAAACATCGCGATGGCGAAAGAGCATAATTTCGATTACATCGCCAAAGAAGTCGCCTTGGTCAAAAAAGCGGTGGGGCCTCGGGTTTTGAAGGTCATTCTCGAAAATTGCTATCTCAGTAAAGACGAGATTCGTTCCTCATGCTTAGCCGTCAAAAAAGGCGGCGCCGATTTCGTAAAGACTTCAACGGGCTTCGGCACGGGCGGTGCTACGCCGGAAGATGTCGCTCTTATGCGAAAGACCGTAGGACCCCAAATGGGCGTCAAAGCGGCTGGCGGCATTCACAACAAAGCTCAGATGCTTGAACTTCTTTCGGCCGGAGCCAATCGAATTGGCTGCTCGCACTCCGTTGAAATCATCAATGAGAAATAAGGATGAAAGTCCTCATCTATTTTCAAGACGCGAATAGCATCAAGAATTCCGGGATTGGCCGGGCGATGCGCCATCAGATGGAAGCCTGCACTTTAGCGGGGATTCCTTTCACAATCAATCCTAAAGATTCTTTCGATATCGCCCACATCAATACAATTTGGGGCAAGTCGGAACGCCTATTGAAGCGCTGCAAGAAAAAAGGCATTCCGGTCATCGTTCACGGTCATTCGACCTATGAGGATTTTCGTCGCTCGTTTAAATGCTGGCAACTCGTTGAGCCGGTTTTCGATCACCAACTCAAGACGATGTATTCGAAAGCGGATCTTATCATCACGCCAACCCCATATTCCCAAGGGCTGATCGAATCTTACCATATTGCCAAGAAGGTCATCGCGATTTCCAATGGCATCGATTTAAAAGAGTACGCCCCTAATCTTGGCGCTCAAAAAGCCTTTCGGGAAAAGTTTGGCCTCGGCGAAGGGGAAAAGTTCGTGATGGGCGTGGGCTTCCCTTTTGAGCGGAAAGGAATCCAGGATTTCTTTGAAGTGGCCCGGAAATTCCCTGACGTCAAATTCATTTGGTTTGGCTATCTCCAAAGCATTTTGACCAACGACAAAGTCAAACGCTGGGTGAAGAAGAGGCCGCAAAACGCGATTATGGCAGGCTATTGCAAAGGCGATTTGATCCATGGAGCTTATCAGACGGCTTCGGCGCTTTTCTTTCCTTCTTACGAAGAGACCGAAGGGATTGTTGTTTTAGAGGCTTTAGCCTCGAAAACCCCGCTCGTGGTGCGGGACATTGGGGTGTATCAGCCTTGGCTTCAGGATGGCCTTAATTGTCACAAAGGCCATGATAACGCCGAATTTGCGGCGATTTTAAATCGATTAATCCACCAAGGCGAAGATCCGAAAGTGTTGGAAAACGGTTATCGCGTCGCGAGCGAAAGAACCCTCGACAAAGTTGGGGAACAACTCAAAGCGGCTTATTCGTCTTTATCAGCGAAATAAAACGCTTTTTCCGCATCCTTTTCGAAGAATGACCCTTCAACAACGAGGGGTTTTTTCATATTTTTGAGTAAGCGCCAAGCTTTTTGAACCTCGGCGAAGTAAGCGGAGTCGGCGCCGGCTTTCCGGTCGAGCTTCTTATCGTAGGATAAGGAAAGGGCCATCCGGAAAAGTTTGGCTTTGAAGCCTTTTAAACCTTCGACATTCCCTTGTTTTTCGAGGAAATAGCGTTCGAGGGCAAAGACCACCAAATGTCGGAAAGTCCGATTTTTTCTTGAAACACTCATTGCGCTGGAAAGATTGGTTTTATCGTAATAATAAAGTGGTTTTTTGAGGAGAACGACCTTTTGGCAATAGGAAAGGAGCGAGCAATTGAGGGCCACATCCTCGAATTGCATATCGAGAGGTGCGCCTAAGACGAGCAGAGGGCGTTTCTTCGCAATTGCAGTTTTATACAATTTGGTCCAGCAAAAACCTCGGATGGACGAATCATCAAAATAAGCTTTGAGGATGTTCTTAGGGGAGAGAGTGGCGTTGCGAGCAAAAGGATAAAAGTGGGCTTGCCTCTTTTTCCCTTTGATATAAGAAAAGGAACAATTGACACAATCGGCGCCACTCGTTCGAGCGGCGTGAAGCAAAGTCTCAAGACAATCGGGCGTCAGCGTGTCGTCAGCATCCATGAAGTAAAAATAGGGTGAAGTGACTTTTTCGATCCCCCGAATTCGCGATAAGCCAATGCCCATGCGCTGTTTGGGCGCATCGATGAGAAGAAATGGAAAGCGTTTTTGAAAGTCTTTCGCAATCGCCAAAGAATCGTCTTTGGAAGGATCGATTTCTAAGATGACCTCTAACGGCTCTTGGAGTGTTTGCTCTTCCAAAAGACTTTTTAAGGCCCGAGCGAGATAAGCGCCGGAATTGTAGACAGGAATGATGACACTAAGCGAAGCCATGGGCACATTATAGCATTCGGCTGGAGCCAAAAAAATGCGAATTCGTCCCTGCTTTTTCCGCTTTGGAAGCCATAGAAATCGCTTTTTCGGTTTAAAAGATATCGATTCCTATGGAATCATCTTGCAAAAATCGTTCCGCGCGATAGAATAAACACGCTGAAAAGTGGGAAGAAGGTGAACGAAATGGCAGTTAAAACTGTGCTTCACGAGGGTGAAACCCTTGATGACGCGATGCGGAGATTCAAACGCTCCGTCAATAAGAGTGGCGTCCTTCTCGAGTCCCGCAAAAGAGAGTGCTACTACAAGACGAACTTAAAGCGGAAGATGAAATCGGAAGCGGCTCGTCGCAAAAAGTGGTAATCGATTTGAACCGATAAGTCCTGAGGAAACTCAGGACTTTTTTATTTTCTAGGGCAAAAATGACTTTTCCTTGTCTATCTTAAATGTGGAAAACATTTATCAAGGCGACGAAGAAGGGTGTGGCTTGGCGTGCCTTCGCATGCTGCTCTCACTCGTCAGCCATCAGAAGAACTATCGTTATCTTACCCTCGAAGGCCACCCACCATATTCTTTAGAGCAACTCAAGAAAGCAGCGGGAAAGGAGGGATTGACCCTCGTTTTCAAACGGGTCGAAAGCAAGGATAATCTTTATCAAAATTCAAACTGGCCTTTGTTGCTCCTTCTTGGCGAGGAGGCTGATAGCCATTGTGTTTTGGCCCGCAAATGCCGGCGAGACAAAATTTTAATCAACGATCCGGCCAATGGCGAAAAATGGGTGAAAAAGGAGATCCTGTATAGCAAATGGAACGGAATCTATGGCGAAGTCGCCTCGTATTATGCCACCAAATGCCCTTTCCAAAAGAAAAAGGCACTTTTCCCGTGGAGTTTGGGGGTGGCCTCGGTTTGCGAAGTACTCGCCGAAGCCGCCCTTTATTTCGGGTTCTATAACGTTCAGAAAAACGCCAATTATCTTTATTCGGTTTTAGCCTTTGCCATTTTTGGTTTCTTGGATATCTTCAAACGTTCTTTTGCGGTTCAGGGCATGAAAACTTTTGATGAAGCCTACCTAGATAAAATCGCCGACAGTGAGCCTCATCGTTTAAGAAACAATTACGAGCATTATTACCGCTACAAGAGTCTCTTTTTTGGCGGATGGATTGAATTCGTGGGAGCATTCTTCTTTAGTTTTGCCTTGCTCTTCCTCGTCAGTTTAAATAGTCCTTTCTTCCTCGCTTCCGCTCTAGGCTTTTTGGCGTTCGCCGTTTTCGAGGGTCTCTATTGGCAGCATCATCTTCAGCAAGAGAAAACCCAGCTTGAACGGGATGAAAAAGCTTATTTTATATCCAAAGACGCTATCGAAGAGAAAATCGAAGCGTTGCATCGACTAAATGACAAATCCTATCAATTAGGGGATTACGTTTCTTATTCGGGCGCCATTCGCCTCGTTTTGTCCTTGGCGCTTGCCCTCATTCCGATGCTAGCTGAACAAAAGATCAGCCTCAACTATTTCCTTTTTCATTTTTTCGCTCTCCTTGCGGTTGGGGAAGGGTTCGAGAAAATGGTGGCCTTTTTCCTCAAAGGCCCTGAGCGAAGCCAAGAATTCGATTATTTCTTGGAATACTTCCTCAAAGAGGAGAAATGAAGTAACAAAAGGAGTAATATTGTGATAACCTACATACACGATGGAAGTAACATTCACCAGCAATTTTGGAAAACAGTACTCTTACCTGGCCGCCCGCTACCGGAAATTGGCCAAAGTGACCTTTACTTATTTAGGGATCACCACGAACTACGAAATCGATGTGTCGCTAGTGGACGACGAGACGATTCACGCCATCAATCGCGATTACCGCCATGTTGATCGGGTGACGGACGTCATCTCCTTCGCTTTCAACGATGACAAAAATCCCCATGATCAGATCAAAGATCCGGAAGTGGAAAGAATGCTCGGCGAAATCTTGATTTGTTTGCCCCAGGCTCAGCGCCAGGCCAAAGAAATCGGCAATAGCGAACGCCGGGAACTCAGTTTCTTATTTGTGCATGGTTTATTGCACTTATTAGGATACGATCATATGAAAAAAGAAGACGAGGATGTGATGTTTCCTCTTCAGGACGTCATCCTTGAGAAAGCAGGAGCTTAATTTATGGACGAATCCCAACTGATCGAATGCGCCAAAGAAGCCCGAGAACTCTCTTATTCGCCTTATTCCCATTTCGCGGTTGGAGCCGCGCTCCTTTGCACGGACGGTTCGGTCTATGTCGGCGCCAATATCGAAAACTCCTCCTTCCCGCTTTGCATGTGCGCTGAGCGCAATGCGGTCTATAACGCGATGATGGACGGGAAAACAACCGATGATTTCGTTGCATTGGCCGTGATCGCTGATACCGATGGGCCTTGCTCGCCCTGCGGCGCCTGCCGTCAGGTTTTGAGTGAGCTATTCCCTCAAAATGCTCCGATTTATATGGCTAATTTGAAAGGCGATGTCAAAGCGACAACAGCCAAAGAACTTTTGCCGTTCGCCTTCACGGGTGAAGATCTATGAAAAGTGGTTTTTGTGCGATTTTAGGACGGCCTAACGTTGGCAAGAGCACTTTGCTCAACGCTTTATTGTCGAAGAAAGTCTCGATCGTTTCGCCTAAACCACAGACGACCCGGGATCAAATCCTAGGCATTTATAACGAGAAAGGCCTTCAGATCGTTTTCATTGATACCCCTGGGCTTTTCGAAAGCGATGAAGCGCTCGACAAGGCAATGAACAAAGCTGCTCGCAGTTCCTTACAAGACATCGATTGCTTGCTGTATCTAATTGATGCTTCCAACGAAGACTATGGCGAAGACGAGAAAATACTTTCAGGCATTCATTCAAAGAAACCGTGGATCTTAGCTTTCAACAAAATTGATTTGGCAACCGCTCCGATGATGGAAGCATTGACCAACCATTATAAGACGCTCTATCCGGCCGCCGAACAAGTTCAATTGTCCGCTTTGACGAATTTTGGCTTAAAAGAAGTAAAAGAAGCGGTGGCAAGCCACCTTTCTGAAGGACCGGCTTATTATCCGGAAGAACAGATCAGCGACAAAGATCACGCTTTTATGGCCAAAGAAATAGTTCGGCAGGAACTGCTTCATTTTTTGAAACAGGAAATTCCCCACCAGTCCGCCGTTTACGTCTCTTCTTTCAAGGAAGAGAAAGAAACTGCGAAGATCAACGCTGTGATTTATGTCGAAAAAGAAACCCAAAAGGGCATTGTGATCGGCCATGGAGGCGAGATGATCAAGAAAATCTCGATGTCCGCCCGTCACGAGCTCGAACGGATGTGGCAAAAGCACGTGATTCTGATTTTGGAAGTGGAATATTCGCCCAATTGGCGGAATGACGCAGCCAAATTAAAGAAACTAGGCTATGGAGATAAAGATGACGAGGATGCTGAGTGACGTCGAAGGCTATGTCGTTCATTTGTCGGCTTATAAAGATAACGATGCGATGGTGAATGTCTTTTCCGAGGAAGGAGAAGTTTCTTTTCTCGGACGGGGAATTCAAAAAACAACCTCAAAAAATGCCGCCAGTTGCCAGCTTTTATCGTATTCTCGTTTCTCTTTAGAGACAGGAAAAGGCGGAGGTTACTCGCTCAAAGAAGGCATTTCGCTGAAACCGGCGGATGGCAAAGACAGTTTAGAAAGACTGACTTCGTTTTCTCTTATCGCTGAGCTATGCTCGAAACTGATCCAAGAAGACGAAGCAAAAGAAAGCTACCCTTGGCTAAAAGCTACGATGGAAGCCCTCGATCAGAGCGCCGATGCTTTCACTGTTTCGTTGATTTTCTTCGCTCATATCTTGATCATTGCCGGCTATGGTCTGGATGTTGACGAATGCATCTATTGCCAAAGCAAGAGCAACATTAAAGGCGTTTCCTATAGCGATGGCGGCTTCGTTTGCGCGAACGAAATGGACGAAGGCGCAGTGGCGATGGATCCACGCCATCTCAAGATTCTTCGCTATATCTTTCGCTGTGGAATCGTTGATATCACCAGAGTTTCTTTCACGAAAGACGAATGCCAAGGTTTCTTTCGTAGTTTAAGCCAATACCTTGCGGATTTAACAGGGGTAGAACTCAAGAGCGTCGAACTTTTGCTGAAAGCCTAAATATTGTACCCTTAAAATGGGTTGACACATTGATTACCAAGGTTAAAATAACCTTCGTCTTTCTCATAGAGAAAGAGTTTTTTCTCAAAGGAGCCTTTATGGCGAGCAAATTCACTTTCGAGCAGATTACGTCGCACTTACAGCAATCAGGGTATGTTTACCCGGGTTCGCAGATTTATGGCGGCTTATCGAATAGCTGGGACTACGGCCCTTTAGGCGCCGAATTAAAGAAAAATATCAAAGGTGCTTGGTGGAAACGTTTCGTTCAGGAATCGCCGACAAACGTCGGGCTTGATGCGGGTATTTTGATGAACCCGAAAGTCTGGGAAGCCACAGGCCACGTCTCGACTTTTAACGATCCGATGGTGGACTGCAAAGCTTGCAAGAGCCGGCAAAGAGCCGACGATTTGATCAAAGCGCAATATCCGAATGAAGATGTCGATAACATGACATTCGAAGACATGGACAAGTTCATGCAAACCCACAAGATGGTTTGCCCGGTCTGTGGCAAGAGCGATTTCACGCCGATTCGGAAGTTTAACATGATGTTCAAGACCCACGTTGGCGTCACCGAAGATGATTCGACAGTGGTCTATCTCCGTCCGGAAACCGCCCAAGGCGTCTTTGTTAACTTCAAGAATGTTCAGCGTTCGACCCGCAAAAAGATCCCGTTCGGCATTTGCAATGCCGGCAAGAGTTTCCGCAACGAAATCACCCCGGGGAACTTCATCTTCCGGACCCGTGAATTCGAACAGATGGAAATGGAATTCTTCTGCAAGCCTGGCACCGATTTGGATTGGTTCAAGTACTGGAAGGATTTCTGCTTAAAGTTCGTTGAAAGTCTCGGCCCGAAGGCGGAAAACCTTCGTTTCCGCGATCACGAGCCGGCCGAATTGGCTTTCTATAGCAAGGCAACGACCGATGTCGAGTACGATTTCCCGACCATTGGTTGGGGCGAAATCCTCGGCGTGGCCGATCGAACCGATTACGATTTAAAGCGGCATCAGGACTATTCCAAAGAGGATTTAACCTATTTCGATCCGGAGACCAACGAAAAGTATCTTCCGTTCGTCATTGAGCCTTCGATGGGCCTTGATCGGCTGATGTTGATGACGATGATCGATGCTTATGATGAAGAAACGCTCGAAGGTGGCGATACCCGTGTGGTTATGCACCTTTTGCCGAGCTTGGCCCCGTATAAAGTCGCGGTGTTACCGCTCTCCAAGAAATTGGAAGACAAAGCCAACGAAGTCTTGGCCATCCTCAATCAACACTTTATGTGCACAAGCGATTCGACCGGCTCGATTGGCAAACGCTATCGCCGCCAAGACGAGATTGGCACGCCGTTCTGCGTCACGATCGATTTCGATACGGCCAACGATCAATCGGTGACCATTCGTGAGCGTGATTCCATGAAGCAAATCCGTCTTCCGATAACGGAACTTGTGAATTACTTCACGGTGAAGTGCTTCTATTGATTAGCTGATAATTAGTTTAAATTTAGTAGATATTATATCTTTAGATATAAAAGAAAGGATGGTGGTGACATGTACGATCGCGACTTGATTGATAAAATCCTTGCCAGCGCTGATATTGTCACCATCATTTCTTCCTATATCACTGTCACCAAGAAAGGCCGGAGCTACGTTGCGCTTTGCCCGTTCCACGATGACAAGAATCCTTCGCTAAACATTTCCAAGGAGAAGCAGATTTTCAAGTGCTTCGTTTGCGGAACGGGTGGCAACGCCATCACTTTCGTCGAGAAGTATGAGAAGATTTCCTTCGAAGAAGCGGTCCGCAAGGTCGCTGAACTTATCAATTTCCACGATGAGCGCTTGGAAAAGCAAGCTTTCCATGCTTACGTTAACCCGGAGCTAACCCCGCTTTATGCCTGCATCACGGATCTCGAGAAATATTACCAATACGCTCTCTCGATTTCCGAAGGCAAAATCGCGACTGATTACTTGGCGGAACGCCATCTTTCTTCCGATCAAGTCAGCAAATATGGCATCGGCTATTCTCCGATGGACGGGGCTAAAACCGTCCAATACCTTCAGGCTAAAGGTCATTCCCTTAAAGCGATTGAAGATATCGGCATCGCCCTCGCCAAAAAGGAAGGCACGAGCGATTCCAACGCGGGGCGATTGATCTTCCCGTTATGCAATAGTGAAGGCCAAGTCGTCGGCTTTTCCGCACGCAAATTGAAAGAGGAGCAGTCCCCAAAATACGTTAATTCGCCAGGAACCCGCATTTTTGATAAGGGCAAGATTCTCTATAACTACCATAACGCCAAGAATACGGCGCGCCATGACGGCTATGTGTACGTTTTGGAAGGCTTCATGGATGTGATGGCTCTCGATAAAGCCGGAATTCCCTCGGCGGTGGCACTCATGGGAACCTCACTGACGGCCGAACAAATTTCCTTATTGCGAAAGCTCAATTGCGAAGTGAGACTTTGCCTCGATGGCGATGCTCCGGGCCAAGCTGGGATGATGAAGATGATCACCCAACTCAATCGTTCGGGCATTGCCTTCCGTCTTGTCAGCAACCCCGGCGATCTCCGGGACCCTGACGATATCTTGCAGGAATCCGGGCCCGAAGCGCTGAAAACGAGTATGAATCACCTCGTCGATGCCTTCGACTTCCAGGTCGATTACTACACCAACGTCAAAAAGCTTGATTCGCCCGAAGAAAAAAAGAAAGTCATGATGTACTTCGTTCCCTTCTTGAGGAACGTGCCATCCGGCATCGACCGCGACAATTACATCGTGAAGCTCTCCAAAGCGACCGGCTATGAAATTCGAGCCATCCGCGAGCAAATCAATTCGATGTCCGGGGAAGATACGCTTGGAGAAGAGACGACCTACATCGATCAAATCGAATTGGAACGTCTCCATCCGGAAAAGATCGTTCTCAAGCGCCTTGTGAAGGCCGAACGCGAAGCCCTCTATTACATGCTGCAGGATATGGGAGCGGTCAAATACTTCGAGCAACACATCGATAACTTCTATTATCCGATTTATAACGAAATCGCCAATTACGTGGTGGATTACGTCGAGAAACGGAAGACGCCCGTCGATGTGAAATCTCTCTTAGGGGATATCGCGAGTTCAGGGGCAGAAAATGCCGATGAACTCGAATCAAAAGTGTCGGAGATCGTTGAAGACAGTTATCATCCTCCTTACAGCGAACGGGTCATTGGGGAATGCGCCCTCGCCATTCATGAGGAGAAAGATAAAGCTTATGACAAAGAGAGCACCAGCAAAGCTCTTGCAGGCAAAAGCGAAGCCGAGAAGACGGCGATCATTCAAGCCTATGCGGATCGACAGCTCGAGAGGTTAAGGGCCCGAGCCAAGAAAAAAAGCGTTTGAACGCTTAATAAAAAGGATCAAGAGTTATGGAAAAAAAGAACAAAACCAAGGCCGCCAAAGAGTCCGTGAGTGAAACTCCGGCGAAAAAAGCCAAGAAAGAAAAAGCGGATAAAGCCGAAAAGGCCGATAAAAAGGCCTTAAAAGAAGAAACCGCTCCAAAGAAAGCCAAAAAGGCGAAAGGCAAGAAAGCCGACGACGAAGAAGAGGAATCCTCCGAAGAAGAGGACATCGATTTACCCGATGATGAAGAGGACGAACTCATCAAGAGTCTCGACACCATCAAGAAAAACTTCCTTAAAAAAGGCAAAACGGCAGGCTACATCAACCAAGAAGATGTGATGGAAGCCACGAGTAAACTTGATCTTTCGGATGAGGAAGTCGAAAGCCTTATCGCGTATTTCAAAGACAACAAGATTAAAGTCATTTCCGACGAAGAGGAAGAGAGTGAAGAAGCTCCGGCCGATGAAACGGAAATCCTTAATGCGCAAAAAGAAGTCGAAGAGGATGCGGTGGACGATGATTCCGCCGATGACGAGGAGAAAGAAGAACTCGCCAACATCGATGAATTCTCTAAAATCCAGTCGGGCGATGTCAAAGTCAACGATTCGGTCAAGATGTACCTCAAGGAGATTGGCAAGGTCAATCTTTTGACGGCCAAAGAAGAAACGGAACTCGCAAAACGCATTGCGACGATGGACAAGGCCCAAAAAGATCTGAAGGCTGCCCAAGCTAAAGGCGACGTGAAGGCGATTGCCGAGGCCACTTACGAAGTTAATGATGCCCAAGACGCCAAGAATCAGCTCATTACTGCCAACCTTCGTTTGGTCATTTCCATCGCTAAACACTATGTCGGACGGGGCATGCACTTCCTCGATTTGATTCAAGAAGGCAACATGGGTTTGATCAAAGCCGTTGAAAAGTTCGATTATACCAAAGGATTTAAGTTCTCAACCTATGCAACGTGGTGGATTCGTCAAGCCATCACCCGCGCCATTGCCGATCAGGCTCGTACAATTCGTATTCCGGTTCACATGGTCGAAACCATCAACAAGATGACCCGGGTTCAACGCCAGCTTGTTCAGGAATTAGGCCGCGATCCGACCGCCGAGGAAATTTCGGCCAAAATGGATGGCGCCCTTTCACCAGAACGCATTCGCGAAATTCAGCGTATCGCCCTTGAGCCGGTTTCTTTGGAGACACCGATTGGCGAAGAAGATGATTCGCATTTGGGCGACTTTATTGAAGACAAGGAAGCCCAATCCCCCTCAGAATACACTACAAAGAGCCTTCTGAAGGACGAACTCTATGACATCATGAAAGATCTCACCGACCGCGAAGAACGCGTCCTACGGCTTCGCTACGGCCTCGATGACAATCGTCCAAGAACTCTTGAAGAAGTGGGCAAAGAATTTGGGGTCACCCGGGAACGTATTCGTCAAATAGAGGCCAAAGCCATCCGAAAGCTTCGCCATCCGACCCGCGCCAAGAAATTGGGCGATTATCGCGATGCGCTCTATGCTTCTGGTCCGGATACCCACAATAAAGGGGATCGCTAGACATGAAGAAAGCGAAAAGCACCGGTTTAGAGGCTGCCGAGGCTTTCTTTCTTGAGCAAGCGCAAGGGAAGGATTCCATCGATCAGAACTTTTTGCTCGATGAAGCCGATGATTTCCTTTTAAGCGAAGAAGAATTCGAAAAACTGAGCGATTTCCTTGCCCAGCATCATATTGCAGTTCGCGATGACGAACTTCTCGTCAACGAGAAGCCCGGAACCGTGACTTCTGCGGATCCGTTCCGACTCTACCTTTCGCAAATGGGCCAATATCCGCTTTTAAGCCGAGATGAAGAGATGGAATTGGCAAAGAAAATCGCCAGCGGCGATCTCGAAGCGAAAAATGCCTTGATTAACAGCAATCTTCGCCTTGTGGTTTCAATTGCAAAGCACTATGCCAATAGCGGTGTCCCTATCCAGGATTTAATTCAGGAAGGAAACATTGGTTTGGCTCATGCCGCCGAAAAGTTCGACTATACCAAAGGATTTAAGTTCTCTACTTATGCAACGTGGTGGATTAAACAAGCGATCACCCGGGCGATTGCCGACCAATCCCGCAACATCCGGATTCCAGTTCACGTGGCGGAAACCTTGACGAAGATCAATCGCTGCCGGCATGAGCTGGCTCAAAATTTGGGTCGGGAAGCCACCGATGAGGAAGTGGCTAGCGCTCTCAAAATGTCGGTGGAGGATATTCGTCATTATGCCGCCTTGCCGTTAAGCACGACTTCGCTCGACGCTCCGGTCGGAGACGATGACGGGGATGAAATGAGCAATTTCGTGGCCGATCCTGAGGAAAACGATACCGATAGCATCGATGTTGAAGATAATTTAGGCTTGATTTCCAAAGGAATGGCTTGCCTCAACGAGCGAGAGCGGAACATCATCGTTCAGCTTTTTGGGCTAACCGATGGCGAGAGCAAATCACTCGAAGACGTCGGCGCTCAATATGGTCTTTCGCGAGAGCGGATTCGCCAGATCCGCGATGGCGCCATCGCCAAAATGCGGAAGGAATTAAAGAAATGATGTTGTCGAAGCGGCTCGCTTGCGTGGCTTCTTTCGTCGATGATGGCGCCTTTATCGCCGACGTCGGCAGCGATCATGCCCAAGTGCCGCTTTTTCTTTTTGACGCGAAACGGATTCGGGGCGCGGAGGCCATCGAGAACAAAAAAGGTCCTTATGGGCGGATGGCCAAGGCTATTCTCTCTTCGCCTTATGCCGATCGAACCATCCTGTCTTTATCCGATGGAATCTCATCAATAGACCCTCAAGTCGATACGGTGATTCTGGCGGGGATGGGTGGACGTCTTATCGAGGAAATCCTCTGCAGAGATCCGCAAAAACTGTCGCGGGTCAACACGCTGATTGTCGATGCTCATAGTGAGCGGGAAGAACTCTATGCTTTTTTGGGGCGTCTTTCCTTCGAGATTGTAGGCGAATCCTTCTTTTTTGATCAAGGAATCGCTTACGATGTCGTCAAGGCCCTTAAGCGGGGGAAGCCGATTATTTATAGCGAGAAAGAATGTCGTTTTGGCCCCTTGAATCTTCAACACAAAAACCCTGATTTTATCGCCTTTTGGTCGGCAAAAGCCCGTCATTTAGAAGAATTGCTTAAACTGCCCGATCTTTCCAAAGAAAACACCGAGGCTTATCGAAAGGAACTCATCAGTCTCCAGGAGGTTCTCCATGAACACTAAATCCTTGTTGCGACAATTGGCTAGCTATTATCCCCAAAGATTGCGGGAAAGCTATGATTTTGGCGGGTTGATGGTGGGAACGCTTCCGAAGGAAGTTCATTCGGTTTTCTTGTGCCTCGACTTCGACGATGAGGTCCTACCGGAAGTCTTAAAAGTTAGACCGGACCTCATCATTACTCATCATCCTTTCTTCTTCGGAACCCGATATCGGATTCTGAAAAGCGATCCAGTCAAGGCTGAGCTTTATGAGAAGATGCTTAAGGAAAAACTGTGTCTATTGTCTTATCATACGAATTTCGACGCCGCCCGTTCAGGAATGAATGATGAATTGGCAGAAAAACTCGGTCTCATCGATGTTAAGCCTCTAGAGACCGCGCCAATGGCTCGGGGCGGAAAACTGGAGAAGCCGATGGAGATCCGCGCCTTTGCTCGCTACGCGAAAGAACGTTTAGGCGTGAGTTATGGTTTATTGATCGCGGCCGGGAAGCCGATGATTTCTTCCGTGGCTATGATCGGCGGTGGCGGCTGGATGGAAAACGTAAACGCCCAGGCGGAAGGCTATGATATTTACCTGTCAGGCGATTGTCCTCATCATGGAAGACGTGAAATTGTCCTTCGACATTACAATTACTTAGATTTACCACATGAAATCGAAAAAGCGTTTATGACAAGAATGACTAAAACACTACTAAATATTGACCTAAAATTAACTATTATATCTGTTGATCACGAGAAACTTCCTGAAGTGATTTAAAGGGCTTTTAGATAGGCTTCAACTTCACTAAAGACTGCCGGAGAGGTCGAAGCGCCGCTGGCCAAAGCAGCCTTTTTCTTTCCGGCGATGTTGGCGTTTTTCAGTTCGACCAAATCCAAGACACGGAGAACTTGGGCGTTGGGATAGGCTTTGCGAGCCAAAGACTCAAGCTTGTTGGTGTTGTTACTGCGCGAAGAACCCAAAATCACGTAAAGATCGATATCTTCTGGCGCTTCCAAAAGAGCGGATTGACGGCGTTGGGTGGCCAAACAACGTTCAGCCGCAAAGCGAGCGGAAGGGTAAATCCGACGAATGGCTTCCTGGGCCTCGGCGATATCGTCAAGATCCATTGTGGTTTGGGCCAAGACCAAAGGAGAGGAATTGTCGATACTTTTCCAGGAATCTTCCTCGGGATGTTCCCCATCATAAAGATGAACCTTTTCAGGGTTGATTCCATAGGAGGCGATTGCTTCGGCGTGAAACTTTCTTCCGATATAGATAACTTCGTTTCCGATTTGAATCTCTTGAGCAATAATCCTCGAATTTTCCTTAACAAAACGGCAAGTTGCATCGTAGGTGATGAAGTGCTTGTCTTCGGCAGCGGCTTCGACACTCGGTGCATGCCCATGGGCCGCGTAAACGACAACGCTCCTTTCGGGGATTTCCTTGATCCAGTCAGTCAGACTCTTAGCGGCTTCATCGCAAAAAACAAAGCCTTCTCGCTTTAAACCATCGATGACATCTTCGTTATGAACCAGCAACCCCAAGACGTAAATCGTTTCTCTCGGATGTTCTTTCCGCGCTTGCTCGGCTTCCGTAAGCGCCCGGAGGACGCCCTCGCAAAAACCGTGCGGTTCGATGACAATAACTTCCATGACCTTATTATCGTCAAAGATGCATTAAAATGCAATTTCCTCTATACTTATGCCATGAGTTTTTCAGGATTTAACCTTTCCAGTCGAATGGTCACCGCCCTCGACAAGATGGGATATCGGGAGCCTTCTCCCGTTCAAAGCGCGGTGATTCCTAAGGCATTGCGCGGCGTTTCTTTATTGGCGCAAAGCGAAACCGGCAGCGGAAAGACCCACGCTTATCTCGTTCCGCTGATCGCAAAAACCGATATGGAATTGAATCGGCCCCAATCGATAATTATTGCCCCGACGCGTGAATTATGTCGTCAAATTTTTGATTTTGCCCGTGAATTCACGGCATTTTTCCCTCATTTCCACGTCCGGCTTTATACTCCGGAAGTCGAAGTGGCCCAAAATGAGGCGGGTCAAAGCGTTCCGCCTCAAATGATCATCGGCACGCCAGGTCGCTTAAAGGATTTGCTGGTTGATAAATCGCTTTTCGGTTTGCAGAACGTCCGTAGCATTGTCCTCGATGAGGCCGATATGCTCTTGGATTTAGGCTATTTTGACGATATTGAGGCCATTTTCGCCTTGGTCAAAGAGCCTCAGACGATGGTCTTCTCTGCCACCTTGAAACAGAACCTTCGGGATGAACTAAGCAAGTTCGTCCGCAGCGACTTTGAATTTGAAAGCGACCGCATTCAAACTGCCGTGAAAGTCCGCCATCATTTAGTTGATATCAAGCACGTTGGCACTATCAGCGCTTTGGTTTCGTTTTTGAAAATCCGCCGTCCTTATCTTTGCTTGGTCTTCGCTTCGAAGAAAGAAACCGTCAAGGAGGTTTACGACGGGCTTAAAAGCAACAATTTCGATGCTCTCTATTTTTCGGGAAACCTCGATGATCGCTCAAGACGTAAGGCCCTTCGAGAGATCAAGGCTAACGAACATTCACTCATCGTTTGCAGCGACCTTCTCGCTCGGGGAATGGACATTCCCGATGTCAGTGATGTCATTTCGGTCGATTTGCCCTTAGACCTCGAATTTTATTATCACCGGGCGGGCCGGACGGGTCGTTTTGGAAAAGATGGCGATTCCTGGGTATTTTATAACGCCGACTCCACGGAGCGTCCGGAAGAACTAATGGCCAATGGCGTTAAATTCGACTTCTACACTCTCAAAGGTTCAGCTCTGACCCTTGATCCGGTCGGCTTAGCCCCAAAGAAGAAACTTTCAAAAAAGAAGGAACTGCCCGAACAAGAAGTCAAAGAGATCAAGATTGCTAAGGCATTATCGCGAGAAAGAACCGTAAAGCCCATGTATAAGAAGAAACAGCAATTCGCGATCGACAAGGTGAAAAAGAAGTACCGGCGGAAGGCGATTCAAAAGTCGGTTCGCTTCGAACTAGAAAAACAATGGAAAGCCGATGCCAAGAAAAAGAATCATTCGGACGACGAATGAACGGATCTGAGCTTTATTTGGGTTCGCATCTCTCGCTGAAAGCCCCAGATTTTTACTTGGCGACTTGTCAAACCGCTCTAGCTTATGGAGAGAACGCTTTCATGTTCTATACGTCCTCACCTCAATCGGCGCGGCGTTTGCCTTTAGAAACGCTCAAAATCTCCGAAGGACGCGCCTTTTTGAAAAACCATGGCTTTGACGAAAGCAAGATTGTCGTTCATGCGCCCTATATCCTTAATTTAGGAAACAACTCGCGTCCCGAGGCTTATTCCGCGGGAATCGCTTTGCTCAAAGAAGAAATCCAGCGGACTGCTGCTTTTGGCGTTTCTTGGCTTGTTCTCCATCCTGGCAACGCCACAGGCTTGCCCGTGGAAGAATCCTTAAAAGCGGTGGCCGCTGGTCTTGATCAAGTCTTCGATGAAGACGGGACCTCGGTTACGATTTGCTTAGAGACGATGGCGGGCAAAGGTAGCGAAGTGGGGAAAAGCTTCGATGAATTGGCACGAATTATTGCACTTAGCCATCATCAAGACCGGCTTGGTATTTGCCTCGACACTTGCCACATTAATGATGCCGGGATGGATGAAACGCATTTTGATTTCATCCTTGATAAATTCGATAAAATCTTAGGGTTGGATCGTTTAAAAGTGATTCACCTCAACGATTCTAAGAATCCGATCGGATCGCACAAAGACCGTCACGAAAACCTTGGTTATGGAACTTTAGGCTTCGCGACGCTCTCCGCGATCGCCTGGGAACCCCGGCTTCGTTTGATTCCAAAAATCTTAGAAACCCCGACAGACGGGATTCACGATCCCTATTCCAAAGAAATCGCGATGCTGCGCGCGAATGAGTTCATTCCCGGCTGGCGGGAGACCTTATAACTTGTTGATTTCTTCAACTAATACGTCATAAACGTCGCTGTCTTTGACGGTTTTGAGCACTTCGCCTTTTTTGAAGATGGCCCAAACGCCATTGCCGCCAGCGGCGCCTAAATCGGCGTGGCGCGCTTCGCCTGGACCATTCACAATACAGCCCATGACTGCAACAGTTTTGTTAATGTGGTGTTCTTCTAGATAGACCAAAACCCGTTTGGCTAAGGGAATTAGGTTCACTTCCGTTCGTCCACAAGTCGGGCAGGAAATAAAGGTCGGATAATCCTTTTTCAATCCTAAATCGTGCAGCAAACGGTTGGCCGCTTTGATTTCTTCTTCCGGCTCATCCGAGAGAGAAATACGAATCGTGTTGCCGATGCCGTCGAGCAAAAGCGGGGCTAAGCCGGCAGCGGAACGAATTAAGCCAATGTCTTTGGGACCAGCCTCGGTGATTCCGAGGTGAAGCGGATAGGGAAAACGCTCCGCGGCGAGACGATAAGCTTCGATCGTCGAGCGGACGTCACTCCCTTTCAAGGAGATCACGATGTCGTGAAAATCCAAATCTTCGAGGATTTTGACATGCTTGGCGGCGCTTTCGAGCAAGTAATTGCCCTTGATGAGCTCTTTTCCGTAATAAATCGTCTTGTCCAAACTGCCTGAATTGACCCCAATTCGAATGGGAGCGTGGTGGGCTTTACATTCTGAGACGACGGCTTTGATTCCTTCGATGCTGCCAATATTGCCCGGGTTGATTCGGACAGCATCAACCCCGGAATCAAGAGCGGCCAAAGCCAAATGATAATCAATATGAATATCGGCAACGAGAGGCACTGACGTCATTTTTTTGATTTCTTTGATGGCCCCAGCGTCTTTAAAGTCCAAAACGGAGACTCGCATAAGGTCGGCGCCCAAAGAAGCGCAACGATTAATTTGGTCAGCGACTTCCTGAGCTTTTTCGGTTTTAATGTTGCACATGCTCTGAACGAGAATGCGGTCATTTCCCCCGATTTGGAGATGGCCAAGGGCGACACTACGTGTCGAATTACGATTAATCATTTGGACCCATTTTACGCCGAAAAGAAGTTTTCTTGTAGATAAATCCCGCGCGCTATGTTAGGATTGACACCGCAAAAAGAAAGAAGTGTGAAAAGTTATGGCAAAAAGCAAGCGCGATGATGTGACCTTAGAATGCACAGTCTGTGGTGAACAGAACTACATCGCAACCCGCAATAAACGTGCCCATCCGAATAAGATGGAGAAAATGAAATATTGCCCCCGTTGCAAGAAAGAAACGCTCCATAAGGAGGCGAAATAAGGCTTCGGCCTTATTTTTTTGCTCTTGAGGATGCGAATCGCGAAGCTCTATGGCGTTGGTGAGGATTGCAACACCTACGTTATTGGCGAAGAAAAGCAGCCCTGCGTGATCGTCGACCCAGGTGATAACGACAAGGGCAGTTTGGATCGCTATATTGAAAAACATCATGGCTATTGTTTGGGCTATCTTATCACCCATGGTCATTGCGATCATATCGCCGGATTAAAGACGCTGACTCACCAGGCAACCGTTTTTATGATGGCGGAAGATGTTCCTTGCTTGAGGGATCCCGATCTCAACGTTTCACGTTCCTTGTTTGGCAAAGACGGATTAACGATTGACAACATCGAACCTTATGAACTTGATGATGAAGACGAAATAAAGCTTGGATCCTGGATTTTTAAGGTAATCGCGACGCCATTCCACACGCGCGGAAGTTGCTGTTTTTACGTCGAAGATGAAGGAGTACTATTTTCAGGCGATACTTTATTTCACCTCGGCATCGGCCGGAGTGATTTGCCCGGAAGTTGTCCGCGGGAAACCGGGATGAGCCTCCGCAAACTTGGAGCGCTTCCGCTCTCAACCAAAGTTTACCCTGGACACGGCGAAATGACCTCGATCAAGACAGAATTGGCTTTTAATGAGGAACTCCGACAAATAATTTAGGTAGATAAACGCTTGACGTTGGTATAAAATACCAACCGCGTAGTAAAGGAGAAATTGAACATGAACGTTACAGAATTACGCCCTGGAAACTATTTTGAAGATGAAAAGACGTTATATCAGGTCATCGATATCCTTCTCAACAAGACTGCGATGAGAAAGATGGTCGCCAAACTGAAGGTGCGTAATATTCGCACCGGCGCCGTCATCGAAATTGCCCGTAACTCGGGCTATGATGTCGAGCAGGTTTCGATCAACAAGAAGAACATGCAGTACCTCTACGATTCAGGAACCACCTTGGTTTTCATGGATCCGAAGACCTACGAGCAAATCGAGCTTCCGAAGCAGAATCTCGAGGCGCAAGCCCCGTATCTCGCTCCGAATGGCGAAGTCATCGTCATCAGCTATGATGATGAGATTCTCGGCATTGAACTTCCGGCCAAGGTTGCCTTAACCGTGACCGAATGCGAACCGGGGGTCCGCGGCGATACCGTCACCAATGGTGGTGCGAAAGACGCCGTTCTCGAAACGGGCCTCAAGATCAAGATTCCGCTCTTCATCAATGCCGGCGAGAAGGTTATTGTCGACACGACCACGGGCAAATACGATAAGAGAGGTTAATTGCCATGCCGGATTTACAGGTTTGGCAGTTTGTCCTCTATCTCATTCTTTGTTTGATTGTCGGTTTAGTCGGCGGCTTCTTTGGCGCTCGGGCGCTTATTAAACGGGAGATGGCGAAGAACCCTCCGGTCAATGAGCAAATGATTCGGGCCATGTTCCTTCAAATGGGACGCAAGCCTTCCGAAGCTCAGATTCGTGCCGTGATGAACAGCATGAAAAAAGGTCAATAAGTTTAAGCCGATTACTTCAAAAATTACCCTCGCGGAAACGTGAGGGTTTTTTCTTGCAAATGGGGTAGTGGAACGCTTGAGTTTTCAAAAATGTCTTTTTTGTCCTCTTTTCAAAGGATTCAAAATTCGTGTCAATCAAAAACGAGCCTTTTATCGAATTAAAATGATTTAAAATGGACTACTTTTTAGTTTTCCACAATCAGAAAAGTATTTATAAAAAACTACTAATTATTTACTAGGCCAGGTAAGTGGCTTCTCTTCCCCGTTAGCTAACCGTTTAATGTTGGCGTGATGACGGATTACCATCAAAACATAGATCGCCGTGACCACACTTGCGCCTTCCCAGCCGTAATTGATCCCGCCGACTAAGCCAAAATCCCATTGGAAGATCGCGCCATTGACACCGGCAAAGCGAACCAAAAAGAACATTAACCATTCAAATAAACAAAGAATGCCGCCGGAGATCAACGAGGCAGCTGAGACGATTCGCTTAAAGAGGAACAAAGGCATGAAAGAAAGCCAGCATAGAATAAAACCCAACCAGCTTGTTCCGCCGACCATTCCCATATAACAGGCGACGGCTTTGCCGCCCTTGAAACGAAGATAAGGTGAGAAACAGTGGCCTAATCCGGCGCCCAAAGGAGCAAGCCAATTATAAAAAACGCCATCATCCCAAAGGGTTACAGCCTCTCGCAAACCAGAAAAGCGGAGAACCGCCCAAACGCTCCAGAAGGCCACAATGCATTTGCTGATATCAAGGCCGATGACCAAAACGCCGATCCATTTGCCGAAAAGCCGGCCCATATTGGTGCCGCCAGAATTGTGAGAACCATAGTCCCGCGGGTCTTTTTTGAAGAAAACTCGGCCGATGACGACGCCATTAGGGATGCCTCCGAGAAGATAACCAAAAAGGAAACAAACCAGTGCTACCGCGACATTTTGTCCAACTGTGTTCATACCTTTTCCTACGATTTCGCCTTCTATTATGCAATAATAGAGGTACGATTTTCAATCGCTCTTTGCTATAATATCCACATTGAGAGAAAGACCCAACCCCACCATGGTAGATTTTGAAAAAGCAGAAGAAGATTACACCGCTAAAGACATCGAGGTTCTATCGGAACTTGAGGGCGTTCGTAAGCGTCCTGGCATGTACATTGGAAGCACCAACCTCACGGGCCTCCATCATTTGGTGTGGGAAATTGTCGATAATGCCGTCGATGAAGCGGTGAACGGTTTTGGCGACCGTATCACTGTCACTTTGGAAAAAGACGGCTCGATCCAAGTCGAGGATGAAGGGCGCGGCATTCCGGTTGACGTGCACCCGCAAACCCACATTCCTGCGATTCAATTGATTTATACGACCCTACATTCCGGCGGCAAATTCAATAGCAAAGTTTATCAGACCAGCGCTGGACTTCATGGTGTCGGCGCGACAGTGACGAATGCCCTTTCGGAATGGCTCGAAGTCACGGTTTACCGTGAAGGCAAAATCTATTACATCCGTTTCCACAATGGCGGGCAGTTGGAAAAGCCGCTTACCATCTTGGGCGATACTAAAAAGCACGGCAGCACCGTCCGCTTTAAGCCTGATCCGAAGATTTTTCCCAATACTAAATTTTCCTGGGACACCATTTATAACCGTCTTGAGGAAAAGAGCTACTTACTCACGGGAGTCCATTTTATTTTGAAAGATGCCTCGACGGGGAATTCTCACGAATTCTTCACCGAACACGGTCTCCGTGAATACGTCGCTTCAATGACTCAGAATAAGTCCCCTTTAGGCGAAATTATCGATTTCTCCGACACGGTCGATGGAATTCAAGTCGAAATCGCGATGGAATGGTGCAATAGCGACTACAACGAAAACATCTATTCTTACGCGAACGATGTTCGGACCGCCGATGGCGGGACTCATGAAGTCGGTTTTAAAGGTGCATTGACGAAGACTTTAAACGATTGGGCCTTGGCCAATAACCTGATCAAGCCGAATCAATCGATTGATGGAAGTGATATCCGCGAGGGCTTGACCGCGATTATTTCCGTCAAGATTCCGGAAGATCGCCTCGAATACGAAGGCCAGACCAAAGGCAAACTTGGCAGTCCCGAAGCCGGACCGGTCGTCGGCGGTATCATTTCGAATTCCTTTAACTATTATCTTAATGAGCATCAGTCTTTCGCCATCGACCTCATCCATAAATGCGATGCCTCCAAAGAGGCACGCGACGCGGCGAGAAAAGCCAAAGAAGCGGCGCGCGGCAATACTAAAGCGAAGAAAAACGATCTGATGATCTCTGATAAACTCGCTGCGGCCCAGTCGAAAGATTACGCCGAGAATGAGTTGTTCATCGTCGAGGGTGATTCGGCAGGCGGCAGTGCCAAAACCGGACGCGATCGGCTCCATCAAGCCATCTTGCCGCTCCGAGGCAAGCCCTTAAATACCGACACCGTTTCGATGGAACGAATGATTGAGAACCTCGAAATGTCGACGCTCATTCAAACGATCGGCGCGGGCGTTGGCCAGGATTTCGACGTCGAAGAAAGCCATTATGGCAAGATTATCATCATGACCGATGCCGATACCGATGGATCCCATATTCAGACCTTGCTTTTAACCTTCTTCTATAACTACATGAAACCCTTGATCGAAAAAGGGATGGTTTATATCGCCCAGCCGCCGCTTTACCGTGTTTACAAAAAGAGTGATCCTTCCAAGCATATCTACGTTTGGGATGATAGCAAACTTGAGGAAGCCAAAGCCAAGATCGGCGCCGGTTATGGCATCAATCGTTATAAAGGCTTGGGCGAAATGAATGCCGACCAGTTGGCGCAGACCACGATGAACAAGAAATCACGGCTGTTGCTTCAAGTTCATATCGATGATCCCTTGGTGGTGGAAAAACGCATTTCTGTTTTGATGGGCAAAGATTCCTCTTTGCGGTGGAACTGGATTCAGGAAAACGTCGATTTCGACCTCGTCGATACCTTCGAGAAAGAAGTCAAAGGTGAGTAACGATGGCTAAAAAAGAAAAAGAAATCATCAAAGAGAACATTGATACGGATTCGCTCGACCAGATCATGGGCGACAAATACGCTTCCTATGCGCGCGATGTCATTCAAGACCGAGCGATCCCCGACGCCCGTGATGGCTTAAAACCGGTTCAGCGCCGCATTCTTTTCGATATGTACAATACTGGTAATACCATCGATAAACCCACGAAGAAGTGCGCTCACATCGTTGGCGATGTCATGGGCAAGTATCACCCCCATGGCGATAGTTCGATTTATCTCGCGCTCGTTCATATGTCCCAAAACTGGGCCTATCGTTACCCGCTCATTGATTTCCAAGGCAATAACGGCTCGATCGACGGCGATGGGCCAGCCGCTTATCGTTACACCGAAGCCCGTTTAAGCGCTTTGTCGAACGAACTGCTCGAAGATATTGACGAAAATACGGTCAAAATGAACCTGACCTTCGATGATACGTTATTCGAACCGGATGTCCTTCCTGCCCGTTTCCCCAATCTTTTGGTCAACGGAAGCGAAGGCATTGCGGTCGGCATCGCGACTTCGATTCCGCCTCACAATCTCAAGGAAGTCACTCAAGCGGTGATTTATCGCATCAAACATCCCAATTGCGACGTTGATGATCTTTTGAAATTTATCCCCGGGCCGGATTTTCCGACCGGCGGCATCATCTATACTTCGGAAAGTTTAAAAGATATTTATCGAACTGGGCATGGCCGCGTCAGCGTTTCCAGCCGTTGTGCGATCACGACTTCCGAAGATGGCGTCCCTCAAATTATCGTCAGTGAGATTCCTTATCAAGTCAATAAATCGGAATTGGTCAAGGCCATCGACAAAATCCGTCACGACAAAACGATCCCAGGTATCGATGAAGTTCGCGATGAAACCGATAAAGACGGTTTGCGAATTGCGATCGATCTGAAAGACGACGCCAAGCCCGAAGCGATTTTGGCTTATTTGATGCAGAAAACCGCCTTGCAGACCAATTACAGCGCCAATATGATGGCGATTGTCGATGGCCATCCGCGCTCGATGGATCTTTTAACCTATTGCGATTGTTACATCCAACATCAGCTCGATGTCATTACGCGCCGGAGCCATTTCCGTTATCAAAAAGACGAAGCTCGCCTTTCGATCGTCAACGGTCTCATCAAAGCGGCTTCGATCATCAATGAAGTCATCGCAGTCATCCGCGCCTCAAAAGACAAAGCGGATAGCAAAGTCAATTTGTCAGCCAAATATGGTTTCACCGAAGACCAGGCCGAAGCCATCGTCATGATGCCTTTATATAAGCTCTCCCACACCGATATCACGGTGCTCGAGAATGAAAAAGCCAGTCTCGAAGCCGATATCGCTTTGTTAAAAGGTCTTCTCGATAACCAGGATCAGCGCGAAGATCTCATCATCGCGGATTTGACAGCGGTGGCGAAAGAATACGGGGGCAAACGTTTAACGGAAATCCGCGCTGGCGAAGAACTTAGCGCCGTTACTACGGTTGATAAGCGGGATCTCATCGCCCAAGAAGATGTTTATGTGGTAGCGACCCGCGATGGCTATTTGAAGCGTTCCTCGATCAAATCTTGGAAAGGCTCGGGCGGACAAAACGGCGCGCGGCCTGGCATCAAAGCGGGCGATGTCTTCGTCTACAATGCGATGGCTTCAACCACCGATTACATGGTGCTTTTCACTTCGAAAGGCAATTATCTTTATATCCCGGTCAACGAAATCAAAGAGACGAAGTGGAACGATGAAGGTTTCCACGTCTCGCAGCTCGTCAGCATCGCCCCAGACGAAAAACTCGTCCGTGGATTTGCCGTCAGCCATTTCCGCGATGATCTCTATTTGATCTTGCTTTCGAAGAAAGGCTTCATCAAACGCATTTCTTTAGCGAGTTTCCCTGTCGTAAGGCGAAGCAAAGCCTATCCCGCCATCCGTCTCGTCAATGATGATGAACTTGTCGGCGCTTGCCTAACGAGCGGGGACAGCAATGTCTTCGTGATGGCGAGCGATGGCAAAGCCGTTTACTATAACGAGAACGAAATCTTGATCACCAACCCACGCACTAGCGGCATGAAAGCCGGCAACTTCAAAGGCCAAGACCTCGTTGATGTGCTTTCCTTCTACCCCGATGAGTTGGGCAAAGTCGCCCTCATCACCGATCGCGGTTGCACCCGGGTTTTTGAGATGTCTCATATCAACCTCACTGAGCGGCTTTCCAAGACCACGGTGATCGTGCCTTCGTTCCAAAAAGAACCGCACCGCGTCGTTTATGCCGGCAAAGTCCTCGATAAGCCATCGCCGTTCAGCTACGACGCCGTCTTTGACGATGCCACCCGCGTGGACGTGAGTTTCCCGGATTTCTATTTGACGCCGACAGAAAAATATGCCAAACGGCCTGATGGTTTCCCGGTGAAGAACCGGATCCTTCACGTGAGCTTTGAAGAAAGCACCCGCATCACCGAGGAGGTGAAAGCGTTGCCGCTTCCCGTCAAGGTTTTACCGCCCTCGCCGTTGCTCGAAACGCCTGATGAAGTCACAAAAAAAGACGGGTATGAGCAGATTTCGCTCTTCGACGAAGAAGACGAGTCTTCCTTAAACCCAGCTGAGGCTAAAACTCCGACGAATCCGAAAGCTTCGGACGCCAATGAAGCGCCAGCTTCGTCGACTTCCGCGCCAAACTCCGTTAACGGAGACGAGAAGAAATGAGGAAGGGGGTTGAGGAGACTTCCCTCTTTAGATTATGATAAAAGCAAGATATCTCCCCACTTACCTCGCTCGTTCTTTCTATGAGATCCCCGCCTCTTTCTACCTTGAGAAAGGCTATAAGAACATCTTGCTCGATCTCGACAATACCTTGGCGCCCTATCTTGAAAAAGAGCCGACGGAAGAGACCCGCTCAAAGATTGCCGAACTCCAAAAAGCGGGACTCCATCTCTATATCGCTTCAAACAACACCTCTAAACGGGTAAGCCATTACGCCGAAACGCTCGGTGTCAAAGCCCTGAGCGGACTCCTGAAACCCTTCAGCTTCCGCTTGAAACGGATTCTCAAAAAAGAAGGCTTCAAAAGCGAAGAAACCATCCTGATCGGCGACCAGCTGATGACCGACATTCCCTCAGCGAATGGAGCGAAAATCGCCTCAATTCTGACCGAACGTCTCTCGGAAACAGAGCCTTGGGTCACGAGATGGAACCGTCATTTCGAGAAGAAGAAACGCCATAAAATCGTTACCGAAGGCCTCGTGCCTTATTGGGAGGGGAAGAAATGAGCAAGACCAATGTCGTGCGCCGCTGTTACAATTGCGGAGCGATTCTCCAAAGCGAGAAGCCCGGAGAAGATGGCTACATTTTGCGGAAGACGCTAGAAACTAGCCCTTTGGATCAAATTCTTTTCTGCGAGCATTGCTATCACGAAAACAAATTCAATCTCACGCCGCAAGAGGCTTCAGTCAGTCCCGACTTTCTGACGATGCTTGCCGATGCGAAAGCCTCGGATGCGCTCATCGTCTACGTCGTCGACCTTTTCTCCTTCGAATGTTCTTTCTCGAGCCAAGTGAACGATCTCATTCGCTCCTTGCCCCTCGTGATCTTGGCCAATAAGCGTGATTTAATGCCACAAGAGGCCAAAGACGAGGATTTGCGGGAATACGTCGCTCACCGTTTCCGGGCCTCGGGGTTGCCCGCTCAGAAAGACGATGTCTTGCTTTTAAGCCTCTCCTCGTTAAGCGATACCTCAAAGGCGGCCGAGCTGATTGACGGAAAACGCCGCCGGCACGATGTCTATATCATCGGGGCGACTGGCGCAGGCAAGACGTTATTCCTCTCGAGTTTCCTCCATGACTATCAAAATAAAAGCAGCCGTTCCATCGTCACTGGGGAATATCCTTCGACCCATCTTCGAGTGATGCAGATCCCATTAGATTCCTCGAGCATGATTTACGACACGCCGGGAACGGGCATCGGCAATTCGCTTCTTTCAAAAGCGGATTTGGGCCATATCCTTCTGCCTGTGGGCTCCTTGGAAGGTCGCAACTTCATTATGGAAGAAGGGGCGAGCCTCTGGATCGGCGGTTTAGCCCGGCTTGATCTTCTGAAAGGCGTGGGCAAAACCAGCGTGCGCGCCTATTGCGCGGAAGCGGTCGAAATCAAGCGGATTCATCCGAGCAAAAAGATGGAGGAAGATTATAAGAAGTCGCTTGAAAAGAAAATGCTTTCGCCCAGTTTAGACGGTGTTTCCTCGCTGCTTGACATGGACATCTTCGATTTCCCTGTCACCGAGAGCGGTCAGCGTGACATCGGCATCGCCGGACTCGGCTGGTTCTCTTTCTTAGGTGCGAATCAGACGTTCCGTCTTTATGTCCCGAAAGGCATTGGCGTTTATGGCTCTAGAGCCAAGGTAAAATAGTATGTTAACTCCCAAAAACAAAGCGTTGCTGAAGAAATTAGCGAATCCTTTATCGCCCTCCCTCACGATTGGCAAGGGTGAGGTTGATCCACAGATCGTCATGGTGGTCGACAAAGCGCTCAGCGCCCATGAACTGATTAAAGTCAAAGTCCTGGTCAACCAACAAGAAGATCTTGAAAAACTCGGCGAAAGCTTAGCAAGTTCCACGAAAGCCGAACTTGTCAGCGTGATCGGCCGCATTCTTATCCTTTATCGCCCCCGGGAGAAAAATCCGACGATCGTCCTTTAATATGGAACGCATCATCATCTACGGCGGGTCCTTCGATCCGATTCACAATGGTCATCTCCGCATCGCGAGGGCCGCTTCCTTACGGCTCAACGCGGATGTGGTTTTCGTGCCCGCGAAAGACCCCCGATGGAAGAAACCCGAAGCCTCATCGCTTGATCGGGTAAACATGCTCCATTTAGCCCTTGATAGCGATGGCTCTGGCGCTTTCAGCGTCGACCTTTGCGAGATGGATCGCCCAGGGAACGTCACCTATTCCATCGATACGGTCAAAGAATTTGTGAAACGTTACCCAAAACGGCAACTTTATTGGCTGATCGGCGCCGATGAAGTCAACAAGTTTCCCAAATGGAAATCCCCCGATGAGATGGCAAGTTTAGTTAATCTCGTCTATGTTCCTCGCCCTGGCGTGGAAGTCGACCCAGCGATTCTGAAAAAATATAACATCATCGCTTTGGATTACCAAGGCAGCGGAAACGTCTCCTCCAGCGATATCCGGGAATTGAAATCCCTCGATATTCCTGCCAAAGTCTTGGAATATATCGAGAAAAACAATCTCTATTTCATGGCCAAGGTCGCAGCCTTCATCTCAGGAAAACGCCTCGCTCATTCCCTCTCGGTTGCTCACTTAGCCTATGCCATCGCTCAGCGAAACAAATTCACCTATCCGGACAAAGCCTACATCGCCGGTCTCCTCCATGATTTAGGAAAACACCTGAGCGAAGAGCAAAGCCGCGATATCGTTCTGGAAAACGATCCTGATTACAAGGATTATCCCTCTTGGTGCCTGCACCAATTCACCGGAGCTTACCTTGCCGAAAAAGAGTTTGGAATCACCGATGAAACAATCCTTGATGCCATCCGCTATCACTGCACCGGGAAAGCGCACATGCCACCCTTGACCAAAGTGATCTATTCGGCGGATAAAATCGATCCCACCAGGGGCTATGACAGTCGGAAAATGATCGACGCTTGCTTGAAGAATTACTATGTCGGATTCCTAAAAGTGCTGAAAGAAAACGAAGCCTTCCTCAAAAAGGAAGGCGAGCTCGAGTCAACGCCGCTTTCGGATGAATGCCGAGATCTCTATCTCGGAGGAGGAAAATAAGATGAGACAGACCAAAGAAGTGAAAACGATCGTCGCCGCTCTTGAAGAGCACAAAGCGGAAGACATCGAAGTGGTAGACGTCAAGGAAAGAACGCCGTTCGCGGATTTCTTCATTTTGGCGACCGCGCCGAACGCTAAAGCCCTATCCGCCTATCCGGAGGCTCTGGAAGAAGCCTTAGCCAAAGAAAAGATCGATGTCCGAGCGGTGGAAGGAACGCCGGAAAGCGAATGGGTCGTTATCGATACGGGTTCCGTAACGGTGCAATTGTTCACCGCGGCGAAACGTTCGGAAATTGGGTTAGACGATTTGCTTAAGGCAACGTCGAAGAGCAAGAAGTAAGACGAAAATTCATAAGACAACTTTCGTGAATGAAGGTTGTCTTTTTCTTTTCTCTCTTCTTATCAAGGATGAAGAAAACAAGTTGAAAAAAGAAGTAGTTGAATAACCAAAAAGAAGATAAAAAAGGCAAAGAAGGAAGTGGATAAAGAATAGAAAAGAAATCATAAATGTAAACTTATGAACAGAAGAAATTGTATAACGTTTAAGTTTAAAATATTGTTAAAAACAAATAAGGAAATAAGGGACTTCAGAATGGGGAAAGAGTCAAACTCTTTCGCTGGAATGCAGAAAGAAGAACCGCTGAAGCCTAGGAGTTGAAAGGAAGAAGGAGCGACAGAACTTCCGCCGTTTTTCTTGGTAGAAGTGGCTAGTAGTTCGGAAGTAACCCATCTGCCGATCCACCTAAACCGCCTTTTATTTTATTAACTTCGCATAATGCCCATTATGTTAATAAAAAGACAAATAAAAATAGTTTTAGTGCAGTATTATTGTTTAATAACTATTTCTATTTTCGAAAGGTTATCCGCAAAAACAATCAGTTTTCCACATTTTTTAAAACTACTAAATCATTACTAAAGAGTATTTTGACCCCTTCTGAACGTTTTTCAATTTTTAAATTTCTTTTGGACGTTTTTCTTCAGAAAAAGATTCTTATTCCCTAAAAATCCCCGGGATGATCATAAACGATCCTTTGAAGGCGTTCATCGTTCAGTTCAAATATAATAGAGTGTTATGTTTGTTAAATTATATGAACAAAAAGAAAACGTTCCGGTTACTTTACAATATGCGGAACGTCATTTTGATTTCAATCGAGTCCAACCTTTAATTGTTTCTTTAGAATGAATAAAGGTATATCAATCGCCAAGATGATCAGAACCGCCAGCATGGAATACGCTAAGACTTCGTTCATGCTGGCGTAAAGAGAACTCATTTGGATTAACCCGCCTAAACCACCTTCGGAGGTCGAAGAGTTCGTGAGGATTTCGCTCATGATGGATACCTTCATCGATAAGCCAAGACTTTGGACGATGGATAAAGCGATATAGTTTTGGGCATCGGGCAATAGAACTCCACGGATCGCCGCCCAGCTTCGCCGGCCGCAGTCGAGATCCAAGGCATCTTGAGTATCCGGGCTTTCGCTTTGGATGCCATTTTTAAATGCCTCATAAATCACCGGGAAGGCAACCATGAAGACCAAAAAGCAGGGAATATAAGGCGCCAGCCCCCGGTAAGAATAGAAGATTCCGACCAAGATCAGAACAAAAGCCGCCGTTGGCATAGTTTTCGAAAAGGAGACATAAGGTGCCAAAAAGGCCGCCAATTTCTTGTAAAGACCCCCTAGCGTCCCCAGAATCCCCCCGAAAAGAAAGGAAACGACGAAGCCAATCACTAATCGGAGGAGACTCCAGCCCATGGCCGTCCAGGTATTTGCCGCGTATTCCGCGCTAAAAAGGATCTCGTTCAGTTTGACGAGAACTTCGTGGGGATAGGGCAAAAGACGATTGCCTTGTTGATGCAAGAGATAGGAAATAAGCCACCAAAGGAAAATGAGAAAAAAGAACCCCGCGACCCCGCAAAGTATTTTGATGAGGTGACTTTTTTGCTCTTTCGACATCTTTACATTTTGGGAAAGGGTTCTCTTTTGACCTTTACAATTTTAAATCGAATCAAAGGAAAAGGGAATCAGCAAATGCGCTGCCGCCCAAGGTTGTCTCAAAATCGTTTGCAAAGGCTTTCTTGTCGGCGATATCCCCGGTCTTTAGGATTCCGAATTGATCGCTCGGCTGCAAAGCCTTAACTAAAGCACTCGTAAAGCCGAAACGGTTCATCACGGCGTTCTCATCGCCATAAGAATTGAGGGCGCCAGCGACTTTATCGATTGAGCTGACCGCCTCGTCTTGTCGGATTTGAGTTTGAGCAAGGAAGGCGTCGATCTTGTCTTTTTTCGTTTCATAGGAAGCCTTGTTAACGAATAAGGCTGCCGCTGGGATCGTCGTTTGGTTATAGGCTTTCTTCCATTCCGTCTGCAAATTCGCCACCACATTGAGCGTCACCGCCGGGGTTTGCGCGGCTAAAGCCGCTTTGGCCGCTGCCAAAACCGGCTGGGCAATGATGTAATAATCGTGGCCCGAGGGATTGCTGGTGAGATTCGTCTTGACCTGAGCAACGCCAGTTTCGAAGGAAATCTCCGTGTCCGCGTAGTTCCAGTTCCAAATGTCTTTCGAGAGTTTCAAGAAGCTCTGTGCGGCATTGCCGGTTTTCACGAACCCATCAATGGTCTGCCCAGCTTGGAAATCACTGATCGCCGTGTGTTTTGTGCTGACCACGTAGAAATTGCCACCGCTAATCCACTGAGCTAATTGATAGTTATACGAGTTCTTGGCGACTGTGGTAAGTCCGCTTGTGCCATCGAAAACGATCATATCGTAACTCGAAGTCGCGAAAGCCGGAACCACCGCGGTCGCTGGACTTGAAGAAGAAACCCAGTTGGCGTTGTTCCCTTGATTGTAGAAAGCCAGGGTCGGAGCGCCCGTCGGGCTGACCCATTTCAAATCCGAAACGTCAACTCCGTTCGAGGAAGTTGGACAATCCGTCGTTGAAGTATGGACGGAACTCGATGGTGAACTCGCGGATGAGCTCGAGGAAGCGGCCGAAGATTGTTGAGCGCTCGAAGTGGCTGTCGAACTGGAAGAAGGCTTATTTTCGCTCGAAGAAGACTTATTTGAAGAGTTTGAGGCAGAAACGGTTGAACACGATGCCAAAGCCGCTAAGGCTAAAGGCAGGACGAAGAATGAACGCTTATTCATATTAAATCAAACCTCCCGATGAATAACCCGAAGAATTGCTCTTCAGACGTGCCAATGATAAAGCCATAAAAACAACCTCACAAGCAAAGTGACTCCAATCGGGAACGATTTACCGAAATAGCGATTATTAGCGGAGAATTTCTTTGATGGATTCACCAATCATCTTCGGGGTTTTTTCAATGCCAAAATTGTCGAGGACCGTGGCGCCAATATCTGCGAAAGATGAACGCTCTTCAAGCATTTTTCCTTGGGAAATCGAAGGCGAATAGACAAGAAGCGGAACTTTTTCTCTCGTGTGGTCCGTTCCTTTGTAGGTCGGATCATTGCCATGGTCGGCCGTGATCATCAAAAGGTCGTCTTCTTTCATGAGAGGAAGGAGTTCGGCGAGCCGTTTATCGAAGGCCTCCAACGCCCGGGCGTAGCCCACCGCATTGCGGCGATGGCCGTATTCGGAGTCGAATTCGACGAGGTTAACAAAGCATAAGCCCTTGAAATCATCGCTTTTCACGGCGGCGATGGTCTTGTCCATGCCGTCTTCGTTTGACACCGTATGAACGGTCTTGGTCACGCCGACGTCATCGAAAATATCACTGATTTTGCCGATACATGAGGTCATGAGATGCTTTTTCATCAGCAAATCCATGACGGTGGTCGCTGAAGGCGGAACGGCATAATCGCGGCGATCGCCGACGATTCGTTTGAAATTGTCTTTATTGGTGCCGACATAAGGCCGAGCGATGACCCGTCCAACGAAATATTCCGGTGCCATGCAAATCTTACGGGCGATTTCGCAGCACCGATAGAGTTCTTCCTTCCCGGTGACTTCTTCGTGGGCGGCAATCTGCAAAACCGAATCGGCAGACGTATAGACGATGAGGGAGTTTTCCTTCATTTGCTCTTCGCCTAAAACTTTTAGGATTTCCGTGCCAGAACTGGCGTAGTTTCCAATGATTTTATGACCGGTTTCTTTTTCGAGAAGTTCGATTAAGCTCCGGGGGAAGCCTGTATCGGTGAAAGTTTGGAAGGGTTTGGTGGTCAAAACGCCCATCATCTCCCAATGGCCCGTCATCGTATCCTTGCCGTTCGATGCTTCGCGAAGACGGAGGGAATAGGCATGAGGATGATCGTGAAGCGGCTTTACGCCAGGAATATCGGCGAGTTCGCCGATGCCAAAACTCTCCATGACCGGCACGTGAATGCCGCCGACCGCTTGGGCCGCGTGGACCCAGGTATTTGTTCCCACGTCATCGAATTTTGCCGCATCTGGCTCTTCGCCGATGCCTGCCGAATCCGCCACGATGAGGAAGACACGCTTAAATTGTTTCATATCTCTAAATATCCTTTGCGGAAATTATCCGCTCACTAGTTTAGTTTATTTTCGCTTGCTATACAAATCATAAGCGCTCATGATGCGCGCTGAAGAGACCTGGGTATAAATTTGAGTCGTCGCGATGTTGCTGTGCCCCAACATTTCCTGAACTGCCCGTAACGAGGCCCCATTTTCCAAAAGATGGGTGGCGAAACAGTGTCGGAGGGTATGAGGCGAGATGGTTTTCTCGATGCCCGCTTGCGTGGCGTATTTTTTAACCTGCATGAAGAAATACTGCCGACTCAAAGGTTTGCCCCGCTGATTTAAAAAGATGTAAGGACTGGCATGGCCAGGATTTCGGGCCCGGGGACCACGGAGATACTTCTCGAGATAATCCTGGGCGAAATCTGAAAGCGGAACGCTCCGCTGTTTGTTGCCCTTGCCAATTAAAGTAATCACGTGGTTAACCAAGGAAACATCGCCTAATTTTAAAGCGATAAGTTCGGAAACCCGCAACCCAGTCGCGTACATCGTCTCCAACATCGCCTTATCGCGAAAGCCGCTGTCTTTCGATAGATCCGGTTGAGCCAAAAGAGCATCTACTTCCTCGTTCGAGAGAACGACCGGCAATTTTTTGGAAAGTTCTGGGCCTTCGATCTTTGGAACGTCTTCTTCGAGATAGCCTTCGCTCGCCAAGAAAGAATAGAAATGCCGAGTGCAGGAAAGCCGGCGGAGAATCGTGGAAGAAGAACGATTGTCCTCAGCTTGCTTGATCATGAAATCATGGAGATCCCGGACGTGAAGGTCACTGACTTCTTTTTTGTCCGGAAAGGCCTGAAAAAACAATTTCAAATCCTCCTTGTAATCGATCAAGGTCTCTTTCCCCACGCCCTTTTCGACGGTGAGATAAGAGAAAAAGAGGTTCTCAGCTTCAGCGATTTCCATTCTTTTTGACCTCGGAAGCCACCACGAGGGCTGGCTTTTTCATCTTGCGATTCAACTCGTTGACGAGAAGCTTCGTTTCGTCCATCGTCTCGTAGGACTCATAATTATCGAAAGTCATTTGGACTGTCTCTTTCTTCGGGTCGACGAGATTTTGAAGGGTCACGCCGACAAGGCGAATTTCCTGGCCAAGGAAATTGGCGTCAAATAAGGCGAGTGCCTTTTCGTAAATGAATTCGCCATCCGATGTCGCATCCTTAAAAGAGATAGATTTATCATGACTTTTGAAACTTTTATCTTTGATGACAAGCTGGATGGTTTTGCCCTTTTTATGGGCCGCTTCGGCGCCATGGGCAGTTTCGAGGGCTAACTCGTGAAGTTTGGCACTAATCTGTTCCCGTTCTGAGGTATCGTAAGGGAAAGTTTCGCTATGTCCGATGCTCTTTGGATCGAATGGAGTCGGATCGACATGATTGTCGCCATAACCATTGACCCAATCTTTGATTACAAAATAGAATTTGCCGAGAAGTTCTTGAAGTTCCGGGGCGTCTAAATCAGTCCGCTTTTTAAGATCGCCAATGGTTAAAATTCCCATTTCCTTTAACCGCGGGGCGGTTTTCTTGCCGATTCCATAAAAGGCTTCGATGGGCAAAGGATAGAGTTTCTCAGGCAAATCTTTGCGGCGAAGAATGGTGATACCCATCGGTTTCTTCATCTCCGAGGCCATCTTGGCGAGAAATTTCGTTGGAGCCACTCCGATTGAGCATTGCAAGCCAATTTGCTGCAATAGCCCCGATTGGAGCCGGCTGAGATACCCGAAAGGATCGCGGCAATTCGCCAAGGCTTTGCTCATGTCGACATAGCATTCATCAATGGAGGCTTCTTCTAATAAAGAGGAATAGCGTTTCAAATAAGCGAAAAACGACTGGCTCAAGACTTCGTAATAAGCAAAATCTCCGCTGAGAAAGATACCTTGAGGGCAGGCTTCACGAGCTTGATAGGTTGGCATGGCCGAATGAACGCCGAATTTGCGGGCTTCATAAGAGGCCGTGGAAACGACGCCTCGGGGGCCCAATCCAGCGACAATCACAGGTTTTCCTTCGTATTCCGGATGGCGTAAAACCTCAGCTCTTGCGAAGAAGGCGTTGAGGTCGACATGCATGATAATCTGGCCCATGGACTTATTGTAGAACAAAAGATTATGTTAAGTTACTTCGACTTTAAAGCCAGAATCTCGTCCAAGGCGTCCTGAACGGTTAAATGATATTTGGCAAGTTGGGCGTCTACATTGTCATGATGAACGAAAACATTCGGCGCTGCCTTGATGATGACTTGACCTTGATAATGTTCTTGGGCTAAAAGGGCAGCCAAAGCTTCGCCAAAGCCTTGGGCGGTCGCATACGGATCGTAGATATAAACCGCGGAAGACGAAAGCAAACGCTTCGAAGACTCCACATCGAGCGGGAAAAGGAACAGCGGATTGATAAAACCGCCGTGGAAATGCTTTTCCTCGAGTTTTTCGTAAAGATCGAGCCCGAGCGGGCCGACCCCCAAAACCACGGGCTCCCCAGCATCTGCCATGGTAAGCGTCCGCCACTTTCCATAAGGTAATTTAAGCTCGGGCGTCGGAGCTAAAAGATTCGACAAGGTGTGAGGATAGCGGATCGCAAAGACGCCATGTCCGGCTTCTAAAGAAACTTGATAAAGATAGCGAGCTTCGGCAAAAGACGAAGGCATCGTCAAAGTGATGTTAGGAATGCTCTTGAGGAAGGCTTCATCATAAAGCCCCATATGGGTCGAACCATCAGCTCCAACGAAACCCGAGCGATCGATCAAAAGAGTTAAATCGGTATTCATTCGGGCGCAATCGTGAGAAAGCTGATCGTAAGCGCGTTGCAAAAAGGTCGAGTAAACCGAGACAATCGGATGGAATCCGTTGAGCGATAAGGCGCCGGCCATCGTCAGCGCGTGTTCTTCGTTGATGCCGACGTCAAAACTCCGAGTTGGGAAGTTTTGAAACGCTTCTTCAAGATGAGATCCTTTGATCATCGCTGGACAAACAAGCAAGGTTTCGGGATGCTTTTTCATCATTTCAACGGTCAAGGAGCCAAAATAATGGGACCAACTCATCAAACCCGGATGCTGAATCTTGGCATCGCCGGTTTCGATTTCGAACGGAGTGACGCCATGCCAATATCCCGAACGATCATCCTCGGCGGGTTTATAGCCTTTGCCTTTTTGAGTATAAACATGCAAAACGACCGATTTTGTTGCATTTTTAGCCTGTTTTAGGGCTTTATCGAGCATTTTGATGTTATGGCCATCGACGGGTCCGATATAGGTAAAGCCCATATTGTCGAACATCGTCGTTGGAACGAGAGCCGCTTTAATGTCGTTCTTGAGATTGTAGTTCATGTTATAGATACGTCGACCCAAGCGTCCTCTTAACATGGCGTGCTGATACGCTTTTTTGGCTTTGTTATAGAGGCGATCCACAGAAATCTTACGGAAAAAGTTGCCCAAACCACCGACGGGGCGGGAAATCGACATGTCATTATCGTTGAGGATGATGATGACCTTGTCTTTGCGGCTTCCGATATTATTCAAAGCCTCAAATGAAAGGCCGTTGACCATAGAAGAATCGCCGATAACAACGACAACATCGTACTTTTCTTGTTTTAAGTCCCGAGAGATGGCAAAGCCTTCGGCTGCGGATAAAGAAGTGCCGCTATGACCGGCCTCGTAGCAATCGTAAACCGATTCGTTACGACGCTCAAAACCGCTGATGCCGTTGCCTTGGCGGAGATGGTCCAAACTTCGACCGCTTAATATTTTATGGGTGTAGCATTGATGGCCGACGTCGAAAATCAGTTTGTCGGTCGGGAAATTGAAATTGCGATACAAAGCGACGGTCAATTCCACGACGCCCAAGTTCGAAGCCAAGTGGCCGCCGTAAAGAGAAGTGGCGGTGATGATTTCTTTGCGGATATCATGGCAAAGCAAGGCTAAAGAAGCATAATTCATGCTTTTAACGAATGTGGGGTCCTTGATGGACTTTATGTCGATTCTTTCTATTTTTTTAGACATCGTGGAACAACCTAAAAACTACTAAAATAATACTTTTCTACTTTTTGACTTCGTTGAGGGTCCCAATCTTCTTTTCCGCTTCTTTCAAAGTGAGCTCAAGCTCCTTGATCAAAGCGTTCCCCTCCTCGTAAAGCTTCATCGACTCTTCGATCGGGAGGGTCTCATTTTCCACCTTATCGACAATCTCGTTCAGCCGAGAAAGTTTCTCTTCGAAAGTCTTTTCTTTCTTCTCCACTGCCATACGCTTGCCCTCTTTCTATTTCACTACTGAGTGAATTATACCATCTTTCAGCTTGGTCTCGAGTTCTTCTCCAGATTGAACGTCTTGGGTCGAAGATACGACCTTTCCTTGCGGATTTCGGGTAATGGAATAGCCCCGCGAGAGAACTTTTTCGGGGTTTAAGGCCCGCAAGCGAAGGCTATCGGCATCCACTACGCTCCGTTTTCCTTCGATCGTTCGCGTCATGGCCAAGGACAAACGATGCTTCAAATCTTCGATGTCCTCTTCTTTTTGTTGATAAGGAGCTGCAGGATTTTTGAAGAAAGGACGGCTTGAAAGAAGAACGAGTTTTTCTCCAAGGTGATGAACCTGGCTCCCCAAAGCATTCGCTAAACGGGTTTCATCGTCTAAAATCGTTGCGATGACATCAGCAACGTTGGGCGTCGCAGCTTCGGCGGCTCCGGTTGGAGTTGATACTCTTAAATCTGAGACGTAATCGACTAAAGTCGTATCACTTTCGTGGCCCACCGCCGAAATGGTCGGAATCTGGGAAAAGGCCAACGCTCTCACAAAGGCCTCGTCATTAAAGGCAGAAAGGTCTTCATTGCTGCCGCCCCCGCGGGCGATGATCAATGTATCAAGCGGATAGCTTTCCGCGAGCGTAAGGGCCCGTAAAAGGTCTTTTGGGGCTTCCTTGCCTTGAACGAGAGAGGGAAAGAAATAGAGATCGGCCAAAGGCCATCTCCGATTGAGATTCTTCAATAAATCGGCTTCCGCCGCGCTGCCCTTGCCAACGATAATGCCGATAGCGTGCGGAAATTTGATAATCGGCCGCTTGCGGGATTCTTCGAATAGTCCTTCGCTTTGAAGCTTCTTTTTGAGGGCTTCAAGGGCTAAAAGCTCTTTGCCTAAACCGGCGAGTTGGATCGACGTGCACATGAGCGAGTAACGACCTCGGGGTGGATAAACGCTCAAATCGCCCCGCACAAGGACTTCATCGCCAAGCTTGGGCTCAAAAGGCAAATAAAGCGAAGCGGTTCCCCATAAAATGCACGAAAGAACCGACTTGTCGTCTTTCAGATCGAAATAGGTCGCGTTTGGATAGGCTTTCCACGATGAAATCTCACCTTCAACGAAAAGGTTATGCAAATCATCATCGGCTTCAAATTTGGCTTTTAAGAGCCGGTTCAACTCACTAACAGAAAGATAATCACTATTCACGGACGAGGACCTTATCCAAGATGGCATTCACGAATTTATAGTCAGCCGCTTCAAGATATTTCTTCGCTAAAATGACGGCGACGTTGATCACCGCGGCTTTGTCGACGTCTTTGTCCACGTAGAAAAATTGGGTATACGACAATAGAAGGAGAGCTTGTTCGACCCGATTGAGTCGATCAAACGTCCACTTATTCATATGAGTATTATAAACGGGAATGATGGTATTGAGATTCTTCAAAGCCGCGATAACGACCGCTTTGGTGAAACTGGGGCAGTCGGCATAAGGAAGGTCATAAATGCCGCTGATCAAGCCTTCGACATCGAGTTCGCTCTTCATGTCGAGGTAAGTCAAAGCGCCATAAAGGGCGGCTAAGGTTTTTTCTTGAGCCTGATTCCGGCTCGTCTCTTCGTTTGTCATAGATCATTGCCCTTCCTATGGGGCCGAGATAGTTTAGCATATTTGGCGATGGCAAAGCCATAAAGAACGAGAAAAGCGAGGTGCAAGAGCACCTGGGCGACATAAACCCCAAGAGACATTTGACCATAAAAAGAGGTCCCGTAGAGCAAAGATGCGTAGATGGCATCAGCTAAATAAAGGACGCTGCCCACAATCAAAGGGTATAGTTTGCCTTTGGCGGACTGCAAGGTTAAAAAGACATAGAGCCCCACTAAAGCCAAAGAGTACAATGCGGGGACGAAATAAGGAAACGAGAACGCCCCGCGGTTGCTCTCCACAAGCGCCACCATCAAAAAGCGGGTGGAAGCATACGTGAGATAGTATTCGTAATTCGAGATGAAATAGCCGCTGATGCAAGCGAAAATCGAGAGTAATGGCGGGTAGAATAAGGTCAGCGTCAGTCGCTGGTAGTTGCGGAGTTGACGCTCAAAAGTATCCGGGGACTTCTCTTTCATAAAAAATCTCCGTCAACGGACGGAGACCACCTTGATTTCAATGGAGAAAGGAACCGTCTCGCACATCATCGTTATCGCACTGGCGACGCCTTCTTGGATCTGAAGGCAAATATCCTTAATCGCTGCGTTCTTTTGCAAGGTGACATCGAGCTGAAGCTCGACTTTGCCATCCTTGCGGAAGCTGGCTTTGACCGGATGTTCCAAGTCAAAAAGACGGGTCTTCCGTTTCGAGACGCTTGCGCCTTCCACCTCATTGGCTGCCACCGTCGCAATCGACTCGAAAGCGTGACGGGAAATGCCCATCTCGCCGCCGTTAGTGTAGTTGTTGAGGTAATAATAGTCGCGTTTCATATTCTTTATTTTAGAGAAATCGTGGGAAAAGACAACTTTAATGCAAACTTTCGAGGACTTTCTTGGCCATATCTTCGGCGGTCCAGCCCATCGCTTTGAGGACATCAGCACCCGGAGCTGAGCGACCAAACTCCTCAACGGAGTAGACGTGATCGGCGTATTTATACCAGCCTAGGCCTGAGCCCATTTCGAAACTATAACGTTTCTCTTTCGGCAAAGAAAGGACGCTATTTTGATAGGTTTGATCTTGTTTGTCGAAGACGTCAAGGCAGGGCATTGAGACCACTTCGGCTTCCACGCCTTTCCCCTTGAGGATTTTAGCAATCTGCAAGCAAAGGGAAACTTCGCTTCCGGTCGCCAATAATTGAATTTGCTTCGCCGGATTTTCTTCGATGACATAAGCACCTTTTTCAACGCCTTGTTCAGAAGAATGGGCAAGCAAAGGCAGATTCTGTCTCGTCAAGATGAGAATCGTCGGGGTCGACTTCGATAAGAGGGCCATCCGCCAAGCGGCATAAGTCTCGCGGGCGTCGCAGGGCCGATATAAATGGAGGTTCGGCATGGCTCGGAACCCGGTGATTTGTTCGATTGGCTCGTGAGTTGGGCCGTCTTCGCCAATAGCGATGGAGTCATGGCTGAAGAGATAGATCGCTGGAATTTTTTCGAGGGCCGACATCCGGACCGCGGCTTTCATGTAATCGGTGAAAATGAGGAAGGATCCCACATAAGTCAGGAGTCCGCCATGGAGCAAAATACCATTTTGAATCGATGCCATCGCGAATTCACGAATACCAAAGAACACGTTCTTGCCCTCCGGGTGCTCTTTGGAGAAGCCCGGATCCCCCGCAATTGCCGTCTTCAAACTTCCCGCCACGTCGGCCGAACCGCCCAAAGTGAAAGGCATGACGCTCGGAAGCGCGCTCACGATATGGCCCGAGGAAACACGGGTCGCCTCAAGGGTTGAAGGATCGAAAGTCGGCATTTTCGGAAGATATGGTGTGACATTCCGAGCAAAAGCATCGGCGAAAACCTTCGCCTCTTTCGGATGGGATTTCTTGAAAGCCTCATAGCGGAGGTTCCACTCCTCGTACGCTTTCGCGCCTTTGGCGGCAAAGCCTGCTTTGAAATGGGCATAGACGCTATCGGGAACGGTGAATTCGGGATAATGATAGCCATAAACTTCTTTGCAATGTTCGCCATCTTCAAGGCCTAAAGGCTCGCCGTGGGTCTTGTGGCTGCCTTGATTGAGCGAGCCGAAGCCAATGATCGTATGAATGAGGATCATCGTCGGGCGATTCATTTCTTTCTTGGCTTCGTTAAGAGCGCGGTCGATCGCCGCGAGATCATTGCCATCTTTGACTTCTAAAACCGCCCATTCAGCCGAAACAAAACGGCCTTTGACGTCCTCAGTCATCGTGTTGGAGGTCGGCCCATCGAGGGTCGAAGTATTTTGGTCATACATCAAAATCAGTTTGTTGAGTTTTTGATGCCCGGCAAACGAGATGGCTTCTTGCGAAAGTCCTTCTTCGAGGCAACCATCCCCGCAGAGACAATAGGTGTAATGCGACATCACGTTCTTGCCTTCGGGGTAGCGGGCGGCAATGGCTTCTTCGGCCACCGCCATGCCCACAGCTTGAGCGATGCCTTGTCCTAAAGGACCGGCCGTTGCATCAACCCCAGGTGTCAAGCCCACTTCCGGGTGACCCGGAGTGATGGAATTGATGCTGCGGAAAGCTTTGAGATCATCGAGGCTCACGCCATAGCCGGTTAAATGGAGCATCGCGTAAAGCAAAGCCGAATTGTGACCGCTTGAAAGGACGAAACGGTCGCGGTTAATCCAAGTCGGATGAGCCGGATCCGCCACGAGATGTTTCGAAAAGAGAACATAGAGGGCCGGAGCAATGTCGAGAGCCATCCCCGGATGGCCGCTTTTAGCGTGATTGGTCTCGTCGATGACGAGAGCCCGCAAAGCGCTGACGGCTAATCCGTCAATCGTCTCATTCTCTTTTTTGCTTTCCATGGTTTTCCTGTTCCTTTTTGGTAATTAATTAGTCGAATTTAAGTAAACTATACTACTAAAGTAGTATTTCTCACTCCTTCTTCAATTCGATGCCGACTTGGTCCATCGCCTCTTGATTGACCGGAGTCGGGGCGTGCGACATCGGATCGACGGCTTGGAGATTCTTCGGGAAGGCTTCAACATCCCGGATATTGTCGGTCCCGCAAAGGATCATCGCAACCCGGTCAAGTCCCAGAGCAAATCCTGCGTGAGGCGGAACGCCATACTTGAAGGCATCAATGAACCAACCGAACTTATGGGCGACTTCTTCTTCGCTTAAGCCCAAAAGACGGAAGATCTTCCATTGAGTGTCATGATCGTAAATTCTTAAAGTGCCACCGCCAGCTTCGTAGCCATTGATGATGATATCGTAGGCATAAGCCAAGACCTGTTCCGGGTCTTTATCGAGCAACGGCAAATCCTCGTCGCGTGGACGGGTAAAAGGATGGTGTTCGGCTGTGTACTGATTCTCCGTTCCTTCGATTTTATCGAACATCGGGAAGTTCACGACCCAGAGCAAATCGTAGGTTCCGGGCTTCACTAGGCCGAGTTCTTTGGCGTAGCGGATGCGCAAAGCGCCTAAGCCAAAATCGATATCCCGACGGTAAGGCGAGGACGCAAAGAGCAATAAATCCCCGTTTTTAAGCCCAAGGGACGCGATTAAAGCCTTTTGGGTGTCTTCGTCAAGGAACTTGGTAAACGAGCCCTCTAAGGCCCCATTTTCGAATTTTAAGGACAAGACGCCTTTCAAATTGAACTTGTGGGCTTCAAGTTGAAGCTCATCAAGAGTCTTTCGCGAGGTTTTCTCGGCCACGCCAGGAATCACCAGGCCTTTGATGAAATTCGCGCCTTTAAAGCCTTCAAAGCTCGATTTCTCAAGGATGGCCTTCAAATCATGGAGATAAAGTTCGTAACGAGTGTCAGGTTTATCGCTACCATAGTTGTCCATGGCATCCCAATAATTCATGCGCCGGAGCGGAAGTTTCACTTCATAAGAGACGATTTCCTTGAAATATTTGGCGATCATCCCTTCCGCTAAGGAAAGGACTTGGTCTTGGTCCATGAAGGAGGTTTCAACGTCAATCTGGGTGAATTCCGGCTGGCGGTCAGCTCGGAGGTCCTCATCGCGGAAGCAACGAGCAATCTGATAATAACGTTCGATACCACCAATCATTAAAAGCTGTTTAAACAGCTGGGGGGATTGGGGCAAAGCGTAGAAAGAACCATGGTGAAGCCGCGAAGGGACCAAATAGTCGCGTGCGCCTTCCGGGGTCGCGATGTTGAGAATCGGCGTCTCCACTTCCAAAAAGCGATTCGCATCGAGATACTCGTGGGTCAAGCGGACGATTTTGGCCCGGGTCCTTAAATTATTGAGCATCACCGGACGGCGCAAATCGAGATAGCGGTATTGTAGGCGCGTATCCTCGAGCGCATCGGTTTTATCGGCAATGATAAACGGCGGGTTCTCCGCTTTGTTGATCACCTGCAAAGAGGTGACCAGCACTTCGACTTCACCGCTGGGAAGCTTCGGATTAGGCTGAGCTTTTTTGCCAACCACGCCTTCGACCGCAATCACGTATTCATTGCGGACATCCGGCACTTTGCTCGAATCTTGGATCGTGAGCTGGACTAAGCCTGTATTGTCGCGGAGATCGATGAATTCGATCGCTCCGAGGTTACGGCGAGTCGAAACCCAGCCGACCAATTTGACTTTTCTTCCGACGTCTTTGAGGCGAAGCTCGCCATTATAATCCGTGCGTTCCATTATTTCTTTTCTCCTTTTTCGGCTTCGGCTGGTTCTTTCTCATCGTGGCAATGGCATTCGCCGCTTTCGCAAGCGCATCCGTCTTGATGTTCGTCCCCGCAGGCGCAGCCTTCGGCCTCTTCCTCTTCCTCGGGGAACGCCTTATGGAAGGCGCTATCGAGTTCATCGGCGAGGTGCTCGAGGGAAATCTCGCTTTGTTCTTTCGTCTTGAGATTCTTGAGCTGCGCTACACCTTTGTCACGTTCGTCCTCTCCGAGGATAAGTGCGAATTTCGCGCCCCGCTTCTCGGCTTTTTTGAACATCGCACCCATCTTGAGGGCAGCTAAGGGCGTGTCGGCGCTGTAGCCTAATTGTCGGACTTCTTCGGTTAAAACAAAGACATCATTGAGAACATTCTCGCCAACGGGCATCACATAGAGGTCGATCCCGGTTTCAAGATTCTTCAATAGACCATCTTTCTCCATCAAGGAATAGACCCGTTCAAGACCCATCGCGAAGCCCACGCCCGGAAGATCCGGTCCGCCGAGTTCCTTGACTAAGCCGCCATAGTGTCCGCCACCGCCGAGGGCGCCGACATCGGTACCATCTTGAGCGATCGCGTGGATTTCAAAGACAACTTCAGAGTAATAATCGAGTCCACGAACCAAAGAATCATCGAGTTCGTATTCGACACCAAGGTCATTGAGGATCGACAAAGTCTCATAAAAGCGCTTTTCGCTGGCCTCGGAGAGATAATCTTTGATTTTCGGCGCCCCGGCAGCGATTTTCTGATCGCTTTCGACTTTGCAGTCGAGAATCCGCATCGGATTCAGTTTGAGGCGTTCATGGCAATCATCGCACATTTCGTCGATGTGACCGGCGAAATAGGTCTTCAACGCTTCGCGATAGGCTTTGCGGGTTTCGTCATCGCCGATCGTGTTGATCTTCAGCGAAAGCTTCTGGAAACCGAGCATGTAAAGGCCTTGCATCGCCATGATGATGCACTCGGCATCGACTCGGGAAGAATCCTGGCCGATTTCTTCGACGCCAAATTGGTTGAATTGCCGATAACGCCCCAATTGCGGACGTTCATAGCGGAAAGCCGGACCGCAATAGAAAAGCTTAAGCGGCATTTCTTCGGTCGCATAAAGTTTATTGCTGACCACCGCCCGGACGACGCCAGCCGTGAACTCCGGACGCAAAGTCACCGAGCGATCGCCTTTATCGTTAAAGGTGTACATCTCCTTGCGGACAATGTCGCTGCTTTCGCCGGTCCCCCGGGAAAAAACCTCGGTGTATTCGAGGACGGGCGGCACGATTTCGGTGTAGGCATAAAGTTCGGCGGTGGCCTTTAAAACCGAGGCGATATAGCTCATTCCCGCCGCTTCGTTCCCATAGATATCATGCATGCCTTTGACGCTGACGTAATCCATATTTTTTCTCCTTAGCGAACCGTTTAGTGAATCGCTTTTTCTTTCCCTTGTCAATGAATAATGCGGCTGACCTCGTAGACCCCTTTCACCGATTTCAAATCGGCGAAGACGTCATCGAGGGTTTTCGAATCGCTCACGTAGATCTTCATATCGACGATGTCATTCATCGTCGATTGGATCACTTTGGCTTTGAGGTCATTGACGGCCACCCCTTTGCCCGAGAGGTGAGCCAAGAGGTCGGCCAATAAGCCCGTTCGGTCATTGGCGAAGATCTCGATATCGACCGGATAAGTCGAAATTCCAAGCTCTTTCTTCCATTCCACGCTGATGAGGCGGCTCCCGGCCTTTTGAATATTGGGGCAAGAAGCCCGATGGACGGTGATGCCTTTGCCTTTGGTCACGTAGCCAACGATGTCGTCGCCCGGAATGGGCGTGCAACAATGGGCCAATTCGATTTTGGCATTGCCGGCGTTTTTGATGTAGACCGGGTTTTTGTCGTCATTGACATCGCTATGGCGATCGAGTTTGAAGTCATCTTTCTTCTTTCGAACGTTGAGGAAGTCGATGATCGTGAGCGCCGAAGGATTCTTTCGATCGATCGCCGCGTAGAGTTCATCGAGCGTTTTGACGCCGAATTGATCGAAGACTTTTGGCTGGTCGAGCAGCTTGCTCATCTCGCCCTCGCCGATATCTTGAGAAGCAAAACTTTCCACCGCGGCGTCGTGGCCTCGCTGAATGTTCTCTTCGAGAGTCAGATCGGCGTTCTTCTTTTGAATCGCTTTCTTGATGTGGGCTTTGGCGCTCGCGGTCTTGGCGATATCAAGCCAGCCCAAATTCGGCCCGCTGGCGGTTTTCGAGGTGCGAATTTCGCAAACATCACCGGTCTTGAGAACGGTGTTGAGCGGGACCAAAGTGCCGTTGACGATCGCTCCCACCGCCGAGTCTCCGACTTTGGTGTGGATCTTATAGGCGAAATCGAGCGTAGTCGCGCCCGTCGGGAGGTCAATGACCTTCCCTAATGGGGTGAAAACGTAGACGTTGGCGTTAAAAATATCATTGGAGAGGGCGGCCATGTAGTCCTTGGCTTCCTCGTTTTCGTTCTCGCCTGACATGCTGACGAAATCGCGGAACCAATGGAGCCGCTCTTCGATGTCGCGCTGCTCCTCTTTGGCGTTATAGTGCTCGCCTTCCTTGTAACGCCAATGGGCGGCGATGCCCGTCTCGGCGACTTCATCCATCTCCTCAGTCCGGATTTGGACTTCGTAAATGTTGCCATCGCCCGAGATAATCGAGGTATGAAGCGACTGATACATATTGGGTTTCGGCATGGCGATATAGTCTTTGAAACGGCCCGGGATCGGCTTATAGGTCGCGTGGATGATGCCGAGGATCTCGTAGCAGTTCATCTCGCTTTGGGTGATGATGCGGACCGCCAAGACATCGTAAATCTCATCGAAATTGTAGTTTTTGAGATACATTTTGCGGTAAATCGAATAAATCGATTTGACCCGCGATTCGATCTTGAAAGGAATCTGCTTCTCAAAAAGCATATCGGCGATGCGTTTCTTCAGGTTGTTGAGGGATTCTTGGCGATTGGCCTCTTTCTTATTGAGCAAATCGAGAATCTCGTTGTATTTGGCGGGCTCAAGATACTTGAGGGAAAGATCCTCAAGTTCCGATTGGATTGTGTAAATGCCAAGCCGGTGAGCGATCGGGGTGAAGACCTCGAGGGTCTCTTTGGCCAAGGCTTGTTGCCTCTCAGGTTTGAGGGCCTCAAGAGTCCGCATATTGTGGAGCCGATCGGCTAATTTAACCAAAATAACCCGGACGTCTTTGGCCATGCCAAGGAAAATCTTTCGGTGGTCTTCCGCCTCGAAATCCTGTTCGGTCCGATGCGAAAGCTTCATCCGTTGGATTTTGGTCAAGCTATCGACGATCATCGCCACATCGTCGCCGAACTGTTTGCGGATGTCTTCGATCGTGAGGTCGGTGTCTTCGACGGTATCGTGAAGCAAGCCCGAGGCCAGCGTCTCGGGCCCGGACTGGAGTTCCGCCAGAATATAAGCGACCTCAATCGGGTGATGAATGTAAGGCTCACCGCTTTTGCGAAGGACCCCTGCATGCTTCAGATCCGCCAAATGATAGGCGTCTTCGACCATCTTGCGGTCGGCCGGATTCTTGATATAGGTATAGAAAAGCTCGCGCAGTTGCTCAAACGAATGCATCGGATAGCCCCCGTTAGGAAGCACCGCGCTCTTGTTCTCTTTTGGCTCGATTTTGGGCTGCTCGTTCATACGGGAATATTATAAGCCACTCCAAGGGAAATAAGCCACACTTTGACTCTCAAATTAGACGCTTTCCGCCCAGAGGTCAATTCCCTGGCGTCCCTTGTACTCATTGAGGACAAAACGGACTTTGAGGGAAACTTTGTCTTTTTCCGCGAAAGCATTCTCCCCAAGGGCGAAAGAAAACAAACGAACCGAGGGATTGAGGGGCGTTGAAAGGTATTTGCCCCCGGAAAGATAGGTGAAACTCTTCGGATCAAGGTTGTTTAAGAGGAAATAGGGGGCTTTCCATTCTTGGCCAAAGGGGCCGAAAGAACGGAGAATTTGATAGTTAGCCACGGTGGCTTCGCTCACGTCTAAAGGAATCAGTTTTTCTTCTTGGGTGGTCAACTTATGCTTCAATGCCGCAAAAAGGAAGTCCTTCTTGAACGAAGCGAAATCCTCTTTTTTGATTGAAACGCCACCAGCGAAAGCGTGCCCGCCTTTCGTCAGAGGGCTCTTCATGTTTTCAAGGGCTTTGAGGACATTGAAGCCTTCTTTGCTCCGGATGCTTCCCACCAAAAGGGAGGGATCTTTCTTCGAAGGCGAAAACACCGCGACCGGTTTATCGTATTCTTGAAGGAGCCGGTTGGCCAATAAGCCATTGAGGCCTTCGGGGATATCCGCTTCGACGACCAAGGCTTCTTCGGAAGGGTCGAAAGAAAGCTGGGCTTCGGCCGCTTTGGTCTTGCTCTTCCGTTCCTCGTTGACCTCATTGAGCCAGTTCACGAGGGCTTCTTTGCCTTCAAAGGGCTCGGTGACAAAGTATTTGAGCAAACGGTTGGTCTCATAGCCTTCTAAAAGGCGCCCCACCGCATTGAGCTTCGGGATGATCTCCATCTGCAAGACGTTTTCGTCGATCGTCGTTTTGTCCGTTAAGGAGGCAATTTCCGGATAACGGTTCTTTTGAAGCGCGAGAAGAGCCAATCGGACGATTTCGCGGTTATAGTCCTTCAAAGGCATCAGATCGCTCAAGGTCGAAAGGGCGCCAAGCGTCAAAAGATAGTCGTCTTTCTGGCCCAATAAAGCCACTGAAAAGATAAAAGCGAGATAACCCGCTGAGATCGGAGTCGAACCATATGCTAAGGTATCAGGATGAAGGAGCGCGACGCATTCGGGGTCTTTTTCGCTCCGTTCATGGTGGTCGAGAATCAAAAGTTTAATCCCTTTTTTCGCACATTCTTCCGCCGCGGGGAAAGCGGTCACGCCATTATCGGTCGTGAAGATGATCGAAAAGCCTTTAGCGGCGATTTTATCGACGTTTTCAACGTTCAACCCATAGCCGTCTTTGTAGCGGGAAGGCAAATAGCCTTCCGCCGGGAGCCCGAAGGCCCTCAAAGCCCGCACGGTGATCGAGCAAGACATAATTCCATCGGTATCGTAATCGCCATAGACCAAGACCGATTGTTTCTGCGCCTTTGTTTCTGTTAAGAAGGCGATGGCTTTTTGGGTTTCCTCTTTATCGCTGATGAGCGGAAGTGAAGAAAAAGAGGGCGCTAAAACCCTCTTTTCGTAATCCTGTTTCGAAAAGCCGTAATAAGAAAGGAGCTTCTCTAAGAAATCCATTAATCGTTGATGCCGATAAAGATGGCTTCTTCGGGTTCCGCGCCTTTTTTACGCGGGCCTTGGGCGTTGGCAAGAGGCGTCTCTTTCTTGAGCGGATGGAAGTTCAAATGGATCTGGGCCAAGACCTTGTCGAAGAGAATCGACATCGGGGCCAATAAGACCAGGACCAAGATTAAGGCAATGGCGAAGCCGATGAGAGCACCCAAATAATCCAAACGCCAAATCGACGGGAGAATGCCGGCGAAAATGATGAAGGAAACCGAGGCCAATAAGCTATAGAGAACCAAATCGCCCGCCCCTTGTTTATTGGCGGCAATGAGGGTAGTTGAACGGAAAGCCAAAGTCGACTTATCGCGTTCGCGGCTCTCTTTGGTGAGCTCTTTTTCTTTCTCCAAAATGAAGAGGGCCAAAATGTAAGAGAGCAAAGTCACGGCGATGATGCCCATCGAAGCTAACGGAGTAACCGCTAAGCGGGAAAGGGCGAAGAAACCGGCGACGCTGAGACCCGAAACCCCAGCGATAAGGCTGGCGGCAAGTCCGCGCGAAGAACGATAGCGGATCCAGAAATAAACGAGAAGCGAGGCTAAGGAGATGCCCACGGCAAGATAAACGTTGCCTAAGCTTGGAGTTCCGGCTTCCACGCTCACGACATCGGCTCGGGCATAAAGGGCCGTATCAAAGGTGGTCGAAGCGGAATCCATGGCATCAGCTAAGGAAGAATAGGTCTGGGAAATGCCTGAGAAAGTCGAGCTCACGCTATAATCGCTCGTCGTCGATAAGGCGCTGGTGAGCGGAACGTTATAGTAATAAGCGGTATAGGTCGTCTTATTGTCGGAATCATAGATTTCGCCCGTCTGAGCGGTGATGCTTCCGGCCAATTGATCCAAAGTCGTGACTTTGCCATCGACCGTCAAGGAATACTTGGCGAGGAAGTCACTCTTCACCTGAGCGTCGTTGAGGAGCTTGTTGGCATTCGAGCCTTTCTTGACCCGATATTCGAGGGAAAGGGCGGTCGAATCGTTATAAGCCGAAGCGTAGTTGTAGGCGCTGCCATCTTTAAAGGTGAAGACGCTGACGCCAACGATCGAAGCCACCGCTAAGACACCGGCGATGATGGCCACGGCTTTCTTGCTCTTCTGGAAATCGGTATCGGCATAGGGGCCGAAATAACTTTGTTTTTCGTCTTTGAGCGGGTTGATGAGCTTGCTCTCGTCAACGCCATAGCTCCGCGAAAGCTGAGTTTCGACGGTATTATCGTTGGCTAAGAGCCAGCCTTCGAGACGGAGGATCAAAATATTGCTGATCGCGCCAAGCGCGCCGCCGAAGACGAGGACAAGGCCGAGCTTGCCGACGACATCCGGAAGTAAGCCATAGACACAAAGACCAATCACGATCGAAGCGATGCCGGAGTCGATGGTCGGCCACAAAGCTTTTTTGATCGCCTCTTGATGGGCTTTCTTCGGGCTTCGTCCGGCGTAAAGTTCTTCTTTGACTTTAGCGAAATAGTAGACGCCACCGAATCCGGTGACCAAGCTTACGAGCAATAGCCCCAGCAAGACGCCGATACCGAACTGCGTCGAGAAATAGACCATAAGAAGCATCGTGCCAACGACGCTGACGGCAACGTTAGAAAGAATCGCCACCGCGCCCAAGCGATAATAGAGAGCGAGGATCACGGCCGCGAAAGCCAAAACCACCAAGGACGCGATCATCGTGTAAGAGGCAGCCGGCGAAAGGTGCCAATCGCCAGCGGAAACGAGTTCCTCGACCGAGGCCGAGATATCATTGGCGTAAGCAAAGCTCACATCGACGCCGGCGTTCGAGCCGAAGTCGGCGCTATGATAACTCTTGGCATTGAGAATGTTGACGTAATATTTCGCGGCTTTATAAGCGGCATCGGATTTCGAGGAATCGTAGCCGTTCTCGGTTAAAGCTTCCGAGTTCGGGACGAGTTGAAGGCGCTTGTAATCGTTATCGTCGTCTTTATCATCGTACCAAGCGTTGGCCGCATTCTCGCCGAAGATCAATCGTTTGGACATATTGACGTCGTAGTCTTTGCTTGAACTGCTCGAGGCGTCGGCGTAGTTATCGCCGGTCTGGCGATTCGCCCACAAAACGAGGTAGCAATTGACCGCGCTGGTGCCTTTTTCGCTATCGGCGCCCGTCGTGTTGCTCTTGCAGAAATCAATCAAATCGTCCATCGCTTCGCCCTTATTGGGGTAATTGACGGGGATCGTGACGACCGGAATCGAAACGTTATTGTTGGTAATATAGGTGATGCTCGCGGTTTGATTCTCGAACATCTTGTTATCGGCATAAGCTTCGCCGAGGTAAGTATCATCGGCTTTCTTCTGAACCGTGGTATCGCTGCAGCCAGCGGTGATGGTCAAGTTGCCACCGGAGAAGGGCAAATACGATTCGAGGTAAGTGTATTCGGTCGCATCAGCTTTCTGCGCCCGGATCGTGACTTTGATGGTATCATAGCCGATCTTCGTGACCGTGCCATTGCTGTCCCAAGCCTTTAAGCGGGCTTCCATTTCGGTGGCTACGGCGTTGATCGCGGTATCGCCATCGGCCGCCGTCACGTAGTTATCGGTTTTATTGCCGTAATAAACATCCGTGGTGTAATTCGAGATTTTGAAATAAAGCTCTTTGCCTGAGCCATAGGTCACATCGGTATCAAGCGAGGTGATGGTCGTCCCAATCGTGGCCGCCGCTCCGAAGAGAATGGCGCCCGATAAGAGCAAATACGCTAATTTACGTCGCATAAACTTCCTCCCACTACCCTACGCATTAAAAAACGCGCTGGTAAGCGAGGTTCATTCTAGCGCATACGCGAGGGCGCATACAAGGCAAAATTTCATTTTTAGCGGAAATCCTCCTTCCATAGGAAGGAAGAAAAGACGACGAGAAAACGAAAAGAGGCTACTTTTGCAATTTTGAAGGGGCTTTTGCAGGGATTCCATCCTTGTAAGTGTTAAGGGCGACATAAAGCATATTCTTATCGATCGGTTTGGTTAAATGCTCGTTCATGCCGGTTTTGAAGATTTTGTCGCTGTCTTCGCTGAAGGCGTTGGCGGTCATCGCCAAAATCGGAGTCGTCAGGGCGTCTTTCCGTCCCGAACCCCGAATCCGTTTGGTCGCTTCATAGCCATCCATGATCGGCATCGAGATGTCCATAAGAATGAGGGAGAAGCTCCCTTCTTTGGAAGCGAGGAATTTTTCGACCGCCTCTTGGCCGTTTTTGGCCAAGGCGATATCGGCTTGAGTCGGTTTCAGAAGATAAAGGGCGATGGCCTGGTTGATGGCATTATCCTCAACCAAAAGCACCCGGTGATTCGACAAGTTCGGCGTATAGGCGCTCACATGGGAGGTTTTCGCGGCCTCGATGCGGGTAAAGGGAATTTCGACGGTGACGGCAAAGCCGCCCTCCCCGACGTTGCGGGCTTCGGTATGCCCGCCCATTTGGGCGAAAAGATCACGGGCGATCCGTAAGGAAAGCTCACTGCCTTCGGCGCTTTCTAAGCCCGAAGAAGAGCCATTGGAATTGAGAGCGGTCAAGAGGGACGTCGACAAGGAGTCGCCGGCGGTTTTTACCTCGAAACGATAGGCGCTTTGAGTCTCGGATAACGTTTTCTCGGTAACCTCAAAGGAAATCGTCTTGCCTTCGGGGGTGTGTTTGACCGCATTGTCAAGGAAGTTCAACAAGGCCCGTTTGAGCTGGGTGGAGTCCCCCTGCACTTGCGAATGGATGATGCCTTTGAAATCGGTGCGGAAACTGATGGCGGTTGATTCGATCTCCCCTTGGACAATGCCCGAGAGGGAGTTAAGGACATCGAACAAATTGAACGGTTCGTTCTTGAGTTCGACTTTGCTGCTTTCAAGATGGGTCACATCGAGAACGTTATTGACTAATGAGAGCAAGTGGTCGGAGCTTTCGGAAATGTTGCTGAGGCAGCGGTTGACGGTATCGATCGTCCGGAGATTATCGCGGGCGATATCGGTCATGCCTTGAATGCCGTAAATCGGGGTCAAGATATCATGAGCCATGTTTCGTAAGAAGACCGAACGGGCTGCAGCGGCTTTCTCATCCTTCTCAGCGATCTCTTTGGCCAAGGCTCTCGCCTTTCTTTCTTTGGCATCCGTCCGGCCGATTCCGACGAAAAGGAAGAGAGCCGCGACGAAAAAGAACACGGCGGAAAGAATGATGAAGGTGAGCCAAAGGGCCTGTTCTTTGCCCGTGAAAACAAAAATCATTCCTAGGAGAAAGAGGATTAATGCGAGGACTTCGGAAATGCCCCCACCGATCAAAAAGACCTGAAAAGGCGAATCTTTCAAAAGTTGTTCTCGTTTATTCATCGTCTTGCCCTCCCTCACGAAACTCCTTTCGGAGCTAAAACGTCAAATTGTTAAATTTAATTATATCAAAAAAGCGAACCTTGATGAGGCTTTTTTAAATGCTCATAGGCTTTTTCGGTCGCAACCCGGCCCCGCGGCGTGCGATTGATCATGCCAATCATCAGCAAATACGGCTCATAAACGTCTTCGAGATTGGTGATCTCTTCTCCGATGGAGGAAGCGATGGTCTCAAGGCCGACCGGCCCGCCATGGAAGCGTTCGATGATCGCGGTGAGGTATTTGATATCGACATCATCAAGGCCGAGTTCATCGATTTTCAAAGCGGTCAGCGCGTTGAGGGCCGCCGCTTTGTCAATCACCTCTTTATCTTCATACGAAGCAAAATCGCGAACCCGCTTATAAAGGCGGTTAGCAATACGCGGAGTGCCGCGGGAACGATGAGCCAGGAGCATTTCGGCGTCCTTATCAATCGGCATCCCTAAGACATGGGAAGTCCGTTCGATGATTTGGGCCAATTCTTCGGGGGTATAGAAATTCAGTTTGGCGGAAATGCCGAAACGGGCGCGCAAAGGCGAAGAAAGATCGCCTGCCCGCGTCGTCGCCCCCACTAAGGTAAACGGCGCCAGATCCATCGTTAAGGCTTTGGCGTTGCCATCGCGGTTGATCATGATGGAAAGTTTGAAATCTTCCATCGCGCCATAAAGCACTTCCTCGACTTGAGAAGGCAGGCGGTGAATTTCATCGATGAAAAGGACGTCGCCGGCTTCGAGTTCGCTCAATATCGCCGCTAAATCCCCTGGCTTTTCGATCGAAGGGCCATTGATCACTTTGATTTTGCCGCCCATTTCGTTGGCGATGACGTAGGCCAAAGTGGTTTTGCCTAAGCCCGGTGGGCCATAAAGCAAAACGTGGTCAAGGCATTCGTTGCGGTTTTTGGCACCGACAATAAAAACCTTGAGGTTATGTTTGAGCTCGCTTTGCCCGACATAATCCTTTAAAGTTTGGGGACGGAGAGTCAACTCACTCGAGGTGTCTTCGTCTTCTTTGTTGGCATCAAGGAGTCTGGACATTACTTCCCTCCCTTCGAGAGTTTGCGTAAGGCGAGACGAAGGATGTCTTCGTTGGTGGCTTCCGGTTCATTGATCGTGGCCAGCACGTTTTCGATATCTTTGGCTTTGAAACCAAGATTCTTGAGGGCTTCCTCGACTTCTTCGTATTGCTTCGGGTTGCCTTTTTCGTCGGTTTCAGCGAGTTGGCCTTTCAAATCAAGGATGATCTGGGCCGCCGCTTTCGGGCCGATGCCCGGGAGTTTTTTAAGATATGTCGTGTTGTTGGCTTTGATCGCATTGAAAAGCTCGTCCGGCGTCGTTTCTTTGAGGGCGTTAAGAGCGGTCTTCGGGCCGATGCCTTTGACATCGATGAGGGAAAGGAAGGCCTGCTTCTCCAATTTGGAAGAGAAACCGACCAAATAATGGTCGTTCTCGTTAAAGACTTCGTAAGCGTAGACATAAGCCTCTTGGCTCGCGTGGAATTCATTCGGACGGGAGACTAGCAAAAGATAAGTGACGTCATGAACGTCCAGGGCAATCGAATCTTTTAAGACATCCACTACGATGCCTTTTAATGCATAATACATAAATTATTGATAAAGAAGAATGAAGGAGAGAACGAGGACGAAACTCAGGGCGACACCCCCTAAGAGGGCAAGAAGATAAAACAAGCTTTTCTCTTTCATTTCCTCTTTATTATAAACGAAAGGAAAAGCGATGGCGAGGTTACTCGCTATACTCGAAATCGAACTCGCCAATGCTCACGGTATCACCGGCTTGGGCGCCTTTCTCTTTCAACTCGTCTTCAACCCCGATTTTGTCGAGATAGTCGATGAGTTTCTTGATGCCTTCATCGGTCGAAAGGTTAATCAGGGCGTATTCTTTTTCGACTTGTTCGCCCTGGATCTTCCACCAATGGGCTTTCGGATGGATGATCTCGAAGGCTTCGATCGCTTTGTCCTTATGGGCATCGTAGATCTTGAGTCCCCCTTCTTTCTCGCTCATGCCTTTCAGCGGGAACTCGGGTGTCTTTTCAATGAGATCCATCGTTTTCTTCAAAAGTTCGTTCACGCCTTGATGAGTCAAAGACGACAACGCCAAGGACTTAAAGCCTAACTTCTGGTCGAAAGCCGCTTTTCGCTCTTCGGCGCCTTCGACGTCCATCATCGAAGCGACCACGATTTGCGGGCGATTTTCGAGTCCAGCCCCGTAATCTTTGAGTTCTTCGTTGATGATTTGATAATCGCTATAGGCATCGCGCTCGCCCGCCATCGAAACCAGGTGAATCAAAACCCGGCAGCGTTCGATATGGCGCAAGAATTGGATTCCTAAGCCTTTGCCTTCGTGCGCGCCTTGGATCAAACCCGGCATATCGGCCAAAACAAAGCTCCGGCCGTCTTCAAGATGGCAAACGCCTAAGTTCGGAATCAAGGTCGTGAAAGGATAATCCGCGGTTGGGACATTGGCCCGGCTCACGACGTTAAGGAAGGTGGATTTGCCCACCGAAGGGAAGCCAATCACACCGGCATCCGCGAGCATCTTAAGTTCTAGAATCAGCCGTTTTCTTTCGCCAGGATGACCATTTTCGGCGATTTTCGGAATCCGGTGACGGGCGCTTTTGAAACAAGCGTTGCCTTTGCCGCCCCTTCCGCCGGCGGCGACGAGGACTTTGTCCCCTTCTTTTTTGAGATCAGCCAACACTTCGCCCGTGCTTTCGAGGCTCACGACGGTGCCGACCGGGACTTCAACGACAACATCGCCCGCGGCATGTCCCGCCATGTTCTGCCGGCGGCCATTTTCGCCATCCATGGCGATAATGACCCGGCTATGACGGAAATTATAAAGGGTATTGAGATTGGCCCGGGCTAAAAGATAAATCGAGCCACCATGCCCACCATTGCCGCCATCGGGTCCGCCCCATTCGGTATTCTTATCGCGGAGAAAAGAAATGGCGCCATTGCCACCCTTGCCACTCCTTACTTCAATCACGCAACGATCAATTAACATGCTCAACCCCCTCTGGCACTTTGGCCAAGGTTTCGTCTAAGAGTTTTTTCTCCTCCGCGGACAAAACATAATGCGCTTTGTTCTTTTTGATGAGTTTCATCTCGTGATAGAAATTCATCGAGGTTTTGCCGGGATGAGAAATCGAAGAATCGGGATCATCGCTCCAGTTAACCGGGATTTCTTTAATCCGGTAGTGATTGAGCGAAAGGATATAAAGGTACTCGACATCGAAGGCGAAGCCATCGCAAGTCTGCTTTTTCGCCAGCATCTTGGCAATTGGCGCCTTGAAGAGCTTATAGCCGCACTGGGTGTCCGTGAGCCCTTGGAAATGGAACTTCATTTTGATGAGTTTCCGCGAACCCCAGGAGATCAAACGACGGGTTAGGGTTTGCTTCGATAAAATCTTGGCCCCACCGCAATGCCGGCTGGCGGTGAATGCTTCGTATTTGTCGATGATCGGCAAGATGGTATCTAAGGTATGCAAATCGGTCGCGAAGTCGGCATCCATGAACATCACGTAGTCCCCTTGCGCTTCCAAGATGCCGCGTTGGACGTTATGACCTTTGCCGGCGTGGTTTTGATAAGAAACGAGCCGAACCTGTTTCGGCATTTCCTTTAATGCTAACGCCATCGCCTTCTGGTTTGGCTCGTCCGAGCCATCGGAGACAATCAAAAACTCGTAATCGAGACCGAGGCTATCGTAATAAGGAATGGCCTTGGTTTTGATATTGGCGACAAGTTTTGCGGTTTGATTTTTAACGGGAAAGATAACTGATAATTTCATAAAGTGCTCCGAGATGATGGGGAAGAGAAGTCACGGGAATCGCCTTCCTCAAAAAATAAACTCCAACCCAAGGCGATTTTGCTGGACAAGCTTCCTTAAGAAAGGAAGATAGGGGTATTTTACCCCTAAAATAGTGTTTCGCCAAACCTCAAGAAAGGGAGGGGCTTCCCCCTCCCTTAAAAAATCGAATAAAGATACGATATTAGGCGGACTTCTTCTTGCGAACGAAGAAGTAGCCTCCGGCGGCGAGAACCGCAACGGCAGCTAAGCCACCGAGAACAAGGGTAGAAGAATTGTCCGAAGTCTGGACCGGATTGGCGGCAGTCGGAGCGGAAGAGGGGATAGTGCGATTTGCAAAATTGCTCAGCACCGCTGCTCCCTGCGAAGTTGCGGCTCCGTATTTCCACATAATGTAATCATAGAGAGAGGCGGCTCTTTCGTAATAAACATTCGAGTCTTTATTCGCTGTGGCTGACGTGAAGGTTGAAGCGACGGAAAGGGCAGTTAATTGATTTCATCCCATTGGACTTTGGTTCCGCTTCCCGTTACGGCGTAGCCCGTGGTGAAGGAGCCATCCCCTACTTCGCCATCCTGGACCCACTTCATCGGTTGGCGGTAAGAAAGATCGGCATAGGAGTCCGTGCCGGTTGTCGCGCCATTTTGCCAGTTGCCGCTCATGCCAAGCTCATCGCCATAATAAATCCAGGTGCAGCCGGGCATCATCAGTTCGGCGATCTCCGCGCAGGTCGCGGCTTTTAAAGCCTCGGGGTAGTTGCTGCTCGTAATCGTGCCTTGGGCTTGAATCCCCGAGGCATCGCCGCTTCCGACCACCCGGTTAAGACAACGGGCAATATCGTGGTTCGAGGTAAAGGCGCCATTGATGAAGGAATAGGAAGAGACCGCGCTTGAGGAGCCGGTCCGATAATGGTCGTTGGCCGCCATGATCGAGGCGACGTTCCAATTGCCGGTATAGGAAATGGCCGAAGTCGAATTCTTTAAGGAAGCATCGGCGCTTGTGGTATAGGCGTCGCCTGAAACGTACCCATCATAGGATTGAATCGGTTTGCCGACACTGGAATTCAAGGAATTCGCCGCCGCGCTGGTGATATTGAAGTACGAATAAAAATCGAACAAGGAATCGAATCCTTCGTAGAAAGGTGCGACGTGATAGGCATGACCATCAAAGTTCTCGCCCACGAAGAAGGCATCGGGATAATCGGCTTTGACCGAAGCGTTGATCTCACGCCAGAAGTTCAAATTCTTCGTGAGGTTCGAGGAATAATTGAGGGTCTTGCCGCTCGCGGAAGTCGAAATATCGCTGATGATCGTATCGCC